>Ga0079224_100012259_pt1 | contig 11853 bp, 10 predicted proteins | sample Stecom2015_FD_80414 | JGI IMG/M metagenome (GOLD analysis project Ga0079224, IMG submission 80414) | Agricultural soil microbial communities from Utah to study Nitrogen management - Steer compost 2015 | ecosystem: Environmental > Terrestrial > Soil > Agricultural land | place: USA: Utah...
ACCGTCGCCTCGTCCTCGATGAGCGCAGCGACGATCTCCCCGTTCTCCGCCACCGGCTGGCGCCGCACGACGACCCAGTCGCCGTCGCAGATGGCGGCGTCGATCATCGAGTCGCCCGTGACCCGCAGGAGGAAGAGCTCGCCGTCACCGACGAGCTGGCGGGGGAGGGGGAAGACGTCCTCGACGGTCTGCTCGGCGAGGATCGGCCCACCGGCCGCGATCCGCCCGACGACGGGGACGAGGGTGGGCGCCGGGGCGTCGCTGGCGTCCTCCGGGCTGCCGAGCTGCTGGGAGCCCTGCACCTCGCTGCCGACGATCTCGATGGCCCGGGGCCGCTTGGGGTCGCGGCGCAGGTAGCCCTTGCGCTCCAGCGCCATGAGCTGGTGCTTGACCGACGAGGGGCTGGTCAGCCCGACGATGCGGCCGATCTCCCGCATGGTCGGGGGGTAGCCGCGTTCGTCGACGCTCCGCCGGATGGTCTCGAGGACGAGCCGCTGACGCTCGGTGAGCGCGCCGTCCGGTGCTGTGCGTTCGGGGAGCTCGTGCACGGTCGCCCCGCCCTGGTCGTCCTGGCCTGCGTTCACGGCTCGCGCTCCTCGATGTCAGTGGTCGGTGGTGGGCTCGTGCTCGACAGCGTAGAAGGCCCCGACCCGGAGATCAAACATCTGTTCGACGGCGTGTCGACAGTGTCGGTGGGGCGTAGTACGGTGTCGCACAGACGTTCGACGTACAGGCGTTCGAAGGAGTAGAGGATGAGTGCGCTGGCAGTTCCCACCCCGGTCAGCCCAGGTGCCGGTGCGCGGCCCCGGCCGCGCCACCTCCAGCTCGTGGGGCCCGGTTTCGTCCCTGCCCCGGAGGTGCAGCGGCCGGCGCATCCGGCCGCCGTCACCCCTCCCCGGTCGACTCCGTCGGTCGCCCGCACGGAGCGGCCGGGCCTGCGGCTCACTGCGCGGGGTCGGCTCGTCCGCTCCGCGGCGCTGCTCCTCCTCGCCACGCCCCTCGCCGTCGCGACGGGCAGCTGGCTCGGCAGTGTCATGGCCGGCGGGGAGTCCTACTCGGGCCCGGTCCAGCGGGTGACGGTCTCCACCGGGGACACCCTCTGGGGGATCGCCGGTGCCACCGCCGCCGCAGAGGGGCAGGACGTCCGCGACGTCGTCGACGACATCCTCCGCATCAACGGTCTGGAGTCCGGGGACCTTGCGGTGGGCCAGCAGCTGCTCGTCCCGGCCGGCTGAGGCCGGATCCCCGCGCCCTGACGTCACGCGAGCGTCGGCATGTTGCACCGCGCGGCGACCCGCCCGTACCGTGCACCCGAGCGGTGCCGACCAGCGGCCCGCCCGACCGATGAGGAGCGTGGCGTGCACTGTCCGTTCTGTCGGAACCCGGACTCGCGGGTCATCGACTCGCGGACGGCGGACGACGGTTCCGCCATCCGCCGGCGCCGGGAGTGCACGGCCTGCCACCGTCGCTTCACCACCATCGAGACCTCGAGCCTCTCGGTCGTCAAGCGGTCCGGCGTCATCGAGCCGTTCAGCCGGGAGAAGGTCGTGGCCGGGGTGCGCAAGGCGTGCCAGGGCCGCCCCGTGTCCGACGACGACCTCGCGCTGCTGGCTCAGCAGGTGGAGGAGACGGTGCGCGCGGCCGGCGCCGCGCAGATCAACGCCCACGACATCGGGCTGGCGATCCTGGGCCCGCTCCGTGAGCTCGACGAGGTCGCCTACCTGCGTTTCGCCAGCGTCTACTCCTCCTTCACGTCGCTGGAGGACTTCGAGAAGGCGATCGCGGCGCTGCGGGCCGAGCGGCCGCCGGAGCCGGCCGCCGAGCCGGCGGAGGACGGCTCCGCTAGGGTGGACGCCAGCGAGCCCGGCTCGCGCTGACCACCGGTGACGGTGGCGGAGGGGAAGCCGCCACCGTCACCGGTTTCCATCTCTCAGCGGGTGCGCGCGGCCCAGATGTTCACCCCGGCGTCGACGGCGTGCTCGTCGATGCGGGCCAGCTCCTCGGCGCTGAGCTCGAGGTTGTCCAGCGCCCCGAGCGAGTCGTCGAGCTGGGCGACGCTCGACGCGCCGACCAGGGCCGTGGTGACCCGCGGGTCGCGCAGCACCCAGGCGAGGGCCAGCTGGGCCAGGGTCTGGCCCCGCTCCCGGGCGATCGCGGCCAGCGCCCGGATGTGAGCGAGGTTCTCCTCGGTGAGGAACTCCCGCCGCAGGGACCCGCCCCGCGCGGCGCGCGAGTCGGCGGGGATGCCGTCGAGGTACTTCTCGGTGAGCATTCCCTGCGCCAGCGGGGAGAAGACGATGTTGCCCATGCCGGCCCGCTCGGTGACGTCCAGGGCGCTCGGCTCACCCCGCTCGACCCACCGGTTGAGCATCGAGTAGGACGGCTGGTGGACCAGCAGGTGCAGCCCGATCTCCTCGGCGACGGCCACCGCCTCGGCGGCGCGCTCGGCGGTGTAGGAGGAGATGCCGGCGTACAGCGCCCGGCCGGAGTCCACCGCCGTCTTCAGCGCCCCCATCGTCTGGTGCAGCGGAGTGGTCGAGTCGGCACGGTGGGAGTAGAAGATGTCGACGTAGTCCAGCCCGAGGCGGCGCAGCGAGGCGTCCAGCGAGGCGAGCAGGTACTTGCGTGAGCCCCACTCCCCGTACGGCCCGGGCCACATCCGGTAGCCGGCCTTGGTCGAGATGACGAGCTCGTCGCGGTAGGGCGCCAGGTCGGTGGCGAGCAGCCGCCCGAAGAACTCCTCGGCCGCTCCCGGCGGGGGACCGTAGTTGTTGGCCAGGTCGATGTGGGTGATGCCGCGGTCGAAGGCGTGCAGGACGATCTCGCGCTGGGTCGCCTGCGGGGTGTCGTGCCCGAAGTTCTGCCACAGCCCGAGCGCGATCGGGGGCAGGTCCAGGCCGCTGCGTCCGCAACGGCGGTAGGTCAGCGACTCGTAGCGGTCGGCGGCGGGTACGTAGGTCATCACCCCACCGTAGTGCTCAGGCCCGGGCGTGCTCCGCCAGCAGCACCCGCAGCCGGATCGTGTCGGGCACCTCGTCCAGCGCCTGGCGGGCCTCCTCCGGCAGCTCCCCGCCGATGTCGGTGATGACGTAGCCGATGTCGCCGGAGGTGCCGAGGATCTGCCCCTCGATGTTCGCCCCGTGCTCGGCGAAGGCCTGGTTGACCAGGGCGAGCGCACCGGGGGTGTTGCGGTGCAGGTAGGTGACCCGGTAGCGCGCGCCGGGAGCCGGGTCCAGGGACAGCTGGGGGACGTTGACGCTCATCGTCGTCGTGCCCTCGAGGAGGTAGCTCGCGAGCTTGTTCGACACGAACGCGCCGATGGCCTCCTGCGCCTCCTCGGTGGACCCGCCGATGTGCGGGGTGAGGATGACGTTGGGCAGCCCGCGCAGCTCGGAGTCGAACGGGTCGCCGGTGCGCTTGGGCTCATCGGGGAAAACGTCGACGGCGGCGCCGACGATCTTCCCGGCCAGGATGTGCTCGCGCAGCGCCCCGTAGTCCACGACGAAGCCGCGGGAGAGGTTGAGGAAGATCGACCCGGGCCGCATGCGCGCGAACTGCTCCGCACCGAACATGCCGGCGTTGCCCGCTCGCCCGTCGACGTGCAGGGTGACGACGTCGGCGATGTCGAGGAGCTCCTCGAGGCTGCCCATGCGGCGGGCGTTGCCCAGGGCCAGCTTCTCGGCCGTGTCGTAGAAGACGACGTGCATGCCCAGCGCCTCGGCGAGCACGGACAGCTGGGTGCCGATGTTGCCGTAGCCCACGATGCCCAGGGCGCGGCCGCGCACCTCGTGGGAGCCGGCGGCGGACTTGTTCCAGATGCCGTCGTGCAGGGCGCGGTCGTGCACGGTGAGGCGCCGGCTCAGCGCGATGATCTCCCCGAGCGCCAGCTCCACGACGGAGCGGGTGTTGGAGAAGGGGGCGTTGAACACGGCGACGCCGCGGTGCGCGGCGGCCGAGAGGTCGATCTGGTTGGTGCCGATCGCGAAGGAGCCGATGGCAAGCAGGCTCGGTGCGGCGTCCAGGACCCGCTCGGTGACGGTGGTCTTGGAGCGGATACCGAGGATGCGCACGCCGTCCAGCGCGGCGATCAGCTCGTCCTCGTCCATCGCGCCGGCGTGGCGGACGACCTCGAGGCCGGCCTTCTCCAGAGCGATGTCGGCGTTCGGGTGGGGGTTCTCCAGAAGCAGTGCGCGCACCCGTCCATCGTGACGTACGCGGCGCCCGCGGAGGTAGCCGATCCGCCCACCGGACGGCTGTGGCGTTGGGCACGTCCGCCAGGACGGTCAGCCCTCCAGCCCGGCGGGCAGCTCGCCGCGGTGGACGACGTGCAGCCGGCGGGTGGGACGGGTCATCGCGACGTAGAGGTCGCCGGGCCCGCCGGCCCCGACCTCGGCGGGTTCGACGAGCACGACGACGTCGAACTCCAGGCCCTTGCTCGTCACCGCGTCGAGCACGGCCACCGGGGCGGCGAGGACGTCGCCGCCGGGTGCCTCGAGCTCCGCGGCCAGGCGGGTGGCGAGGAGCTCCCGGGTGGGGGCGACGCGGTCGCCGGCGGTGATGACGGCGAGCTTGCCGTCGCCCAGTGCCGCGTGCTCGGCCACGACGACGTCCACGAGGTCGTGCTCCTCCACCAGCCGGGTGATCCGCAGCGAGTCGGGCACCTCCCGGGCCGAGCGGGCCGGTGCGGCGTGGGCGCCCCCGGCGGCCCGGAGCACCCGCACCGCAGCCCGCATCACCTGCGCCGGGGTGCGATAGTTGATCGTCAGCGACGCGGTCCGCACGTCGTCCTGCGCCGCCGGGCCGAGCAGCTCGGCCCAGCTGTGGGCGGGGCGGTGCCCGGAGCGCTGGTCGAGGTCGCCCACGAGGGTCATCGAGCGGGCCGGGTTACGGCGCAGCAGCGCCCGCCACGCCATGGGGGAGAGCTCCTGGGCCTCGTCGACGATGATGTGCCCGTAGGTCCACTCGCGGTCGGCGGCGGCCCGCTCGGCGAGGGAGAGGCGGGCCTCCGGCTCGGCGAAGCGCTCGGCCAGGGTCTGTGCGTCGACGATCCCGCCGCCCAGCCCGTCCTCGCGCAGCGCGTGCTCGGCGTAGGCGACCGCGGCGGCCCGCTCCGCCTCCCGGGCGCGCCGGGCCCGCTCCTGCTGCGGGTCCTCCAGCTCCCCGAGCAGCGTGGCCAGTTCGTCGAGCAGCGGCAGGTCGGCCGGCGTCCACGGGGCGTCGGCGGGCCGGTGCAGCAGCCGGCGCTCGCGGGACGAGAGCCCGCGGCCGTGCCGGGCGAGCAGCCCGGGGTCGGCGTAGAGCCGCCGCAGCAGCCCCTCGGGGGTGGTCGGCATCCAGCGCAGGTTGATCTCCCGGCGGGCGTCGCGCGACTCGCGCAGCGACTGCAGGAGCCAGCCCTGCTCGGACTCCAGGTCCAGCCCCTTCTCCTCGGCCCAGCGGCGCACCACCGCGTTGAGGACCGCGGTGGCGTAGGTGCGCCGGGCCACGTTGTGCGGCCGCCCGCTGCGCCGGGCCCGCACCTGAGCGGCGCGCACGTCCTCCGGCTCGAGCCGCACCTGCTCGCCGTCGACGTCGAGCAGCACGGGCTCGCGCAGCGGCCGGGGGATGCCGCGGACCGCGCTGCGCAGCACCTGGGCCATGACGGACCGGCCCTTGACGGCGGCGACCTCCTCCGGCTCGGTGCCGGTCGCCGGCACGTCGGCGAGCAGGTCGGCCAGGGTGGTGGCGACCACCCCGCTCTCCCCGAGCGAGGGCAGCACCTGCTCGATGTACCGCAGGAAGACCCGGCTCGGCCCCACGACGAGCACCCCGGAGCGCTCCAGGCGCTCACGGTGGGTGTAGAGGAGGTAGGCGGCGCGGTGCAGTGCGACCGCGGTCTTGCCGGTGCCCGGACCGCCCTCGACGACGAGGATGCCGTCGACGTCGGAGCGGATGATCTCGTCCTGCTCGGCCTGGATGGTGGCGACGATGTCACCCATCCGCCCTTCGCGGGCGGCGGCCATCGCGGCGAAGAGCGCGCCCTCGCCGGTGAGCCCCTCGACCTCGGCGTCGGTGTCGAGCAGCTCGTCCTCCACCCCGGTGACCTCGCGGCCCCGGGTCATGAGGTGGCGCCGCAGCACGACGTCACCCCGCTGGGCGGCGGTCGCCTGGTAGAAGGGCCGGGCCGCCGGGGCCCGCCAGTCGATGAGCAGGGACTCCTGCTCGTCGTCGGAGATGCCGATCCGCCCGATGTAGCGGCGCGAGTCGTCCTGAAGGTCGAGGCGGCCGAACACCAGGCGGTTCTCCACCTGCTCCAGCCGCGCGAGGGTGTCCTCGTAGTGGGTGGCGAAGGCGTCGCGCTCGGACCGGTTCTGCGGGGTGCCGGAGGCCCCCTGGCGGCGGACCTCCTCCAGGCGTCTGCGGTACCGGAGACGCAGGTCGTCCAGACGCTCGTAGACCTGGTCGACGAACTCCTGGTCGGCCTGCCAGGGCACGCCGGTCCGCTGTGACTGCACCACCACGACCCCGCTTCCGTCTCGATCGGCAGACCATTATCTACGACTCGAGGGGGTCGGAGGTGCGCCAGCCCACGGTCGCGGACTGCGTACCATTGCCGGACCGACGGAAGGACCGCTGTGACCGACACCGAGGCCCGGGCCGCCCTCCACCTCCTGCTGGTGGAGGACGACGACGGCGACGCGCTGCTCGTCGAGGAGCTCCTGCGGGACGCCGGCCTCGACACCGACGTCACCCGGGCGTGGAGCCTGGAGGCGGCGGTGGACGCGCTTGCGGTACCGGTCGACTGCATCCTCCTCGACCTCGGGCTGCCCGACGCCTCCGGCCTGGACGCCCTCGTCAAGCTGCGCGACGCCTCCGCCGCCGCCGTCGTCGTCCTCACCGGGCTCGACGACGCCGACCGCGGCCTGGAGGCGGTCGGCGCCGGCGCCCACGACTACCTGGTCAAGGGCAGCGTCGACGGCGAGGCCCTGGGACGCGCCGTGCGGTACGCCGTCGAGCGCCGCCGCGGCGACCGCGACCGGCGCTCGCAGGAGGAGCTGCGGGCGCGGGCCGAGGAGGTCACCGCGTTCGCCGCGCGGCTGCGTCCGGCGCCGTACCTGCCCGGCGCCCCGCTGCGGTCCCTCGTCCGCGCCGACTCCTCCGACCCGCTGTCCCCCCAGCTGTGCGATGTCGTCGAACGGCCCGACGGCACCGTGCTCACCCTCCTCGGCAGCGCCGCCGGCGGCGGGCCGGAGGCGGCAGCGCTCGCCGCCACCGTGCGGGCCGCCTTCCGGGCGCTGGCACTGACCTACGTGCCCGTCGCGGAGCTCGTCGACGTCCTGGACCGCGTGGTCGACGCCGGCCCGGGCTCCGACCTCGTCCCGGCGCTCGTCGTCGAGCTGCTGCCCGCCACCCGCACCGCGCTGTGCCACCTCGCCGGGCACCACGGCCCGGTGGTGCTCGGCGACGAGGGGGCCACCGCCCTGGCCGCCGACGACGGGCGGGGTGTCCCGCTCGGTGCCGGTCCCGGGCCGCGCCCCGTCGTCGCCGCCCCCCTGCGGATCCCCGACCGGCTGCTCATCCTCCCCGACGCCGTGCTCGAGCAGGCGGGCGGCGCCCCCGGGCGCCTGCCGCTCGCGGCGGTCCTCGACGCCGCGGCGAGCGGCGCCGGTGATGAGACGGCGCTCGCGGACACCGTCGAGCGGGTGGTGCGGGCCTACACCACCGACGACAGCGAGCCCCAGTTCGTCCTCCTGGGGTGGGCGCCGGCGTGAGGAGCTCCCGCGGGGCGTGGTCGATGCAGAGCCGGCTGCGCACGGCGATCCTCGTCACCGGGGCCACGCTCGGGCTCGCCCTCCTCGCGGCAGTCATTGCCTTCAGCCAGCTCACCCGCTACCAGGACGAGGTCACCGGCGTCGTCTTCAACGCGGTGGTCGAGCTCGAGGAGCTCCAGTCCGACCTCGTCAACGCGGAGTCCGCCGTCCGGGCGTTCGCACTGAGCGGGGACGAGCAGCTCCTCACCGCCTACACGGACCTCGCCTACGGGCGGCCCGACAAGGTCCGCTCCGGCCTGGGAGCGGTGCTTCCCCGGGTGCCCGGGCTCACCGCCCACTTCGACGCGCTGGCCGACGCCACCGACCACTGGCGGGCCGGCTACGCCAAGCCGCTCATCGAGGAGACCCGGGAGCGCGGCGGTGGGGAGGTCTACTTCGAGTGGCGCACCGAGGGGGAGCAGCTCTTCGCCGAGGTGCGCCGGCCGCTGCGTGACGCCCTGGACGAGCTCATCGCCTTACGCACCGCGGGCGCGCAGTCCATGCGCACGTGGCAGCAGGTCCTCCTCGGGTCGGTGCTGGCGCTGGCCGTCCTCGGCCTCGTCGCCGGCATCCTCGTGTGGCGCTACCTGCGGCAGTGGGTGATCGACCCGCTCGCCGAGCTGGCGTCCGACAGCCGGGCGGTGGCCGGCGGGGCCCTGGACCGGCCCGTCACCGTCGACGGCCCCCACGAGATCGTCACCCTGGCCGCGGACGTCGAGCACATGCGCCGGCACCTCGTCACCCAGATCGCCACGACGGAGAGCGCCCGCGCCGAGCTCGAGGCGTCGAACCGGGACCTCGAGCAGTTCGCCTACGTCGCCTCCCACGACCTGCAGGAGCCGCTGCGCAAGGTCGCCTCCTTCACCCAGCTCCTCCAGCGACGCTACGGCGACCGGCTCGACGAGCGGGCCCACCAGTGCATCGAGTTCGCGGCCGACGGTGCGCTGCGGATGCAGCGGCTCATCCAGGACCTCCTCGCCTTCTCCCGCCTCGGCCGCAACCAGCAGCCGCCCGAGCCGGTGGCGGTCGCCGACTGCCTGGCCGACGCGCTGAGCAACCTCACCGAGACCCTCGAGGAGACCGGCGCGCGGGTCACCGCCGACCCGCTGCCCGAGGTCCTCGGCCACAGCGGGCTGCTCACCCAGCTGCTGCAGAACCTCGTGGCCAACGCGGTGAAGTTCCGCCGCCCCGACACCGTCCCGGAGGTCCACATCGGCGTCGAGCGCGTCGGCTCGGAGTGGCTCTTCCGGTGCAGCGACAACGGGATCGGGATCGAGCCGCGGCACGCCGAACGGGTCTTCGCCATCTTCCAGCGCCTCCACGCCAAGGACGCCTACGGCGGCACCGGCATCGGGCTGGCGATGTGCAAGCGGATCGTGGAGCACCACGGGGGTCGGATCTGGGTCGAGCACCAGGACATCAGCCGGGGCACCACGGTGCGCTGGACCCTGCCGGCGACCGACCCGCGCGGCCTGCTGAGCGTCGAGGCCGACGCACCCGCCGACCGTGGGATCATGGGCCGCGGCATGACAGGCGCCGGGACTGCCGACGCCGACCCGACGGAGACGGAGCCGTGAGCGACATGATCGAGGTCCTGCTGGTGGAGGACGACCCCGGTGACGTCCTCATGACCGAGGAGGCCTTCGCCGAGTACAAGGTCGCCAACAAGCTCCACGTGGTCTCCGACGGCGAGTCGGCCATGGCCTTCCTGCGCAAGCAGGGTCCCTACGCCGGGGCCGCCACGCCCGACCTCGTCCTCCTCGACCTCAACCTGCCCCGGATGGACGGGCGGGAGGTGCTCGCCGAGCTCAAGGAGGACCCGGTCCTGCGACGCATCCCAGTCGTCGTGCTCACGACCTCCGACGCCGAGGAGGACATCCTGCGCAGCTACAACCTGCACGCCAACGCCTACGTCACCAAGCCCGTCGACTTCGAGCGCTTCATCTCGGTGGTCCGCAAGATCGACGACTTCTTCGTCTCCGTCGTGCGCCTCCCAGGACGCTGAGCGGCGGACGGGCGGGAATGAACACTGCTCACCGGGCGTTGTCGGAAGCGATGGACGAGTGAAGGAAGGAGAACGGTGGTGGAGCTCTACGACGTGCACCCCGAGGCAGGTGACGTGCATGCGCGCGTGCTCGTCAACGCGCTCACCGGTGCCATGGACGCCGGACATGCCGCAGCGCTCGCCGCTCGCCACCTGACCGAGAGCCTCGACACCCAGCGCGTCTGGACCTTCAACATCGACGAGCTCATCGACTACCGCGCCCACCGACCGCCGATGACGTTCGAGAACTGGCGCTGGACCGACTACGACGAGCCGTACGTCGTGCTGGACCTGCTCCGCGACGACGAGGGCACCCCGCTGCTCCTGCTCCACGGCTCGGAGCCCGACCTGCGCTGGGGCGCGTTCGTCGACGCCGTCATCGACGCTGTCGAGCAGTTCGGCGTCGAGCGCACGATCAGCATCCACGGCGTGCCCATGGGTGTGCCGCACACCCGGCCGACCACGGTCACCGCGCACGCCACCGAGCCGGGCCTCATCCCCTCCCAGCCGGAGATCATCGGGACCATCCAGGTGCCCGGCAGCGTGACCGGACTCATCGAGTACCGCCTCGGGCAGGCCGGCCACCAGGCGGTGGGCTTCTCTGCGAACGTCCCGCACTACCTCGCCCAGAGCCCCTTCCACCAGGCGGCCGCCGAGCTCATCCGGCAGACGGCCCGCTCCGGTGACCTCGCCCTGCCCGTCGGCGACCTCGAGCAGGCCGCCAGCACCGCCGCCCTGGAGATCGCTCGGCAGGTGTCCGCCTCGCCGGAGGTGACCGCCGTGGTCCGGGCCCTGGAGCAGCAGTTCGACGCGTTCATGCGCGGCGCGAACCAGGAGACGAAGGCCACGCTCACCGCCCAGCCGGTCGAGCTGCCCACTGCCGAGGAGATCGGCGCGGCGGTCGAGGCGTTCCTCGCCGACCAGGTGGACCAGGAGTCCCTGGGCGGGCGCACGACGGAGCTGGGGACCGGCCCCGAGACCGCCGCGGAGCGGCCTGCGGACGAGGCCGAGAACGCCTCGGACGAAGACGGCGCGCCGAAACAGTAGTCACGGGCGCTCACCCGTGACACACTGGGCGGCGTTGCAGTTGCAGTTCGCTTACGTATGACCCTGGCTCCGGCCGGGCTGTGCACCACGTGGGACGAGGCATTGCGGCAAGGCGGGGCCGGCACAGGGCCGGCCCCAGACGTCCCCGGAAGGACACAGCAGAATGGCACAGGGAACCGTCAAGTGGTTCAACGCTGAGAAGGGCTACGGGTTCATCGCCCAGGACGGCGGCGGCGCCGACGTCTTCGTCCACTACTCCGCGATCCAGTCCGATGGCTACCGCTCCCTCGAGGAGGCGCAGCGCGTCGAGTTCGAGATCACGCAGGGCCCGAAGGGGCCGCAGGCGGAGAGCGTCCGCTCGCTCTGACCTGCAGATCGTGAGGGGCCCGCACCGGTATGGTGCGGGCCCCTTCGTCGTCCGGTCAGCCGGTCGCCGCGGGGTCGGGTGAGCCGACGGGGCCGACGGGACCGACGGGGGCGGGATCGTACGTCGGTCGGTGCGTCCCCGCGAAGGCCTCCAGCTCCTCCCCGGCGACCAGCCTCACCGGGAGCGGGAGCCCGCGCAGGGCCCGCTCCAGCGCCGGCGTGGCGATCGGGGCGGCGGAGCCGACGAGTACGACGTTGCCGTAGCGGCGGCCGCGCAGGATCGCCGGGTCGGCGATCAGCGAGACGTGCGGGAAGACCTCCCGCAGCGTCGCGACCTCCGTCCGCGCCACCGTGAGCGGCGGCCGGTCGGTGAGGTTGACGAGGTAGAGCCCGTCCGGGGTGAGGGCACGGCGTGCCTCCTGCGCCGTCTCGACGGTACGGACGTGGCCGGGGACCTGGATCCCGGCGAAGACGTCGCGTACGACGACGTCCCACGCCCCCGGTGTCAGGGTCCCGAGCGCCGCGCGGGCGTCGGCCACCCGGATGCGCAGCCGGGGCGAGCGGGGCAGGTCGAACCAGATCCGGGAGAGGCGGGCGAGCTCGGCG
>Ga0079224_100012260_pt1 | contig 11853 bp, 10 predicted proteins | sample Stecom2015_FD_80414 | JGI IMG/M metagenome (GOLD analysis project Ga0079224, IMG submission 80414) | Agricultural soil microbial communities from Utah to study Nitrogen management - Steer compost 2015 | ecosystem: Environmental > Terrestrial > Soil > Agricultural land | place: USA: Utah...
CTGCAGAGCATCGGGGGCGCCGACGTTCAGTTCCTCGCGAAGGGGCCAGCCGGGCTGAAGATCGAAGGGTCTGGCAACGGGCTCAATGCCAAGGAGAAGGACGGCAAGCTCGAGATGGAGGCCTCGGTCAAGAACCTCAAGACGGGCATCGGCCTCCGCGACAAGCACCTCAAGAAGTACATCCACGCCGACAAGCACGGCAAGGCGAAGCTGGTGGTCGAGCGCAGCAAGCTCGATCTGCCCGAAGATGGCAAGACCAAGACGGGCTCGGTCACCGGTCAGTTCACGCTCAACGGGGTCACCAAGCCGCTCAAGGTCGACTACAAGATCAAGCGCACCGGCAGCGACTACCATGTCCAGGGCAAGGCGGACGTGAACATCGAGCACCACGAGATCGAAAAGCCCTGCTACCTCGGCGTGTGCGTCGACCCGGTGGTGAAGATCAAAGTGAAGTTCAAGCTGCGCGAGAAGTGAGGTTCTGGCTGCCGGCGCCGCCGTGGTCCACGACGGCGCCGCGCGCTCGACCGAAACGCCCGGGCTGCGTCGCCGACGCCCCGGGCGTTCCTGCGTCGTGCGCTTCGAGCCAGAGCGACGAGCGGTTCGTCTCGCTCGCGGAACGGAGCGAGACCGTTTTGGAGCAGCGAGCCGCGAGAGCGGGCGGGCTTGCCCGATGAATTCGGGCCTTTCGCCCGCCAGGGTTCGGATCGACCCGGTGTGCCACCTGGCAAACGGATCGGCGCTCTAGTTGACGTAGCCGTCGAGGTAGGCGAAAAACGCGGTCGATGCATCGGTACGAGGATGGCCGACGTGACGGCGTACGAAGTCGGCCGCGCCGCTTGGCTCCGCTGGTGCTGTGGCTCGTTCCCTTCGTTTGGATTTGTTGGAGCAGCCCAGCAGAGGCCTATCCGTGGATGATCCGGCACGCCTACGGCGGCTGCCTGACGTGCCACACCGATCCGTCCGGCGGTGAGCTCTTGACGCCGTACGGTCGCGTTCAAGGCGACCTCTTGCTGCGCATGCGGTACGGCGGCGCTACCGCCCACGCGACCGCCGACGCCAGCGCCGATTTCGACTCCTTCGACTCCTTCGATTCGTTCGATGAGGAGACGGAGGCGCCCGCGGAGGCCGAAGCGGAGAAGCCCGCGCCGCCGCCAGAGCCCGTGGAGGAGCCGGCGGAGGCTCCGACCGGGTTCTTGTGGGGCCTCATCGATTTGCCGGAGTGGCTCCTGCTCGGTGGCTCGTACCGGCACCTGAACGTGCTGCGCCCGGGGGAGGAGGAGTCCTTCTCGACCTTCCCGATGCAGGCGGATCTGTACGGGCAGGTGCAGTTCTCGCGCTTTCTGGCGGGCGGCAGCATCGGCGTCGCCAAGGTCGAGCCCGGATCGCCGCACGCGCGGCGCGCGCAGATCACGACCAACCAAGGGAACGAGTGGAACCTGATCTCGCGCACGCACTACGTGGGGCTCGCGCTCGGCAGCCAGAACGAGTTCATCGTGCGCGGCGGTCGCCTCAACCTGCCGTTTGGTGTCCGCATCCCCGAACACACGATGTGGGTCCGTGAGGCGACCCGCACCGATCGCGACTCCGATCAACAACATGGCGTGGCGCTGGCCTACGCGGGGGAGAGCTTCCGCGCGGAGGTGATGGCCATCGCCGGCAACTACCAGATCAACCCCGATCGTCTCCGCGAGCGCGGCTACAGCTTGTACCTGGAGGGCATGCTGGCCAACTGGGCCGCCGTCGGGGTGAGCAGCTTGTTCACCACGGCGGAGGCGGACATCGCGACGCTCGCCGAAGCTCGGACCAACCGCGAGGCCCACGGTGTGTTCGCGCGGCTGGCCGTGGTGCCGCCCCTGGTAATCTTGGCCGAAGCCAACGTGCTGATGCGCACCGACGCCGACGCCGGGTACGTCGGGTTCGTGCAGGCCGACTTCGAGGTCGTGCAGGGCCTGCACTTCATGGCGACCGGGGAGCTGCTCGACGCCGGGTTGCCCACCTCCCCCGAGGGGGTCGAAGCCTCGCCAGGCCTCGGGCAAACCCGCTACGGCGGCTGGCTCAGCGTCGACTGGTTCTTCTTGCCCCAGCTGGAGGCGCGGGTCGACGCCGTCTTCCGCACCGACGATCCTTTCACGCTGCTCGGGCAGCTGCACGTTTACCTGTGAGGCGCACGATGACGACTCAGCACTCCCACCGGTGGTCGAGCGGGCTGTTTGGAGCGGTCGGTGCGCTCCTGCTTTCGACGTGGAGCGGCGTCGCCGCGGCGTCACAGACGTACCCGGCGGCGGTGCAGGAGGCGCTCGACACGAAGTGCCCGCCGCCGTGCACGGTGTGTCACACCACGCCGACCGGCGGGCTCGGGCAGTTGACCAAGTTCGGAGAGAATCTCAAGCTCCAAGGACCTCTGCCTCCCTCGTCGCCCGACTTGGTCGCCCCCGCGCTCGCCAGCCTCGCGCAAGCCGGCACTGACAGCGACACCGACGGTATGAGCGACATTGAAGAGCTGATGGCTGACCGACACCCCGCCGTCGCCGGCGACACGCCGTACTGCGTGCTCACCTACGGCTGCGGCGCCCGCGTGGAGCCGCGCGGGGAGCTGCGGGTCGAGGCGGCGCTCGCGGGCGCGCTGGTCGCCGCGGGGCTGTTCTGGGCCGGCCGGCGGCGGCGCAGGTAGACCGGGCGCGGCGCGCGCCGCGAGATCAGAGCACCGGCCCGACCGAGGGCGCGCGGGCGATCTCGTCCGCCTTACCGCTCGAGCCGTCGCCCGCGTTCGGTAGCGGCGCCGTCGCGGCGGTGGGGTGGAGCACGCGGTCGAGCCAGAACAGCGCCTCCACCGAGCCCACCTGGCGCATCCAGGCGGCGTTGTGCGGGCCGCTGGCGACGATGAGCTCGCTCGGCACGCTGCGAGCGGCGAGCTCCTCGTTCAGCAGCTGATTGGCCTTGCGATAGGGGTCGCGGCGCGAGGTGACGAGCCGCAGGCGACGCTCGCCCACGCGTGCGATCGCGTCGCGGATGCGGTCGGCGTACTCCGGCGCCGCCTTGGTCTTGATGTCCGACTGCAGGCCGCAGAAGGCCGAGAACAGATCGGGGCGCCGGAGCCAGAGCTCGAGCCCCACGTAGCCGCCCATCGACACGCCGCACAGGCCGGTCTGCGCTGCCGCGGTGGCCACGGGCACCCGCTTGCCGAGCTCCGGGAGCAGGGTCTCGGCGATCCAGTCGGCGTAGCGATCGAACAGCGCCGCGCGCGGCCGGCGAGAATAGGGGACGACCGTCTCCGGGCACACCAACACCAGGCCGCGGTACGGTCGTTCAGCGAGGCGGCGCTCGAGCTCGTCGCCGCGCGCGGTCCGCAGGTACCGCAGCCGTTCGGCGCCGAGCTGCTTCTCGGTCAGCCGCCGGTGCGCCTGGGCCACGCCGTAGTGGTCGCGCCACATGCGCACCGCTTGCCACGGCGTCGTCGGTCCGTAGCCGTGCAGCAAGAGCGCCACCGGGAGCGGCGCCGTCGCGGCTTCCCCGCCTTGCGGCATGAGCACCAGCGCGCGGCGCGCCAAGTCCTTGGCGCCGCGGAGCCGCAGCTCGATGGATTTGAAGCTCGCGCCTGCTGCCGCGGGAGCGGCCGCGGACAAGGTCGCCATGGCAGGGGCCAGGCCAAGGAGCTGCAGGAGGTGCCGTCGGTGCATCGAGCCACGGCCGACCTCGCGATGTCGAAGGACGAAACCGGCCTAGTCTTTTATGCAGCGATATGCCGTGAAAGTCACGAAATGCGGCAAATCAGGTGCGCGCCTGTCCGACGCGCCCGCGCGCTCGCCGCCTTCATGCTCGAGCCGCCTGCGTGTGGACGGGTGGTCCGAGAACGCCGGCGCGAGATCGATCAGGCGCCGCCCGCGCTGCCGCCGGCCCCGCCGGCGCTCATCCCAGCGCTGCCCGCCGACCCTCCGGCGCTGCCACCTGCGCCCGCGGCCCCAGGGGTGCCTGCGCTGCCAGCCGAGCCCGCGCTGCCAGCCGAGCCCGCGCTGCCAGCCGAGCCCGCGCTGCCAGCCGAGCCCGCCGAGCCGGCGCTGCCCGCCGAGCCCGCGCTGCCCGCCGCGCCGGCGCTGCCCGCCGCGCCCGCTGCGCCGCCGGAGCCCGCCGCGCCGCCCGCGCCCGCTTCGCCCGCGCTGCCGCCCGTACCGTCGCTGCCGGCGGCACCGGCGGTGCCCCCGCCGCTCCCGCCCGTTCCGGCGTCGGACTCCGTGATCTTGCTGCGATCCACGTCGGTGATCAGGGTGCAGCTCGCTGCCGAGAACAGCAGGGCAACCGTTGCCACGAGCAGGGAACGATCCAGCATCGCCATCATTGAACCTTGGGTTTCGCGGTGGAGAGGGGCGCTTCGATGCGCGTCCGACGCCTTCACCAGGAAACGCTTCCAGGATGGCCGGACGGCGCGGCGCCATTGTTCCCCGGCTGGGTTGCCGGGCGCAAGGGGTATCGACCGCAGCGCGCACGTTGCCTTACACCCTGCGGGTGCCCGGTCCCGCCTTTCGTGACGGGTAGGTGACGGCCGGGCATCGGCCACTGGACCCGAGGCTTAGCCTTGGGGCCGAGACAGCGAGAGCGCAAACGCGTCGTCCGCCGACGGTAGCCACTCGAAGACCTCGAGGCCCGCAGCCTTCAGGAGCGCCGTGGCGCTCGGGCGCGTGAACTTGCGGCTGATCTCGGTCCGGATCGTCTCTGCCGCGCGGAACGGCACCGCGAGCTCCAGGCGCTGGATGTCGACCACCTGATCGACCTCCGAGCGCAGGTGCATCTCGATCTGCGCGTTCTCGGGCTCGAAGAAGGCGACGTGGGCAAAACGCTCGAGCTCGAAGTTCGCCCCGAGCTCTCGGTTGATGACGCAGAGCACGTTCTTGTTGAAGGCGGCGGTGATGCCCTGAGCGTCGTTGTAGGCAGCGTTCAGGCGTGCGTGGTCTTTGACCAGGTCGGTGCCGAGCAGCAGGGCGTCACCCGGGTGCATGCGGCCGGCGAGCGACGCCAAAAACTGCGTTGCCGCTTCGGGCTCGAAGTTGCCGATGGTCCCGCCCAAGAAGACGTACAGCCGGCGGTCGCCTTTTGGGATCGCGCCGAGGTGGCGATCGTAGTCGCCGACGATCCCGTGCACCTCGAGCCAGGGGTACTCCCCAAGCAGCTGCTCCGCCGACTCCCGCAGCACCGCCTCGCTGACGTCGAAGGGCACGTAGCAGCAGCGTCGCGCGCGGCGCTCGATGGCGCCGAGCAGCACGCGCGTCTTGCGCGCGGTCCCGCTGCCGAGCTCGACGAGGTGCGTGGGCTCTGTGAGGTTGACGATCTCGGACGCGACGCGCTCGAGCAGCGCCTGCTCGGTGCGCGTCTGATAGTACTCCGGCGTATCACAGATGCGGTCGAAGAGCCGGGAGCCGACGGCGTCGTAGAAGTATTTCGGCGGGAGCCACTTCGGTGCGCTCGTCAGCCCGATGCGGACGTCCCGCGCCAACGCGACGGCGTTGGACGGCTCGAGGTGAACGTCGAGCCGGAACCGGTCGCTTTTTGAAAAGCTTTCGATGATCTGCGGAGCCGACGACATTCGCGTTTGACGAGCCACACCTCAGCCGGAGCAAGAGATCGGCATATAAGGCGCGCGGCCATCGGCCGCAATCCCAAGAAAAATCTCACGCCACAACGCCCCCTCTGGCTCGTATCATGACGCCGATGTGTCGGATGGTCGGCTATCTCGGGGACAGCATCGGACTCGCTCGGCTGGTGGAAGAGCCCCCGCACTCGCTCGAACGGCAGAGCTATGCGGCGCGCGAGCTCGACGGTGCGGTCGTGAACGCCGATGGCTGGGGCGTCGCCTTCTACCTGCAGGGCGATCCAGCGCCTTGCGTGTATCGATCCACGCTGCCGATCTGGGCCGACGCCAATCGCGCTCAACTCTGCCGCGCGGTGCGGTCTTGGTGCCTGCTCGCGGCGGTCCGCAGCGCGACCGATCCGCTCAGCATCTCCCAGGCCAACACGCAGCCGTTCGGCGCGGGGCCGCTCGCCTTCCTGCACAACGGCTATTTCGGCGGCTTCTCTCCCGCCCTCGCGCGGCGCCTCCGGCGCGATCTCTCCGACGACGCCTACGTCCAGATCCGCGGCACCACCGACTCCGAACACTTGTTCGCGGCGCTGCTGGACGAGTACACCCGCGCTGCGTCCGCTCCCGCCGCCGAGCGGCTGTGGCAGGCGGTCGAGCGGACGCTGGCGCGCATCCGGGCGCTCACCGCCGAGCTCGGCTCGCCCGCGCTCTTGTCGCTGGTGGTGAGCGACGGGACGTCACTGGTCGGTGTGCGCACGGCCGTCGGGGCGCGGCCTCCGTCGCTCTACGTGCTGCACCGTGACGGCGGCGAGCGCAGCACCGTCGTCGCGTCGGAGCCCCTGGACGACGACGGCGGCTGGCAGCGCCTCGCCGAGCACCACGCCGTCCGGGTGCGTCTCGGTGAAGCGCCCGAGGTGGTGGCGCTGCGATGAGCGAGCGACGAGCGATCGCCGCGTCGCTCGATCGCGCGCGCCAGGGGACGCTCTGGATCGCCCAAGGCCTGGGCGAAGCCGAGCTCCGGCAGCAGTACGACCCCGAGCTGTCCCCCATCGGCTGGCACCTCGGGCACATCGCCTGGCAAAAGGAGATCTGGGGCCTGCGGGGACTGGGGCGGCGCGCGCCCCTCGATCCTCGGCTCGATGCCGTGTTCGACGCCTTCAGGGGCCCGAAGCAACAGCGCGGCGAGCGCATCCCGTCGCCGGAGGAGCTCGCCGTCTACGCAGCGCGCGTGCACGCCGAGCTTCTGGACCTGCTCGAGCGATCACCGGCGGCGCCCGACGGATCTCTGCCCGAAGCGCCCACGTTCCGCTTCCTCGCCAACCACGAGCGCCAGCACGCCGAGATCATCGCCGCGGTGCGGCTGGCCGGAGAGCTCCCCTTGGGCGACCCGCAGGGGGCGCGACGCGGCGAACGCGAGGGGCCGGCTCGCCAGGCCGCGGACGGCTTCGTGACGTGGCCGGGCGGCACGTTCGTGCTCGGCAGCCGTGACGAGCCGGAGGCCTGGGACAACGAGCTGCCCGCCCACAGCGTGAGCGTGCCGCCGTTCTCGATCGCCCGCCGGCTCGTCAGCGCGGGCGAGTGGCTCGAGTTCATGCGCGCGGGCGGCTACGCCGACGACCGCTGGTGGTCGGACGCGGGTCGGCATTTTCGCGCTGCCCTGGTGACCCCGGCTCCCCGCAACTGGCGACGCGCGGGCCCGAACGCCTGGCAAGAGCTGACGCTCGCCGGCCCTTTGCCGGTCGATCCGGCGCGTCCCGTCGCGCACGTGTCGTTCTACGAGGCCGAGGCGTTCGCCCGCTTCGCCGGAGCCCGCTTGCCGACGGAAGTGGAGTGGGAGCTGGCGGCCAGCCTGGACTCGGCGACGGCTCGCAAACGCCGCTGGCCGTGGGGAGATGACGCCGCGGCTCGCGCGCTCGCGCCGCGGCTCGCGCCGGCTCCTTGCGCGAGCGCTGCGCCGTCGGCGTTCGGCCTCTTCGACGCCGTCGGCAGCGTCTGGCAATGGACCGCGTCAGCGTTCGGTCCGTACCCGGGGTTTCGCCCCCAAGCGTACGAAGGCTACAGCGTGCCGTGGTTCGACGGCGCGCACCGCGTGGTGCGCGGCGGTTCCTACCTGACCGCACCCGAAATCGGCCGCTGCTGCTTCCGCAACTGGTACCTGCCGTCCGAGCGCAAGCTCCCGATCGGGGTGCGGCTGGCCCGCGCTGCGGAGTGACGGGCGGCTCGCGGTCGCTAGGTCCGCGAGATCGCTAAAAGACCGCGCAGGTATTAACCCGCTTTCGTGGGCTGCCGTTCGCTTCAGACGCGGAGCACACGGTATGCCGAGAGCGCCAGAGCGGTCCGGACGAGCTGCCGGGCCGTGGCGAAGCAGCGATGACGAGACGATGAGCGCCTCGGCGGTCGGCCGAATGAAGCGCGGTGCGTGGATCGTGGCGGTGATCACCAGCGGGTGCTTGGTCGATCTGGACGATCGCTGCGGGCCCCATCAAGAGCTCGCCGCGAACAATGTGTGCACGTGTGTTGCGGGCTCGGTGCTGACCGACTCCGGCTGCGTTCCGTGTGGTCCCAACGAGGAAGCCTCCGCGGGCGGCTGCGTGTGCGCCCCGGGCTTTGCGCGTCCTGCGCCCTCGGCCGAGTGTGCGCCGGCCGGGATTGGGGCTCCCTGCGCCGGTGACGCCGAGTGTTCGGAGGCGGCCGCCCCGGTGTGCCACCGAGTGGACGACGCGGACGGCTACTGCACGCGCACCGGTTGCGCCGCGACCGCGGACTGTCCCGACGGCTTCGCCTGCAACACCAGCGGCGAACCGAGCGTCTGTGAACGCCCGCCGGTGGGCCAGGGCCAGACCTGTGAGACGCATGCGGACTGCGCCGGGACCGCCGCGACCTTCTGCGAATCGCTCTTCACCCACCAGTGTTTGGTGCAGGGCTGCGTCGACGACGGCGACTGCTTCGGCGCCTGGCAGTGCTGTGACGTGCGGCCGCTCGGCGTTTCGACGACCCTCTGCGTGCCGGCGGGGGAGTGCCCCACCCGATGACCGGGCGACCGCGGCGGCGCTGGGCGGGGCTCCTCGTGCTCGGGGTGATCGGGTGGGTTGAGGTCGCCGGCGCAGCGCCTGCGCCTCGTAGCGACGCCGAGCCGAGCAGCGCTCCCGCGGCTCCGGCCGCCGCTCCCGATCCGCCGGCGGACGCCGCTGACAATGCTGACGACTGGGACCTCTCCAGGTACACCGCCGACGTCAGCGAGTTCACCGAACACCAGGGCGTGAAGCTCTACGGCTTCGCGGACTTCACCTACCGCCGGCTGCTCGTCCGCGAAGACAGCGAGTGGAGGGACGTTCTGTTCCGGCATCCCTCGTTCGCGGTCGGCAACCTCAACCTGTACTTCAGCTCCCGCCTGTCCCACTCCTGGCGCAGCCTGATCGAGGTACGGCTGATGTACATCCCGAACGGGACCGAGCGGCGCGAGGCGGATGGCCAGCTCAGCCGGTTTTCCACCCGTGTGGGTGATTACAACGACTTTGGTCGGCCGCTGCGCTGGGGCGGCATCGAAATCGAGCGCGCCTGGCTCGAGTACGGGCCCGCCGAATACCTGAACATCGTCGCCGGTCAGTGGCTGACGCCGTACGGGATCTGGAACGTCGATCACGGCTCGCCCGCCATCATCGCGGTCAACCGGCCCTTCATCATTGGGGAGCAGCTCTTTCCGGAGCGGCAGACGGGTCTTCAGCTGCACGGCAAGGCGTTCATCGGATCGAGCACGGTCGGCTACCACGCCACGATTTCCAACGGGCGCGGCACGGCGGACTCCCACCTGGACTTCGACGCCAACAAGGCGATCGGGGGGCGGCTGTACCTGCGTGCGCCGGCGGCCGGAGAGCTGGAAGTCGGCGCCTCCTGGTACGCCGGCAAGTTCACGGACGCGACCGAGACCCCGACGGTCGTCCAGACGCCGGCGGGGCTCGAGTACGACGAGAGGGTCACTCGCCGCAGCTTCGACGAGCTGAGCTACGGCCTGGACGTCAAATGGACGAGCGGCGGCTTCCACTGGCAAGGGGAGTTCCTCGTCAACGACGTGCGCTTCGAGGAAGGGCACCGCACCCCGTCGACCCAACCCGGCGCCCCCCCGGGGTTCGTGGCGGACCATCGCCGCCTTGGGGCCTACACGTTGCTTGGCTACCGCACGGAGCTGGTCGGGCTCATGCCGTACACCCTGCTCGAGTACTATAACTTCGGCGGATCTGGCGAAGGCCCCCCCGCCTACGGTGCGGCCTGGGGCGTCAACGCGCGCCCCGATCCCGGCGTGGTGCTCAAGCTGCAGTACATGACGGCCATCTTCCCGTCGGCCGGCAACGAGTACTACCTCGTTCACGATCCGCTGCGCCTGTTCGAAGCCCAGGTCGCCTGGGTGTTCTGATCCGCGTGCGCGAAAAGCCGCAAGGTTTGCTACCATGACGCCGATGGCCAAACCTTGGACGTTCGTCGCCGCGGCGGTCCCGCTGTTCGCGGGCGCCGCGCAGGCGCAATACGCTCCGGATCTGGAAGCCGGCGGGCTCCGGCCGCCCCCGCCTCCGGAGTCGCACACCTACGAGGAGCTCGAGACGCAGCGCTCGCTCGAACGCGCCGAACGCGAAGACTCCGGCCGCGGGCTGGAGTTCTTCTGGCTCAACGGAGAGGCCGGGGTCATGCTCCTCGGCCTCCAGACGTTCTCCGCCGACGACCTGCTGCCGGAGGTGGAGAAGACGTCGCAGACGGGGCCGGCGTTCGGGGCGGGGCTCGGGCTTCGGCTGCTTTTTTTGACGCTGGGCGGTCGGTTTCGGCTCGGAATGTTCGACCAGTACCAAGTTTGGACGCTCAACGGGGAGCTCGGGTTCCATGTCCCGATCGGGCGGCTCGAGCCTTACTTCACGTTCGGTGGGGGCTACGCCTCGGTGGGTTCTCTCGAGGGTGACCTCACCGGCGGATTCGGTTCGGACGTGGACATCGACGGGTACAACGTCCGCGGCGGGTTCGGCATCGACTACTACCTGAGCTCGGTGTTTTCGCTCGGCGTGAACCTGACGGGCGAGATCTTGGTGCTGACGCGGCCGGGGCTCGACCCGAGCCAGCTTGGCACGACGCCCACCACGGCCGATGAAGCGTACCAGCGGGACGGCTCCAGCGTCGGCTCGGCCGCGACCCTCACGGCGGTGGCGGGCCTGCACTTCTAGGCGGCAACCCACGGCGCCCACGTGCTCGCCTGGCTCAGCTTCATCGCGTTGGCCGCGTTGCCGTTGGCGGCGGCGATCGCCGTCTTCAGGCTCGGCAGCCGCCGCTTCCCCGAGCCTCGGCGCGTCGCCCTCGGGGTCGTGATCGGCGGCGGGATCGCGGCGCTCGCGGCCGTCCACTTGGAGCAGAGCTTGCTCGAGCTGAGCGGCTTGAGCCTCGACGCGATGGTGGCTGGGGTTCGCGGGGCGCTCTTGGCGACGTTTTTGCTGGCGGCCCCGCTCGAAGAAGCCGCGAAGGTGGCGGTGGTGTGGCCGCTGTTCCGGGCGCGGCGCATCAGCGATCGGCGCAGCGGCGTGCTGTACGCCGTGTGTGCCGCGGCCGGCTTTGCTGCCGTCGAGGTGGTGCTCGTCCGGGAGCGCGCCGGATCGATGCCGCACCTGCGCCTGCTCGCCGGCATGTGCGCCCACCTGTTCTTCGCCGGAGTTTGGGGCTATGCGCTCGGCGGCGGTGGGCGCACCCGCGGGCGCTATTTCGGGGTCGCCTGGCTCGCGGCGATGGCGCTGCACGGCTTGTACCTGCACATCGTCTTCGGCCGCGGCCCCGCGGTGCTGGTGCTGACGTTGCCGATGCTCGCGGCGATGGCGCTGGTCAGCTGGCTCGCGTTCCGCGAGATCGCCGCCGGGCGCGCCGGGCGCGCCGGGCGCGCTGCCGCGCCGCTCTCCGGACCGGAGCCGGCGTCCTTGCGCACCGTCCGCCGCGCGCTGCGCCGAAGGGGCCGGCCGCTGATGGTGCACTGGATCGCCGTCGGGGTCTTCGTGACCATCGGGCTGATGCTCGCCTGCCTCGCGCTCGCCGTGTACCTGGGGCATCGCGTGGGGGTCGATTTCGCGCTGGTCGACGAAGCCGACGTCCGCTCGAGCGGACCGTTGCTGCTGCTCGGTGCGGCGGTGCTGTTCGCGTTCCCCCTGGCGGGCTACCTGGTCGCCCGCGCGAGCGCCGCCCAGAGCGTGCTCGAGCCCGCGCTCGGCGCCGGCATCGCGATCGGCCTGGTGGTCTTCATGCTCTCGGTGACCGCGCCGGTC
>Ga0079224_100012261_pt1 | contig 11853 bp, 12 predicted proteins | sample Stecom2015_FD_80414 | JGI IMG/M metagenome (GOLD analysis project Ga0079224, IMG submission 80414) | Agricultural soil microbial communities from Utah to study Nitrogen management - Steer compost 2015 | ecosystem: Environmental > Terrestrial > Soil > Agricultural land | place: USA: Utah...
CGCAGGCATTGTAACATACCCCATGTACAATCAGCACACGTTCGTATAACAAATATGATTAAACTAGAACACATTTTTAAATGGTATACTGTGGGCGGCAGCCGTTCATTTATCCTTAAAGATATCCATCTGGAGATAGATCAGGGTGATTTTGTGTCTATCATGGGCCCTTCCGGTTCGGGCAAGTCAACACTACTAAACGTTATAGGCCTGCTGGATGAACCTAATGAAGGCACGTATCATTTTATGGGGGAAGACGTCCTTGCCATGAAGCAGAAAAAACGTACAGCTTTGTTCCAGTCGCATATGGGATACGTGTTCCAATCGTATCATCTTATCGACGAGTTAACAGTATATGAAAACATCGAAACGCCATTAATCTATAAAAACCTATCCGGTAAAGAGCGTAAAGCTATCGTAGGCGATCTGTTGGATCGCTTTGGCATAGTGGGAAAAAAGGACCTGTTTCCCGCCCAGTTGTCGGGCGGGCAGCAACAGGTTGTCGGCATTGCACGTGCACTGGCCGCATCGCCGAAGCTGCTGCTGGCGGACGAACCTACGAGAAATCTGAACTCCAGGCAGGGAGAGGAAATCATGCAACTTTTTAAACAACTGAACGAAGACGGTGTCACGATCATTCAGGTAACCCATTCCGAGAAAAATGCTGAATATGGTAAACGCATCATCCACATGCTGGACGGACAGCTAAAAACCGGAAAACCTGAAGCGTAATGCGACGTGAGAAGTCGTAGAAGCCCTACGCCGAGTCACGGGAAACGAATCACGAATAAGACGCTTAGCAGCGTCTCTCCTATCCGTTTCGCAGCTATTTGCTAAAACTTCTAGCATCATTTTTGCGTTCATCTAAAAAATTGTAAATTCGTAGTAAGATGAATGAGCAGGAGCTAAAGGCGTTGATTTCACTGTTGGACGATCCGGATGCGGAAATCTATCAAGCTTTGGAAGACAAGCTGATTACATGCGGGCCGGAGGTCATTCCGATGCTAGAACAGTCATGGGAGGAATCGTTCGACGTCCTCTTACAGGGACGCGTGGAGCAGATCATCCATAAAATACAGTTCAATCAGGTAACGCATGACCTGCAGCTTTGGAAAATCAGCAATCAGGACGACCTATTGGAGGGCCTTCTCATTGTCAACCGCTACCAGTATCCGAACCTGCCGGAAGAAGAGGTATACACCAAACTGGCAGAATTGAGGCGCAGCGCCTGGTACTACCTCATGTATGAAATGAGCCCTATCGAGAAGGTGAAACTGTTAAACAACGTGCTGTTCCGCGAATTCGGATTGTCAGGCAACACGTCAGACTATCACGCCCCTCAGAATTCGTTTATCAATAAAGTACTGGAAAGTAAAAAGGGAAACCCGATCTCGTTGGCTTGCATATATAGTTTGGTTGCGCAGCGCCTTGATATCCCCATCTATGGCGTTAACCTCCCCAAGCACTTCGTACTGGCCTATATGAAAGAAGAAAATCCGGAAGAAGTGTTATTCTATATCAACGTGTTCAACCGGGGACAGATCATGCGGGAAGACGATATCGTTGCATTTCTTCACCAGCTGAATCTACCGGCCAGTGAGGAATACATTAAGCCCTGCGACAATCTCTCCATTATAAAAAGAGTCCTGCGCAACCTTGTGGCCGCTTACAACCACATCGATAACGTTGAAAAAAGACAGGAAGTACAGCTTTTGCTCGATCTTCTGGAACAAAATTAAGCACTACTGCGGGCTGCGGGTATCAAGAGCAAGCCCAACGGGCGTAGCCTGCTTACCATAGGCTTCCTCCGTCGTCTCTATATACTTGTCGGGAGCTACATTTCCATTGTCGCTGATTCTGAAACGGGAGACCCTGCGGGACGCTCTGTCGGCGACATACAGGTAAACACCATTTTCACGGGTATCGACTACCACATCCACAGGCTGTATAAGTCCAGTAGACGGCCCCGTGATGACCCGTGACGGCGTTATGTCGCCTTCCTGTTCTATCAGATCGGAAAAATTGTCAAAGAGAAAAATCTTTCCGCTTCCCAATGTTCTTCCATCAGTAAAATCGGTTATGGCCAGCACGTTATTTACGGTATCATAAAAAAGGCCTCGTAAATTCGTGGCTTCGCGGATGGTCAAAGTTCTCGCAGGGCGTAGCACCGCAGATGAATCGGCCCCTACCGGTGTGTCATTCACCTCTTCAAACACAAATATTCCCGGATTGCTCCCCAGGTTCGACGTAAACAGCCTATCGCTTTCGTACGCCGCTCCCCACATCCGCAGTCCCGGTGTTCTGTATTTTTTCAGCGGGCGGGTATAGCCTAGCCGGAGCCGCGGTTGGCTAATGCCGTAAATACCCGAATTATTTGAGCCGTCGCCATTGACAAAGAACAACATATCGGCTCTTCTGCTATAAGCCAATCCCTTGACATAGGTAAAAAGCCTATTCGACATCCACCCGTTTCTGATATTAGTCAGTACGCCGGTTTGTCCCACGTCCATCACGTACACAGACGTATCGTTGCTTCCTCCGGAGTTGACACTTGCCTGCAGCAGGCGGCGCTGCCCGTCAGCAAAAGAAGCGAGCAACATGGGGCCTCCGCCCCGCGCACCCGATACATGCCGCAATGACAAACCGAACTCCGACGAATCGGCCGGGTAAACCACCCGTATATTCGTATCCGGAACGCCGAGGTTCGAGGTGCCATATTCTTCATAAGATATATAAAGCCTCGTGAACTTCCGCATCTCCAGATCTGGCTCCGAATCATCTCGTTCACAACCAATTAAGCCAACAACGGCAGAAAGGATAACGAACGCACTATACAGGATGGGGTTCTTCAGCATAATAGAAACTATTGTCTGTTACAAAAGTATAAAAATAAACGCTTCCGAAGGCGCTCCTGCGACAGCAATGCGTTAACTTTTGTAAAATCTTCCAGTTTTCCGTAAAATTGCAGCATAATTACAGAGACCATGGACAATAAAGAATTCAAGAGAGATAAGCTCAGCCTACCCAAAGATGGAAAAAAACTGTTGCTACACTCTTGCTGTGCACCATGTTCGGGCGAAGTTATGGAAGCATTGATTGCCTCCGACATTGATTTTACCATCTATTTTTACAATCCGAACATCCATCCCCGCAAAGAATACGACCTCCGCAAGGAGGAGAACATCCGTTTTGCTGAAAAACACGGCATTCCCTTTATTGATGCGGACTATGACGTCGACCATTGGTTTGAACTGGCCAAAGGAATGGAAAACGAGCCTGAACGAGGAATACGCTGTACGATGTGTTTTGACATGCGTTTTGAGAAGACCGCCGAATATGCGGCCGCGAACGGGTTTGACGTCATATCAAGTTCTTTGGGTATTTCGCGCTGGAAAAATATGGAGCAGATCAATGACTGTGGCCTCCGTGCCGCGTCCCGGTATCCTGACATGGAGTACTGGACATTCAACTGGCGTAAGAAGGGCGGATCGGCCCGCATGCTTGAGATCAGCAAACGGGAGAAGTTTTATATGCAGGAATACTGTGGATGTGCCTACTCACTTCGGGACACCAACCGCTGGCGTCTGGCGAACGGGCGCGAGAAAATCGAACTGGGGAAGCATTATTACGGCGACGACGAACAATAATTTTGCAAAAAGTTTCCTTTTTACTGAAATAATAATTAATTTTGCAGGCTCAAATGCAGATTGTGAAGTATCTAAAACAATATAGAATTCCTTTTTCAGGCTTAGCCGCTGGGAAACACAATTTTGAGTTTGAGATTGACGATAAGTTCTTTGACTGCTACGAGCACTCCCTTATAAAGAAGGGGCAACTAAAAGCTGATGTGGAAATGCAGAAGCAAGAGAATATGCTAATCGTTAATTTCCACATAACGGGTGTTATTCAGTTGACATGCGACGTTTGTTTATCGGAGTTTGAGTCGCCATTGGATTTTCACGAACGTGCCTTGGTTAAGTTTACCGACGAAGATTGGAATCAGGACACCGAGGAGGTTCTGGTTTTATCGAAAACGGACTACGAATTAGACATCGCGGGTTTACTCTACGAGTACGCCAATGTACGTGTCCCCTATTATAGCAAATGCGCTGAGCAAGGGATGAATCAGAGCTGCGACCCGGAGATGCTGGCAAAATTGAGTTCCGAAGCAGCGGACGCAGAAGAAGACAATACAGAAGAACAGATAGACCCACGTTGGGACATATTAAAGAATATTAAAAATAACTAAAACAGAAATACGAGATGGCACATCCAAAGCGTAAAACTTCTAAATCAAGAAGAGACAAAAGAAGAACACATTATAAGGCTGAAAGACCTACATTGACAGTATGTAAAGAAACAGGGGCTGTACACACACCTCACCGTGCGTACACCGTAGATGGCAATGTATATTACAACGGAAAATTGATTATTGAAAACACGGCTGCTGTCTAACGACGTCATTCAAAGAAATTAAACATCCCAAAATAGGTGTAAAAGTCATTTTTTATACTTTAATTTGGGATGTTTTTGCGTATTATTGATTAAAAAATAATAACGGATGAAGATTGGTTTAGACGTTTTAGGAGGCGATTATGCCCCTAACTCTACGATAACTGGGGCTATCGAAGCCCAGAAAACTTTACAGGACAATCAACGTCTTGTTCTCATCGGCGATCAGCAGGATTGCATACAGCAGATAAAGGAGGCAGGAGCCGATCCCGACAAATTTGATTACGTACATGCTCCTGACATCATCAGCATGCACGAGCATCCAACCAAAGCGATCAGCCAAAAGCCCAACTCCAGCATCGCCAAAGGTTTCGAGCTTTTACAGAACGGCCAAATTGATTCCTTCGCATCCGCGGGGAATACCGGAGCCATGCTCGTTGGCGCTATGTTCAGCGTCAAAACGATTCCCGGTGTCTTAAGGCCTGCCATCGCAACCAACGTACCCAAGATCAAAAGTGGATATGGTATACTCCTCGATGTCGGCGCCAACGCAGATTGCAAGCCCGAAATGCTAAACCAATTTGCCATCCTCGGAAGTTTATATGCCCAGTATATTTACGGCATAGAAACGCCAAAAGTCGGTTTATTAAACATTGGCGAGGAAGAAGAAAAAGGAAACAACTTAACGATCTCAACCTATCCCCTACTAAAAGAAAATACAAAAATCAATTTTATTGGCAACACCGAAGGACGTGACCTGTTTACCGACCTTGCAGACGTATATGTCTGCGATGGTTTTACCGGAAATGTTGTGCTGAAGCTTGCCGAGTCTTTTTACGTTGTAACGCTGAAGAAAGGGATAAAGGATGAGTTCTTTGATAGATTCAATTATGAGCAATATGGCGGCAGCCCTATTCTGGGAGTGAATGCGCCGGTCATCATCGGACATGGGATTTCCAGTCCGGAAGCTATCAAAAACATGGTTTTACTTTCAAAAGACATGATTGAGTCGAAGATCATTGACCGCATCAAGTCTGCTTTCAATTAATTTAATATGTCGAAAATACATGCTGCCATTACCGCAGTAAACGGTTACGTACCTGAATACATCCTCTCCAACAAAGAGTTGGAAACCATGGTGGACACAAATGATGAGTGGATTGTCACCCGCACAGGTATTAAAGAGCGTCGGATTCTAAAAGGCGAAGGCAAGGCTACTTCCGATTTGGCGGTACCAGCTGTAAAGGGTCTGTTGGAAAAACGGGGAATCTCGGCTGAGGAAATCGAATTGATTATCTTTTGTACCAGTACACCGGACATGCTGTTCCCGGCTACGGCAAACATTCTGGCGGACAAGGTCGGAGCAAAGAACGCCTGGGGCTACGATCTGCAGGCGGCATGTTCAGGTTTCTTATTTGGGCTGACGACCGGTGCACAATTTATCGAGTCCGGCAAACACAAGAAAGTGCTGGTTGTCGGGGCCGACAAGATGTCCTCCGTCGTCAACTACCAGGACCGCAACACCTGTATCCTTTTTGGAGATGGCTGTGGCTGTGTACTCTTAGAGCCCAACGAGGAAGGAAATGGCCTTCTTGATGCCGTTCTGAAAACAGACGGTGCAGGCGAGCCCTTTTTGCACATTAGAGGCGGCGGTTCGCTAAATCCTGCAACACATGAGACGGTTGAAGCGGGGTTACATTATGCTTACCAAGAAGGACGGACCGTTTTTAAATTCGCTGTAACCAATATGGCCGATGTAGCCGTCGAAGTGATGGAAAGGAACAACCTGACATCCGACACGGTCGACTGGCTCGTTCCCCATCAGGCGAATAAACGTATCATCGATGCAACTGCCGAGCGGGCAGGCCTTCCGGAAGAAAAGGTGATGGTCAACATCCATAAATACGGAAATACAACAAGTGGCACCATTCCCCTTTGTCTGTGGGAGTGGGAAGATAAATTAAAGAAAGGCGACAACTTAATTTTGGCGGCTTTTGGAGGCGGATTTACCTGGGGGTCTATCTACCTTAAGTGGGCATATACGAAATCGTAATAATTCCTTAACTTTAAAAATTCATCTAAAGATTTTAACACATAAAAACCTACTAGAAACATGAGTATGGATATTAAACAAATTCAAGACCTGATTAAGTTTGTCGCAAAATCGGGCGTGAATGAAGTCGCTATTGAAGAAAAGGACTTTAAGATTACCATAAAAACCAATCAGGAACCCACTTATGTAACAGCTACGGTTCCTAGTCCGGTGGCATTGCCCGCGCAACCTGCTACAGCAAGCGCTCCTGCGGCGCCTGCCGCTGAAGCACCGGTAGCACCAAGCAAGCCTGTTGCGGAAGCGTCTAATCTGATTACCATTAAATCGCCCATGATCGGGACGTTTTATCGCGCCTCGGGACCAGATAAGCCTGTATTCGTTAATGTAGGTGACGAGATAGCACCGGGTAAGGTGTTATGTATCATCGAAGCCATGAAGCTCTTTAACGAAATCGAATCGGAAGTATCCGGTAAGATTGTCAAGATCTTAGTAAATGATGCACAACCTGTAGAATTCGATCAGCCACTATTCCTAGTTGATCCGAGTTAAGCTGTTTTCTGATCAGGAAACAACATTTTTAGCGAATATTCGCGTACAGTAACATCATTATCATCTATGTTTAAAAAAATATTAATAGCCAATAGAGGAGAGATCGCCCTCCGCATTATCCGCACTTGCCGGGAAATGGGAATTAAGAGTGTCGCCGTTTATTCTACGGCCGACCGGGACAGCTTACATGTCCGTTTCGCGGACGAGGCCGTGTGTATAGGTCCTCCAGCCAGTAAAGATTCGTATTTAAACATCCCTAACATCATTTCAGCTGCCGAGTTAACGAATGCGGATGCTATTCACCCGGGATACGGTTTCCTATCCGAAAACGCTAAATTTTCTGCTATCTGTGCAGAATACGGCATCAAATTTATCGGAGCTACCGCCGAGCAGATCGAAAAGATGGGCGACAAGGCTTCCGCTAAAGATACAATGAGAAAAGCGGGCGTACCTACCGTACCGGGCTCTGACGGCTTGGTTCCCGATGTCAAAACCGGCATCCGGTTAGCTAACGAAATCGGTTACCCCGTTATCATCAAGGCTACCGCCGGCGGCGGCGGACGGGGAATGCGTATCATCTGGAAAGATGAGGAGTTCGAACCAAACTGGAACTCCGCCCGTCAGGAAGCAGCCGCTGCATTTGGCAATGACGGTATTTATCTCGAGAAATTCGTGGAAGAACCGCGTCACATCGAAATCCAGGTTATCGGCGATCAATACGGCAAAGTGTGTCACCTGTCGGAACGCGACTGTTCGATACAGCGCCGCCACCAGAAGCTTGTCGAAGAAGCACCCTCTCCTTTTATCACTCCGGAGCTTCGTGCCAAGATGGGAGAAGCAGCGATCAAGGGAGCCCAAGCTGTAAACTACGAAGGCGCGGGGACCATTGAGTTTCTGGTGGACAAACACCGCAACTTCTACTTTATGGAGATGAATACGCGGATTCAGGTGGAACATCCGGTAACGGAAGAGGTCATCAACTTTGACCTGATCAAAGAACAGATTAAGGTTGCTGCGGGTATTCCTATCTCCGGCAAGAATTATGAGCCAACCATGCACGCAATAGAGTGCCGGATTAATGCAGAAGATCCGTTTAACAATTTCCGCCCTTCGCCGGGTAAAATTACAAACTTTCACTCACCTGGAGGGCATGGCGTCCGCGTAGACACACATGTCTATTCCGGATACACGATCCCGCCGAACTACGATTCTATGATCGCAAAGCTGATCTGTGTAGCACAGACCCGCGAGGAGGCGATTAATACCATGGAACGGGCGTTGAGCGAGTTTGTTATTGAGGGAATTAAAACGACAATCCCTTTGCATCTACGGCTCATGCGCGATCCGAACTTTAGAGCCGGAAATTTCACCACGAAATTCATGGACACGTTCGATCTCACCGAATATCCTGAAGATGAAATTTAATAAAATTTCGTTTACATAACTATAAAATACCATTCTTAACGGGAAGAATGGTATTTTTGTTTCTGTCCGGAAATAATTTTACGATGTCAAATTCAAACAATCTAATCAGAGCTATAAAAGAAAAAGGAAAGAACATTGAGGCTGAAATGTCCTTTTTCGACCATCTAGAGGTACTACGATGGCACATCATCCGGTCTGTTATTGCCATCGCTGTCTTCGCCATCCTTTCGTTTACCTTTTACGATTTTGTTTTTAACCAGATCATCATGGGCCCCAAAAATCTTGATTTTTGGACCTATCGTATGATGTGTAAGGTCGGCGATTTACTGAACTTAGAGGGGTTTTGCGTGGAACGCATCCCGTTCAACATCATTAACACCGAGCTTGCGGGCCAGTTTATGTTGCAGATCAACTCCTGTCTTCTTATGGCCATCGCCCTTGGTTTTCCTTACCTGCTATTTGAAATCTGGCTATTTGTAAAGCCAGCTCTTACCGACATAGAACGTAAATCGGCGCAGGGCTTTGTATTATATGCTTCGCTGTTGTTCATCCTTGGCGCCCTTTTTGGGTACTACATTGTGGTCCCATTGTCTGTGAACTTCCTTGCGAACGTCTCATTAAGTGAAGAAATCACGAACCAGATTACGATTGATTCATACTTATCGACCATAGCTACCCTTACATTAGGATGTGGTGTGGTATTCCTGCTTCCTATTTTGGTGTTCATCTTATCGAAACTCGGGCTGATGACACCGGAGTTTATGCGGGCGAGCAGGCGGTATGCTACGGTTATCATCTTAATCATCGCCGCTATCATTACACCGACAGCCGATATTATTACGTTGCTGACGGTAAGTGCTCCGATGTTTTTACTGTATGAGCTGAGCATTATGGTGTCGGCAAATGTAAAGAAACGTCGGTTAGAAGCCGAAAAAGAATTTTATAATAAATAATCCACTACAATGTCTAAAAAAATTGCAATAGGAAGCGACCATGCCGGTTTTGAATACAAGACTGCGTTGGTAGAATTTTTAACCGCTGAGGGCTATGAGGTGTCGGACTTTGGTCCTGCAACCGGCGATTCCGTCGATTATCCCGACTTCGCGCACCCGGTGGCATCGAGCGTAGAAGGCGGAGACTCCGAACTGGGCGTTTTGATCTGTGGAAGCGCAAACGGTGTAGCCATCACTGCCAACAAACATCAGGGAATCCGCGCTGCCATCGCTTGGCAGAATGAAATATCCGCGTTAGCGAGACAGCATAACAATGCAAACATCGTGTGTATACCCGCGCGCTTTATCGACCTCGATCTCGCTAAGAAGATTGTCAAGACCTTTGTGACGACCGAATTTGAGGGAGGAAGACATGCTACACGTGTAAACAAGATTGCCTGTAATTAACGAGATACTATGATTAAAAACTGGATAAAAGCACTGTGCCTTGTGCCCGCACTGTATAGTTGCGCAATAGCACAAGACCCCGTACAGATAAAGTACGCCCAATTACTTACCGAGGAATCTGCAAAGACCCATTTAACGCGTTTAACGTCGAAGGAGTTCGAAGGACGCGGTACGGGGCAGCCTGGAGGCGAGAAAACGGCAAACTATATCGCAGAACAATTTAAGTCGTACGGTCTGCTGCCGGCGGTAAACGGAAGCTATTTTCAACCGCTCAAGTTGGTGAAAGCGTCCTATCAGGTACAGCGCTTTACAATAGACGGCCAATCGTACGAGAACGGCAAAGATTTCTTCGTGCAGGGAGACAACAAGCACACACACTTTTCGGGCAGCGATATCGTCTTTGTAGGATACGGGATTCAGGATCCCAAACACGACGATCTCAAAAATGTTGACATCGAGGGGAAAGTGGTTCTTTTGATCAACGAAGGAGAACCCATGGACGCAAACGGAAACTCGGTGCTGACCGGCTCTAAAACCCTATCGGAATGGTCGACCAGCCGATTTAAACGGATACAATCGCTCTTAAAAAGAAATCCGAAGCTGATCCTGGCTACGGGAGACAACGTACGGGAGATGATCGATAGGTTTGGAAGCAGATTGACGGCGGGACGGTTCACATTAGATAACGGCAAAAGTGAAGAACAAGGCAGCTCAAACGCTCCTGTAATTCAGATCCCGACATCCTTAGCGAATCAGCTCCTCGCTAAAAAACAAACTTCGGTAGATGCGCAGAAGAAATCACCGTCTTCCTTTTCGCTTCCTGCGAAGCTAGATGCGGAGATGGGTGTCCAACGGGAGCATTTCGCCGACCCTAACGTTCTGGGCCTTTTAGAAGGAAGCGACCTAAAAGAAGAGATCGTTATCATTTCAGGACATTACGATCACGACGGCATACTGCCGGATGGTACAATTTTTCCGGGAGCAGACGATAACGGGTCGGGCACCACGGGCGTTCTGGAGTTGGCGAAGGTATTTGCCCAAGCCAAGAGAGACGGTAAAGGACCACGTCGCAGTATTCTTTTTATGGCCTTCGCCGCCGAGGAGAAGGGGCTGCTTGGGTCACAGTATTACTCTGAAAACCCGATTTTTCCTTTAGCGAACACCGTGACCTGTCTCAATATGGATATGATTGGCCGTATTGATGATAAACATCTCAACGGCAACCATAACTACATCCACGTTATAGGCTCCGACAAACTAAGCTCAGAGTTGTACGAAATCAACCGGAAAGCCAACGACACGTACACCAACATGGAATTGGATTATATGTACGACGATCCAAACGATAATATGCGTATCTATTACCGGTCAGACCAATACAACTTTGCGAAGCACGGTATTCCGGTAACTTTTTATTTTTCAGGCCTTCACCCGCACTACCATACTCCGGAAGACACGGTCGACAAGATTGATTTTCCAATGATGGTAAAACGTGAAAAATTGGTATTTCATACGGCCTGGGAGGTGGCAAACCGCGACAAACGGTTGGTTGTAGATAGCAATAAACAATAAGCATAAAGACCGCCATCCCGCGGCCTGATAAGACCTTTACTTTTTAGATAGCTCCATCTGCGACGGAGCTATCTTTTTTAGCCCAACACGATCCGTAGCGCGCTCCGCGTTGGCTCAATGAAGGGAGCCCCAGTACGCGCTCTGTTATTGCTGTGCCCCTCCATCCCGGCTCCAGGATTGTGTAACAGGATGCCGCGCCCTGCTGATCGGCGAAATGATAAGTAAATTTATTGCAGAAAAAAGGTACAGCGAGTGTACCGGGAGTGTACGGGGAGTGTACTTCTATGTTGAAAAACAATGGTAGCCCCTAATTATTTCACATTTTTATATCTATAGGCACAAAAAGGTGTCTGTATGTCAAAAATAGGGAAGCCTTTGTGTTTTCCTATTTTTGTGCATACG
>Ga0079224_100012262_pt1 | contig 11852 bp, 10 predicted proteins | sample Stecom2015_FD_80414 | JGI IMG/M metagenome (GOLD analysis project Ga0079224, IMG submission 80414) | Agricultural soil microbial communities from Utah to study Nitrogen management - Steer compost 2015 | ecosystem: Environmental > Terrestrial > Soil > Agricultural land | place: USA: Utah...
CACATCGTGATGGCCGACCCGGAGGGCAACGAGTTCTGCCTGGACTGATCATGATCGGCCCACGGGGACGATGATCACCGCGCGCTGAGCCGGTCGGACGCGCGCGGGTCGGTCGAAGCGCGGGGCTGTTGATCATGAGCCCACGCCTCGCCACGCTCGGCGAGCGGGGTGTCCGCGCTTCGACAAGCTCAGCGCAGGGGTCGATCGCGCTTCGACAAGCTCAGCGCGCGGCGGTTGTCGAAGCTCTCGGTTAGGCTCCGTGGGATGGAGCTCTCGCTCGCGGAGGCGCGACGGCTCGCCCTGGTGGCCCAGGGATTCCGGCGGCGGCCGGCCCAGCCGGGGCTCGGTGAGGTGCGCCGGACCGCGGCCCGGGTGCTCGCGATCCAGCTGGACTCGGTGAGCGTGCTGGTCCGGTCCCACTACCTGCCCGCGTTCTCCCGGCTCGGCCCGTATCCGCGGGAGTCGCTGGACCGGCTGGCGTACCGGCGCAAGGAACTGTTCGAGTGCTGGAGCCATGCGGCCTGCCTGCTGCCGGTGGAGCTGTTCCCATTGCTGCGGCACCGGATGAACCTGATGCTGGAGGCGCCCACGTACTCCCTGGGCGCGCCGATCCGGGACCAGGCGTGGATCGAGGACGTCCATCGGGAGGTGGCCGACCGCGGTCCGCTGACCGCCGCCGAGCTGTCCACCGCGGACCGCGGCAGCGGCACCTGGTGGGGCTGGAGCACGACCAAGCGAGCGCTGGAGGCCCTGGTCGAGTGCGGTCGGCTGGCGATCGCCGGGCGGCGCGGCTTCACCCGGGTCTACGACCTGGTCGAACGGGTGATCCCGGAGCCGTACCTGAGCGCCCCGGCACCGCCGGCCGAGCCGGCGCAGAAGGAGCTGCTGTACCGCTCGGCGGTCGCGCTCGGCATCGGCACCGGGCGGGGCCTGCGCGACTACCTCGGGCTGACCAGCTTCCGGATCCGGCAACCCGACGGCAGGACGCTGCGGATGCCGCTGCGGCGACTGCTGGACGAGCTGGTCGAGGAGGGCCGGCTGGTCCGGGCGACGGTCGAGGGGTGGAAGGACCCGGGATACCTGCCGGCCGGGTCGCGGATCCCGCGGGCCCTGCACGCCCGGGCACTGCTGTCGCCGTTCGACTCCTTCGTCCGGGCCTCGGCGAAGCTGTGCTGCGGCTTCACCAACCCGCTGGCCCAGCAGCTCTACGTTCCGGCCGAGCGCCGGGTCTTCGGCTACTATGTGCTGCCGTTCCTGCTCGGCGATACCCTGGTCGGCCGCTGCGATCTCAAGGCGGACACGAAACGCCACGTCCTGCTGGTCCAGGCCGCCCACACCGAGCCCGGCCAGGACCGGGGCCCGGTCGCGGCCGAGCTGGCCGAGGAACTGCGGCTGCTGGCCCGGTGGTTGGAGCTGGACGGGATCGAGGTCGCCGACCGTGGCGATCTGGCCCGGCCGCTGCGCCGGGCCGGCGGCTTCCGGCCGCCACGCGTCGACGGAGGCTGATCGGCCCGCCGAGGGCAGTCGCCGGTCGCAGGCGGTCAGCACCCACCGCTCGCCGACGGTGGCCCAGTGGAGCCGCTGCCGGGTGCCGGGGGCTCGCCCCGACAGCGCAACGGGCGGCCCGGATGATCCGGGCCGCCCGTGGCAGGACCGCCGGTGCGGGTCAGCGGGCCGCGACCAGCTCCGGCTCCGCCGCTGCGGTGACCGGTGCCTCGACCGCGGCGTCGTCGCCGCTCCGCCCGTCGTCGGTCGCGGCATCGAGCGGGTGGGCGATCTCGTCCCTGGTCATCCGCGCCGCGAAGATCGCGACCAGGCCGATGATCAGCGGTGCGACACCGGCGATCAGGAACACCACCGGCAGTCCGAACGTCTGGCCCGCCGGACCGGCCAGCGCCATCGAGAGCGGCATGAAGGCCAGCGAGACGAAGAAGTCCAGGCTGGACACCCGGCCCAGCATCGCGGACGGCACCCGCCGCTGCAGCAGCGTCCCCCAGATCACGACACCGGCGTTGAACGCCGCGCCGACCACGAAGGCGGCCAGCACCATCAGCCAGACCTGGTCGGTCAACCCGAAGATCACCAGGGGCAGGCAGCCACCGGCCCAGAGCAGGTTCATCACGGTCAGGTAGCGCTTCGGCAGCCGGAACGAGGCGATGGCCAGCGAGCCGACCGCACCGCCGATGCCGAAGGCGGCCAGCACGAAGGCGTGCTGCTGTGGGCCGCCGCCGGCGTTGTCCTTGATCGCGAACGGCACCAGCACCTCGAACGGGCCCATCATGACGAAGATCAACAGCGAGGCGAACACCAGGGTGCCGAGCAGCCACGGCGTCTTGATCATGTAGCCGAATCCCTCCCGGACGTCGCCGAGCAGGGCCACCGCCGGGTTCCCGCCCGCCGGCTCGGAGCGCTCCACCGGGCGCTGCGGCAGCCGCAGGATGCAGGCGAGTGCCACCACCCCGGTGAGCGCGGTCACCACCAGCGCCGCGCCCGGCGAGGTGATCGCAATCAGGGCGCTGGCCAGCGCCGGTCCGCCGGCCTGCATCAGCACCGGCCGGGTCATCCCCTCGAAACCGTTCGCGGCGAGCAGCTGGTCCGCCGGCAGCACGGTCGGCAGCAGCGCCGAGTAGGCGGGGTAGTACAGGCCGCCGACAACGCCGCCGATCAGGGCGACCGCAGCGAGGTGCCAGACCTCGATCAGCCCGGTCAGCGACAGCACCGCCACCGCCCCGACGGTCATCGCGCGGGTGGCCTCGACCACCAGCAGGATCCGGCGCTGCGGCAGCCGGTCGGCCAGCGCGCCGCCGAGCAGCGCCGTGGCCAGCATGCCGACCGCGCCGGCCCCGGCCACCAGGGACAGATCGGCCGCGCCGCCGCCGATGGCGACGATCTGCCAGACCAGCGCCACCGTCCAGACGCCGGTGCCGACCAGGGACGAGACGAGTGCCGCGGACAGCCGGCGGTAGGCCGGGACGGTCAGCGGCCGGAGTGCCCGTGGGATCTGCATGTCCTTGCTCCTTCGAACTGCCGGATTCGGGTCCTGCTACTGATCAGTCGAAGCGGACGGCCCGGGATCGACAGCGCGGGCGAACTTTTTCGAGGCGACGTCGGACCCGTACGATCGGGCGTCGTGAGCGCGGTACGGGCGGGCGGTCGGGCCGACGTGGCGGGGTGTGTGGCGCTGTGGGTCGCGGCGGTCACCGCCCGGGACGGCGCGATCGCCGACCCGCAGGCACTGGCCGCCCGGATCACCACCAAGTTCGACCAGCCGCTGGTGCGTTTCGCCCTGGTCGACGCCGAATCCGGGGACCCGGCGGAGCCGTTCGCCGGGTTCGCGCTGACCGTCGACCGGACCACCGAGGGGGCGCGGGTGGCGTTCCTGGACCTCCTGGCAGCCCATCCGGCGGCAGCGGGTCGCGGCCTGGGCCGGATGCTGCTGCGGGACGCGATCGAGCAGTCCCGGCGCCAAGGCTTCCCCACGCTGGAGCTCCAGGTCCGGGACGGCAACGAGCGGGCGCTGGCGCTCTACCGGTCGGCCGGGTTCCGGCCGACAGGCGAGTCCGAGCCGCACCCGCTCGGCGGCGCCCCGATGCTCACGTACCGGCTCGGTCTGGCGTAGCGGCGGGGTCGATCAGCGCCGCGATCGCCCGCAGCGCCGCCGGCTCGATCCGGTAGTACGCCCACCTGCCGCGCTGCTGCCGGCTCAGGACCCCCGCGTCGACCAGGATCTTCAGGTGGTGCGACACCGTGGGCTGGGACAACCCGACCGGATCGGTCAGGTCGCAGACGCAGGCCTCGCCCTCCGGACCCGCCGCGACCAACGAGATCAGCCGGAGCCGGGTCGGGTCGGCGAGCGCCTTCAGTGCGGCGGCCAACAGCTCGGCCTGGTCCTGGTCGATCACCCCGCCGGAGATCGGCGAGCAACAGCCGGTCGCGGCGACGACCGGCAGAGCGGACGGGGCTCGAGTCATGGACCGATCCTACCCACCCATTGACAGACATCGATATGTTCGACCTACACTCACTCACATCGACGTTCATCGATACGAGGAGGGATCATGACCGAGCCCGGCGATCTGCGGGATCAGGGCACCGACCTGCGGGATCGGGTGCGACAGCGGTACGCCGCGGCGGCGCGGGCCGTGACCGGCCCTGCGGGAACCGCCTCGTGCTGTGGCGGCCCGAGCTGTGATCCCGGAGCCGACGAGCCGTTCGGCGCCGCGCTGTACGGACCGGGGGACCGGGCCGAGCTGCCCGTGACGGCGGTGGCGGCGAGTCTCGGCTGCGGCAACCCGACCGCGGTGGCCGACCTGCGCGAGGGCGAACGGGTGCTCGACCTCGGCTCCGGCGGCGGGATCGACGTGCTGCTCTCCGCCCGCCGGGTCGGCCCGACCGGGTTCGCCTACGGCGTCGACATGACCGACGAGATGTTGGACCTCGCCCGGACCAACGCCGCCGACGCCGGCGTGTCCAACGTCGAGTTCCGCAAGGGCACGATCGAGGACGTACCGCTGCCCGACGGCTCCGTCGACGTGGTGATCAGCAACTGCGTGATCAACCTCTCGACCGACAAGCCGCAGGTGCTGGCGGAGCTGTACCGGGTGCTGGTCCCGGGTGGTCGGATCGGCGTCAGCGACGTCGTCGCCGAGGACCACCTCACCCCCGAGCAGCGGGCCGAGCGCGGTGACCACGTCGGGTGCATCGCCGGCGCGCTGTCCCGACGGGAGTACCTGGACGGGCTGACGGCGGTCGGGTTCACCGACGCCTCGGTCGAGTTCACCCATCCGGTCGCGGACGGGATGCACGCGGCGATCATCCGCGCGACCAAGCCCTGAGCCGGAGCCGGGATCGGCCCTGCGACAGGCTGAGGGTGCGGTCGGTAGGACCAGGTCCCTTCGACAGGCTCGGGGCGCGACGGCACGCCGTGATCAGCACTTGGTGTTGTTGCGGGGCACCTTGTCCTCGGTCAGGTAGTCGATCACCAGGCCGCGGACGCAGGCGCTGCGGCGGTAGGACAGGTGGCCGTGACCGCGGTAGGTGATCAACACCCCGGACTCCAGCTGTTCGGCCATCTTCACCGCGTACTCGTACGGGGTCGCGGAATCACCGGTGTTGCCGATCACGATCACCGGCGGCAGACCCTTGCCGGTGATCTTGGCCGGCCGCTTCCGGGCCTTCACCGGCCACAGCGGGCAGGTGTAGTCCAACCCGATGTAGGGGCCGATCACCGGCGCCATCCGGGCGTCCTCCGCCGCCTCCTCGCGCTCGCCCTCGATCCCCGCGTCCTCGTTGTCCAGGCAGCGCACCGCGGCGAAGCCGTAGTTCAGCTGGCCGTACCGACCTTGATCATCGCGGACGTTGTACTGGTCGGCGAAGTAGAGCAGGCCCTGCCCGTTCTTCTCGTCGATCGCCAGGGACAGCGCCTGCGCCATCAGCCGCCAGGTCTCCTCGTCGCCGTAGAGCGCCTGGATCACCGCGGTCACGCCGAGGGTCTGGGTGAGCACCCGGTGACCGACCTCGAGCGGGTTCGCGTCCAGCCGGTCCCACAGGTCGGTGATCGCCTTGAGCACGGTCTGGGTGGAGTCACCGAGTCGGCACTCCGCCTCCGCCACGCACCAGTCGGCGAAGTCGGTCAGTGCCCGCTCGAAGCCCTGGGCCTGGCTGACCTCGTCGTCCGGAGACAGCGACACCGCACCGTCCAGCACCAGTCGGCCGGTGCGCCCCGGGAAGAAGTGTGCGTAGTAGGCGCCGATCTCGGTGCCGTAGGAGGCGCCGAAGTAGTTCAGCTTGCGGTCACCGACCAGGTGGCGCAGTACGTCGAGGTCGCGGACGGTCTCCTCGGTGGAGACGTGTTGCAGCAGCGCCCCGGACCGCTCCAGGCAGGACTCGCCGAACTCGCGGTTCGCCTGTTGCAGCGCCCGGTCCTCCTGCGGGCTGTCGGGCGAGATGTCCATCTCGGTGTAGGCGTCCATCTCGTCACCGTCGAAGCAGGTCACCGGCGTCGAGCGGGCCACCCCGCGCGGGTCCCAGCCGACGATGTCGTAGGCGTCCAGACCGGTCCGGTCGAAGTAGCCGAGGTAGTCCACGCCGGAGGCACCCGGTCCGCCCGGGTTGATGAACAGGCTGCCCAGCCGCGGCTTGATCTTGGCCGGACGCCGGGCCAGGTGCAGCGTGATCGCGGTGTCGTCGGGCTTCTTGTAGTCCAGCGGCACCAGCACCGAGGCACACTGCAGCGGGTCGTCCTTGTCGCCGCCGCAAGCGGACCACTTGATCTTCTGGCCGCGGTAGCGGTCGAGCCCCTTCCCGGGCGGCGGATCGGCGAAGCCGTTCGGCCGGACCGGCGGCGGACTCTGCACCGGCCGCCCGGCCGCCGGGGTGGTGCCGGTCGTCGGCGTCGCGGGGGTCGACCCCGTGGCCGGCGTCGGGGTGGAGCTGGGCCGGCCGGGACCGATCGGGCTCAGCGAACAGGAGGCCAGCAGTGCGACCGCGGCGAGCAGGACGACCGCGGCGGTAGCGCGCGGGCGTGGCGAAAGTGATCTTTCGCACCCCACCGCCATGCACAGAGCCTAACCGGCTGGTCGGCGGTTTCGATCGGCACGGCTCCGGTGTCGAGACAGCCCGGATCCGGGTCGGACCCGCCCCGCACCGCCCGCGCTCCGGCCGGTTCGGGCATCGTCCCTGGTGCGCGGAGGATTAGCCGCTCTCAGGACCCGGACTTGCGGGTCCGGTGAGCCTGCCGGGATCCGCAGACCGAGGCGCGGGCACAGCTGGTCAATCGGCCGGAATCGGTCATCCGGACCACCACCGAGTCGGCCGGCACCCGGTGCCCGACGACGACGCCGTCACCCTCTTCGGTGGTCACCTCGGCGCCGACCGGCGGAGCCTCCTTGGCGAAGTCGGCGTAGAGCGGGTGCTCGTACTTCAGGCAACACATCAGTCGGCCACAGGCGCCGGAGATCCGCAGCGGGTTGGGCGGCAGGTCCTGCAGCTTCGCCATCCGTACGGTGACCGGCTCGAAGTCGGTCAGGAACGTCGCGCAGCACAGCTCACGCCCGCAGTTGCCGAGCCCGCCGGTGATCCGGGCGACGTCCCGCGCGCCGATCTGCCGCAGGTCGATCCGGGCCTGCAGCGATCGCGCGAGGTCGCCGACCAGGGTGCGGAAGTCGACCCGGGCCGGAGCATGGAAGTAGATCACGATCAGTTCGTCGACGTCCGCGGCGCCGTCGACGTAGTCCACCCCGACGACCTTCATCGGCAGCTCGTGCTTCTTGATCAGCTTCTTCGCGACCAGCTTCGCCTCGGCCCGCCGGCGGCGGTTCGCCGCGTCCCGCTCCAGGTCGGCCGGGCCGGCGGGTCCCTGGCATCGGGGCAGGTCGGCGAACCCGGCCGCGTCGACGTCCACCCACTCCGGTGCCCAGACGCACTCGGCGACCTCGGGGCCGGTGTCGGTCGGGACCAGGACCAGGTCACCGACCCGGTAGTCCCGCTCTCCGGGGTCGAGGTAGTAGAGCCGGCCGTATCGCCGGAAGGCCACCGCCATGACCCGCATCATGCGCTCAGCGTAGCCCGCCGCGACCGGGCCGAGACAGGTGGAAGGCCCGGCACATGCGGGGGCAAGCCGGGCCTTCCGGGGACGGGTGGGACGGGGGGCTCCACCCGCGGCACCTCCATGAGGGGTGCCTCCGAAGTTGCCCATCCACACTAGCACCGGAATCGGCACGGCAGACATGAAGAAGGACCGTCGCAACATTCGACGGTCCGCCCGGCGCTCGCATTCGGGCCCGGGAAATTTCTAACGGTTGCCGGAGAGAACGCTCGGGGGTTCGTGCCCTCCGGCAACCTGAGAGGAACATTACTAGAACCACGCGAAGTTGCAAACTCGATCCACGTACTGGACAAGCCGCCCTCAACTGCGGACCCGCGACCGCTCCGCCGGAACCGGAAATCAGCCCCTGGCCAGGCCGATCAGGGCGGACTCCACGGCCAGCAGCGGGGCCACGTTGTTCTCCAGCGCCTCGCGGCAGGCGAGCAGCGCGTCGATCCGGTGCAGCGTCGCCGCGGCGGTCGACTTCCGGGCGATCACACCCAGCTGGGGCGCCAGCTCGACGTTGACCAGCTCCGCGCCGGATCCGGTCTGGATGCTGAGCACGTCCCGGTAGAAGCCGGTCAGCTCGGTCAGCGCCCGGTCGATCGCGTCCCGCTGGAACCGCTTCGCCCGCGCCTTCTGCTGCTCCTCCAGCTCCTTCATCGCCGCCTGGGCGTGCCGTGGCCGGGCTCCCTTGGTGCCGAAGCCCAGCGCCTCGCTCAGCTCGGCCTTCTCCTTCTGGTCCAGCTCGGCCGTGGCGGCGGCAGCCTCCTCGGCGGTCGCCTCGATCAGCTCCGCCGCCGCCTGCAGGCAGGAGCCGAGGTCGGCCAGCCGGCCCGGGATCGCCAAGGCGGCGCTGCGGCGCGCCCGCGCGGCCGGGTGCCGGGCCAGCGCCCGAGCCCGGCCGACGTGGCCCTGCGACACCCGGGCGGCGAACTCGGCCAGTTCGGGCTCGACGCCGTCCCGCAGCTGCAGCAGCCGGGCCACTGCTGCGACGGTCGGGGTCTGCAGGGTGAGCAGCCGACACCGGGAGCGGATCGTCGGCACCACGTCGTCGACGGTCGGCGCGCAGAGGATCCAGACCGTCTTCGGCGCCGGCTCCTCGATGCTCTTCAGCAGCGCGTCGGCGCCGCGCTCGGTGACCCGGTCCGCGTCCTCGACCACGAGCACCTGGTGCCGGCCCATGGTCGGGCTCATCGCGGCCCGGCGGACCAGCTCCCGGACCTCGTCGACGCCGATCGACAGCTGCTCGGTGCGGACCAGCGTCACGTCGGGATGGGCTCCGGACAACGCGGTCCGGCACTCCGAGCAGGACCCGCAGCCGCCACGGGCGCACTGCAGCGCGGCCGCGAACGCGCGACCGACGTTGGACCGGCCGGACCCCGGCGGGCCGGTCACCAGCCAGGCGTGCGCCATCGCGTTCCGCTCCCCGGTCACGGCCCGGCGGAGCACGGCGACCGAGCGCTCCTGGCCGATCAGGTCGGCCCAGACCCCCGGCAGACCCTCCGCCGGCGCGTCGCCGGCCGCTTCGAGCGCCGGTCCGGCCTGATCCAGCCCGTCGGCGAGTCCGGGGCGCAGATCCGTCATGGGGTCAGTGTGCCCGACCGGTCCGACAGCAGCGTCGCGACCCGGTCCGCCACGGCCTCGGCGATCGAGGCCTCGGGATCCCGGGCCGGCAGCACCAGGTAGCGCTCCGGCTCGGCCGCGGCCAGGTCCAGGAAGTGCTGCCGGGCCCGGTCGTGGAACGACAGGTCGGCCGATTCGAACTTGTCCTTGTCGGCCTTGCCGCCGACCGCCAGCCGCGGGTCGAGGTCGAGCAGGACGGTCAGGTCCGGCCGCAGGTCCGCGGTGGCCCAGCGGGCGATCCGCACCACCTCGTCGGGGTCCAGCACCCGACCGGCACCCTGATAGGCCAGCATCGAGTCGACGTACCGGTCGCAGACCACGACCGCACCGCGGGCCAGCGCCGGCCGGATCACCTCGAACAGGTGCTGGGCCTTGTCGGCGGCGATCAGCAGCGCCTCGGCCCGGGGGTCCAGCTCGCCCGAGGCGTGGTCCAGCACCAGCCGCCGGATCTCCCGGCCCGCCGCGGAGTCGCCCGGTTCGAACGTCTGCACCACCTCGTGGCCCTGGTCGGTCAGCCGGCGGACCAGCCGCCGCACCTGGGTCGACTTGCCGACCCCGTCGCCGCCCTCGAACACGATGAACCGACCCGCGGTCACGACCGTCCCACCTTCTTGATCAACTTCTGGCGTCGGTGCAGGAACCCGACCCGGTCGGCGTGCAGCTCCGCGAGTTCCCGCTCGTACCTGCGGCCGAGCTCGAACGCCCGGGTCGGCTCCGCGCTCGCGGCCTCGTCCTGGATCGCCGCCACCTGCCGGGTCCGCTCGACCACCGCCCGGCACGCCGCCAGCGCGTCGTCCACCCGCCGCCGCTCGGCCGGCCGGACCCGCGGGTCCGCGGCCGGACCGATCTCGACCAGGGCCAACGCGCGGCGATAGCCGGCCAGGCCGTCGGACGCCCGTTCCCAGGCGGCCGGCCCGGAGTCCTCGGTCAGTTCGCCGGCGACGGCGAGCGCGTCGGCGCGGGCCTCGTCGATCACGATCCCGATCACCTGGCTCGCCGGCAGCTGGCTCAGCTCGCCGACCTTCGGCGCGCGGATCGCGTTCACCAGCTGGTCCAGGATCGACAGGTACCGCTCGCCGCGCAGCCGGGTCCGCAATCTCGACACGGCCGCGGCGGTCCGGCCGGACGGGCCGGGGTCGGCCTCGATCACCCAGTCCAGCTCGTCGTCCAGGTCGGCGATCCAGTCGGTGTCCAGCACGCCCGACAACGCCTCCACCTCGTCCCGCAGCCGGGCCGCCTCGGTGACCAGCTCGGCGGCCAGCACCGGGGTGGTCCGGTCGTCCGCCGACGCGGACAACCTCAGGTCGGCGGCGATCAGCGCCCGCAGCCGGACCGCCAGCCAGCGGGCCGCGAAGGAGCCGAACGGCAGCTCGGTCGAGGGCGGCTCGACCACCGGGAAGTCGGTCAGCCCGGTGGCCGGTGCGCCGAGCCGACTGACCAGCGGCGGGAACTCGGCCACCCAGGTGCCGCCGGCCCCGGACAGCGTGTCGGCCAGCCACTCGCGTTGCTCCGCGGTCAACCCCGCCCCGGTCGGGGTGAGCGTCACCTCGCGGTAGCGCGCGGTGGTGACGCCGGCCCGCCGGACGGTGACCTTGTCGTCCCGCAGCACCGCCCGGGCCAGGCCCGCCTCGTCCCGGAACTCGAACTCGCGCCGCTCACAGGTCAGCCCGGCGATCGGGCTCAGCGGGGCGAGCCGCCGGAACGGGCGGATCAGCGCGGCCAGGGTCTCCGGCAGGTCGCCCGATCCCATCGGCTCGGTCCGCTCCGCGGGCAGCAGCGGTGCCCAGTCCGACGCGGCCAGGTACCACTCACCGCGCTCACCGATCACCCGGTGCGCCAGCTGCACCCCGGACCGCAGCAGCCGATGGTCCGGGGCGTCCAGCAGCGTCACGTCGATCGGGTACGTCGAGCCGACGCCGAGCCGGCCGACCAGGGTGACCAGGCCGACCCCGGGATTGATCAGCCGCGGCGCCGTGGCCGGGAATGGCATGTCGTAGCGCAGCGGCCCGTCCGGGGCGACAGTCTCCGGGCCGGCGCCGTCGAGGCCGCCGTCGGGGCCGCCCTCGGCCGCCGACCGGTGGCCGTCGGACTGCTTGCGCTTGGCCACGACGGCTCGCCTCAGTCGGCGTCGGCGCCGGCCGCCGCCTTCTTCGCCGGAGCCTTCTTGGCCGCCGCCTTCTTGGCCGGCGCCTTCTTCGCGGCGGCCTTCTTCGCCGGGGCCTTGCGGGACGACTTCTTCGGCGCCGGGCCCTTGGCCCGCTTCTCCGCCAGCAGTTCGGCCGCCCGCTCCGCGGTGATCGTCTCCACGTCGTCGCCGCGCCGCAGCGTGGCGTTGAACTCGCCGTCGGTGACGTAGGCCCCGAACCGGCCGTCCTTGATCACCATCGGCTTGCCGGAGACCGGGTCGTTGCCCAGCTCCTTCAGCGGCGGCTTGGCCGCGGCCCGGCCGCGCTGCTTCGGCTGGGCGTAGATCCGCTCGGCCTCCTCGAGCGTGATCGTGAAGATCTGCTCCTCCGACTCCAGCGAGCGGGAGTCGCTGCCCTTCTTCAGGTACGGGCCGTAGCGTCCGTTCTGCGCCGTGATCTCGTTGCCCTCGGCGTCCTTGCCGACCACCCGGGGCAGGCTGAGCAACTGCAGCGCC
>Ga0079224_100012263_pt1 | contig 11852 bp, 9 predicted proteins | sample Stecom2015_FD_80414 | JGI IMG/M metagenome (GOLD analysis project Ga0079224, IMG submission 80414) | Agricultural soil microbial communities from Utah to study Nitrogen management - Steer compost 2015 | ecosystem: Environmental > Terrestrial > Soil > Agricultural land | place: USA: Utah...
ATCCTCACCGACAACGCACTGGCGCGGCAGAAGGGCAATCCCCGGCTGGTGCCGACCCTGCGGGCCGCCTTCTCGGTCGGCAGCCATTTCTCCTACCACCAGGTGGAAGGCAACACCCCGCGCGGCTTCGAATACATCGTCGGCGACGTGACGATCGCCCTGGCACGTATCATCGCCAAGGCGATGCCCGGGCAGATCCTGCTCGGGCAGTTCACCCGGGATGCGACCACCGTCGGCCAGCCGGCCACCATTGATGCGCTCGGTTTCCTCGCCTATGCCGAGAAGCTGATACCGCGGCTGCTGGAGATCGAGGTCGGACATGCCGCGCTGGCGGCGATCCGCGCCGGCATCACCAAGCCGTCAGGGCCAGGACGCGGGGGCATCGGCGTGTACCGCATCCGCGACAAGCACGGCTATGCGCACCAGGCATTCAATATCCGCATCACGGTGGAGCGGACCGACATGAACCCGCTCAATCTCGGGCTGCTCAACGAGGATCTGAAGGGCTTCGACGCCGAGCCGGCCGCCTACAGCGCCAGGCCGGTCGCCGCCCGATAGGCTGCGCGCCGGCGCTCAGCCCGGCATCTTCTCCACGGCGGCCAGGCCGTCACGCATCAGCCTGCTGGCGGCGTTCGCGCCGCCCACCAGTTCCAGCAGGCGCACCGCGCCGTAGACCTGCTGCTTCGCGGCCTCGCGGCCCTGCGCGTTCAGCTTGCCAGCCTTGATATCGGCGATCAGCGCCGCGCCACGCTGCTCGGCCTGCTGCGCGAGGCTTTTCAGCGCATCGCCGACATCCTTTTCGGCGCCGATCTCACCGGCCACCCTAGCGACTTTCTGGATCGCATAGATCCGGTTCTCGGCCTCGACCTTGGCGTCATATGATGCCTGCCCGCCGGCGCTGCCCTCTGCGGGCGCCGCCAGCGCGGCGGCGATCTTGCTGTCCGCGCCGTCCAGCATGCCGGCCCTGACCATCTGGCGCAGCTTGGCGCCCGCGGCATCCATCTCGGGCTGCGGCCCGTCCGCCATGCCGTCGGCCTTGAGGCGGCCGATCATGCGCACGAAATCATCGACCATGCCGGCGATGTTGCCGTCATCCATCTTTGCCGGGTCGCTGCGGCCGATGGTCTTGAAGAAACGCTTGCTGTCGCCGCTGATCATGCGACGGACATACTGGCCCGGCGTGAGGCCGGCGATACCGGTCGGAAGGTCGTTCAGCGTGTCGAAGACCGGCAGCAGCTGGAACGGATTGGTCATCCGCGCGGCGGTGAAGGCGATCATGTATCCGGGCAGGCCGGCGCCGCTGCCGCACAGTGCGACATAGGCGTCCCTGATCGCCTCGATCTGCTCGTCGAGCAGTTTGCCCACCGGCTTGGGCGACAGCTGCGTGCGCAGCTCCTCCAGCGGCCCGGCAAGCTCCAGCATGCCCATCATGTCTACGAGGTCGAGCAGTACGGTCTCGCCGCCGAGTTTCGCGACAAGTTCGGCGCGATAGGCCGGGTCCGTGTCGGCACGGCTGGTCTGCTCGCGCAGGCAGCGCGCGGCGATGCTCCACAGGGTCGCACCGAATCTCGGGATGCGCGGATCGGCCTCCGTGCCGAGCGCCGGAGCGGGCGACTGGCGCAGGCTGGCTTCCAGCTCCTTCACCGCCGCCTGGTCGAGGCACTGCAGGACGAAATCCCAGCATGGCGCCAGCGAGCTGCGCGCGATGCGGCCGAACTGCTTCTCGTTGTCTTCCGGCAGGATCAGCAGATCCTCGAAGGGATGGCAGAAGATGCGCTGCAGGGTCAGATGGCGCGGCGGCCGCGTCTTCACCAGGCGCGGACGCAGCGCGCCGAGCGCCGCATCCGCCATCGCTGCGGAAAGCACGACGGCGCGCGACCGTTCGATAAGCAGCGTGAGCTGTGCGACCTTCTCGTCGGGGATTTCGAATAGCTTGCGTTCGATATCACGCAGCTCGGCGGCCAGATCGGTCATACCCGTCTCCGTTTCACGCTTTCGACGCGCCGGACCATTTCGCTGTCAAGAGCACCCGTATTCCACCCCTCGAGGGCGCGCACCTGCATGCGCGAATTCTCCTGCATCCCCTGCGCGTTCGGCCGGTTTGCAGCCTCCTTTTCCGGAATGATCGGCAGAATGCGGTAAATTTCCGTTACCGCTTCGCGCTGGGCGTCGCGGTCTCGATCCTCGGCATCGCGCCACAGCAGGACGATGAATTCCCATCCGTCTACGGTCCACCACAGCCGTTCGACATCCTTCTGGATGTTGGGCAGCGCCTTCTCCCAGTTGGCCAGCACGCGGTCGGGATAGTCGGCCGGCCGCAGCGCGGCGGCGATCAGGTCGCGGGCGAACTCGGCGCTGAAATAGGCGATCCGGCTGATGGCGCGGGCGAGCCCGGCTGCCTCCGACTTGTCGGTCTCGGCCCAGGCGCCGATGTTGTCGGCCAGCTCGGACATGCCGGTCACCATGCGGCGCAGCCGGCATTCCTTCGGCATACCGCCGAGGCCGAGCGGCGCCAGCACCTCGCCCCAGCGCTCCAGCCGGTTGTACAGCTCGTTGGCACTGGTGCCGAACCGCTGGGCGATTTCGCCCAGGGCGCTCTTGATCCGCTCGCGGCTGCCCGGCGCGGTGAACTCCGCCATCTTCATGGTCATCGCACCGGCCGCCATCTTTTCCAGCGCCTGGCGGAACAGGAAGAAGCGGGTCAGCAGAAGCTCCTCTTCCTCCTCCGCCAGAGCTTCCTGGGCCGAGCGCTGCGATTCCGGGCCGGCCAACCCGGTCTTCGCCGTCTCCAGGGTGGCGCGGCGGACATCCGGCGGCAGGCAAGAGCCATGCTTGAGGATCGCCTCCTGCAGGGCGCGGTCGTGCATGGTCAGCGAGAAGATTTCGGGCACGTCTTTCCAGCGGATGACGTAATTGCCCTTCACGCCCGAAAAGGCCGAGACCGTCAGTTCGAGGTTGTCGCGGTCGTCCTTGCGGATGCGCGCCTGGCTCAGCGCCGGCGTGGTAAAGGCGACAGCGGTGCCGCGTTCCTCGAACCTGGCAGGCTGAAACTGCTGCCCCGCTCCCTTCGGAAAGTTCATTCCCCCCGCCCTGATAGAATAACAAGCGCCCAAGACCTACTTAAGCACAGGAACGGGGCGGCGGAAACGACCGGCCCGCCGGTCAGGGCAGGCAGGCGCGGGATTTTTCGATCACCCGCAGGGTTTCGTTCCAGGTATCCAGCCGGTGCAGTTCGGCCGGGTCGACCCAGGCCACGGCGGCGGCGTCATCCCCGGCCACCGCCTCGCCGGATACCCAGCGGGCGGCATAGTCGACGATGGTGTAGTGGTACAGCACCCGGCCGGCCGCATCCCGCTGCACCGAATCGACCACCTCGACCAGCCCGAGCAGCTCGATCTCCACCCCGGTTTCCTCGCGGATCTCGCGCCGGATACCCTCGGCGACCGTCTCGCCAAGCAGCTGCAGGCCGCCGGGCAGGCTCCAGATGCCCTGCCGCGGCGGGCGGCCGCGCTGCACCATCAGCACTTTGCCGTCCTTCCACACGATGGCGCCGAGGCCGATCAGCGGCTGTTCGGGATATTCGCGGGACATTCCAACCTCTTTGCTTGCCGCCCGACCCTTGCGGCGACAGGATAGCAAAAAGCGCAGGGACACGCCCATGACGGTCTATTTCGACGCGCGCAGCGCCGCGGTGATCGCCGATCCCTACCCGGCTCTGCGGGCGCTCCGCGACCATGACCCGGTCCACTGGAGCGACCGGCTCGGCGGCTGGATGCTGACCCGCTACGACGATATCCGCCGCTCGCTGCGCGATCCGCGCCTGTCCTCGGACCGGATGCGCCCCTTCTTCTCCCACCTGCCCGAGGATGCCCGCAGGGAGCTGCGCGATCTCGGCGAGCATATGGCGCTCTGGGCCGTGTTTAACGACCCGCCGGACCATACCCGCCTGCGCGGACTGATGAACAAGGCTTTTACCTCCTCCGCGGTGGCGGCACTCCGGCCGCGTATCGCCGAGCTCGTCCATGAACTGGTCGACGGCCTGCTGGAGCGGGGCGAGACGGATTTCATCCGGCATTTCGCCTACCCCCTGCCCGCCGGCGTGATCGCCGCCATGCTTGGCGTGCCGCGCGCGGATGTCGACCGGCTCAAGCAATGGTCGGACGATCTCGGCAGCTTCGTGCTGACCTCGCGGCTGTCGCCCAACAAATACACCCGGGCCAATACGGCAATCCGGGAGATGAACGCCTATTTCGGCGACCTCGTCGAAGCGCGCCGCCGGCAGCCGGCAGACGACGTCGCCTCGGCCCTCACGGCCGCCGGGGAGCGCGGCGATTTTCTCAGCCGCGACGAGCTGGTGGCCGCCTGCGTGCTGCTGCTCTTCGCCGGCCACGAGACGACGACCCACCTGCTGGGCAACGGCCTGCTGGCGCTGCTGCGGCATCCGGATCAGCTGCTCGCGCTGAAGGACAATGCCGAGGATGAAAAGGCGGTTTCAGCCGCGGTGGAGGAAATGCTGCGCTGGGACGGGCCGTCTCTGGCGCAGGTGCGGATTCTGGCCGACGATTACGAGCTCGGCGGCAGGGTCATGCGTAAGGGCGACCGGGTCTTCCAGATGCTGGCTGCCGCCAACCGCGACCCGGAGGCATTCGAGAACCCGGACGCCTTCGACATCGCGCGCCGGGACAACCGGCACCTGACCTTCGGCTTCGGCATCCATTTCTGCCTCGGCGCGCCGCTGGCCCGGCTCGAAGCCCAGATCGCCTTCCCGATCCTGCTGGACCGGCTGAAGGAGATCGGCCTCGCCGGCGCGCCGGACTGGAGCGATTCGATCGTGGTGCGCGGGCTGAACAGGCTGCCGATCCACTGCTCGGCAGCCTGAGTCCGGCGGGCGGCTATTCCGCCGCCTGCGCCTGGGCCGATTGCAGGATCTGCCAGATCTTCTGCGGCGTCGCCGGCATGTCGATATGGGTGACGCCGAGATCGGACAGCGCGTCGACCAACGCATTGATCGTCGCCGGCGCCGAGCCGACCGCGCCCGCCTCGCCGGCGCCCTTGACGCCGAGCGGATTGGTCTTGCACGGCACCTCGCAGAGGATCACCTCGATATCGGGGAAGTGATCGGCCCGCGGCATGCAGTAGTCGGTGAAGCTGCCAGTCAGCAGCTGGCCGTCCTCGTCATAGACGACGCGCTCGTACAGCGCCTGCCCGATGCCCTGCACCACGCCGCCATGGATCTGGCCCTTCACGATGGTGGGATTGATCACCCGGCCCATATCGTCGGCCACGACATAGCGCACGACTTCGGCGACGCCGGTCGCCTCGTCCACCTCGATCTCGCAGACATGGCAGCCATTCGGGAAGGTGATCGCCTGCACCTGCCAGTCGGCGGCGGTGTCGAGGCCGCCCGCTTCGCCCGGCTTCGCGCCGGAGCGGCGGCGGGCTTCCTCCGCCACCTCCATGATGCCGGCGCCGCGGTCGGTCCCGGCGACGACGAAGCGGCCGGCGGCGAATTCGATGTCGCCCTGCGCCGTTTCCAGCATCTCGGCGGCCACCGCCTTGCCCTTCTCGATGATGGCATCCTTCGCCTTCAGGATCGCGCCGCCTTCCGAATACAGCGACCGCGCACCGCCGGTGCCGCCGCCGGTCGGAATCGCATCCGAGTCGCCCTGGCGAATGCGGATGCGGTCGAAGTCGACGCCAAGCTGCTCGGCGACGATCTGGCTGTAGGCGGTCTCGTGACCCTGGCCCGTCGACTGCGTGCCGACATAGACGTCGACGAAGCCGTCTTCGGCGAAGCGGATTTCCGCGCGCTCGGTCGGCGCGCCGCCGGTCGCCTCGAGATAATAGGCCATACCGATGCCGCGGCGCTTGCCACGCTTGCGGGCCTCGGCCCGGCGCGCCGGGAAGCCGGCCCAGTCGATCGCCTTCAGCGCGGTATCCGCCGTGTTCTCGAACTCGCCGGAATCGTAGGTCAGGCCCATGGCGCTGGTCCATGGGAAGGCGTTGGGCGGGATGTAGTTCCTGCGCCGCAGTTCGGACGGATCGATCTTCAGCTCACGCGCCGCGGTGTCGATCAGCCGCTCCATCACATAGTTGGATTCCGGACGCCCGGCGCCGCGATAGGCATCCACCGGCACGGTGTTGGTGAAGATGCCCTCCACCCGCGCATGGACTGCCTGGAACCGGTAGACCGAGGACAGCACCTTGGTGCCCGCCATAGTCGGAATCATCGGCGCATAGGTGGAGAGATAGGCGCCCATATCGGCGATGTTGTGGGTGCGCAGCGCGAGGAAGTTGTTGTCCTTGTCCAGCGCCAGCTCGGCATGGGTGAGATTGGCGCGGCCATGGGTATCGGTCAGGAAGGCCTCGCCGCGCTCCGACGTCCATTTCACCGGACGGCCCAGTGCGCGGGCGGCGAACAGCGTCATCACCTGTTCGGGATAGATGAAGATCTTCATGCCGAAGCCGCCGCCGACATCGTCGGTCCTGACGAGGAATTTCTCCTCCGGCAGGTTGAAGATCTTGGCCAGCAGCTTCTTCTGCACCCACACGCCCTGGGTCGGCACATAGAGCGTGAAGCGGCCGCTGTCCTTGTCGAAGGCCGCCAGCGAGACGCGCGCCTCCATCGAGGCGACGACGACGCGGTTGTTCTCCAGCGTCAGCTTCACGACCTTCGCCGCCGAGGCGAACAGCGCATCGGCCTTGGCCTTGTCGCCCACTTCCCAGTCGAAGGCACGGTTGTTCGGCACCTGCGGCCAGATCTGCGGCTGCCCCGGATCCGTCGCGGTCCTGAAATCGGCCGCGGCCGGCATCGGATCGTAGTCGATTTCGATCAGCTCGGCGGCGTCGCGCGCCTGGGCGGTGGTTTCCGCCACCACGAAGGCGACCGGGTCGCCGACATGACGCACCATGCCATCGGCCAGTGCGGGACGCGGCGGATCGGCGCGCATCGAACCGTCACGGTTTTTCAGCGGAATGGTGCAGGGCAGATCGCCGATGCCGGCAGCCTTCAGATCGGCGACCGTGTAGACGGCCAGAACGCCCGGCGCCGCCTGGGCCGCCGTGGTGTCGATCTTCACGATCTTGGCATGCGCATGCGGCGAGCGCAGCATCACGCCGTAGGCCTGGCCGGGGAGCGAGATATCGTCGGTGTAACGCCCCTTGCCTGTGATGAAACGCTGGTCTTCGACGCGGCGAACCGGCTGGGCCTGGCCGAATTTGGTCATCGGGCGTCCTTTCTGGGGCAGTCAGGTCTGGGAAGCTGCGGGAAATGATAGGGATTCCGACCTTCCTTTCAACCCGTCCGGATGCGCCGATTGCAGCGGCGCAAGCCCCTACGGTCCATGGGCCCGCAGCGCGCGGTAGGTCCAGAAAGGCAGGGCACCCATGATGACGCAGAAGCCGGAGAACAGGAACACGGCCGTGTAGCCGCCGGTCAGGTCGTGCAGCTTGGCGCCGGCGAAGGTCCCGAGCGCCACCCCCAGGCCGGAACCCACCATGATGGTGCCGAAGATCATGCCGAATCTGCGCCCCTGGAAGATGCGGGCTGCCGTCGCGCCCACCATCGGCCCGCGGGCACCGAAGGACAGGCCGACGAGCAGCACGAAGGCCGCCAGCAGCACCGGTCCCTGCCAGAGCTTCAGGGCCCAGAGCGAGGCCAGACCGCCGAGGCTGAAGAGATAGGAAATCGCCGCCGAGGGATGCCGGCCGATCCGTCCGTCCGCCCAAGCGAACCCAACGATGCCCAGCGGGGTCAGAACACCGACGAAGCCGTAGATGGAGGCAGCCTGCAGCGGCGCGTAGCCGAGTTCGACCAGATAGGCCACGGCCTGCACCATCACCGAGAACATGCCTGCCCCGGTGAAGAAGAAGACCGAGGCGAGTCCCCAGAAGGCCGGATTGCGCAGCGCCTGGCCAAGCGTCCAGCCTTCATCGACACCGCCATCGAGGCGCGGCGCCGGCGGCGGCACGACGATGCGGCCGGCCTGCGCCTGCGGCCAGGGGATCAGAAGCAGGGCCGGGGTGACCAGCACCGCCGCCCCTGCCAGGACGAGATAGGCGTTTCGCCATCCCCAGGTCTCGATGGCGAACTGCGCCAGCGGCACCATCAGCAGCGAGCCGATTCCCAGTGCGGCATAGACTACGCTCATGGCGCGGGAAAGCTGGGCGCCGTCGAACCAGCGTGCGACCAGCGCCGAATGCGGCGCATTCCCGAGCGAGGCGGCGGAGGCGCCGACGCCAATCCCGATGAAAAGGTAGAGCTGCCACAGCTGGCCGGCGAAGGAGGCCGCCAGCAACCCGCCGATCAGCAGGACAAGGCCGCCGATATACAGCCTCAGGGGACCGAAACGGTCGAAGCAGTAGCCGGCCAGCGGCGCGGCGCAGCCGGCCAGCATCATCTGCAGCGAATAGATCGCCGCGACATCGGCACGATCCGCCTGGAATTCCTCGGTGAGCGCCAGCAAAAAGGTCGCAAAGCTCTCGCCGACTCCGCGCGACAGCGCGTTGAGTAGAAAGCACAGGACAAGGATCAGGATTGCCGTGCGCGCGCTGTCCTTTACTACGCCGTCCTCGGGCATGATCAGCCCTCGGCCTGGCGCAGCATGTTGCGGGCGATGACCAGTTGCTGGATCTGGCTGGTGCCTTCATAGAGACGGAACAGCCGGACATCACGGTAGAAGCGTTCCACCGCGTATTCCTGCATATAGCCGGCACCGCCGTGGATCTGTACCGCGCGGTCGGCCACCCGCCCGACCATCTCGGAGGCGAAATATTTGCAGCAGGCCGCTTCCATCGACACATTCTCGCCGGCGACATAGCGTCTTGCCGCGTCGCGGATCATGCTGCGTGCGGCGTAGGCTTCCGTGCGGCTGTCGGCCAGCATGGCCTGCACCAGCTGGAACTCGGCGATCGCCTGGCCGAACTGCTTGCGTTCACGGGCGAAGCCAAGAGCCTCATGGATCAGCCGCTCCGCCGCGCCGACGCACATGGCCGAGATATGCAGCCGGCCGCGGTCCAGCACCTTCATCGCGGTCTTGAAGCCCTGCCCCTCACGCCCACCGATGATATTGGCGGCCGGCACCTTCACATTGTCGAAGATCACGTCGGCGGTATGCGCGCCGCGCTGTCCCATCTTCCGGTCCGGCTTGCCGATCGTGATGCCGGGCGTCTTCGCCTCGACGATGAAGGCCGTGACGCCACCGGCCCCCTTCGTATTCGGATCGGTGCGCGCCATCAGCGTGAAGATGCCGGCATGCGGCGCATTGGTGATGTAGCGCTTGGTGCCGTTGATGACATAGTGGTCGCCCTGGCGCTCGGCGCGGGTGCGGATCGAAGCCGCATCCGAACCCGCATCCGGCTCGGTGAGCGCGAAGGAGGCAATCACCTCGCCGCTGGCCAGCCGCGGCAGCCAGGTCTGCTTCTGCTCCGGCGTGCCGTCGATCAGGATGCCCTGGCTGCCGATGCCGACATTGGTGCCGAACAGGCTGCGGAAGGCCGGCGAGGTCCAGCCCAGTTCGAAGACCAGCTCGATCTCCTCCGCGAGATCGAGGCCGAGGCCGCCATACTCCTCGGGGATCGAAATACCGAACAGGCCCATCTCGGCGAAGGCCTTGCGGATCTCGTCGGGGATCCGGTCTTCCTCGGCAATCTGCTGCTCCAGCGGGACAAGCCGCTCGCGGATGAAGCGGCGCAGGGTCAGACGGGTCTGCTCAAGCGTTTCCTGGTCCATGATTCACTCTTCCGATCGGTCTGCGGCCAAGGTGGCACAACTCGATTGCATCGAAAAGCCGGCCGCCTCAACGCTTGCGGAAGGCAATGGCGGCGGCCCAGCCGGCGAGGACGGCGAGCAGCACCGCCACCATGCCGTAGACGCCGGGCTCCTGCCGCGAAAAGTCGAAGACCTGCTGCTCGATGCCATGCTTGTCGATGAACAGCGGCGTCGACTGCGCCGCCACGATGCGGTCGTTGCGGATCAGGTAGATTTCCGCACGGTAAGTACCGACCGGCACCGTGGACGGGAAACTCAGTTCCGTGCGGAACAGCTTGGGGCCAAGAAAATCGATGGCGTCCACCGCCTCGTGATACAGGCCTTCGCGGATCTTCTGCCGGATGATCGCACGGCGGAAATCGGCCATGTCGGGCGGCGGTTCGCCACCCAGATGGCGGAAACGCAGATTGTCGGTGCCGATCTGCAGCCGCTGCAGCAGCGGTTCCGGCGCGATCTCCTCGAGCGGCTTGTTGCTGACCACCGCGTAGTAGCCGGGCACGCCGTCGAAGCTGACCGAGCGTTCGGTCAGCCACAGGCCGAGCGTCCGCCCCTTGCGGCGCACCACCGCATTGCTGACCGGACCGCGCACCACGACGATGATGTCGCCCGGCTCGTCGATGGCGCCGAACAGCAGCAGTTCCGTACCAGTGAAGCTGGAGGTGATGGCGATCAGATGCGAGGACAGGTCGGTGATCAGCGGTGCATCGGCCGGCGCCGGACCGCGCGGCGCGTTGCGCGTCGCCTGCGCCGCGGCTTCGCCGACGGCCAGACCGCAGACCAGGATGACAAGGAGCAGCGCCGCCTTCATGGCTGCATCCCCGTTTCGAGGAAATAGGGGTCGGCGGGAGGCCAGACCAGTTCGAAGGCCAGCGCGATGGCGACGGTCAGCACCAGCGCGGCCAGCAGGCCGCGGATCTGCTCGCCGCGCAGCCGGGCACCATGGCGCACGCCGTACTGCGCACCGATCACCGAGCCGATCAGCAGGATCAGCGCAAGCGTCACATCCACCGTCTGCGTCGTCACCGCATGCAGCATCGTCACGTTCGCGGTGACAAAGATGATCTGGAACAGCGAGGTGCCGACCACCACGGCGGTCGGCATGCCGAGCAGGTAGATCATCGCCGGCACCAGCATGAAACCGGCGCCGACACCCATGATGGCGGCCAGGATGCCGACGACGAAGCCGAGCATCACCGGCAGCAGCACGCTGATGTATAGCTGCGAGCGGCGGAACCGCATCTTGAAGGGCAGCGCGCGAATGAGCGGATGGTCGTGCAGCCGCTTGCGGCGGCCGACCGGCTGGGCGGCGTTGGGTTTGCCGAACAGCGCCTTCAGGCTTTCGGCCATCATCATGGTGCCGATGATGCCGAGGATCAGCACGTAGGACAGCGCGATGACGGTATCGAGCTGGCCGAGCCGCTTGAGCACGCTGAAGAGGTAGGCCCCGAAGCTCGAGCCGAGCAGACCGCCCACCAGCAGCACCAGCCCCATCTTGAAATCGACGTTGTTCTTGCGCCAATGGGCGTAGACCGCCGACACGCTGGAGGCGACGACCTGATTGGCGGAGGTCGCGACCGCGACCGGCGGCGGGATGCCGATGAAGATGAGCAGCGGGGTCAGCAGGAAGCCGCCGCCGACACCGAACAGACCGGACAGGTAGCCGACCGCCCCGCCCAGCCCGAGCAGCAGCCAGAGATTGACCGACAACTCAGCGATGGGCAGGTAAATCGGCATTCTGCTGGGGGGTCCGGTACGCGAGGGAAGCCTAGAGTGACACGGGATTTATTGCGTTTGCGTAATCGGTCTACTTGGCCGCCGCTGCCGTCTCCCCACTGCCGGACTGCACCCCGGCGCGCTCCAGCTCGCGGCCGAGATTCCCGCTCAAAAAACTGAAATACATACGGAAATCGGAAAACAGCGACCAGAAGGGGTAGCGGAAGGTGGCCGGCCGGTTTTTCTCCACGAAGAAATGGGCGATCCAGGCCGGACCATAGCCCGCCACCAGACCCGCGAGCAGCCAGCGCCAGTCGCCGGTGAGAATCAGGGCGACCAGGCAGGCGATTGCCAGCGTGGTCCCGAGGTA
>Ga0079224_100012264_pt1 | contig 11851 bp, 12 predicted proteins | sample Stecom2015_FD_80414 | JGI IMG/M metagenome (GOLD analysis project Ga0079224, IMG submission 80414) | Agricultural soil microbial communities from Utah to study Nitrogen management - Steer compost 2015 | ecosystem: Environmental > Terrestrial > Soil > Agricultural land | place: USA: Utah...
ATCCAGCCACCGCTCACCCCCTACGACATCGGCCTGTTCGCCTTGGAAAAACGCCTCAAGGATCCGCTGATCGCCGCGTTCTGGAACCGCCAGCGCTGAATTGCTGGCAATAAAAAGCCCCGCACCAGGCGGGGCTCTGCAGCACGACAGCGATCAGATGCTCAACACCTTGTCGCCGCGGGCGATGCCGGTGACACCACTGCGCACGGTTTCCAGAATCGACACAGTACCGATAGCCTGAATGAAGCTGTCGAGCTTGTCGCTGGTACCAGTCAGCTGCACAGTGTAGACACTGCTGGTCACGTCCACGATCTGGCCGCGGAAGATGTCGGTAGTACGCTTGACCTCGGCACGCTGGGCACCGGTGGCCTTGATCTTGACCAACATCAGTTCGCGCTCGATGTGGGCGCTTTCCGACAGGTTGACCAGCTTGACCACCTCGACCAGCTTGTTGAGGTTCTTGGTGATCTGCTCGATCACCTCATCCTGGCCAACGGTGGTGAGGGTCAGCCGCGACAGCGTCGGATCCTCGGTTGGCGCAACGGTGAGGCTTTCGATGTTGTAGTTGCGCTGAGAGAACAGACCAACCACGCGGGACAGTGCGCCCGGCTCGTTTTCCAGCAGCAGGGAAATGATATGTCGCATCTTAGGTCCGCTCCGTCTTGCTCAGCCACATGTCACGCATCGCACCGTCTCTGATCTGCATCGGATAGACGTGCTCGCTGGAATCTACCGCGATGTCGAGGAACACCAGACGGTTCTTCATGGCGAAGGCTTCCTCCAGCTTGGGCTTGAGGTCCTTCAGCGAGGTGATGCGCATACCGACATGACCATAGGCCTCGGCCAGTTTGACGAAGTCCGGCAGCGACTCCATGTAGGAATGCGAATAACGGCTGTTGTACTGCATGTCCTGCCACTGGCGAACCATGCCGAGTGCACCGTTGTTCAGGTTGACGATCTTCACCGGCAGGTCGTACTGCAGGCAGGTCGACAGCTCCTGGATGTTCATCTGGATGCTGCCCTCGCCGGTGACGCATGCCACGTCGGCATCCGGGAAGTTCAGCTTGATGCCCATCGCAGCCGGGAAACCGAAGCCCATGGTGCCCAGGCCACCGGAGTTGATCCAGCGATTGGGCTTGTTGAAGCGATAGTACTGCGCTGCGAACATCTGGTGCTGACCCACATCGGAGGTGATGTAGGCATCGCCCCTGGTCACTTCGCACAGGGTCTCGATCACGGTTTGCGGCTTGATGATCGAACCGTCACCCTCGTTGTAGGGGAACAGGCGACCATTGCCACGCCACTCATCGATCTGCTTCCACCAGCTGGCAACGGTGTCCTTGTTCGGGGTCTCACCGATTTCCTTGAGGATGGCGACCATCTCGGTCAGCACGCTGTCCACCGGACCGACGATCGGGATGTCGGCCTTGATGGTCTTGGAGATCGAGGCCGGGTCGATGTCGATATGAATGATCTTGGCGTTCGGGCAGAACTTGGCCGCGCCGTTGATCACGCGGTCATCGAAGCGTGCACCGACAGCCAGGATCACGTCGGCATGGTGCATGGTCAGGTTGGCGGTGTAGCTGCCGTGCATGCCGAGCATGCCGATGAACTGGCGGTCGGTACCGGGGTAGCCACCGAGGCCCATCAGGGTGTTGGTCACCGGCAGGTTGAGCATCTGCGCCAGTTCGGTCAGCGGCACGGAAGCGCCACCCATGATCACGCCACCGCCGGAGTACAGAACCGGGCGCTTGGCGGCCAGGAGCATTTCGGCAGCCTTGCGGATCTGGCCCGAATGGCCACGCACCGCCGGGCTGTAGGAGCGCAGCTTGACCTTCTTCGGATAGACGTATTCGAACTTCTGGGTCGGATCGCCCATATCCTTCGGAATGTCCACCACGACCGGGCCGGGACGGCCGGACTCGGCGAGATAGAACGCCTTCTTCAGCACCTCGGGAATTTCCGAGGGATGCTTGATGATGAAGCTGTGCTTCACGATCGGACGGGAAATACCGACCATGTCGGTTTCCTGGAAGGCATCGGTGCCGACCATGGCGCTCGGCACCTGGCCGGAGATTACCACCATCGGAATGGAATCCATGTAGGCAGTGGCAATGCCGGTGATGGCATTGGTCGCGCCTGGGCCGGAGGTTACCAGCACCACACCGGCCTTGCCGGTGGCGCGGGCATAACCGTCAGCCATATGGGTCGCTGCCTGTTCATGACGCACCAGGATGTGAGTCACTTCCGGTTCTTTGAACAGGGCATCGTAGATATGCAGGAGAGCACCACCAGGGTACCCGTAGATGTGCTTAACGCCTTCGTCACGCAGGAAGCGGACGACCATTTCAGCGCCGGATAAAAGCTCCACGTTGTTCACCTCTTGAACGCCAGTATGCCACCCGCAACGGGTAGCCCTAAGTAGGTTCTTACTGTCAGCAGACACGCACGACGGTGATCGTGGATTCGAAACATCAGCTTGACGAGTAACGGAGCAGCCCATGGTCTTGCGGGGCTGGCCCTCCCAGCGCGAGGTAACGCGTAGCGGGTGTCACGGTTCGGCGCGGGTAGCGCCTCTTTTCCCCGAGCTGAAGGACGCTTGCGGCGGACTCCACTGCGGGGGAAGGCTGGATTGTTCGGGTTCGGCGAAAGCAAGTCAAGCGGCGCGTAACCTATTATTCGACTTGGCGCTGTGACGCAGCGCAGAATGAAGATGGTCGGCTTTTGGTTATAGTAACCAGCAGCACTGCAGCTCTCGATAAGGAAACAGCATGCGCCACATGATTCTCACTGGCACCTTGATGCTCGCCTTGAGCACAACCGCCATGGCCAGCCAGGTTTACAAGTGGGTAGACGACAAAGGCGTGACCCATTTCGGCGCGCAACCGCCACAGGGCCAGCAGGCCACCACCATCAATACCGCGACACCACCGCCCCACTCGACGCCAAGCACGCCTGCGCCCAGCGCTGATAATCAGCTCGACCCGGAGCAGGCGGCCATCGACAAGAAGGTCAAGGAAGATGTGGCAAAGCAGGAGGCCGAGCGCTAGCAGTACTGCCAGAACGCCCGCAGCAACCTGGCTCAGCTGGAAAACAATCCACGCGTCAGGATCGAGGATGGTGGAGAAGTGCGCCGCATTGACGAGAATGAGCGCCAGGAACGCATCACCGAGCTGAAGAAAGCCATCACGGAAAACTGCAAGTAACGCGTTACGCGCACGCTCTCAGTGCGTGCGCGTAAGCAGGCGATCGAACTCGCCCAGCAGCTCGACCAGCCGACGCGCAACGCTCGGCTGCTGCTGATAGACCATCTCGGCCATCGCCTGAATGCCTGAGACCGAAGGCAAGGTCGCACCTGTTTCCAGAAGCACCTTCATGCGCGGCAGGAAAATCCACTGCAGCCATTGCTCGAAGGTCAGCGTATCGACACAGAAAGGCTCCGGGCTGGCCAACGCCTCGGCGCTCGGGGCTTCTTCCTGCCACCAGCCCAGCACCCGCAGCTCACGCTCGATCAGCAGCAGATGCTCGGCCAGGGCACTCACGCGCGCCTCCATCAGAGATTGACCCGGGCGCGTTCACGGGCCTGGGCTGCACCGGCGGGGTCACCCTGACGCTCGCGCGCCTGAGCAATCAGATCCCACAAGCTGGCCTGCAGCGCCGGGCGCCCGCCTGCGTAGGTCAAACCACGGCGGGCGAGCTGCTCGGCCTGCGCGGCGTCTCCCTGAGCCAGGCGGACTTCGGCAAGACGATAAAGCACCTGCGGCTCACGTGGCGCGATGCGCTGAGCGCGCTCCAGGCTGGAAGCCGCACCATTGAGATCGCCACCACCCTGTTGCTGTTGCGCGGTGGTCAGCAGAGCGAGAACAGGACCATCCAGTTGCTCATCGGCCGCCAGGCCACCACCGCTGGGAATGCCGCTGGGCATGCTCGGAATCGAGGAGCCGAAGCTCCCCTCGGTCGGTGTAGACGGCTGACTGCTCACAGGCGGATCGAAGGTCAGGCCGCCACTGGAGGTGATCGGCTGCGAGTCGGTCTGCAACGGTGCCGAGACGGCGCCCTGCGGCACCATCACCACCACCCCGGAATCCTCTTCGATACGCTGCGGTGCGGCGGCGGGGCCCGGGTTGTTCGAAGCACCATAGCCGCCCGACGACAACGGGGTACCGGCATCGATCACCGGAATCGAACCCTGCGGTACCGTACTGCAACCACTCAGAACCGCCGTCGCCAGCATCGTGGCAAGCCACTTCTTGTTCACATCCAATCCTCTTCAGGTAACACCGAGCCACTCGGCTCGGCCGTCATTCCAGCCAGCCCCGCACCCAGTCCATCACCGACTCGACCGGCGCCTGGATACCGCAAGCCGAGCCCGGGGCAGGTTCACTGCCGCGAATATAAGGCATCTGTACCGCATTCGGGCAGCCCGAAGCCGAACCCAGTCCGGTCTGACGATCGACCCAGGCCTGGGTGACGTTGTCCGGCATCGGCATGTCCAGCGGCAACGGATCAGCCTTGCGCATGAAGCCGGTCCACACCTGCAGAGCACCACTTGCACCGGTCAACGGTGTCGGGCCGTTATCGTCACGCCCCAGCCACACCACCGCCAGCAGATCCTGACTGAAGCCGGCGAACCAGCTATCACGCGAGTCGTTACTGGTGCCGGTCTTGCCCGCCAGATTCAGCGAGCCGGGCAGCTGGCTGTATACCGACCGACCGGTACCTTCACGCATGGTGCGCTGCATGGCGTTCTGTACCAGGTAGATGGCGCCCGGGTCGAAACGTTGCTGGATCTGGAACGGATAGCGTCCGAGCGGCTGGCCGTCGGCGGTCAGCACACTGCGAATGCCTCGCAGCGGCGTGTTGAAGCCGCCATTGGCGAGCGTCTGATACATGCCGGCCACTTCCATCGGCGTCAGCGCACCGGCCCCCAGCAGCATCGACGGATAGGCCGGCCACTTGCGCTCGACCCCCAGTCGCTCGAGTGTCTTGAGCACGTTGGGCACGCCGATTTCCAGGCCGAGCTTGGCCGTGGACAGATTGTAGGACTGCGCCAGCCCCTGATACAGGTAAATCGTGCCATGAGCCTTGCGGTCGTAGTTCTGCGGCGTCCAGACCTGACCGTCCTGCCCCTTGATGGAGAAGGGTTCGTCCTCCAGCCAACTGGTCAGGGTGTACTGACTCGGGCGTTCCAAGGCCGACAGGTAGATCGCCGGCTTGATCAGCGAACCAATCGGCCGCACGGCGTCCAGGGCCCGGTTGAAACCGGCAAACCGCGGCTGACGGCTGCCGATCAATGCCTGGACCTCACCCGTCTCCGGATTGGTCACGACCATGCCGGCCTGCACCTCGTCCACGCCCTTGCGTCCGGCCAGGCGCTTGAGCGTCTCGGCCAGCGCCTCTTCGGCCTTGAGCTGCAGGATCGGATCGAAGCTGGTGAAGATGCGCAAGCCCTCTTCGGTCAGATCCTGCTCACGGTAATCCTCACGCAGCTGACGCTTGACCAGATCGAGGAACGCCGGGAATGAGCTGTCAGCCATGCTGCCACGCGAGGTCACGCCAAGCGGTTTCTTCTTGGCAGCAGCGGCCTCTTCAGGCGTGATGGAACCCTGCTCGGCGAGCAGATCGATGACCAGATTACGGCGCGTCATCGCCCGTTCGGGATTGCGCCGCGGGTTGAAATAGGTCGGCCCCTTGACCATGCCCACCAGCAGTGCGACCTGCTCGAGCTTCAGCTCGGATACCGGCTGACTGAAGAAGTACTGGCTGGCCAGACCAAAGCCATGTACCGCTCGCTGACCGTCCTGACCGAGGAACACCTCGTTCATGTAGGCCTCGAGAATCTCGCGCTTGTCGTAATGCAGCTCCAGCAGCACCGCCATCATGGCTTCGGTGACCTTGCGCAACAGAGTGCGCTCATTGGTCAGGTAGAAGTTCTTCACCAACTGCTGGGTCAGGGTACTGCCGCCCTGGACCAGACGACCGGAAGACGCGTTGATCCACAGCGCGCGAGCGATGCCCTTGGGCGACACACCGAAATGATCGAAATAGTCGCGGTCCTCGACGGCTACCAGCGCATCGATCAGATAGGCTGGCACCTGATCCAGCTTGATCAGGATGCGGTCTTCCTGATGCGCCGGATAAAGCCCGCCGATCAGCAGCGGTTCGAGCCGCGCCACGGCAAGATTGCCGCCATTGGCCTGGGACAGGCCGGCGACATAATCACCGGAAAAGCGCACGCGCACCCTCTGCGACGGCTCGGCGCCCTCGTAGAACTGGAAGCCACGGCTGTGCAACTCGATGTTGTTGCTGGCCACCGACACTGCGCCCGGCCCATTGACCACGCTCTCGCGGCGATAACCCAGGGCATCCAGCTCACGCAGAAAATCATCCTTCGCCAGCTTCTGCCCGACGAACAGCTCAAGGGGTCTGGCATAGACCTTCGCGGGTACCGTCCAGCGCTTGCCGGAAAACTTTTCCTGCACCACGGCATCGAGATAAACGGCGAAACCGGCAAGGATCACCAGGCCGACAAGACCGAGCTTGAGCCCCCAGGCGAGCCAGGGACGCATGCCGGACGAGCGGGATTTTTTGTTTGAGCGGGGGGAGCGTTTTCGTGTCATGGCGGGATTATACGCACTTTACATAGGGGCCAGCAGCGCCGCCCGGATGGTTTGCAGAGCAGCTCACAGCGGCCATAATGCCCAGCTCGAACAGCGTCTAGAACAAGGATCGAACGTGAGCCAAGCCCTGATTGCCGCACTGCAGAACCCGGCCCTGTATCCGCATCCTGTGGAAGGGTTTCAGGTGATTGAGACCCACATTTCCTGGGTTTTGCTCACTGGCCCCTATGCCTACAAGATCAAAAAGCCGGTCAACTTTGGCTTCCTCGACTTCACCAGCCTCGAAGCGCGCCGTCACTTCTGCGAAGAGGAGCTGCGCCTCAACCAGCGCCTGGCCCGCGATCTGTATCTGGAAGTGCTGCCGATCGGCGGCAGTGAAGACGCTCCCAGCCTCGATGGCAGCACGCCGGCCATCGAATATGCACTGAAGATGCGTCAGTTCCCGCAGGACCAGCTGCTCAGCGCCATCCAGGCCCGCGGTGAACTGAACAACACTCACATCGACGCACTGGCCGAGCAGATCGCCACCTTCCACCTGAACGCGCCCAAGGTGCCACAGGAACATGCGCTGGGTAGCGCGCAAGCGGTGATGGCTCCGGTGCAGCAGAATTTCGACCAGATTCGCCCGATGCTCAGCGAGCAGGCGGACCTGCAACAACTCGACGCCCTCGAAGCCTGGGCGCAGTCCAGCTACGAGCGCCTGCAGCCGCTTCTTACCGAGCGCAAGGCACAAGGCTTTATCCGTGAATGCCACGGCGACATTCATCTGGGTAACGCCGCGCAGATCGACGGCAATGTGGTGCTGTTCGACTGCATCGAATTCAACGAACCCTTCCGCCTGACCGACGTCACTGCGGATATCGCCTTTTTGGCCATGGACCTCGAGGACCGCGGCCTCAAGTGCCTGGCACGTCGCTTCATCAGTGGCTGGCTGGAGCGCACCGGCGATTACGCAGCCCTGCAGCTTCTCAATTTCTACAAGGCCTACCGCGCCATGGTCCGCGGCAAGGTCGCACTGTTCCGCCTGGGCCAGGAGCAGGACCCCGTCCAGCGCGCGGTGATTCTTCGCCAGTATCGCGGTTATGCCGCACTGGCCGAGAGCTACAGCGCCATTCCGACCCCCTTCCTGGCCATCACCCATGGCGTCTCGGCTGTCGGCAAGAGCCACGTTGCCGTGCGCCTGGTAGAAGCGCTGGGCGCAATCCGCCTGCGCTCCGATATCGAACGCAAGCGCCTGTTCGGCGAACAGAGCAGCGCGACCAGAAACCAGCTGGCCGCCGGCATCTACAGTACCGATGCCAGCCAGGCGACCTACCAGCGCCTGCACCAACTGGCACGCGAAGTCCTGCACGCCGGCTTCCCGGTAGTGATCGACGCGACCTATCTCAAGGCCGTACAGCGTCAGGCGGCGAGCGAGATCGCGGAAGACACCGGCACACCTTTCCTGATTATCGACTGCCACGCCCCGGATGCTGTGATCGCCGGCTGGCTGGAGCAACGCCAGAATGAAGGCAAGGACCCGTCGGATGCGACGCTGGAGGTGATCCGGAGCCAGCAAGCCAACCGCGAACCACTCGATGCCGATGAACTGGCTCACAGCAAACGCGTCGATACTCATGAAAGCGCCAGCCTAGACAGCCTGGTGGAGCGCATTCGCCAGCGCCTGCCGGGACTCTGAGCCCAAGCAGCTGACGCCCCTGCCAGGCAAACCCTGGCAGGGCTTCTATACTGCTGGTCAAGCCATCAGCGGTATCTGCCATGAGCCAGCCCCGTCAGCTTGATCATCCGCTCTACCACCTCCTGCACAACGACGACGTGAATGGCTTCAATGCGCAGAAGCCGAAGGATGTCGAGGTCGATCTATCCGGCGGCGACTTCCGCGGGCTCGACCTGCGCAACATGGACACTGAGGCCGTCAATTTCACCGACGCATATTTTCGCGGAGCCGACCTCCGCGGCCTGGACCTGCGCAATGCCAGGATCGAAGGCGCCAGCCTGGCCCATGCGCAGATTTCCGGCGCCTATTTCCCTGTCGAACTGACCGCTGACGAGATTCTCATGTCGGTGAACTTCGGCACCCGCCTGCGCTATCGCACCAGGTAACGCAGCGTGGACGGGACCGAAGCATAAAGGCCATTGGCCGCTACACTTTCTATCAGGCACACCACTGCGAACCTTCACAGCCACGCTTGGAGGCCCGATGCACGACGAACTGCAACACCTGAAGAACCTCGGCAAAACCTCTGCGCAATGGCTGCATGCCGTTGGCATACACAGCGCCAACGACCTGCGTCGCTACGGCGCCGTCGGCGCCTACCGGGCAGTCAAGGCGCGCGGTTTCCGCGCATCCAAGGTACTGCTCTATGCCATCGAGGGCGCTCTGCTCAATGTGCACTGGAGCGAGTTGCCAGCCGCTCACAAGGCTGAATTGAACGGTCAACTGGACGCCGCTCAAGGCAACAACAAGAGCTAGCTCACAACACCAGCGCAAGGTGATTTACTCGGAGAAGCGTCAAGCCTATTGTTTCAGGGACCTTCGTGTGGTCAGCCAGCCCAGCCAGTTCAAGGAATTTCGGTTATGTATTTACTCGGGGAGCAACCGGCTTACGCCGATCAGTTGATCAATCGCCTGCAGAGCATCCCCACTCAGTTGCTGGAAGGGCTACAACCCACGGGTGAGCCATTGCGCCTGGAACGTGTCGATGATCTGGCCAAGGTACTGCCTGGCAACCAGCTATACATCATCGAGAACGGTCTGCTGCATGCGCTGGTCGACGAGCGTCCGCTTTTCTATCTACAGGAAGGTGATCTGGTCGGCCTGCGCCAGGGCATCGACCTGCCCTCCTGCCGCTACAGCAGCGAAGAGCCCATCAGCCTGGTTCCCTACTCGCGCAGCGAAGTGTTCAAGCACATCTACGCCAGCGAGCAGCGTCAGGAACAGTTCATCCAGTACCTGATAGGCCACACCGCCCTGCTTTCCGATGCACTGGCACGCCTGAAGCAGCCGGAGATCCGGCCAGCGACCGGTTTCCAGCATTTTGCTGCCGGCGAGGAACTGATTCACCAGGGGGCTGAGGCCGACCACGTGTTCATCATCATCGAGGGACACGCCGAGGCCTATGTCGACGGCCAGAAGGTCGGCGACGTGCAGAAGGACGAGATCTTCGGCGCCATGGCCGTTTTCACCCGGGAGAAGCGCAGCGCCACGGTAATCGCCAGCGAACCCTGTACGGTCATGGTGATTCCCAAGGAACAATTCCTCAGTCTGATGCAAAGCAACCCGCGCATCGCGCACAGCCTGATCGAGAGCATGGCCCGACGCATCGATCTGCTCAACAAGGAAGTCACTCAGTTGCGCCTGCCAGTAGGATGCTGAGACCTGGACATGAGCGAACCCCGGCAAACGCCGGGGTTTTGCATTTCTGAGGAGCCATAATCTTCCTGAGAAAAATTCTCAAAAAGGCGTTGACTCATAAATGAGAATTGTTATTATTCACTCAACTGGTCGCGAGATCAGCCGATAAGCTAAAGAGACCATTTCAGTCGGACTCTTCAGATTATCTCCTCATCAGGCTAATCACGGTTATTGACCCGGCTCTTGCCGGGTCTTTTTTTGCCCGCAGTTTTACCTGGGCAGCGGCACCGACACTCAGCGATCAGTCATCCACCTGAGCCAGCCAGTTCGGCAGGTTGAAATGCAGGCTGATGCGCGAGATCAGGCCATCGCGAATTTCTAAGAAGGCGCCCACGCGCATCTCGTAGCGCTGCCCGCAAGCCTCCGGCAGACCGTCGTCGGTGGCCAGATATTCGCCACTGACATGGTACTCGCAGGCCGCATGACGCCCTTGCGGTTCGGCCATGATCACCAGCGATTCGATGGTCTCGCGATAACAATGCAGTTGCCGCTCGAGATACCCGGCAAACGCGTCTCGGCCGTGCTCGGCGACCCCCTGGTTGGGCTCCAGGGTCAGCTCATCGCTGACCAGTGCCAAGCAGGCGCGGATGTCCCGATCATTGAGGACTTGAAAGTAACGTTGCAGCAGGTCGCGAACGTCGACAGGCATGGCGCAGGCTCCGGATCGGCAAAACGCCGAGAATACCTTGCGGCCCGCGGATGAAAGGCGGCTAGGGTCGCAGTTTGGCGCAGTGATCCTGCTCCGGCTGCGCGGCGGTAAACCAGACGTAATCGGCCATGGACGCGTTCACCACACGCCCGACCTCGGCCAGTATCAGCACCTGGGTGTCCGCATGCACGCCAAGATCAGCGAGGTGCAGCGGTACACCGAGGTCCTTGCGAACGTGAAAGGCGCCGGCCAGCAGCAGGCCGGGCTGCGGCGCCGCCAGCAAAGCCTCGGCCATGCGCCGGTCACGCTGTTGTTGCACGGCGAGCATTGCCGGCAACTGGTTTTCCGGCAGCAGGCCGCAGTGCGACTCGCGGATGTCATCCAGCAGACGTGCCTGTACCTCCGTGGCGCCGGAGTGCTCGCCTTCCAGCGTCGGACGCTGACGATAGATCTGCATGATTTCGGAGCGGTCCAGGTTGGCCGCAAGCAGGGGATAGGGCTGGCGAAGCTGATGAAGTACCAGCGGGCCATAGAACGACCAGTCCCAGCCCGGTTGCCAGGCCAGAGCATCGAACGGATCGCCGAGGGAGCGCCCCTCACGTGCCGTCGCCCGGGCCTGATCGACCTTGCCCTGTTGCTCCGGATTGAGCATCTCCATCAACACGCTACCCTGCGGCCGCTGCCTGTTCAGCTCGCGCAACAGCCAGAGCTGCAGGGCATGATGGTCGGGGTTGTCGTGCTGCTCGCCGACCAGCACCCGCTCGGCCCGCGCCAGACGTTCGAGCAACTGCCCGGGGCTGATCGTCTGCCCGCTGGCCAGATCGACGATACGCCCCAGATCGGCATGTTCATGCCCCAACGGGGAGAGTGGCGCTGGTGGCGGCATCACCGCTCGCCCCTGGCAGGCGCTCAGCAGCACCAGACAACTCAGCAACAGGATTCGCATCAAGGGCTCCGGCATTCAGCGCGCGACGATCAATGGATGGCCGCGCTCGGGATGGGTCTGCACCAATACTTCCAGACCGAACACGGCCTGCAGAGGCTCGGCACGCAATACCTCGACAGGCGCGCCCAGTGCATGCGCCCTGCCCCGCTCAAGCAGCAACAGGCGATCACAGTAACGCGCGGCCAGGTTGAGATCGTGGAGAATCACCAGCACCGCAACGC
>Ga0079224_100012265_pt1 | contig 11851 bp, 10 predicted proteins | sample Stecom2015_FD_80414 | JGI IMG/M metagenome (GOLD analysis project Ga0079224, IMG submission 80414) | Agricultural soil microbial communities from Utah to study Nitrogen management - Steer compost 2015 | ecosystem: Environmental > Terrestrial > Soil > Agricultural land | place: USA: Utah...
ACCGTCACCGATCTGCACACCGTTCTGCGCGATCAGGTTCGTTGGTCCCATGCCATTCACAGTGATGTTATTGAGCGTGGCGGTCGAGCCAGTGCGCGTAACAATGATGCCGTTCTTTTGATAGTCGTCGATCGTAACGTCGTCGAGGTCGAGAGCTCCGATCGTGTTTGCAGCAACGCTCCCTGCAACGATGCCTTGACCGTCCTGTACGCCATCAATGCCACCGCTCTCGTGGATCGCAGTGACCCTCGAGTTCGTCATTCTTAGTGTGGCATTCTCGCCGACGAACATACCATAAGTGGGGTTTAAAGGATTTCCACTGAATGTGACCGGGCCGGTCACTGTTACTCCATCGATCGTCACGTAGGAGTTGCTCCTGGCCTCGACGATCGACCTGCCGGTAAAGCCGGGTATTGTGCTCGTGGCAAGTGCTGCTGGGGATTGGATGATCGTAGAGGCTTGCCCCGCACCCTGGATCGTAAGGCACTTGTTGATCGAGAGTTGCTCAGCATAGGTTCCCGCCGCAACGTTGATCGTGTCACCACCCAGCGGATTGGCAGCGTTGACCGCAGCCTGAATTGTCGGATATGTTCCTGGCACGTAAAGTGTCATTCCGGACGAAGAACATGGCAAAGCTGCCGCTGGCATGGGCTCGCCGGACGGACGCCCGCCTACGTATGGCCCATCTTCGACAGGGCTCGGTTTTGGTATGCGTCTCGTACCGTCATTGTTTGAAGCAAAGAATGACCAGAAATAGTCTGCGATGCTTGCGAGGGAGATGGAAGCCGGTGTTGGTGCCGAGGCTGTGTTTGCGCGAGCCGGGTGTATCCAGACGGCGCCGACGACGAGGCACAAAAGGAGAACTGCAGAAGCCCTAAGCCGTGGGCTGAGATTCAAGGCCTTTGCGATAATGCTTCGAGTAGTACGAGTTAGTTCGAGAGGAATATTTTTCAAAAACATTTGTTGTCTCCTGAGGTTTTCAACACCTTAGATCTAAATAGTGAAATACAAGCGCGTTGAGTCGCGGCACCAAAATTGTTTGGGCGCGAACTGTCCGCAAGGGATTCGGGAGTGTTTCCGTTCACGAATTAATTATTGTCAGTGCGAAGTGAAAGAAATTTTCTCTAAAAGATACGAGCGCCGTCGCGTGAGGAGGTCACCGTTATCGGTCAGCGAGAAACGTGGAAGAGTGAAGAAAAAACTACTTGCAAAACTCTTCAGCGCAAGCCCGTTAAGGAACTGCTCCGAGCCGTGCAGTATCGGGCGAAAATAAATGCTCTTTGTTGGAAAAGTTCCAAACCGAGCTCAGTTTAACTTCGAATCTTCCTTAGCTTGCAACATTTAGGCGCGCGATGTCATCACCCGTTTGTGGTATGCAGGTGAAAATAATTCGAGCCTTTGGTATTTGAGAGCTAGTACGGATCGGGAAGGGAAGCGACGCTTGTGAGAATGAGATTTACGAGTTCGCCCTGGCGGGAAGTTTCGGTCTTTGCGTAGATGCGCTTGAGATGCGTACGACAGGTATTTGCCGTGATCGAAAGACCTTCGCAGATCTGCTCAACGGATTCGCCTGTTGCCAGGCGCGATGCTACCGCTGCCTCCGCCGGCGTAAGTTCGAATAGCTCGCGCAAGATCGATTCGCGAACATTCACCGGTTCTTCCGGGTCGCTTATAAAAACCAGAGTTAGTCGATCCCTTCCAAAACCCGGCTTTTCGCTAAGCGGCGACGCAAGCAGCTGAAGCGGCCGCCGGCCGGAAGGCCGTTTAAGGAGGCAAACGCCGCCGAACGCAAAATTACCATTTGTCTTTGGCGAGTTTGAGCCGTCAAGAATGGCGTTAAGGCGCTTAGAGCCCTCTTGCGTAGCGGCCCTAAGACAACCATTTTGATCAACGGAAATGCCGTCATCCGCATTTACGATCCTCGCCGCACGAGTGTTCGCCGTAAGGACGTGACCATTTTGATCAACAACCAGGACCGCACGGGCCATGGTGTTGACTGCTTCGAAAAGGTCGTCGTGGCCATTCGACTTGCTCAAGCCAAGCAGTCGAAGGCTCAGTGCGCGCTTCAGATGCGGCAACAACGCATCGAGAGCTTCGCGGTCACGCTTCGTGAACACCCTTTTTCGCTTTGGAAGCGTAATGCTGAATCCGGCCATCAAGCCGTCAGAGCGCATCAGAGCGTGATACTCGTAATTAAAGATGTCGTATTCCTTGAAGAAACTCTTGTAGATATCTGTCTTCTCGAACGACTGATCATCGAGGTGATCTATGCGAGCAAACGCCTGGCCCTCAGCCAGCGAGTTGATCTTTTCTCTGAATGGACTGATATCGCCATATTTCTCGACGTATTTGCGCACAAAATCATTATCCAGGCCATAAGAAAGCGGTACTTCATGGTTCGATGCGCCAGTTGGGAGGTACGTGAGAGCCGCGGAACCCGCATTCAACAGCTTTGCGGTGTCCTCAAGAACCGCCGACAACGCGTCATTACAGTCCGGACTTGAATATAGTCCGCCGATGATCTTAAAACGTCGTTTTTCTTTCGTAACTGGCATCGTAATGGAATTTGTGAGGTTCGTGCCTGCCGAACACCATGTTAATACGTCGTGATACGTCAACTCACGGTCAAATTGTCCGCAAATGTATCACCCGTTTGGGTGGGAAGTCAAACGCCATATCGCAAAGGCTGTCTGTTTGGTACCGCATATCTTAGCTCCGATGCGGTCAGTGCGGTATGATAAGGGTTTCGATATTTGTGCGTAAATGAAGAAAGTTGGTTTTGTTAGTTTAGGATGCCCAAAGAATCTCGTTGACAGCGAGGTGATGATGGGCACGCTTGCCCAGGCGGGCTACGAGATCACGAACGATGCAGATCAGGCCGATACGGTCGTTGTGAATACGTGCGGCTTTATCGAGTCCGCAAAGCAGGAATCGATCGATGCCATTCTCGAAGCTACTAGATTGAAAGCCGAGGGCCATGCCTCGCGTGTTATCGTCGCCGGCTGTCTTGTAGAACGATATCGCGACGATCTTTTGGAGGAGCTTCCGGAGATAGATGCCTTCATCGGCACCTCGCAGGTGAATGAGATATTAAAGGCCGCTGACGATGAATTCGACGCTCGAAAGCTTACCATCACGCCGATCGGAAATAAGTCGGCGACCTATCTCTACGACGAATACACACCGAGAATGCGGGCGACGCAATCGCATACGGCATTCATAAAGATCGCCGAAGGGTGCGACCGTCCGTGCGCATTCTGCTCGATCCCTTCGATGCGCGGGAGCTTTCGTTCGCGAAGGTTTGGCTCGATCGTCGAAGAAGCTCGAAATCTTGCAAAAGACGGAGTTAAAGAGATCGTTCTCGTCGCGCAGGATAGCTCGCGATACGGCGAAGACCTCGGCGAAGTAGATGCGCTCGCGGCGCTCATACGCGCCCTCGGTGAGATCGACGGTATAGAGTGGATACGTCCGATGTACGCGTATCCGACGCACATTTCCGATGCGTTTCTCTCAGCGATCGCCGAGACGGATAAGGCCGTCAAATACCTTGATATGCCTCTGCAGCATGCCTCCCGGAACGTTCTAAAGCTAATGAAGCGCGGCGGCAACCGCGAGAGCCTCGAACGCCTGATCGAGCGGGTTCGAGCAGCAGTTCCGGGGATAGCGATCCGCACGACCTTCATCACAGGCTTTCCCGGCGAAACCGACGAAGATTTTGAGGAACTGCTCGAATTTGTGCGTAATTGCCGCTTCGATAATGTCGGCGTATTCACATATTCGGACGAAGAGGGAACTGCCGCGTTCGACCTTCCCGACAAGGTCGATCCGAAGGTTGCGAAAAAGCGCCGCGATCGTCTAATGAAAGAACAGGCGAAGATAAGCCGAGCGCTCAATAAAGCAAAGGTCGGAAAGACGTTCCCGGTAATGTTCGAGGGCTTGTCGCAAGAGTCCGACCTGCTGTTTCAAGGCCGCCTCGCGGGCCAGGCACAGGAGATAGACGGATATATCCTTATCAATGATATGCCTGAGGGTTTTGAGCCCGAGATCGGCCGCATCTACAACGTCAAGATCACAGAAGCACACGAGTATGACCTGATCGGCGAGATAACCGCTGTCTAAGGTTTGATCTGTTGGCCCCATTTACTGGGGTTCTGCGGAGATGATCCTACAAAAATGTAGGAAAATTTCAACCTGTCAGACTTCTCATTTCGAGCGCTGTTGCCGCTCTCCTCTCTTTGTTAGGATTAGCGCCTTGATGATCGTGCCGACGGGCACAAAACTTAATTTAGTTGAATCACCAGGAGAAAAATGAAGCCAAAAGACGTTCTAACATTTGCCGCCGACCACGGAGCTCGATTCGTTTCGGTCAGATTTACGGATCTTCCCGGAGCGTGGCACCACCTGACATTTCCGATCGAAATGCTCTCAGAAGATAGTTTTGAGGATGGTTTCGGGTTTGACGCATCGAGCTTGCGCGGATGGGCCGCGATCCACGAATCCGACATGCTCCTCGTCCCGGATCCGACCCGATTCTGGATAGACCCGTTTACGGAGGAATCGACGCTTTGCCTGATCGCAAATGCTGTTGACCCGATAACCAAAGAAGGCTATGGCCTCGATCCGCGTTCGGTTGCGACCCGAGCCGAAAGTTATCTAAAGTTCACCGGTATCGCGGACACGGTCTATGTCGGCCCGGAAGCCGAATTCTTCGTCTTTGATGAGGCCCGGTTTCACAATGACCAGCATTCGGCGGGCTACACGGTCGATTCCGAAGAAGGCCATTGGAATACCGGCCGCAAAGGCGAACCCTTAAACAGCGGCTATCACATCCGTCCAAAGGAAGGCTACGTTCCCGTGGCCCCGATGGATTCGCTCATCGATCTGAGAAACACAATGGCGTCGATACTCAATGAGGTCGGCATCTTTGTTGAATGTCATCACCATGAGGTCGCGACCGCCGGGCAGTGCGAGATCGATTTTAAGTTCTCGAATATGCTGCACACGGCCGATAATCTGATGCTTTTCAAGTATGTGGTCAAGAATACGGCACATGCCGCCGGCAAGACCGCGACCTTTATGCCGAAGCCGCTCTATGGCGACAACGGATCGGGAATGCACGTGCATCAGTCGCTCTGGAAAGACGGCACACCGCTTTTTGCGGGCGACGGATACGCGGGGCTTTCCGAGATGGCGAAGTTCTACATCGGCGGCCTTTTGAAACACGCTCCGGCACTTGTCGGGTTTGCCGCACCGACAACAAATTCGTACAAGCGGCTTGTTCCGCACTTCGAGGCACCGGTGAATCTCGCATACTCGGCTCGTAACCGTTCGGCCGCAGTGAGGATTCCGATGTTCTCGTCGTCGCCAAAAGCAAAGCGGCTTGAATTTCGTCCGCCGGATCCGTCCTGCAATCCGTACCTGACGTTTGCGGCACTCCTGATGGCAGGTCTTGACGGAATACAGAACCGCATCGATCCGGGCGAACCGCTCGACAAGGATATTTACGACCTTCCGCCCGAAGAACTCGCGAACGTCCCGTCGCTGCCGGGTAATCTTGATGATGCTCTAAAGGCGCTCGAGGACGACTACGAATTCCTCCTCAAGGGCGATGTTTTCTCTGAGAAACTCATCGAACGCTGGATCCAATACAAGCGGGATTGCGAGATCACACCGCTCCGCTTGAGGCCGCATCCGCTCGAATTCTCGATGTACTACGACGTATAGACCTGTTTCTCCTTCTTCGATTGCACGCATGGCCCGGGCGAGAGGATCGCCTTTGCCATGCGTCTTTTTTCCGCAAGTCAAACTCACCTTACGGGAAAATGAGAAAATTCGCTATCATTGAGGGTCAAAGGTCTGCGGGATTTTTCTAGTACCTTTAGAAATGAATTGATGAAGTATCTCAGCGTTATCATGCTTAGCGGCTTGCTTGCGGCGTGCGGGGCGTCATCCGATCCGTCCTCGAATGCAAAAGGCGGATCGAACAACACGGTCAACGCAAGCGTCCGCCCCGGCGTCGTATCCAACGGGAATTCGAATGGGATGCCGTCCGGCACGCCGGATATGACGGGCATCCCGTCCGACCCGAACTCTAATCGGTTTGATGCAAATTCGCCGTCTGCTGGAAACATTGAGGCCGCAGATCGAGGCCGAGTCATCGTCGAGGGGCCGCCTCCGCCGCCCGGCTCTAAGCCGCCAACGGTTCCCGCGGGAGATGACTCTGCAGTTTCAAGCGAAATGCTGAAAGATGGCACGATCCTTGAAAAACGGGTGTTCGGGCAGAATGAATATTTGAAAGCTCTCGAAATTCGCACAAAAGGGCGAGGCCGTTCCGTGAGCTTGATCCTTAAGAATGGCAAGACGGTCAAGCTCCCGGCAGACCGTATCCCGAATATCGGAAGTCCCTCAGCATCGTTTTTGATGGAGTTGGCGGGCATTAGGCCAAAAACTGTTCAACCCGAGCAGCCGGGAACGAGTTCGAAGGGGGCAAAGCCTACGCATTAGGAAGGTTTATGGAGAAGTTGACAGTAATTTGTCCATGCTGCGAATCGACGCTGACGATCGATTCGGCGACGGGCGCGATACTCGCTCATGAAGAAAAGAAGAAAGCGACCGCTTCTTTTGACGAGCTGAAGGAAGGCTTGAGTAAACAGAAAGAGCTTCGCGACCAGCTATTTTCGCAGGAGATGTCATCGATGAAGGACCGAGAACGCCTTCTCGAGGAAAAGTTCAAAGAAGCGATGAAGCGTGCGGGAACCGACTCCGACACGCCCTATAAGAATCCGCTCGACCTCGACTAACCGATGCCGGCAACCACACCCTTAAAAGATCGATCGGCCGACGCGAAGTCGCATCTTATCGTCGCTCTTGATACGCCGAACGCGGTGAAGGCCCGCGAGATCGTCGATGAATTGTCGGGCGAGGTCTTTGCGTTCAAGATCGGCCTGCAGCTATTTACCGCAGAAGGCCCTGCGTTCGTTTCCGAACTCGTCGAACGAGGCGAGAAGGTCTTCCTCGATCTAAAGTTTCACGACATTCCGAACACCACGGCGATGGCCGCGGTCTCGGCCGCTCGGCTCGGCGTTTGGATGATGAATTTTCACGCTGCTGCGGGCCGCGAGGCGCTGGAAGCGGCGCGTGCAGCGGTCGAAGAAGTGTGCGAAAAAGAAAGTCTGCAGAAGCCGCTGCTCATCGGCGTTACGCTTCTTACAAGCAGCGGCCAAGACCATTTGGACGAACTCGGTTTCGACGGCAGTACAGAAGAATACGTCATCCGGATGGCGAAAACCGTTGAAGCTGCCGGGCTTGATGGCGTGGTCGCATCTGCACGGGAAGCCGCGGCGATAAAGGCCGATACGCGCGACGGTTTTGTCATCGTTACGCCCGGAATACGTCCTTTTAGCGGAACGTTCGGCGACCAAAAGCGTGTAACGACGTTTAGGGAAGCTCTCGAGGCCGGCGCAACTTACGCCGTTGTGGGGCGGCCTATAACAGCTGAAAAGGATCGGCGTGCGGCCTTGGCATCGCTCATCGATTGATCCTGATCCTCGATGGTTCCGGAATATTTAATGAAAAAGTTCTCACTCATCTCGAAGCTTATAAAGCCCTGCCTCGCCGTTTGGATGCTGGCGGCCGCCGTGCTTGCGCAGACGCAAGTTGCACCGCCCGCTACCGCCGGCTCTTTCCGCATCGGTGAGCACATCTCGTACAGCGTTTCGCTCGACAAATTCAAGAACGTCGCGTTCGTCGAGACGAATGTCGTCTCGCGCGGGCAGCTTGCGGGCAGGAATGTTGTCGAGATCGAGGGCCGCATAAAGACCGAAGGCTTCGTGAGCGCGGCGATCGCGCTGATCGACGAAAAGCGTACTATCTACGCGTCGATAGATGATGGACGGCCGCTTTTGATCAAACGCACGCTCGACGGTGGAGTTTCGGCAAGGCAGATCGATGTCGATAACACGAAGGCTGCTCTGGCACCGTACGATCTGATCACGGCACTCTTCAAGGCGCGTGAAGCAAACGGAAGCGGCAGCTTTTCTTTTGCGGAAGACGGCGAAGAATCTACGATCACGTTCCTGCCCGAAGGTTCTGCGAGCATCTCGACAGATCAAGGCACGTTCGAATCGACGATCGTTCGTGTTTCGAGTCCGTATTTTGACTCGCGCGGGTTCAAGGAGATCCGCCTTTGGCTGTCGAATACCGACGCGAGGATCCCGGTTGCGTTCGAATTCAAGTCGCGCAATGGCAAGTTTCGAGCAACGCTCGCGTCCTACGTCGTCGAGCCGCCGCCGCAACCCAACCAAACTCCAACGCCGACGCCGACCGTCGTACCGACACCTCCAAAGCCGATCGTGAGGCCGACGCCTTCGCCGACGCCGTATATCCCGAACCTGCCGCTCCTACCGGAACTCAAGTTCAAGCTTGGAGAAGAGTTGAATTATCAAGTTACACAAGGTGAGCGAAAGATCGGCGCGTTCCAACTGTCGGCAAAGGAGAGGAAGCTTGTCGGCGTTCAGGACACGCTTGTTCTCGAAGCAAAAGCGACAGGCGTTGATGGCGGAAGCCCGCCATTTTCGCTTGGCGATTCGATGATCGCGAACGTGAACCCTGACAGTCTCGGTCCGAATTCTTTCACTGCACGGCTTTCAAACGTGCTTGCTCCGTATTCGCAAAACGCGACGTTCGATCAGCGGACCGGGGTCGTAACCTTCGGGGCGAACAAGGCCGAAGGCCCGGTCGGCGTTCATTCCGTGTTGTCGCTCATCTACGCGATGCGGTCATTCAACTTAACACCCAGCCGGAATGCCGCAGATCCCGTCAACGACACGCGCGTTGCCGTCTTTTGGCGAGAAAAAGTGCAGATCTTCTCCTTGCGTCCCTCGAGGCCCGAAATGATCACTCTCGCAGGGAAGAAGACGGAGGCGCAGTTGATCACGATCGTTACCGGTGACCCGGCGGTGGACAAGCTCGGCTTTAAGGTTTGGCTCTCGACCGAGGCGGCGAGGACGCCCGTCAGGTTCGCGATAGACGGTTTCCAAGCCGATCTCGTCTCAGAATCGATCGTTCCGCCGCGCTAAAGGCCCGAATTCGCTCCGAAAAATTGAGCCCATTTTCCGTCCGGAAATCGTGTTTTGCAATTGAAAATCACTTTCAATTAAGGTATATTTCTCATTTGATACGAGGGACAGAGCTCGAATGAAAGAGAAAATGGCTCAGCAAACAACTCTAAACACACTCGAAATCGGGGCTTCGGGCCGTGTAGTTGCCGTAAACGGCGATTCGCGGATCACGCGCCGCATCCTCGAGATGGGCATCATTCCCGGTGTGCTCGTCAAACTCGTTAAATCAGCTCCCTTCAACGATCCGATCGAGGTCAGCGTCCGCGGCTACAACCTCGCGATGCGACGCAGCGAAGCTGCCGCCATTGAGGTGGCTCTTTAGTTTGTCGGAGCGTTCCTGCGATGGCGTCAACCACTGCCCACAGCCTCACGATCGCGCTTGCCGGCAACCCGAACGCAGGCAAAACAACACTTTTTAACGCACTGACCGGCCTAAAGCAAAAGGTCGCAAACTATCCGGGCGTTACCGTCGAACGCAAGACCGGCCGCTGGCAATTGAACGGCAGCGGTGCGGATCTGATCGATCTTCCCGGGCTTTACAGCCTCGATGCGACCTCGCTCGATGAGCAGATCGCACGAAATGTCATCACCGGTGAACAGAAGGGCGTGCGGCGGCCGGACGTCGTCGTTGCCGTGGTCGATGCCACCAATCTAGAACGCAATCTATATCTCGTAACACAACTTTTTGACTACAAGGTGCCGGTCGTCATCGCGTTAACGATGATCGACGTTTTTGAGAAGCAGGATCACGAGATAAATATCGCAAAGCTCTCTCAACTATTAAAAACACCTGTTGTCGCCATCAATGCGAAGTCCGGCCGCGGTATCAAGGAACTTGCAAAAGAGGTTCACAACGCGGCGGAGAAGGGCGAAAGCTCCGCGCCGGTTTTCAGCGATGTGGACGAGACGTCCGGCCCGCACGCAAAGATCTTTGCCCGATACAGCTTTATCTCAAAGGCTGTGCAGGAATCCACGCGGCACAACGACACGCCGAAGCTGCGCATATCGAGCAAGATCGATAAGGTCCTGACGCATAAATTCTTCGGCCTCGTGATACTTGTCGCCGTGTTGTTAGTCGTTTTTCAGGCGATATTTTCCTGGGCGACGGTCCCTATGGATCTGCTCGAACAAGGCTTCGGTGGACTTAGTGCATTGGTAAAGGAGAATATGCCGCCAGGAATTCTCACCGATCTGATCAGTGACGGCATCATCGCGGGCGTCGGCGGCGTTGTCGTTTTTCTGCCGCAGATCTTGCTGCTTTTCCTGTTCATTTCACTCCTCGAAGACACAGGCTATATGGCACGTGCGGCCTTCCTGATGGACAAGCTGATGAGCAAGGTCGGGCTTCATGGAAAGGCGTTTCTGCCGCTCGTAAGCAGCTTTGCGTGTGCGATCCCCGGCATTATGGCGACGCGCACGATCGAGAACAAACGCGACCGGTTCGCGACGATCATGGTCGCGCCATTTATGTCCTGTTCGGCACGTCTGCCGGTCTATACGCTGATGATCGCGGCGTTCTTTGCCGGACAGACGATCTTCGGGTTCATCTCGGTCGCGGCAGTTCTGATGCTCGCGATGTACGCTCTCGGCATCGCGGTCGCCGTTGTTGTCGCATTCATTCTAAAGCGCTCCGTGCTAAAGGCTCCGCCGCCGCAATTCCTGATGGAATTGCCCGAATATCGCGTTCCCAATCTGCGGACCGTTCTGCAGAATATGTTCACGCGTGCCTGGCTGTTCCTGAAGCGCGCGGGCACGGTGATCCTAGCTATCTCGATCCTCCTTTGGGCATTGATGTATTTTCCGCGGGATCTTTCGCCGACACCGGCGGCCGACTCGTCCACAACGCAAGCGGCGGTTGTCGAGACCGGAGGTGAACCTGTCGAGGACGTCGTAAAGGAAAGCGAGCAGCTAAAGCACAGCTTTGCCGGAATGCTCGGGCACACGATCGAGCCTGTCATTCGCCCGCTCGGCTTCGATTGGAAGATCGGCGTTGCTCTGATCGCAAGCTTTGCGGCACGCGAAGTTCTGGTCTCGACCTTAAGTATCATCTACAATGTCGGCAAGGACGCCGATGCCGAATCGACGACGCTCGTCGCAGCGATCCGCGACGCAAAGGGTGACGACGGCAAGCCGATCTGGACACCTTTGACAGCGCTGACGCTGATGGTCTTCTTTGTTCTCGCGATGCAATGTATGTCAACGCTTGCCGTCGTTCGCCGCGAGACGAACTCCTGGATATGGCCGATCTTTATGTTCAGCTATATGACCGTGATAGCGTACACAGCGGCATTTTTGACGTATCAGGGCGGCCGAATGTTAGGTTTTGAGTGATGTGGCAACTTGCTATTGTGATATTGATCTTCGTCGGTGCGGGCGTATTGCTCGTGCGGCGTGCGATCGCTCAGAAGCGGGCGTTTACCGTAAATGACGGCGAGTGCGAAACGGACTGCGGCTGCAGTGCCAGCAAAAGCGGGAAAAAGCGTATGATAAATACCTGATGGCTGAAAACGGCAAATTCATTACACGCGGAGTGCGGTCGATGTTCCTTTCGACCGCGTTCTTTTTTATCGCGAATGTTCTTGTCAAACAGGTCAGTCATTTGCCTGCTATGGAAGCGGTTTTCTTTCGCTGTACGATCGCGTCCGTCCTTTGTCTGATCGGGCTCCAACGTGCAAAGGCAAGCATCATCGGATCGAACCACTTGATGCTCGCGCTTCGCGGCATCTTCGGCA
>Ga0079224_100012266_pt1 | contig 11850 bp, 9 predicted proteins | sample Stecom2015_FD_80414 | JGI IMG/M metagenome (GOLD analysis project Ga0079224, IMG submission 80414) | Agricultural soil microbial communities from Utah to study Nitrogen management - Steer compost 2015 | ecosystem: Environmental > Terrestrial > Soil > Agricultural land | place: USA: Utah...
CCAGTTAGTATTAACGTTTACATTGAATCGTTGATCACGTTGTCTTTATTGAACTCTGCTATCAACAGCACCACAGTTGTATCCATAATAACTACCCGAAGCTGATAGGTTGAAGAAGTCAGCTCCTTGAACTTGCATTTGAGCAATTGCAGCTGACCCTCCTTCAGATACGAAGTCAGTTAAACGCAATTCATTAATCCAAACGATTCCACAATGCGCCATTCCATCGTCTTGCCATGGATTTGAAGCATTATTTCTTGGGTTACGTACACCAATCATGATTGTGCGAATTCCTTGTAAATTTGGATTTCCTTTAATCTTGATTCGTTTATTACTGAAATTTGGATCTGCAGCTACATATTCTAAATTGTAAGAAACCGTGTTACTTCCAGATTCAATCAAACTATTTCTCTTCTTCTTCAAATTTGTCAAATCATCAAAGACAATTTCAATGTTGTTTTCCTCTGGCCATACTTCTGTGTCTAAGTTAGACCCAAATGGAGTAATCTTCAACGGAATTTCGTACTCGTAATAATTCTCAGTGAAGTCTGTCCCTAAACGTACAAAAACACTTAAATCATCGTTATCCAATGGAATCTCATCTACTTTAGATTCACCATGCACAAACAACTTCATTTTTTTGTAACCACGAACGTCAAACGTCACATTTTTATATGCCGCTCTAGAATCTCCGTCTTGTAAACCACAAACTTCCAAAGTCAACGACTGTTCGTTCATTTGGCGTTGTATTTGTTGTGACGGGTCAATTTCACGTTGAATACCTGGAGGGATAATATATTTAATTGGTGTACGATCTGAGTTTTCTTGAATATTCACCGCACCAATATCGAAACTAGTCAAATTCGGATCACCAACAACAACTTCACCAGGCTCAGTTAAATCCTGCATATATCTTCTCCACTCTCCACGCACTAATTCCAATTTTGCGAAACGCAACAATACTTCCTCATCAAAATCTTTGAGGAACATACGCATGAAACGGATAGATCTGAAATCGTTAATTCCATTAATCTTTTCAGAATAATCACGTACTGGAATCTTAAATTGATACCAATATTCTTTATCACCATTTCCTTTTGTGTAGACTTGTCTGTTTGTAATATAATTTTTACCAACAACCATATCTTGCGGTCTCAAGCTAATTTTGTATTGGAAATAGTTTTCTGTTTCTTGTAAGTTATTATCCTGATTGATATCCTCACGGTCTGGATCCAAACGGGGTCCTACTGTACTATACCCATTGGTATTCATCGTATCGTACATTTCAGGTGTAGGAGAATTACCTTCCATCCCGTTATACCTTTTATAACGCTCTAGAATACCTAATTGAGCTTGGTCATAATTATCATCCAAATAATAGTTATAGTCATCTGATGATGGATCGGCTATCATTTTTGCTTTTGCAGCAGCAGATAATGTCGTATTGTTATTTACCCAATTGATATAATCACTAAAATGAATACGCTCAGCATTGTTGTCGAATCCATCTAAACCAACATCTTGATTGATACGAGTTTGTGGATCATTATCAAAAGCATTTACTGTAACTTGAGCGTTTGGAATTTGTGCCCAAACTGTCGTATCCATGTCATTTAATCCTGGAGTTCCTGTTGGAGATAAGCCATTTTCATAACTTTTTCTACTGTCGGGTAAGATATCCTCAGAGATATTTCCCAAGTTGAAATACAAGTCCCCACCTGTCATGAATGAATTTGGATTAGCATTTTCTGCATCTATGTTAAATGGGTCCAATACCCAAAACTGGATGTATTCGATGTTTGCTAACTCAAAGTCAGTTGTTGTCATCGCACGCATAATCCCCCCCCAACGATCCTGTGGATTTGTAAAAAATCCATCTGAATCGACTGCTGTGGTATCAAAGTTGTACATTCCACGTTCTTTAGGGTAGTAAGCCACCTCGAAAATTTGCAAGTTTGGAATTGTACCATATTGATTTTCTTGTAAAGGGAAAACATCTTTGTAGATAACATTTCTAGTTCTACTATCCGAATTCACCATCGGGTCGTTTGCAATGTGAGATGGTGTATTAGCATCTTGGCGATAAAATATATTATCAATTCGATACCATGCAATTTTAGATCTTCTAAATCCTTTTGCTAAACCGCTTGCTGTAGATTCTGGAAATAATGATGGCTGTCCAGTCGGAACAGAAGCTAGGTGCCAAGAATTCAAACTTGTTAAATCAATCGTGCTTTGCGCTCCTTCAAAATCGTCAACATAAGAGATTCCTTGCTTACTGATTGCTTTTGGCTGCCCAGGAATCAAGTGTGCAAATTCTCCTGAAAATGATAAATACGATTTTTCTTTAGTTGAAATTACGGGTAGCATGTCAATCAACTTCGTAAGGAAAGGTAGTTCTGTGCGAAATTGAACATCAAATCCAACAATATTGTTTTTGTACGGCTCGTTTCCGATGTCAATTTTTTGTGTCACCGGTCTTTCCATCATTCTCATCCACGTTGCACCAACATTAAAATCTTGGCTAAAGCGATGAGAAACACGTCCTCCGATTAATGATTTAGATTGGAAACCAAATGCGGAATTACTTTCTACCGAAACCTTGATTTCTTGGTTTGAGGCTAATAATCCCTCATTCAAGATACGTACACGACCTAAGTTATAATCTACTGAATAATCAACTCCTTCTGTTAATCTAACTCCTCCTGCCGTAACACTTACTGCTCCTTCTGGAACGTTCAATGCATTTAATGGAATATCACCTGTTACGGAAGACTTATATTCACCTCTGAACATAAATCTGTTTTTAGAAGGAATCTGTTGAGCCGCTGTTTTTGTTGAGTCATACAATTCTGTAAACGCGATTCGGTCAATTGTTGTTTGCGGAATTCCTTCTTGAGCCATTTTATCTGCTAACAGTTTACCAAAAGGCTCAATATTAGAGAAGTAAACACGTCCATTTCTAGGATTGATTGTACCTCCATTTTCAAATCGGTTTCCACTCAAGACCATAGGGACATAATCAAATACTCCATCCGAGAAAGGCTGGTTCATTTGATTTAATTTATCCATGTCCAACATGGTTACGATTTGTTTGTCATCTAAACCATCTTGTGGGAAGAATGGGATATAGAGTGAGTTTTCAGGGTTGTTATACAAGATATCAATTCTAAATCCATCTTGATCAACTTGATAAGCTCCGATTGAGTACACGTTTTTCATCATCAAATCCCACAATTTATTTTGTGGATTTGTCATTGTTGGCTTCAACAACTTTAAGATTAATGCGTTGGTTCCCTCAACCCCATCTGTAGATAACTCCCCTACTCGATATGTTTGTCCTCTGTATGTATATTCGTATGCAACAGCAAGAACCTCATCATTGTTTAATGGAATGTTTAACGAGATAAATCCAAGTTGCGCATTATAAGTAAATTCTGCATCAGTCAATTTCTTAGCACTTTCTACTTTTTCGTAGTGAATTGATTGAGTAAATGGTCCTGGACTAATTACTTGAGAAGTCAAAACACCCACAGCGTTTGAGAAATCTCTAATTCCAGGTTGAGATGCAGCCCATTGATACAAGCTATTTGCAGCATTATCTGGCAAATCGTTGTTCGAATAACCACCAGGTGTACCTTCTACGTTTTCAGGAAGTCCCTCACCTAAATCCGTAAAAGCAACAATATTTCTTGTGTTTTCTGTTGTATTCGTTCTGTTTGTAACCCAAACCTCGATACGAGAAATGTTGATACCCGAATTAACGATAGGCAAAGTTTGCATTGCATCGTTATAGTGATCTCTATGATAGAAATTCAAGAAATAGTGACGATTGGCTTCATATTGATCAGCTGACAATTCAAAGGTTTGTTTTTGAGCACCACCTTGAACTTTAATTTCTTTACGTTGACCTTTTGACGAAGCTGCAATCAAATCCACAGTAGTTCGACCAAACTTCAATTTTGTGCTAGCCCCGAATAATGTTTTAGAACTAGGAATCAATGTTGTAGGTAAATCCAACGATACGTTTCCTAAAGCTATACTTTGAATAATTTGATCTTCGTCTCCGTTGTACTCTAACTTAGTCACGTTATCAAATTCAAAGTTAGCTTGTGTATTATAACTCATTCCGAGTTTCAAGCGCGTTCCAATCTGACCTACAACACTAAAATTGATATTCTGGTTGAAGTCGAAACGTGTAATTCTTCTTTGTTTTACTGGAAGTAGCGGGTTGTCATACCTAGACGAGTTAACCCCTAATCCAATTTCAACTGTTCCCTGTGGTCTGATGGTAATTTCGTCTGAACCAAAGAAACTTTCAAAAATCTTATTATTAATCTTAATCGGCAAAGCAAAAGGCTGACTATCCTTTGTTTGCTGGTCAATTTTATCTTTCCAGTTATCTTTTAATGCTTGTTGTTGTTCATATTCAAGGTATTCTTCTAATGTCATCATCGAAGAAGGTCTATAATCAATTCCAGACGTTCCGATAGTTTCACGGAAAACGTACGTACCTGTTTTAGGGTCGTAAACAATTGTTTTTTGGACATTCGATGGATCTCCCAAATCAAAACTTTGCTTTTCATTTTGGGTAGGATCATACACAGGTTTAATCGGATACCTCAAGGTATCGTTTTGAGCAAGTATAGTTGTACCAGAAAAAAGTAATAAAATCAATATCTTGATTTTCTTTAAATGTCCCATAAGTAGAATATGTGCCTTTGTTTCCAACACTTATAATATTTTCAATGCTTCTTTAATTATCTTTTCTACACTATCGTCACTTTGAGCGACTTTGTCAATTGCTTTTTCGGCATTTTTCTTGTCAAACCCAAGTGAGACCAATGCTGTTAACGCATCAAATCGATTTGTATTGCTTTGAACAAAAATATTTTCAGATGAAAAATTCATTTTTAACACTTTGTCCTTTAAATCGATGATTACGCGTTGCGCTGTTTTTGCTCCAATTCCTTTAATGCTTTGGATTGTTTTTACATCCTCCACTTGAATAGCATGTGCAATTTCCTCTGGAACAAGTGAAGAAAGCATAATCATAGCTGTGTTTGGTCCGATTCCTGAAACAGAGATTAGATTTTCAAACATTTGTCTTTCTTCGATTGTAGCAAATCCATACAATAAGTGTGCGTCTTCACGAATAATTAATTTCGTAAAAATTTTAATGGATTCATTACTTCCAATTCCTGAAAAAGTATTCAGTGAAATGCTGACAAAGTAACCAACACCATTGCATTCTACAATGATGTTGGTTGGATTCTTCTCAATTAGTTTTCCGTTTAAGTGGTGTATCATAGGTTATTTATTTCCAGCGTCAACAACAGCAACTTTTACCATATTGATAATCTCTCTCACAGATGCTCCCATTTGAAGCACGTGAACAGATTTTTTCAAACCAATTAAAATTGGTCCTACCGCATCTGATTCAGTAATCTCTTGCAACAGTTTATATGCGATATTTCCAGATGATAAATTCGGGAAAATCAGCGTATTTACATTTTTATTTGCTAGTGTTGAGAAACTAAATTTCTCATTCATCAAGTCAGTATTCAATGCGAAATTTGCTTGCAACTCACCATCAACAACTAGTGAAGGGTAGTTTTTATGCAAAATCTCTGTTGCCTTAGCCATTTTTTCAGGATCTACTCCTGAAGAAGAACCAAAATTAGAATAAGATAGCAGTGCAATACGTGGTACAATTTTGAATTTACGCATTGTTTTAGCAACATTGACTGTAATTTCGGCAATTTCCTCAGCTGTAGGATCCAAATTCATTGTTGTATCAGCTAAGAAAAGTGGTCCACGCTTCGTATTTAAAATATACATTCCTGCAAGAATATTCACGTCCTTCTCCAATCCAATTGTTTGGATAACAGGTTTTACAGAAGAACGATAATTACGTGTTAATCCAGATATCATCGCATCTGCATCACCACTATCAACCATCATTGCGCCAAAATGGTTTCGCTCACGCATCAATTGAATTGCTTCAAACTCAGTCACTCCCTTACGCTTGCGTTTCTCAAAGAATTTTTTACCGTAAGTCGTTCTTCTTTCTGCCTCTTCTTTTGATTTTGGGTCAACAATTGTAACATCATTGAAATCTAAATTGTATTCTTCAATGAGTTTACAAATTACTTCTTTGTTCCCTAATAAAATCGGGTAAGCAATTCCCTCATCACTTGAAGTTTGTGCAGCTTTTAATATCTTGATATTATCTGCTTCAGCGAAAACAACACGCTTTGGATTTTGTTGTGCTTTAGCAGTCAAATTACGAATCAATTTATTATCCAACCCGAGGCGTTTTTTCAACTCCATTTCGTAAGCATCCCAATCTTTAATCGGATTCTTAGCTACACCCGATTCCATTGCTGCTTTGGCTACAGCAGGAGCCACATAGTATATCAATCGAGGATCTAATGGTTTAGGAATGATTGACTCACGACCAAAAGTAATTGACTTCTCATTGTAAGCTTCAATTACTTCTTCAGGAATTGTTTCTTTTGCCAATGAAGCAACAGCATGCACGGCTGCCAATTTCATTTCTTCGTTGATTGTAGTTGCACGAACATCCAATGCTCCTCTAAAAATGAAAGGAAAACCTAATACATTATTCACCTGGTTAGGATGGTCAGAACGACCTGTTGCCATGATGATATCAGGACGTACACTCATAGCATCTTTGTACGAAATCTCCGGTTCTGGATTTGCCAATGCAAAAACGATAGGATCTTTCGCCATAGCTTTGATCATGTCTTTGTTTACTAAACCTGCACGCGATAATCCTAGGAAAACATCTGCTTTTTTGAAGACATCAGTAAAAGCAACATCTTTTGTATGAACAGCAAAAAATTGTTTGTATTGATCCAAATCCGTTCTTCCTTTGTGGATTAACCCTTTTGAATCGTACATATAAATATTTTCCAATTTTGCTCCTAAGGCATGGTACAACTTTGCACAAGATAACGCAGAAGCACCAGCACCTGAAACAACAATCTTAACTTTATCTATTTTCTTTTTAGCCAATTCCAATGCATTCAACAATGCAGCAGAAGAAATGATTGCAGTACCATGTTGATCATCGTGCATTACAGGAATATTCAATTCCTCTTTTAACCTTCTTTCAATTTCAAACGCTTCAGGAGCCTTGATATCTTCTAGATTAATCCCACCAAAAGTTGGAGCAATTGCTTTAACAGTCTGAATGAATAGCTCTGGATCATTTGCATCTACCTCAATATCAAAAACATCAATATCGGCGAAAATTTTAAAAAGTAATCCTTTCCCTTCCATTACAGGCTTTGAAGCCTCGGGACCAATATCTCCTAATCCAAGTACAGCCGTACCATTAGAAATTACTGCTACTAAATTTCCTTTTGACGTATATTTATATACATCTTCAACATCCTCCGCTATCTTCAAGCACGGTTCAGCAACACCAGGAGAATATGCTAATGACAAGTCTCTTTGTGATGTATATGGTTTTGTGGGGATTACTTCAATTTTTCCAGGTCTTCCCGACGAATGATAATCCAATGCATCCTGTTTTTTTAGTTTTCCCATATATTCTTCTTTAAGAGGGCAAATGTAAGAATTTGAATTGACAAACGTTGGATTTAGCCATGTAATTATTGTACATTAAAGATGAAATAACTAACAAATCACTGTAATAATTTTAAATGGTATTCAACTTTATATATCTTTGGTTCAATGCAAAATATGCGAGTAATATTGTTTTACGATGGTGATTGTGGTTTGTGTAACCGCTCTGTTCAGTTTATCTTAAACCATGAACAAAATCACGAAATTCATTTTGCAGCACTTCAATCTGAATTTGCACAAGACTTCCTAAAAACGAAAGGGATTGAAAAGATCGATTTCAGCACAATGATTCTATTCAAAAACAATCAACTTTACACAAAATCGGATGCTGCTTTTCAAATTGTGTCACATTTAAAATGGTATTGGAAACTGCTATTTTTATTAAAAATTTTTCCAAAAGGTTTACGAAATCGTGTATACGACTCGATTGCTGAACGTAGAAAAAGGTTGGTCAAATCATTTTGTGCATTACCAACTTCACAACAAACTAAACGTTTTATAGCATAAAAAAGGGTAACCGAAGCTACCCTTTCCTTTCTGATTATCTTTTGCAGGATATTATTTAACTGTGATTTTTTGAGTTGAAGTTCTTCCTTCGCTTCTCAAGGTAACTGCATAAATTCCAGCTTTAACATTGTTCAATTTAACGTTAGATCCAGCCACAACTTTTCCAGAGAAAACCACTCTACCAGTCATATCTGTAACTTCCATTTGCGCCTCATTAAAATCTCCAGACACTTGAAACTCTCCAGCTGAAGGGTTTGGATACAATGTCAAGTTATCAATTGTTAAAGAACCTACACCAACAGTAGAAAAGTTTTTAGATAAAACTTGTCTTTGAGCTCCAATTCCAGAAATTGATAAATATGCATCCAAGAAAATTGGCAATTCAGAGTCAGAAAGATCGTAATACTCATGTTGAATACGAATTACTTCGGCTGTATTAATTACCGGAATTCCATTTGCAATTGTTGTATCGATTGTTGTAACTCTCACAACGTTTGGAATATCCATGTCTGGCAATCTCAAAGTTCCTCTACCATCAAATGCTGTGATTACAGTTCCTGTTACAGTTCCCTGAACTGGCGCTCCCATAAAATCGAACTGCATTGTTCCATTATAACTATCAACTACTTCATCTTCGAAGTTGAACGGATAATTCATCAACTTTGCTTCATCATTTTCGAATGTAATTGTAATTACCCCAAAAGTTGGTTCAGTGAAAATGAATCCTTGTGAAGTTCTCTCAGTAGACGAAGAATTCAAATATTGCTCAAACGTTCCTTGTGTAATTGATTTAGTAGAACTTGTAAAAACTGTGGATGAAGAAGCATCATTTACAGAAATTGATTCCGTATTACCTAATGTCATCCCTACTGTAGTGTAATCCCATGACACGTTGTCACCAGTTACATTTGTTATAGAAGCAAACGTGTTATTAAGTGTATCAACGATGTACATTGAATTAGAAGCTCCAACAGCTGGCTCATTTGATTGAGTAAACTGACCAAAAGCTAATTGTGTTCCAAATAAAATAGATGCGAGTAAAAATCCTTTTTTCATAAATATAAATTTAAGTTCTCAAAAATAAACAATTAAATTGAATTGAAAACACCCTATAAGTTTCAATTAATTATATAACGATCAAAAAATCTTTTTGGTTGAAAATTAGACAATTTTGTTTACTTAACATAGATCAATGTTAAACCAATACCCATACAGTAACTTTGTATCCAACTAGTTAAACACAAAAATATGGAAACAAAAAATATTGAAATAATAGTATCCCCAAGAGAACCTCACTACGTTGGGGACGGGTTCAGAGTACACAATTTTATTCCTAGCAGTTATCGTTTAGATATGCACCGCATGAATCCTTTCATCATGTTAGATTACAATTCAAAATATTATTTTGAGCCTTCTGATACCCCTAGAGGAGTTGGAGTGCACCCTCATAGAGGATTTGAAACTGTAACAATTGCATATAAAGGTCGTGTTGCCCATCACGACAGTAGCGGAGGAGGGGGAATCATCGGAGAAGGTGATGTACAATGGATGACTGCTGCCTCTGGAGTTTTACATAAAGAATACCACGAAGAGAGTTTTAGTAAAACAGGTGGTGACTTTCAAATGGTGCAATTATGGGTCAACCTCCCAGCAAAAGACAAAATGTCGCAACCAAAATATCAAGCAATTAAAAACAGTGAAATACCACGATTTCAGTTAGAAAATAGTACTGGAACAATAGAAGTTATTGCTGGAGAATACAATGGGGTTCATGGTAATGCATCGACATTCACACCTATACACATGATGAACGGCATTGTAACAGCTGGAGCCAAGGTTCCATTTAGTTTTCCAGCAAACTACAACACCATTTTGTTGGTAATTGAAAGTGCGGTAAAAGTAAACGGTGAACATGTTCCAGTTGACCATTTGGTTTTATTTGAGAATCAAGGAGAGGAATTCACTGTTGAAGCAGATCAAAAAGCAAAATTCTTAGTGTTAAGTGGTGAACCAATCAATGAACCAATTGCAGCACACGGACCCTTTGTCATGAACACACGCCAAGAATTAATTCAAGCATTTGAAGACTTCAACAACGGAAAATTTGGCTATTTGGAAGATTAATTGTTTCTTGTAATATAAAACCAACATATGTCAAACATTCAACTAATTATAGAAGAAAAAGCAGCTAATATTGGAAATTTCCTTGTCGGCAGATTGCTTCCATTTCGTGAAAAACGAGCTGTAGGTCCTTTTGTCTTTATTGACCACATGGGGCCTGCTTTACTAAAAGATTACGAAAATTTGGATGTCCCCCCTCACCCACACATCGGCTTATCTACATTGACTTACCTCTTTGAAGGAGCTATAATGCATCGTGATAGTTTAGGAACTGAACTCGAAATAAAACCAGGAGCAGTAAACTGGATGACTGCAGGAAGAGGGGTTGTTCATTCAGAAAGAACTCCTGAATACTTGCGCAGTTCAGAGAAATCGTTGCATGGACTTCAAATTTGGGTTGCATTACCCAAGGAATTAGAAACATGTGAACCAACATTTCACCACATTGAAGCAGAAGATATTCCATCATGGGAAAATGGTGGTGTTCGATATAAACTGATTGCTGGAGAAGTGTTTGGAGAAAAATCTCCAGTACCAGTTCATAGTTCACTATATTTAATTGAAATCAGTTCAACAGAGCGTAAAAAAATTAACATTGGTCATGAATTATTTGGAGAAAGTGCCTTATATATTTTAGAAGGTTCAATCAATAGCGAAGGACAAAATTTTGGTCCAAAACAAATCTTAATCGCCAAGGATTCAAAACTATGTGAATTAGAATTAGAACCTAATACGACGATTTACATTTTTGGAGGAGAACCTTTTCCTGAAGAACGATTCATTCATTGGAATTTTGTGAGTTCAAGTCGCGAATTAATCGAAAAGGCAAAAGTCGATTGGATGGAACAAAAATTTCCAAAGGTTCCAAATGAAACAGCGTTTGTTCCATTACCAAATTATTCAATGCATGGAAAAAAATAATGAAAATCGTGTAATCGCAATCACAAAAGAAAATGGGTTACTTTCAGAAGTAACTTCAAATGAACACGTATTACTCGTCGACGAACCAGAATCACTTGGGGGAACAAATAAGGCTATGACACCAAGTCAATTGCTATGTTCTTCACTCGCTTCATGCACGAGCATAACATTACGCATGTACAGCAATCGAAAAAGTTGGAAACTTGGTGTTATATCTGTACAGGTAGATTTACTCAAGGACACTGAAAATCAAGATTACTTTGAACGAAAAATTTCATTTTCGAATAAATTAACCGAGGAACAAAAAGAGAGATTATTCAAGATTGCGAACGCATGTCCAATTCACAAGATTTTGGAAAAAGGAAATAAAATAGAAACACAAATCATAAACTAAACATCATGGAAATTAAACATATAACTGAGAATAACAAAGGTGCATTTGTTGCTTACATCAATGGAGAACGAGCTGGAGAAATGACCTACTCTGTAGCTGGAACAGATAAAATAATTGTCGATCACACAGAAGTTGAAAGCGCATTCAATGGACAAGGAGTAGGCAAAACCATTTTAATGGAAATTGTTGATTATGCTCGAAAAAATTCGATTAAAATAATCCCTCTATGCCCCTTCGCTAAAAGTGTATTCGACAAGAATCCTGCTATTCATGATGTAAAGGCATAGACC
>Ga0079224_100012267_pt1 | contig 11850 bp, 11 predicted proteins | sample Stecom2015_FD_80414 | JGI IMG/M metagenome (GOLD analysis project Ga0079224, IMG submission 80414) | Agricultural soil microbial communities from Utah to study Nitrogen management - Steer compost 2015 | ecosystem: Environmental > Terrestrial > Soil > Agricultural land | place: USA: Utah...
CAGGTGGAACGCTTCGGCTCAAAACCCGAGGAAATCTAGAGGACCACGAACGAGGGGAAGCCGGCGGCTAACATCGCGCCGGCCCGCGATCCATCAGCGCAAGAACGGTCGAATCCACCCGCTGGCGTCCTGCCGCTCCGCGTCGCCGATGCCGCGCAATTCACCGCACAGCTCGCGATAGCGCTCCAGCACATGTGGGATGAGGCTGGCGCTGAGGAAGAAGCGGTCGCCACCGACCTCGCGCACGGCGCCGGATATGTCCTCCTCAATGAGGTCCGCACTCACTACCCCGCGCGCGCCGATGCCGAGGCTGTCGAGGACGGCGTCGCGCGATGCGCCGGACGGCAGCACTCGCACGAGCCGACCGGACTGGCCCGTGCTAGTGAGTGCCCGCAACAAGCGGCCAACGCGCTCGCGCGAGACGTCGTAGCCGCAGACGATGATGTCGGAGAGGCATAGCGAGCGAAACGATACGTCTGGCTCGTCGCGGACAACCCGCAGCAATACGTCAAATTCCGCCGCCGCCAGTCCCTGGCGTAGGCGGTCACCTATGAATTGGTCTGCTGTGAGGATTGCTACGGTGTTCATCGTTCTTGCCATCTTCCCAAGGGGCGGGTGCTCAGGATGAAGGATCAATCGATGCCAATTCTCCGCAGCGCCGACGGGCCGGGCCATGTATGCAGAGACATACGGCGGACACCTTTGGGGCATAGTTCCTTGACACCGCGCAAGAAACATCACTCGGCCAGCCGCAGGCGCCGCGCTCGAGCGGCGCCAACGGATTCGCTCAGTAGAGATTGAATCGGGGCAGCGAATCAGCGCAGCCCGCGGCGTCCGGCGTGCCGCCGGCCAATGAACGCTTCGAGTTGAGCGGGATCGACGCGGTAGCCGGCCCGGACACCGCCGGGCATGGCGGCCGCTAATTCGCCCTGTCGAATCCAGCGGCGCACCGTCTCCGGCTGAACGTCGAGCAACTCGGCGACCTCCGGCACGGTCAACCAGCGCTCGCCCTGGCGGGCCAGCGCCAGGGACATGATCCCCGCCGCAGCCATCAGGAAGTCGACATCGCTCGAATCGAACGCGCCCACATCGGAGCCGAATACTTCCAGCACGCCGGCGATGCGCGACTCGCTCTGGATGGGAACGACCAGGGCACTGCGGGCCCCGGCCGCCAGCATCTCATCCTCGCCGGCAAAGCGCCGGTCGTGCTGTAGGTCAACGACGCGCAGGGGCTCTTTCGTCTGGAGCACGTGGCGCGCGAGGCAATTGCGCGGCAGGCGGTCGCGCGCGACGTGGAGATCGCCGGGCCGTGGCGCGGCCGGGCCCTCCCAGGTGAGGGTATAGGTCGTGAGGATGCGCCCACCGACGCTGGCGGCGCGCACCCGCGCGAGGTGCGTCGGGACCGCCCTGGGCAGCTCCCGCAGCACCTCGAAGACGACCGATTCGATCGCCGTCACGCCGATCAGGCGCCTGGTCAGGTCATGAAGCGTGTTCACATGGGTGTGTAACTGGTCCTCGAGCCGTTTGCGCTCGGTGATATCGACCATCAGGCCGTACCACAGCTCGCGGCCGCTCGGATCGGACTGATCCAGCTCCATGTCGAGGCTCACCCAGACCGGCGCGCCGGTGCGGCGGTTCCGCATGCGGATGTCGATCGAGTAATGCTCCTGAGTGGCGCGCATGCGCTCGCTCAACTCGATGACGCGATCGTACTGGTCCTGCGTCAGAAGGGTTGGCCAGACCTTGTCGAGATCGCCGTACCACTCCTCGGCAGGCACGCCGAACACTTGCTCGACCTCCGGGCTGATATAGAGGAGTGAGCCGCGACGCTCGCCGCGCCGGCCGTCGAGCACGAAGGTGATCATCGGCAGCTGCTCGACGATCTGCCGGAAGTCGGTGCTGCCCGGATCTTCAGAAGGGGCGGGCTCCTCGGTCACCACCTCTGAGTCGTGGCCGTGAGTGCGCTGGCGCATGAACGCGCCCAGCGCGGCCGGGCGAATGCGGTACATCGTGCGCGGCCCGCCAAGCTCGATCGCCGGAAGCTCGCCGCTGCGGATCCAGCGTCTTACCGTTTCCTCATGGACCTGGAGCTCTGTCGCGACTTCGCGGACGGTCAGCCAGCTTTGATTCGGCTCCAAGCATTGCCCCCTCTCGCCGCACTTCTAATGATAGAAGGCCAAGCTGCCGGGAACGGTCGTGTACGGGAGCGCAGGGGGGAATGTATCCTCAACCAGGCTCAGGATGTATCCCGCACGCCGCCTATATTCCCCAAAGTTGTACTATGTTGTACTGGATGCCATAACGATGCCCGTTGGTACGTGTTTATCTTACACGTAGGTCAGGGGATAGTAAGGAGGCACTCCGTGGCTCAGATACTGGTTCTAGCTGACCAAGACGCTCGCATCAGTCGGATCAAGAACGCTTGCGATGGATGGGACACCGATGTTCGGTGGGTCACCGCGTCCGTCGATCAGATTTCCATGCTTGACGCTGCGGCGTCGAGGGCCTGCGACATGGCGATTCTGGATCATGCGGATCCGATTGAGCCGCGCTTGCAGGCAATCAAGCTCTTACGCGCGATGAACGACTCCGTGCGTATCGTCGTCACCGGAATTCCGTCCGATGACACGAAGGGGCGCACCGAGACGGTCTTCGCGTACCTCGAAGCTGGCGCCGCCGGCTATGTCGGCGACGATCAACTCGACAGCAACCTCGTCCACGTGCTCAACGAGGTGCGCCGTGGGGGCACCTGGATTGAGCCGGCGATGACGATCGAACTCATCCAGCGCACCGTGGCCCTCCATGACGCCCTGGAAATGATGAAGCCGTACTCGGCCATCTCGGGACAGGCCGACATGCTCACGCGCCGCCAACAGGAAGTGCTCGAGCTGCTCGCCGCCGGACTCACCAACAAGGAGATCGCCGACCAGCTGTATATCTCCGTCGGAACGGTGAAGAATCACGTTCACCGCATCCTCGACGTGCTGCGCGCATCCTCCCGCGAGCAGGCCGCGCAGTACTACCAGTTCCTGCAGGCGCCCAGCACCAGCACGAGCGCCTAAGCGTTCCGTTTCTCGTGGCGTAACTGCGCCGGATTGGCGCTACTGTGATCCAAATGCAAGTCCCTGAAGCCAGGAGGCCGCGGGCGACAGCGTCGTAACACTCGATCACCACAGCCGGAGGGCAGCACGCCCCCCATCGACCGGAGATCGAACGACAAGCTGAATCGCCCGCGGCCTCTGTCTGTGCCTGTCACGCGACCTGGCGTGGCAGGACCGGAGTCCGCGCCTACCCTGTCACGCGCCCCGGCCCATCGACGATCCGCCCGGCCATCGCGCCGGTATGAGCGCCGTCCTTGATCACCCGCGTCCCATTGACCCAGACATCGCGAATGCCCACCGAGAGCTGATGAGGCTGCTCGAACGTGGCCCGGTCGGCCACGGTGTCGGGGTCGAACACGACGACGTCGGCGAAGGCATCGACGCGCAGGATGCCGCGGTCGCGCAGGCTCAGCCGGTCGGCCACCGCCCAGGTCATCTTGCGGATGGCGTCCTCCAACGTCAGCACGCCCTCCTCGCGCACGTACTTGCCCAGCACGCGGGTGAAGGTGCCGTAGGCGCGCGGGTGGACCGGCAGCGTCTGACCGGCCGGGTCGATGCCGCCAGCGTCGGAGCTAATCTTGATCCACGGCTGCTGGAGCTGCAGCTTGAGATTGTCCTCGCTCATCATGAAGTAGATCGTGCTGATGCGCTGCTGCTCGGAGAGCAACAGGGCGCGCACGGTATCGACCCACTCCTCGCCGCGCATCTCGGCGATCTCGGGCAGGCGCTTGCCGACATACTGCTGGTTCTGCGGCTGCATGAAGCCGACCGGCATGATCCCGTCGCGGTTCTGGGTGCGCGCCATGGCCGTGGCCCCGGCCGGCGGGTTGAGCATCTCGGCGCGAATCTTCTCCCAGATCGCGTCGTCGGCCAGGTTCTCGAAGAGCTTGCCGCCCTCATGCGCCCAGCCAGGCACGAGCACGCTGAAGCCGGTGCCGCTGGCGGCATAGGGATACATGTCGGCGGTCACGTCGATCCCCTCGGCGCGCGCCGCGTCGATCATCTCGATGGCGCGCGGCATCAGCGGCCAGGCCGGCTCGCCGGAGGCCTTGAGGTGATAGATCTCGATGATGCAGCCGGAGCGCCGCCCGATCTCGATGGCCTCGCCGATGCCCTCCAACAGCTGCTCGGACTCGTTGCGGACGTGGGTGATGTAGACACCGCCGTACTCGGCGATCGTCTCGGCGATGGCGGCCAGTTCGTCGGTCGTCGAGTAGCTGCTGGGCGGGTAGATCAGCGCCGGGGCCACGCCAAAGGCGCCGTCCTCCATCGCCTCGCGGGTGACCTTGCGCATCACCTCCAGCTCTTCGTCGGTGGGCTCGCCCATGTCCCAGCCCTTGGCGTACTCGCGCACTGTCCCGCCGCCGATGAAGGAGCCGATGTTGAGCGAGACGCCGCGGTCCTGCATGGCTTCGAGCCAGTCGCGGAAGCGGAACCACTCGCGCGCCACATCGGCCCAGTGACCGCCGTCGCCGCCGAGCATCCGCCCGCTGAAGGGCGACGCGATGCGCCCTCCGAACGGAGCGGGCGTCCACAGCTCCCCCATGATCTCGGTCGTCACGCCCTGGGTGGCCTTGGAGAGCAGGCGGCCATCCTCTAGCAGCGGCATGATCGAGTGGCTCTGGATGTCGATAAAGCCCGGGCAGATGACGTGCCCGGTGGCGTCGATCACCGTCCCGGACCGACCCGGGTCGATCTTCCCAGCCGGCTCGACGGCCGCGATCCTGTCGCCGGAGATGGCGACGTCGCCGTAGAACCACGGATTGCCGGTCCCGTCGATGACCCGGCCGTTCCGAATCAGGATGTCGAATGTTGGCATAAGCCCTCACCCCCAGCCCCTCTCCCACTGCTTCGCGGGGAGAGGGGAGCTAAGACGAAGATGCGCTAGCTTAGTTTGGGTGAGGGACAGGTCACAAGACGAGCCAGGCGAAAGCACGCGGCAATCGAAGGGGCGGCGCGATGAGCGTTCAACAGAAGACGACATGGTGGAAGGGGATCCTCGCCGCCGTCGTCCGCATCCCGGACGTATTCTTGCTGGCCGTGCTGTTCAATCTGGCCGTCAGTGTCAGGTAGGAGGCTCAATCCGAAGTCCGAAGCCACGCCGCGCGTCAATCTACCTCGCCTGCCTCGACCCACCCGCGCGCCAGTTCGGCGGCCGTATCCTTGTCGTCGGGGTCGAGTTCGCCGTCGATGACCAGCTCGCGGAGGCGGTCTTTGATGACGGCGATCCAGCGGCCGGGCGGGCGGTTGAACATGGCCATCAGCTCGTGACCATCGAGCGGGCTCTGGAGCTGGTCGAGGGCACGCTGGGCCTCCAGGCGGGCGAAGTGCTCGCGCAGACCTTCGATGCGCCGGGCTGCCGCGCGGCGGCGATGCTCGCGGCCGCTGGTGACGTCGGCGGCCGCCAGGTCGATCAAGTCCTCGAACGTCTCGCCGGCCTCCAACGCCAGGCGGCGCACGGCCGAGTCGGTCCAGTCCGGCTCGTAGGACGACGGCCGCAGGTGCATCGCGACCATCTTGGACACGCGCTCCTGGAGCGCCTTCTCCTGCTTCAGCCGCTTCAATAGCTTACGGGCCAGCGCCGCGCCGGCCAGCTCGTGGCCGAAGAAGTGCACCGCACCGCTCTCATCAACGCTGCGCGTCCAGGGCTTGGCGGCGTCGTGGAGCAGCGCCGCCCAGCGCACCTCCAGCCGCGGCGGTGACTGGGCGACGACCTGGATCGTGTGGTCCCAGATGTCCTTGTGGCGCGCCGTGCCGCCATCGCGGTCGTCGGTCACCATCGGCACCAGCTCGGGCAGGATGTGCGGGAACAGCCCAGCCTCATCAAGCACGCGCAGGCCGCGTGCGACCGCCGGAGCGACCAGCAGGCGATTCAACTCCGCTGTCACCCGCTCCACGCTGATCCGGCTCAGCTCCGGCGCGGTGGCGCGCATGGCCTCCAGCGCCTCGGGATCGATCTCGAAATCGAGCTGGGCGGCGAACCGTGCGGCCCGCAGGATGCGCAGCGGGTCCTCGTCGAAGCGTTCCGCGGGGTCGCCGACGGCCCGAATGCGGCCCTGGTTGAGGTCGGCGATACCGCCAAAGGGATCGATCAGCTCGCCGGTTAGCGGGTCGAGCGCGATGGCGTTGATCGTGAAATCGCGCCGCGAGAGGTCCTCGTGCAGGCTCACGTCGTGGCGCACCGACGGGCGGCGGTCGCGGGTCGGGTAGACCTCGCTGCGGTAGGTGGTAATCTCGGCCGTCAGGTCGTCGCGCTCCGGGTGGCTGAAGACGAGGCCGATCGTCCCGAAGGCCGCGCCGACGTCGTAGATGCTGGTCGCGCCGGCCTGCCGGCCCAGCTTGCGTGTTCGCTCCGGCGGCGCGGAGGTGGCGAGATCGAGATCGGCCCGGCCGCGGTCGAGCAGCAGATCACGAACGACCCCGCCGACCAGATAGAGCTCCTCGCCGGCATCGCGGAACACGCGCGCCAGGCGCAGCGCGATCTCGCGCTCGGCATCTGGCAGGCGATCGATCAATTCTGGGACGCGTACCGCGCCACTGGTCGACATCACAGATACCTCCCGGCGGCAAGTGTATAAAGGCGGGGCGGGTTGATGCTGGGAACCCGTCAAAGACCGGCGCTTGCGTGCGGCGACGGCACCGAAGGGAGCGGCGCGCCCTGCATCCTCGGGTCATGTGTAGGGTCGGCATACATGGCCGGGCAACCGTGCTGGACGGCGTCGGGGCGCAGCTCGAAATGCCAGGGCTCGTTGCTGTAAATCTGGCATAGTCCATACCTGGCGCCGTACTCAGACAACCACGCGGTGGCGTCATATGGGCCGATGTCGACTGCGTCCCCCGATACGTGAGCGGATCTGCTGGGGTCGGCTACCCACCGGGCAGCCTCCTCCACAGAACCATGCGTCAAGACGGCCTCGCGGAGCAGTTGTTCCTGATATTCCGGGGATCGCCAGCCGCTATTGACGACGAACTCCACCCCATCGACGGCCGCGTCCCGCGCGGCCCGGCGCAGGGCATCGAGGAGCGCCGGGTTGAGCCTGCCGACGGCCGGAACCCAGTCATCAAAGACGGTCGTGCCGTCGGGAACGACGCCGTCGGCCTCACCGGGCAGGCGGCGGACGTCTGGACGGACTTCGACGGGCGGCGTGGGAACTCCAGCCGGTGGCTCCCGCAACTGGAAACCGAGGACCGCGACGATCGCCGCGGTGACGACGAGCGGTCCGGCGATCAAGACCGAGTGAATTCGACGGGTCGTTTTTCGTTCTGACGTGCGCTCATTCATGCCGCCAGCTAACGCGATGCCCTGTTGCCGCGGCGTATGCGTTTTTGGATATGCCAGCGATATGTCGGGGGCGATATCCTCTGTCCCGGAGGGTATCGAGAGCACATGCGCGTGTTGATCGTTGAAGACGAACCCTATATGGCGGAAGCCATCCGCGATGGCCTGCGCCTGGAAGCGATCGCGGCGGACATCGCTGGCGACGGCGACACTGCTCTGGAGATGCTGAGCGTCAACGCCTACGACATCGCCATACTCGATCGCGATATCCCCGGCCCCTCCGGCGATGACGTGGCGCGGCACATCGTCGCCTCCGGCAGCGGCATGCCGATTCTCATGCTCACCGCCGCCGACCGGCTCGACGACAAGGCGACCGGGTTCGAGCTCGGCGCCGACGACTACCTCACGAAGCCGTTCGAGCTGCGCGAATTGGTGCTCAGGCTCAGGGCGCTCGATCGCCGGCGCGCCTACAACCGGCCGCCCGTGCGCGAAATCGCGGGGCTGCGACTGGATCCCTTCCGGCGCGAGGTCTACCGCGACGGCCGCTATGTGCCGCTGACCAGGAAGCAGTTCGCCGTGCTCGAAGTCCTCGTCGAGGCCGAGGGCGGGATCGTCAGCGCCGAAGAGCTGCTGGAGCGGGCGTGGGACGAGCACGCGGACCCGTTCACCAACGCCGTGCGCATTACCGTCTCAGGGCTCCGCAAGCGGCTCGGCGAACCCTGGATCATCGCCACGGTGCCCGGCGCGGGGTATCGAATCGATACCGGGTATGAGGGCGGAAACTGTGGATAGACTCCCCGGGCTGAGCGCGCGCCTCAAGCTCACCCTCAGCTACGCGGGCTTCGTCATGCTTGCAGGCGCGCTACTGCTGGCCGGCGCCTGGTTATCCGGCCAGTACGGGCAATCGCTCGAAGACTCCCTGCGGTTCGTGCCCGATGGAGTGCTCAGCGCCGCCGGTGGTCTCGTGCCCGGCAACCACAACTACCTGCTGCGCGCCTTCGCTCCCGTCGCGACCCTCGTGCTGGCGTTCCTGCTGGTGTTTGGTCTGCTGGGAGGCTGGATCCTCGCCGGCCGGATGCTCGCGCCGCTGACGCACATCACCAACGCCACGCGCATGGCAGCGAACGGTTCCCTCTCCCACCGCATCCGGCTGCCGGGGCCGCGAGACGAGTTCCGCGAACTCGCCGACGCCTTCGACACCATGCTCGCGCGCCTCGAAGCGCAAGTCGCCGAGCAACAGAGGTTCGCGGCCAATGCATCCCACGAACTGCGGACGCCGCTGGCAATCACGCAGACGCTCCTGGACGTGGCCCGCACCGACCGCGAGCGCGACACCGCCGAACTGATCGAACGCCTCTACGCTGTCAACGCCCGGGCAATCGACCTCACTGAAGCATTGCTCCTGCTCAGCCGCGCCGACCAGCGCGCCTTTTCGCGGGAGCAGGTCGACCTGTCCCTCATCGCGGAGGAGGCTGCCGAGACGCTGCTCCCGCTCGCTGAGCGGCGCGGGATCTCGATCGAAACCTGCGGCGACATGGCTCTCACGATCGGCTCGCACGCGCTGCTGCTGCAAATGACGACAAACCTCGTGCACAACGCGATCGTCCACAATCTGCCGGAGCAGGGCACCGTGTGGGTCACGACCAGCGCTCTACCCGGCCAGGCGCAGCTCAGCGTCGAAAACACCGGCGAGACGCTCACCCCACAATTCGTCAGCACGCTCGTCGAGCCATTCCAGCGCGGCACGAAACGTATACGCTCCGAGCACGCGGGCGTCGGCCTCGGCCTGGCAATCGTCAAGAGCATCGTCAAGGCACACGACGGCGTGCTTACCCTCACCCCTCGGGTCGCCGGTGGCCTCTGTGTCACGGTGCGGCTCCCCGCCGCGCCGGCTCGGGAGCGACAAGCGCCATCAATCGGGGGCGTTGCCGCACGACCCCAGTCAAGGTTCGCCACATTGCATCGGGATAGTCCGCACGATCAACGACCGTTGGGGTGAAGCTTGTCTCCACCCGGCATCAGTATCGTGGTCGAAAACGGATGGAGAGAAGCTCCACGCCTACGGTCATGGGCTGGCGCGGTTCCGGCGCGCGGCCAAGTGGATCGCAATTCGATGCGAACCTCTGGCTGCCGGCTATCGAGACGCGCTAGCCGACGAGAAGGACGAGCAAGAGATACGTCGCGATCGCTGAGATGAGCGCGGCGGCGACCAGGCCACCGACCAGCACTGGCGAGAGGGCGATGCCGTCTTGCCATTGCGAACTCGCGATGCTCTCCGGGTTGACGGGCGCCGGCTCCGTATCCGCTCCGAAGGCCGGCCGTTGGGGCACATGCGCTGCCGGCCGGGGGTCAGCCACGGGCCCGGGCGGCACAATCTCGGCCTCTGGCGCGACCGCTTCGGCAGGCTGCGGTTCAAACGAGAGCGCGTCGTCCAGCGCGTCCTGGAGCGCCGATGGCGGTGGAGCCGGCTGGAGCTCTGCCGCCGGCGCCTCTTCGGCTTCCGGGGACTCCGGTTCGACGAAGGATGGCGGTGCTGGATCGGTCTCCGGCAGTCTTTCCGGCGCTGGAGATGGATCCGCGGGCACTCCGACGGCCGGCTCGGGCTCGTGGTGCGCGGGTTCGGGAGGCGGGACATCGACCGGCTGGGCGGGGGCGACCGCTGACGCCGCCCCGGCAGTCATCCGGGCGGTCGTCGTGGTACCCAGGTTGAGGTCGGCGGCGATGGCCGCGCCCAGGGCGATGGCGTACTTGGGGTGCGCGTCCAGATAGATCTGGCCGTTGGTCTCCTCGCGCACGCGCTGGCGCACCAGCGGGATCCGCGACGAGCCGCCGACCAGCAGGATGCGGTCGACCTCAGACAGGTCCAGGCCGGCGCTGCGGGCCGCCCGACGCAGGGCGGCGAGCGTCGCGCCGATGCGCGGCTCGACCATCTCCTCGAACTCGCTGCGCGTCAGGCGCACCTCGGTCTGGATGTTCGGCAGCAGCACCGGGATGATCACGTCGGTGTCGACCGAGAGCGCTTCCTTGGCGGCGCGGCACTCCTCGCGCAGCCGCGCCACGGCCGCCATCGCGGCGGTGTCGTTCGGGTCGAGATCCTGGACCAGGTCGGCGATCGACTGGAGCACGTGGGCGAACACGGCCTCGTCGAAGTCGATGCCGCCCAGCCGCTCGAGGCCCTCCGGCTCGCCCAGCGGTTCAAAGCTGGCTTCCGTGCGGCGCAGCAGTGCCGCGTCGAAGGTGCCGCCACCGAAGTCATAGACGGCTACCGTCTCGCCGGGCTCGATCCGCTCGCGCCCGGCATAGTGCAGGGCCGCGGCGATCGGCTCGGTGATGTAGCGTGCCTGGCCCACGTCGGCCATGCGCACGGCCTGCTCCAGCAGATCGAGCTTGTAGAGACCCCAGTTGGCCGGGTGGCTCACGACCAGCGAGGCCGGCTCCTCGCCCTGCTGCTCGATCACACGGTCGTAGATGCCGCGCAGCAGGTAGCTCATCAGCGTCTCGGCGCCGTAGGGCGCGCTGCCCAGGAGTATCGGCGTGGGGTCGCCCAGGCGGCGCTTGAACTCGCGCGCCGTGCGCAGCGGCTCCAGCAGCGCGCGCCGCTCGGCCGCCTCGCCGATCAGGATCTCGCCCGTTTCTCGGGCCACGATGACTGACGGGATCGTCGGTGCGCGGTAGCCCAGCGACAGCACCTCCGCCTGGCCGTCACGCGCCACGGCGGCCGCCGAGAAGGTCGTTCCGAGATCGATTCCCAGGGTGTAGGCCACGCTTCGTACCCGCCCGCTCGTCGGTTCATCAGTCCACCGATTATCGCACGCTTGCCAGCCGGCCTTGACAGAGTGGAATATGCCATCTGGTGATCCCGACCCAGTTACCCGGAATTAGCGGAGCGGACGCGATGATCGCCGCCATCGGCGCGACGAACGCGGGCGCGGACGCCGGCATCGTCGACTTCCAGCCGGTGACCGCCGAGGCGCTGGCCGCCGCGCAGCCTGACCTGCTGATCGTGCTCAAAGCCGGCCTGGTGTCGGTCAGCGGCGTCGACGGGCTGCTCCAGATTCCCGGCATCGCCCAGACACCGGTCGGCGAGAATCGCGCGGTGCTCGACTTTGACGACCTCTACTTCCTCGGCTTCGGCCCCCGCACTGGCGACGCCCTGCACGACATCGTGCTGGCGCTCCACCCGGAGCTGGCGAGCTAGAAAGGCAGGCCAGGGATGGCGATGGCCGGCGCTCGCGCGATTCCCAGACGATACCGGCGGCTCCAGTTGCGCGGGGCGGGCGCGTCGCGCTGGGTGCTGCCGGTGCGGCGCTGCAAGGCATCTTTCGCAACCCGCTGGCCGAACCCGCACTGGTCGGCGTAGCCGGCGGCGGCTCGCTTGGCGCGGTCGCCACGATCGTCCTGGGCTTCGGCTTTCTCGGGCGCTGGTCGCTGCCCGCCGCCGCCTTCGGCACCTTCCTGGCCACGCTGGTC
>Ga0079224_100012269_pt1 | contig 11850 bp, 11 predicted proteins | sample Stecom2015_FD_80414 | JGI IMG/M metagenome (GOLD analysis project Ga0079224, IMG submission 80414) | Agricultural soil microbial communities from Utah to study Nitrogen management - Steer compost 2015 | ecosystem: Environmental > Terrestrial > Soil > Agricultural land | place: USA: Utah...
GCCCAGGCGGAGCGCCTCTACCCGGCGGGCGCCGCGCGCGGCACCTTCCTCGCCAACCACGACCAGACGCGCCCCGCCACCCAGCTCTCGCTGCCGCGCCGCGACGAGGCGCGCATGAAGCTCGCCGCCGGGCTGCTGCTGACGCTTCCCGGCACGCCGTTCCTCTACTACGGCGAGGAGATCGGCCTGCCCGACGGGCCCGGCGCCTTCGACGTCGAGAAGCGCACCCCCATGCGCTGGGAGCCCCCGGACGCCGAGGGGCGCTTCGGCTTCTCGACCGTCACGCCCTGGACCGACCCGGGTGAAGCGCTGCCCGGGGTGAACGTGGCCGAGCAGCGCGCCGACGAGGCCTCCGTGTGGCACGCCTACCGTCGCCTGATCGCGCTGCGGAACGCGCTGCCGGCGCTCGACGTGGGCGGCTTCGAGCTGCTCGCGGCGGGCCCGCGCGCGGTGCTGGCGGCGCGCCGCAGCGCCGAGGGCGACGCCCCCGGCGGCCGGGTGGTGCTGCTGGCGAACCTGGGCGCGCGCCCCGCCAGCGTGCCGCTCGCGGAGCTGGGAGTCGCGCGCACCGACGTGGCGGCGGTGCACCAGCCCCTGCTGCCTCCCACGGCGGCGGGCGCGGCGCTCACGGGCGACGCCGTCGAGCTGCAGGGCCTGCAGCTGGTGGTGCTCGAGCTGCGCTGAGCGCGGGGCGGCGCCCGGGCGGGGCGGCGCCCCACGGCGGCCTCGCCTTATACTTGGCCACCATGAGCACGACACCCTCCGCGGCGCGGCCGCGCGTATTCTCCGGCGTCCAGCCCACCTCCACCCTTCACATCGGCAACTACGTGGGGGCGCTCAGGCAGTGGGTCGAGCAGCAGCACGAGGGCGACAACCTCTTCTGCGTCGTCGACCTCCACGCCCTCACCGTGCCCGAGGAGATCGACCCCGAAGGGCTACGCGAGGCGGTGCGCAGCGTGGCCGCCCTCTACTTCGCGGTGGGCATCGAGCCCGACAAGAACACCGTCTTCGTGCAGTCGCACGTGCGCGAGCACACCGAGCTGACCTGGCTGCTCAACTGCGTCACGCCGCTGGGCTGGCTCTACCGCATGACGCAGTTCAAGGCCAAGTCGGAGGGGCGCGAGAGCGTCGGCACCGGCCTGCTCGACTACCCGGTGCTGATGGCCGCCGACATCCTGCTCTACGACACCGACCGCGTGCCGGTGGGCGACGACCAGGTGCAGCACATCGAGCTTACCCGCGACCTGGCCACGCGCTTCAACCACCTGTTCGGCGAGACCTTCAAGCTGCCCAAGGCGGTGCTGCCGCGGTTCGGGGCGCGCATCATGGGCCTCGACGACCCCGAGGTGAAGATGTCGAAGAGCATCGCCGCCAAGGTAGACGGCCACGCCATCAACCTCCTCGACGACGAGAAGCGCGTGCGCAAGGCGGTCATGGCGGCCGTCACCGACTCGGGCCGCGAGCTGCGCTTCGAGCACGCCTCGCCCGGCGTGCGCAACCTGCTCGCCATCTACCAGGCGCTCACCGGCCGCCCGATGCCCGAGATCGAGGCGGAGCTCGAGGGGGCGGGCTACGGCCAGCTCAAGAAGGCGGTGGTGGGCGTGGTGATGGACACGCTCACGCCGCTGCAGCAGCGCTACCGCGAGTTCATGGACGACCGCGCCGAGCTCGACCGCCTGCTGGCCGACGGCGCCGAGCGCGCCGCCGCCATCGCCGCGCGCACCATGGAGCGCGTGCGCGTCGCCATGGGGGTCGGCTGACGCCCGGCGCCGGCGAGGCCCCGCACGCGCCCCGGCGCCTGCTGTTCGTCTTCCTCGACGGGGTGGGCCTGGGCAGCCCCGACCCGGGCGTGAACCCGCTAGCGGCCGCGCCCATGCCGGTGCTCACCGAGCTGCTGGGCGGCCCGCTCCTCGCCGGGCTGCCGCCCGTCACGCGCGCGGGCCTCGTCTACCGGCCCCTCGACGCCACCCTGGGCGTCGAGGGGCTGCCGCAGTCGGCCACCGGCCAGACCACGCTGCTCACCGGCGTCAACGGCGCCGCGCTCATGCACCGCCACTACGGCCCCTGGCCCGGGCCCACGCTGAAGCGCGTGCTGGAGGAGGAGACGCTCTTCCACCAGGCGCAGCGGCTGGGGGGCGCGCGGCTCGCCAACGCCTACCCCGACGACTACTTCCGCGCCATGGAGGGGCGGCGCTACCGCCCCAACGCCCCGGTGGTGGCGGCGCGCAGCGCCGCCGTGGAGCTGCGCGACCTGGAGGCCTACCGCCGCGACGAGGGCGTGGCCGTCGATCTCACGGGCGAGCGCTTCGTGCGCATGCGCCCCGACCTCGCGCCGCAGGGCCCGCGCGACGCCGCGCGCGTGCTGGCGCGCCTGACCGCGGGCGCGAGCCTCACCTTCTTCGACGTGTGGCTCACCGACGTGTTCGGCCACGCCCAGGACGGCGCCGAAGCGGTGGCGCTGCTGGCGCGCCTCGACGCGCTCCTGGGCAGCCTGCTCGAGCTCGGCGCCGGCGAGAGCTTCACGCTGCTGCTCACCTCCGACCACGGCAACCTCGAGGACCTGAGCGGCCGCGGCCACACCGAGAACCGCGTGCCGCTGCTGGTACTGGGGCCGGGCGCGAGCGAGTTCCTGGAGGCGCGCTCGCTGCTGGACGTGGCGCCGGGGGTACGGCGCTTCTGGGGAGACGCGACCGGCGCCTGAGCGCCCACCGGCGCGCCCTCAGCCGAGCAGGACGAGCACCGCCGCCTCGTACCAGGCGGCCACCAGGAGCAGCAGCCCGGCGATGGGCAGCATCAGCAGCAGCTTGCGGTAGGCGCGGTAGAAGCGGTTCTCGCCGCGGCCGAAGAGCGTGGCCAGCAGCATGCCGCCGCCCGCCACCACCAGGAAGTAGGCGGTGAGCTCGAGCACCAGCAGCACCAGCACGATCACGAGCTCGAGCGGCCCGCTGCCGCCCAGCAGGCCGAACGGCACCGCCTGGGTGAAGAACGACAGGGCGGCGAACAGGTAGGCGGGCACGCCCAGCAGCGCCGCCAGCGCGAAGGTGACCGACACCGTGACCACCACGTAGTTCTGGTAGAAGGTCGTGACCGCCGCGCGCGCGACGTTGCCGCTGCCGTACGCCTCGGTGGCGCCCACGGTGGTGACGGCGCTCGTGACCAGGTCGACGATGGCCTGCTCGCAGGTGTCGGGCAGGGTGGATCCGAAGTAGGCGCCGAGCGCGAACACGCCGTACAGCAGCGCTAGCGTGACGATCACCAGGCGGCGGTGCTCGCGGATGGTGGCGCGGCCGGCGGCCAGCCAGCGGCGCAGGGTCGAGGCGCGGGTGGCCAGCTGCATGACCACCAGCAGCGTGAACGCCACGAACGTCCAGGCGGCCACGGGCGTCTGCAGCCAGGCGCGCACGCCCGACAGCTCCAGGGTGGAGCGGAAGCCCACGTACTCGACGGTCCAGGGGTCGACGTCGGCGTCGGCGCCGCGCTCGCGCAGGCGCACCTCCACCACGTCGAGCTGATCGCCGGGGCGCACCGCGGCGTAGGTGAAGACCCGCAGCTCGGGGTCGTCGCTGGGCTGCTCCAGGCGGTCGTCGAGACGCACCTGGGTTCCGGGCGGCGGGGCGGCGTTGGTGAGCAGCGCCGGGATCTCGCGGCACAGCTGCTCGGCGTCGAGGGTGGCGAGCTGGTCGAAGGCGAGCGGCTCCTGCGCCAGCCAGGCCTCCACGGCGGCGTCGGCGCGCGCGCCGGCGTCGACGGCCGGCGCCTGGGCCGCCTCGGTGCCTTGCGCGAACGCGGCGCCCGCCAGCAGCGCCAGCAGCGCCAGCAGGGCCAGGGCCGTGGCCAGGAAGCGGTTCGGGTTCAGGTTCGGGGTGCCCAGCATCTTCTCCTCGACGGTCGTTCGCGGGCCCCGGCGCTGCCTGCGCGCCGGGCGCGTTCCCCAGCGAGCATACCGTGTGCCCGGGAGTAGACTGGCCGCCGTGAAGGCGAAGCCCACCCCGTGGTACCTCAACGCCGCGCGCCGCACCCTGGTCACGGCGCTGCCGGCGCTGGCGCGGCCCGACGACCGCTGGGCGCGCCGCTGGTTGAGCCCACCGGAGTCGAGCCTGTTCCAGCAGCTGCCGCCGCAGGAGCGCGCGCACGGCATCGAGGTGGCGCGGCGCTTGCTTGCGGGCCACCCCGAGGCGCGCCCGCAGCTGGTGCGCGCCGCCCTGCTGCACGACGTGGGCAAGCTCGGCACGCCGCAGTTCGTGCTGTGGCGCGTGCTCACGCACCTGCTCCCCGAGGCGCGCATCCCGGCCGAGCCGCGCCGCCGCGGGCTGGCCGGCGCGCGCCAGGCGCGGCGCCACCACGCCGCCTACGGCGCCGCGTTGATCCGCAGCGTGGGGGGCGACGAGGAGGTCGCGCGCCTGGTTGAACGCCACCACGACGCCAGCGCCGGCGGCGAGCTGGCGCAGCTCCGCGAGGCCGATGAGCGCACCTGACGCCCCGCGCCACGCCAGCGACGACCCGTTGGCGTGGCTCTTCGCGCTCCAACGCTTCGGGGCGCGCGCCGGGCTCGGGACGATGCGCGAGCTGCTCGCGCGCCTCGGCTCCCCGCAGCGCGCCTTCCGCACGGCGCTGGTGGGGGGCACCAACGGCAAGGGGAGCGTGGCGCGGCTGCTGGCCGCCGCCCTGCAGGCGGGCGGCTGGCGCACCGGGCTGTTCACCAGCCCCCACCTGCAGCGCGTGGGCGAGCGCGCCCGCGTCGACGGCGAGGAGGCGAGCGCGGCGGAGATGGCCGCGCTGGTAGCCGAGGTGCGGCCGCTGGCGACCGAGCTCGGCGCCACCTTCTTCGAGGTGGTCACGGCCGTCGCCCTGCTGCGCTTCGCCCGCGCCGGGGTGGAGCAGGCCGTGCTCGAGGTCGGCATGGGGGGCCGCCTCGACGCCACCAACGCCGTGGAGCCGGAGCTGACGGTGGTCACGGGGGTGGCGCTCGACCACCAGGGCGTGCTGGGCGCCAGCGTGGCGGAGATCGCCGGCGACAAGGCGGGCATCCTCAGAGAGGGCGTGCCGCTGGTGACGGCCGCCACCGGCGAGGCGCTCGCGGTGCTGGCGGAGCGCGCCGGATCGCTGGGCGCGCCGCTGGTGCGCTACGGCGAGGCGTTCACCGCCGAGGGGGTCAGCAGCGGCTGGGAGGGGGTGGGTTTCACGCTCGCCTGGCGTGGCGGCGGCCCGCTGCCGGACGCCGGGCGGCTGGAGCTGGCGTCACCGCTGGTCGGCCGCCACCAGGTGGCCAACGTGGCGCAGGCGGCGGTGGCGGCGCTGCTCCTCGGCGTGGCGCCGGGGGCCGTGCGGGAGGCGCTCGCCACGGCGCGCTGGCCCGGCCGCCTGGAGCGCTGCAGCCACCGGGGCCGCCACGTGGTGCTCGACGGCGCCCACAACCCGCAGGCGGCGCAGGCGTTGGCGGTGGCGCTCCAGGAGCTCGAGGGGCGGGTGGCGGTGCTGGTGGTGGGGGTGTCCGAGGAGAAGGACGTGGACGCGCTGCTTCGCGCCTGGCACGGCCTGGCGCGCCGCGTGCTGTTCACGCGCGCCGAGCGTAGCCCGCGCGCCGCGACCCCCGAGGCGCTGCTGGCGGCGTGGCGCGCCGGCGGCGGCGCGCCGCCAGCGGCCACCGCGCCCGGCCCGGCCGCAGCGCTGGCCGCCGCGCTCGACGCCACCGCGCCTGGCGACACCATCGTGGTGGCCGGCAGCCTGTTCCTGGTCGGCGAGGCGCGAGACCTGCTGGAGGGTAAGGGTTCCGAGCCGTTCGAACGCTGGCAGTGACGCGCCCCGAGCGCCTCAGCCGTCGAGCGCGCCCTCGGCGGGGGGCCGGCGGTGGCGGCGCCACGCCTGCCAGTACTTGACGAGCACCACCAGCGAGATCGGCACCAGGCCCGTCACGAGCGTGAACAGCTCGTCGCCGCCCCAGCCGAAGCGCGGCAGCAGCAGCAGCGTCACCAGCGGGTAGACGAGGGCGGCGACCGCTCCGGCGACGCCCGCGCCCGGGCTGAACCGGCGCGTGAGCAGGTAGACGGCGACGATCAGCGCCAGGTAGTAGAGGCCCGCGATGGGGTAGAGCGGCAGCGACACGCCGAAGGTGGTGGCGATCGCCTTTCCGCCGCGGAAGTGTGCCCAGGGGGAGAAGCCGTGGCCCAGCACCGCCCCGAAGCCGGCCGCGAGGGCGGGCAGCAGCGCGCCCGCGTCGGCGCGTCCGCTCACCTCGGCCATCAGCATGCCCAGGTAGGTGGCGAGCGCGCCCTTGCCCACGTCGACCAGCGCCACCGCCACCCCGAGCGGGAGCCCGAGGTTGCGGGCGGTGTTCATGGCGCCCATGTTGCCGGAGCCCACCTCGAAGATGTCGGCGCCCCGCAGGCGCGCGGCGATCGCGGCGGTGGGGAGCCCCCCGAGCAGGTAGCCGACGGCGAGCGCCGCCAGCAGGTCAAGCATGCTGCCCCGGGGCGGGCGGGGGAGGGGCCGCCTCGACGCCGAGCGCCAGGGTGGCCACGAAGCTGCGCAGCTCGTGGACGTGGTAGGCGACGTAACGCTCGAGCAGGCGCCAGTGCATGAGCCGGTCGTGCGGCGGGGTGCGGAGCCCCGCGGTCAGCGGGCGCGCCACCAGGTCCTGCAGCTCGGCGACGTGCTCGGGCGCCAGGCCGATGCCCTCGCGGCACGCGCCGCAGGTGAGCCCGCCGCCGGCGACGTCGAAGGCGACCAGCCCCGTGGGCTCGCCGCAGCGCACGCAGGCGTTCAGGCGCGGCGCCAGCCCCGCCACCCCCAGCAGGCGCCAGGCGTAGAGCAGCGCCACGTGCTCGGGGTCGTGGTGGGCGTTCAGGCCGCGCAGGCCGCTAGCTAGGTAGTCGTAGAGCCGCTCGCCCAGGTGCACGTCGACGGTCAGGGCGTCGGCGAGCTCGGCGAGCAGGTGGGCGTACGGGTAGACTCCGGGCTCGCTCAGGCGCGGCAGCGCGCCGTTGAGCTGCACCTGCGTGAGGAGCGCCAGGTCGTCGTCGTTCTTGCGGTAGTACTGCACCGTGACGTCGTGGAACAGGCTCAGGCGCCCGAGGTTGCCGCCGGGCAGGGTGCCCTTGCGCGCCACGGCGCGCCACTTGCCGCCCTCGTTCATCAGCGTGACGACCACGTCGCCGGACGGCAGGGAGCTGCGCCGGATGACGATGCCTTCGCTGACGGTGTAGTGCCTCACCCCAGGATTCTAGCCCGCCTCCAGCCACGCCACCAGCGCCTGGCTTGCAAGCGCCTGCAGCCGCGCCGGCGGGCCTTCCGGCAGCCGGAAGAGGTCGCCGCGCTCCAGCACCCGGTAGTCGCCCTGGGGCAGGTCGACCACCAGGCGCCCCTCCAGCACCAGCAGCGTGGCGCCGGGGTCGGCCTGCAGCGGGGAGCGCGGCGCGAGCGCCTGCACATGCAGCGCGACGCCTGGCACGGCGGCGCGCGCGCCGGCGCCCGAGCGCGCCAGCGCCGGGAGGTTCAGCGGGCGGTCGGCCGCGCTCAGGCCGCTTCCTCGGCCTTGCGGGCCTTGCCGAAGAGCATGCGCAGCTTGAACAGGGCGCGCTTGTTGGCGGCCTGCGCCTGCTCGGCGTCGAGCCCCAGCTCGGCGCCGGCCTCGGCGGGGCTCATCGCGGCGTGGCCGCGCACGCCCAGGGTCCGCTCGGCGACGGCGGCGTCGGTGGGGTCGAGCTGGTCGAGGAAGCGCGCGAGCTCCTCCGGCGTGGCCTTGCGCTTGGGCGCCGCGGCGCGGCTGGCGCTCTTGGCGCCCTTCTGCGTGCCCTTCGCGCCCTTGCTCGCCTTGGCGCCGGCCTTCTTGCTGGGGGCCTTGCGTTTGCTGGCCTTGGCGCCCGCCTTGCGCCCGCCGCTGGCGGCCACCGCCGCCTCGCGCGCCGCCAGGATGTCGAGCGCCTGCTCGAGGCTCACGTCCTCGGGCGCCAGGTCCCGCGGCAGCGAGGCGTTGAGCGAGCCGCGCTTGACGTAGGGGCCGTAGCGGCCGCTGCGCACCTCGACGGGCTCGCCGGTGTCGGGGTCCTCGCCCAGCTCCTTGAGGGCCGCGCCGCCGCGCTGCGCCTTCTTCGCCAGCAGCTCCAGCGCGCGCGGCAGCTCCACCTCGAGCAGGAACTCGTCCTTCGGGATCGAGGCGTAGACGCGCTGGTGCTTCACGTAGGGGCCGTAGCGGCCGATGCCCACCTCGACCGGCGCGCCCGTCTCGGGGTGCGCGCCCAGCGGCTTGGGCAGAGCGATGAGCTCCAGCGCCAGCTCGGGGGTCACGTCGTGGGGCGACAGCCCGGGCGGCAGCGACACGCGCTTGGGCTTGCCGCCGCCTTCGCCCGCCTCGCCCAGCTGCAGGTAGGGGCCGAAGGGGCCGCGCTTCAGCAGCACGGGGGCGCCCGTGTCGGGGTCCTCGGCAACCGCTACGTCGCCCATGTTCCCCTCGGTGAGGTAGCGCTCCAGGTCGGCCTTGGTGAGGTCGCCGGGGGCCACGTCGTCGGGCAGCGAGGCGGTCTTGGTGTCGCCGTCCAGCGGGCCCTCGACGTAGGGGCCGTAGCGGCCGACGCGCACCAGGTACGGCTCCCAGCGGGGGTTGCGGATGGTGGAGATCTCGCGGGCGTCGACGGCCTCCAGCGCGTCGTCGACGCGCTTCACGATGCCCTCGTCGCCCAGGTAGAAGTCGTGCAGGTAGCGGGCGGCGTTGCGCTCGCCGGCGGCGATGTCGTCGAGCACCGACTCCATGCGCGCCGTGAACTCGGTGTCGACCAGGCGCTCGAACTGGCGCTCCAGCAGGTTGTTGGTCGCGAACGCCGTGAAGGTGGGGACCAGCTGCTGGCCCACCTTGCGCACGTAGCCGCGCGCCTGGATGGTCTCGATGATGCTGGCGTAGGTGCTCGGCCGCCCGATGCCCTCCGCCTCGAGGAGCTTGACCAGCGAGGCGTCTGTGTAGCGCGCCGGCGGCTTGGTCTCGTGGCCGGCGGCCGACACCCCGCGGCAGTCGAGCGCCTCGCCCTTGGAGAGGGGCGGCAGCGGCTGGTCGCGGTCGTCGAGCGCGGCCTCCGGGTCGTCGGAGCCCTCCACGTAGGCGCGGAAGAAGCCGGGGAACAGCACCGTGCGGCCGGTGGCGCGGAACGCGAGGCTGCCGACGCGCGCGGCGCCCAGCTGCTCGGCGACGCCTCCCGGGGCGGCGCCGTCGAGGCGCGCCTCGATGCGCGCGGTGACGAACTTCAGGCGCGCGTCGGCCATCTGGCTGGCCACGGTGCGCTTCCAGATGAGGTCGTAGAGCGCCGCCTCGGTGCCGCGCAGGCCGTGCTCGTCGGCGGTCTTCATCTGGGTGCCGGCGGGGCGGATGGCCTCGTGCGCCTCCTGGGCGTTGCGCGAGCGCTGCTGGTAGCGCCTCTCGCCGGGGCTCAGGTACTCGCTGCCGTAGCGGCGCTCGATCGCCTCGCGGCTGGCCTTCAGCGCCTCCTCCGAGAGGTTGGTGGAGTCGGTGCGCATGTAGGTGATGTAGCCGTTCTCGTAGAGCGACTGCGCCACGCGCATGGTGTCGCGCGCCGCCAGGCCCAGCTTGCGGCTGGCCTCCTGCTGCAGCGTGGAGGTGGTGAAGGGCGCGGCGGGGCTGCGCTTCGCCTCGCGCTCCTCGAGGTCGGTGAGGCGCCAGGCGCCGGCGCCGGCCAGCTCGGCTAGGGCCTCGGCGTCGGCCTGGCCCAGCTCGACCACGTCCTGCCCGCGCTTGAGGCCCTGCTTCAGGCGGCCGGTGTCGGGGTCGTAGTCGCGACCGCTCGCGACGCGCACCCCGCCCACGTGGGTGAGGGTGGCCTCGAAGCCGGCCTCCTCCTTGGCCAGGTAGGCGGTCAGGTCGTAGTAGCCCGCGGGCACGAAGCTCATGCGCTCGCGCTCGCGCAGCACCAGCAGCCGCACCGCCACGCTCTGGACGCGGCCGGCCGACAGGCGCGGGGCGATCTTGCGCCACAGCAGCGGGCTGATGGCGTAGCCCACCAGGCGGTCGAGCACGCGGCGCGTCTCCTGGGCGTCGACCAGGTTCTCGTCGATGTCGCGGGTGCGCTCGAGGGCGGCCATGATCGCGTCGCGGGTGATCTCGTGGAACACCATGCGCTTGATCGGCACCTTGGGCTCGAGGAGCTCGACCAGGTGCCAGCCGATCGACTCGCCCTCGCGGTCCTCGTCCGTCGCGATGTAGAGCTCGTCGGCGGACTTGAGCGCCGAGCGGAGCTTCTTGACGATGTCGCGTTTGCGCGGGGAGACGACGTAGACGGGCTTGAAGCCCTCCTCGACGTTGACGCCCAGGCGCGCCCACTCGGCGCCCTTCAGCTCGCTGGGGATCTCGGAGGCGTTCGAGGGCAGGTCGCGCACGTGGCCCATGCTGGCTTCGACCTGGTAGCCGGCGGGTAGGAAGCGACTGATCGTGCGCGCCTTCGTCGGCGACTCGACGATCACTAGACGTTTCTTGGCTTCCTTGGACGGCAATGTGAGGCCCCCTAGCTCGATGGCGCGGCCATTATACGTGCGGGTTTCCCGGCGTCAAGCGGTGGGTCGGTCGGCGCCTAGGGCCCGCGTCCTGGGCGGGGAGGTCTCGTGGATCGGGTCGAACCCATCCGCCCCGCCCCACGGCCGGGCCGACCGAGACGCAGGCCCGAGCGGAACGAGCTCACATGGGCCGACGGTTACTGATCGCCCTCCCGAGCGTGACCTCGTCGGCGTACTCGAGGTCGCCGCCCACCGGCAGCCCGTAGGCGATGCGGCTGACCGTCACGCCGCGCTCCTGCAGCTGCTTGGCGAGGTACATGGCGGTGGCCTCGCCCTCCACGGTGGTGGAGGTGGCCAGCACCACCTCGCGCGCGTCCGCGAGCCGCTCCATCAGCGGGTCGATGGTGAGCTTGTCGGGGCCGATGCCGTTCATGGGGCTCAGGGCGCCGTGGAGCACGTGGTAGAGGCCCTGGTACTCGCCCGAGCGCTCGATGGCTAGCAGGTCGGCGGGCTGCTCCACCACGCACACGAGGGCGCGCTCGCGCCGCGGGTCGGAGCAGACGGCGCACGCCTCCTCGCCGCGGCTCATGACGTTGAAGCAGACCGGGCACCGGGTGAGGCCGGTCTTGGCGTTCACCAGCGCCTCGGCGAGCGCCCGCACCTCCTCCTCGGGCCGGTTGAAGAGGTGGAAGGCGAGCCGCTGCGCGCTCTTGGGGCCGATGCCCGGCAGGCGGCCGAGCTCGCGGATGAGCGTCATCAGGGCGTTGGGGAAGCGGACGCTCATCGTGCGGCCCTCCGGGGGTGGCGGGCCGCGAGGCTCAGAACAGCCCGCCCATCCCGCCGAGCCCGCCCATGCCGCCCATCGCGGCGCCCATCTCCTGCTCCTGCAGCTCCTTGGCGCGGCGCTGGGCCTCGCTCACGGCGGCGGTGACGAGGTCCTCGAGCATCTCGACGTCCTCGGGGTCGACCACCTTTGGGTCGATGCGCACGGCGGTGATGGTGCCGTCGCCGGAGGCGGTGGCGGTGACCATGCCGGCGCCGGCCGTGCCCTCGACGGTCATGGTCGCGAGGCGTTCCTGCGCCTCGGCGACCTTGCGCTGCGCCTTCTGGGCCTCTTTCATCAGCTTCTGGATGTTCATCTAACGCTCCTAGGTGGGGGTCGGTACCGCTCGGCGAGGGGCGCCGTCAGTCGGCGTCCGGGCCGAAGGAGAGCGGCTCCTGGTCGTCGTCATCGTACCCGTCCGTGGCGGGGTAGCCGTCCTCCAGGGGCGACGTCGCCTCGACGTCGTTCTCGGCGTCGTTCTGCAGCGGCAGCACCTCGACCACACGGCCGGGGAATAGGCTCTGCAGCTGGTTGAA
>Ga0079224_100012270_pt1 | contig 11850 bp, 14 predicted proteins | sample Stecom2015_FD_80414 | JGI IMG/M metagenome (GOLD analysis project Ga0079224, IMG submission 80414) | Agricultural soil microbial communities from Utah to study Nitrogen management - Steer compost 2015 | ecosystem: Environmental > Terrestrial > Soil > Agricultural land | place: USA: Utah...
CACGGTGTTTCTCGGGTGGGGCCGCGGTGTTGGCAAGTCGTGGTTCCGTCGTCAGGTCTGGTGGCTGCTCGTTGCGCTGCTCGATGGCGAGCTCCGCACGGAGGCGCTCGAGCCGTTCCGCGGCGTGCGGATCACGAGTCTCGCGCCGACGCTGAAGCAGTGGAAAGACATCCACTGGGGCGGCATCACCGAAGAGCTCACCGGCAGTGGCAAGTGGGCGTTTCTCAGGGCCAAGCTCGACCATCAGAGCGGGCAGATTCGATTCCCGGGCGGCTCGGTAGTCCGCCCGTTTCCGGCGACCGCGTACAACGCTCGGACGGCGCGCGGCATGCGGACTGATGTTCTCGACGCGGACGAGGTCGATGACATCGACGCGGCCGTGTACGACGGCATCGCGGTGCCGTGGCTCAGTGAGCCATGGTCGCTTCAGATAGAACTTCCAGGCGGCACGCCAACGCGAGGCCGGCATGGTCTCTGGTGGCGATTCCTGTCTGCGGGACGCATCGGTGAGAAGCTCCGCAAGGGAGCGGCGCTCGAAGACGTGCTCTCGTCGGAGCAGATCGAGACGTACCGCTCGATACTCGGCAACGACAGCGATGAAGCCGGAGCCGACGAGATCGCCGACGCGCTGAAGAGCATCTACGCGTTCCACGCGACCTACGAGGACGCACCGGAGACCGTTGGGCGAAAGGCGGTAGCGCGCGCCGCGGCGACCACGCCGACGGCCGTGTTCAATCGCGAGTGGAAGGCCGACCCCGACGCGGGAGAAGGTCTCATCTACCCGTTCAACGAGGACTTCCACGTCATTGGCGGAAAGGATTGTCCGTATCAGGAGGTCCCGCGCCTCGAGTCATTCCGCGAGTTCCACGTCGGCGTGGACCACGGCTGGGTGAATCCAGGCGTGCTCTTGCTCGCCGGCATCCAGGGCCACGGCGACGACGCCACGGTGTTCCTTCTCGACGAGTGGTACGAGAGCGAGGTCCCGAACCACGTTTGGGATGAGCGCGCGAAGCAGTGGAGCTTCGGCAAGTTCTGGCCCGACCCGTCGCGCCCCGATCGTATTCACGACCTGCGATGCGCGGGACTGAACGTCGGCGAGACCGACAATCAGATCCTTGGCGGCATCGCACGCGTCGCTGATCTGCTCTTCATCCGCACCGCGGAACATCGCGGCAACGTCACACGCTGGGCGCGGCTCTACGTCTCGCCGAAGTGCAGGAACGCGATTCGCGAGTTCGGTCTGTACCGAAGGAAGAAGCACAGCGATGGGTCGTTCGGCGAAGAGCCAGAGGACGCGAACGACCATTTGATGGACGCACTCCGTTACCTGTGCGTCGGGCGATTCGGAGCGCTGGAGAACCGTCGGACAGTCGTAAGCGGCAGGTAATTGCTCATGGTCCAGGGTGGCGGACAGTTTGTTTTAGTCGGCCACGAAGAGGCCCAGCGCGCGTTCCTGGCGAACGTCTCGCCGCGCTATCTCAAGCTCGAGGGCTTCGAGAAGTGGCTCGAGAAACGCCAGTACGAGGGACTGCCGAATTTCTGGGATGACTCGGTGCCGCTCTGGGAGCGTGCCCCTGTCATCGTGCGCCCGACGGTGGGAAACGCCGCCGCGAGCTACGTGGACTTGGTTCTCGGCGAGGGCCGCTTCCCGACCTTCACGACCAAGCCCGCTGAGGGATCGGATCCGGAGGACGGCGACATCTCGCCAGAGGAAGCCGACGTCCTCGACAACTTCATTCGGGAGTACCACCGCATGTGCCGCTTTCGCGCGGCGGCGCGGTCGGTGCTCTACGACGCGCAGGGTTGCGGAACTTCGGTCGTCATCCACGGCGTGCGCAACGGCAAGCCCGTTGCTGACGTGGTGCCGGCGAAGTGGTGTGAGCCCAAGCTCGGTCAGGATGGGGAAGTTCTCGAGCTCGAGATCAGGTACCCGTACTTCGAGCAGTATCGCCAGCCGGACGGCAAGTGGGCGGTGCGCGCGAAGATCTATCGGCGCGTGATCGACGCGACGAGCGACACCGAGTTTCACCCCGCCGACGCGCGCGAGGATGGCGCACAGCCGAGCTGGCGCAAGAACCCGGAGCGCTCGGTCGAGCACAACCTCGGGTTCTGCCCCGTGGTCTGGTACCCGTTCATGCGCGGGTGCCAGCCGGTGAACGTCATCGACGGCGAGCCCATCCACAAGGGGATCACGGACGAGCTCAGGCAGTACGACATCGCGCGCAGCCAATGGCACCGCGGCGCGCTGCTGAGCGAACCGCAGATCGTCGAGATCGGTGTTTCGCCAGGGTTCTCGCCGACAGAAGTCGGCAACGCACCGATCGTTGTCAGCACGGAGCACGGCGGCGACCCGAGCCCGGCCAACAAGGTGACGGGCGGCTACGTGGCTGGTCCCGCGCGCAAAACAGCGCGGAAGAAGGGACCGGGCTACCCGTGGCAGTATCCGTCGCCAGAGACGAAGGTCAACCAGCTCACCTATCCGGGTGATGCGCTGAAGGCCCAGCAGGACAACTGCAAGGACCTCTTGCTCATCATCCAAGAGGCGCTGGCGATCATCTTCCTCGACCCCGAGAACATCAAGTTCGCGGCGACGACCAGCGGCAAGGCACTCGAGGCCATCAAGGAGCGACAGCTCGATCGCTGCGATCAGATCCGGGACGACATCGCGGATCACTTCCTGGAGCCATCGATCTCGATGCAGCTCCGCATTGCCGAGCGCGTGCTGAGTCGCGGGCAAGCGCTGCGGGTTCGTGGCGCGCGCAAGGTGTTGCCGATCCTCAAGCGACTGGCGGGCACCGAGGGCACGGCCGAGGCGCAAGCCACCAACTGGCGCATGCCGGCTCTCCACGTCGAGTGGGGCCGGTACTTCAAGCCAGACCCCGAGGAGGAGCGGAAGATCGTCACGCTCGTTCTCGACGCGTTCAGCACGGATACGCCGCTCATCACGCTGAAGCTCGCGCTGCAAAAGATTGCACCGGTGTTCGGCATCGAGAACGTCTCGGCGCTCGAAGCGGAGTTGGAGCAGCAGGCGCAGAAGCGAGCTGAGCGTGCACGAGCGGGCCGCGTTGCAGAGCAGCAGGAACTTCACGAGCTCGCTCGGAGCCTGACCGATGCCGGCACAGACCGAGGAAGAGCTTGAGCGCGAGGCCGAGGAGAATCGGCGCAAGCTGCTGGCGGCAGAAGTGGCGGTGTTGCTGCTGCTGTTCCGCCGTCGGAATGAGGCGGTCCAACAGGGCGTCCGAAATCGCTACTCGCTCGGCCGCATCGCCGACAGCGTGCAAGCGTCAGTCGAGAGGAGCGTCATCGACGCAAGGGCGCTCTCTCGAGCAATGGGCATATCGCGTCTCGAACAGGAGATCGGCGCGTCGGTCCCGATCCCCCGCCTCGAGACCCTCAGGGATGTAGAGCGCGCCAAGCGGCTCGGGCGTAGCTACGCCGATCGGTGGCTCCGCAAGGCGGACGGCGAAACCGTCCAGAAGGCGGCGCGCGTCGCCAATGCCGAGACCGAGGGAAGTCTCCGGCGCATCGGAGTCACCGAGAGCTCCGAAGCATTCAGCACGGGTCGCACCGCGGCAGCGAGGCGCATCGAAGCAGACTCTGCGCTCCTGCGCGTCTGGGATGCGGTGCTCGATAAGGCCACGTGCCCGGTGTGCTCGCGGGCTGACGGCACGATCGTTGGCCTGAAGGAGCCGTTCCCCTACGGCGAACCCGGCACCGTGCACGCTTTCTGCCGGTGCTCATGGACGCTGCTCCAGGCGCGTGGCGACAAGCGAACGCTGTTCATCGAGCCGGCGGGTGACGACAGGGAGCCCATCTCTGGGGTCCACCAGCTAGCTCGCGTCGTCGTTCCGCCGCCGCTGCCTCGGGCAGCCACAACGCCAACGCGACCGCTTCGGAAGGCCACGAGTACGCCGGCAGCGCCCGCGCCCGGCTACCTCAAGGAGTACCCCGACCCGGCGAGGGCGCGCGCCTACGAGCGCATGCTCGAGAGCCGCGTGATGCCAGAGGTCCTGCGCAAGCGGCACATGGCCCTGGGCCTCAAGCAGCTTCAGGCCGGCATCACTGAGTCCGAGCTCGTGTTCGCGCGCGCCGGCTACCGCGCACCCATCAAGCCGTACGAGGGCGTGGTCGACCAGGCAGAGATCGACGCGATCGCGACCGGTCGCGCGCTCCCACCTGGATCGCGCAACCCGCTGCCGCCGATTCGTATCGGGATCGAGCCTGGGCAGTTCACGCTCATCGACGGTCGCCACCGCCTCGAGGCCGCGCAGCTCGCCGGGGCGCGCCGCATTCGGGCAGAGATCATTCAGTACGACGCCGAGGCCAACATCGTGTGGCGCGGCGAGCGGAACATCCCAGTTCCGAAGGTGGATCCGCTGAATCCACACGAGCGCGACTTGTGAGTTCCGCATTCGAGCGGACATCATCCCCGTTACGCGACCTGACGCGACCAACCCGCATCTGCGCGACTGAGTCCACATGGGCTACACCGAGACATTCACCATCACCGACTCGACGCCGGCTGAGGCGGGGACTGCCATCGGCAGTGTGGTCCATGGTCTCGCGCGCTTTCACAGCATCACCATCTACGCGGACCTCGAGGGCGCGACGGACGGGACGCTCGACGTGTACCTCCAGAACGAGATCGCGCCTGGCGTCTGGCGCGACTGGGTGCACTTCGGTCAGATCGCCGCCGATGCGCAAGCCGTCTCGGTAGTTGCCAGCGCTGGCTTCCCTCTCGAGGGCGGCATCCCGACGTCGATGTCCGAGGTCGGCACCGGTGACGCGGGTTCGGCAACACCAGCCCTCGCCGCGGAGAGCATTGTGGGAGGGCACCCCGGCAACAGCGTCCGCGCGGTCTACGTCGCGGGCGAAGGCACGACCGCGGGCGCTGACGTCACGATTCGCTTCCTCTGCTGGGCACGGACGGTCTGATGGGCGCCGGCTTCCAGTTCACGCCGTTCGGCATGCTGCCGCTCGATCAGGCGGTCCCGACGAGTACGACGGAGCATCCCGGTGCGGTGCTCGAGGTTCACCGCGATGCGCCCACTGCCGAGGGCGACAGCCATCCGGTGAAGCAAGCGGAGCCGGTGAAACGGGCCGAGAAGCGCGCCCGAGCTATCGCATCTGCCCCGCTCACGCCCGGCGCTCTGGTGAAACAGGCACGGGCTCGCGTGCGGGAGATCAAGGCGGAGCTCAGGCGCATGCGCGCGCTCGAGAAGGAGCTCGCGGAGCTCGAACGACTCATCCGGGCTGCGAAACAGCGGCCCCAATCAAACGTCCGCGCGCTCCGTAGCGCCGGCTGACCGCAGTTCAGGAGAGCAGTTCAATGGCGACGATCAGCGGATCGATCGATGGGATTTCCCTTCTTCAGAGCAACGTGAGCGGCCTTGCCAACGGCAAGGCGTATCTGCTGTCGGTGAGCTTCCCTGCGTACACCGGCTCGGCCGACGACATGAAGATCGCCGGCGTCGGGGCGGCCATCGCGGCACACACGAAGAGCGGCGTGACCCCGACTCTCGTCGGCGGCATCTGCCTCAACCCCGGCATCGACACCAACGGTCAGAAAGTCTGGGCGGGGGCACTCACGGTGTCGACCGATGACCTCACTGGCAACCTGGTCACCTCGGACCGGAACACCGAGATCACGACCTCGACTGCGTGCTCCGGGGTCCAGGTCGTCGTCGTCGTGGATGAATGATGTCGTTCACTGTTCCTCCACAGGGCCGCGCATTCAACGCCGTAGAACTCTCTGAGTTCGAGGCGGAGCGCACGCGACGAAAGCTCGCCGAGGAGTTCCCGGAGCTCAAGGAGCGTGCGCTCGAAGCGTTGCTCGCCAGCAAGCGCGCCGAGCGTGAGCTGGACGCGGCAAAGGTCGAGCTGCGCCGTCACCTGGGGCCGGACACGGCAAAGCAGGCGTTGGACGGGCTCAGCGTGGAAGCCGAAAACCGGCTGAAGCTCGAGTCCGCCGTGGCGCGCGCACAGGTCAAGGCGACGGCCGCACAAGCACCGCAGCAGTCTATTCAGCTCGAGGCGCCGCAACCTGCGCCATCGCCGAGCAGGCGGCGCAACTGAGGCCGGTCCAGCGCTCGAGATCAAGCTTCTGGCCGTCGTCACGGCCTGATTCCGAACATCGAAAAAGACCTGGTGCTCATCCCACTACGCACACGGCCGCGGTCAAGAGCCGGAAAGGGAAGAGGCAATGTTTGACACGAATCAGGCGCCCGGCACCGGTGCGCCTTCCACCCCGAACACGCCCGTTGCAGCGCCGCAGGCTGCACCGCCGGCGCCCGCGGCGACCACCTCGCCGAATCAGCAGCCCGCGGCTGCGCCTCCCGCGCCCACTCCGGCGCCTGGGCCTGCACCCGACACCACCGCTGCTCCTCCCGCCGAGACGGCGCCGACTACCAGTCTCGATCCGAAGTGGTTCACCGAGCGGCTCGAGCGCGCGAAGCAGACGGGCGCGCAGTCACTCCTGAAGGAGCTCGGCGTCCAGAGTCTCGACGAGATCAAGGCGGCGATCACTGCTGCTCGTGAAGCCGCCGAGAAGAACAAGACCGCGGAACAGCGTGCCGCGGAAGCGGCCGCCCGCGCCAAGGAGCTCGAGCAGCAGACAGAGCGTCAGCGCGCACTGCTGAAGGAGCAGGCGGGCCGCATGCTGATGGTGCTCACTGCCGAGCAACAGCAGGCGATCATCGACGCCGCGGGCGACAACCCCGAAGAGCAGCTCCGCCTGATTCAGGCGTTCGGCAAGACGTGGGCCGAGCAGGCGAAAGCTGCCGCGGTCACGCCCCCTGCCGCGCCTCCCGCGCCCGGAGCTCCGCAGCAGCAACAGCAGCCCGCCGCGCCCCCCGCGCAAACCGCGCCGCCGCCGAACGCGCCGCCGGGAAGTGGCGTGTCGTCGCCCCCGGATCACCGCGCGGTCTACCAGGCCGTGCGCGAGCGAAACCCATTCGCCGCAGCCGCTTACGGGCTTGCGAACCCGCAAGCGTACGAATCGAAGTCTTGAGTCAAAACTCCGCTCTTCGGTGAGTCGGAGGACAGCAACGAAGGGAAGAACACATGGCGTCGTTCAACCGGGCGAGCATGCCCGAGAACTTCTACGACATCACCTCCGACATGCTGCTGGTTCAGCCCGAACCGCAGTACCTCTACGCGCAGATGTTCCTCGGGGCGCTCTCGCTGAGCCTCGAAGTTCCGTCTGAGCTCGGCCTGCCCGGTCGCACCGTTGGCGGAGCTGGCGCGCAGTACAGCCCGGAAGACCGTGATCGGCTGATGCTGGCCAATCCGATGTTCCGCGACGTGATCGCTGCGAACGTCAACTTCAACGCGCAAGCGGGACAGACGGTCCGCATCAACCGTCCGGTGTACGAGAACACTACGTACACCGAGGCGAGTCGCCGGATCCCGTCTGGCACGACGATCACGACCACGCCCGTGACGGTCGGCTCCCAGCAGACCAACCTCACGCTGTTCCGCTACGGCGGCCCCTACGACAACGTGAATAGCCGCCCGGCGCCGTATGCAATCGAGGCGTTCGACGCCAACATGGGCGTCCACAAGGCAGCGAGCATCCACGGCACGCACCTCAAGCGGGACTTCCACAAGTTCATCGAGGCCGTGCAGGTTTCTCTGCTCGATCTCGCCGCGACCGCCGTCTACCCCGAGGGGATGAGCGGCGTGAACGACGCCACTCACGTCGGAGCGTTCCCGCTCACCTACCGGCAGATCGTGGACGTCGAGTCGCAGATGGACACGGCGAACCTGCCGACCTTCAGCGACGGATTCCGCGCGCTCGTGCTCACGCCGGTCCAGGTCTCGCAGCTCCGCAAGGACCCCGAGTACCAGCGCAGCGCGAAGGAGTTCCCGCAGTTCAACATCCTGTTCCCCGGCTACGTCGGGAGCGTCAACAAGTTCCACATCTTCCGCTCGACGACCCTCACCGTCTCGAACAACTCGAGCACGGTGCCGATTCACTACGGCCACGCCATCGCTCCGGGCTCGCTGCTTGCCGGTATGGGCCGTCGTCCTCGTGTCGCGTCGAACACGAACGACAACTACGGCGAGACCGTGCTCGTCATGTGGCTCGCGGATCTGGCGTTCGGACTGGCGAACAACGCGCTCGTCTACTCCGTGCGGAGCTCCGCGTAACCCGGGCGCTCGCCCTCTCACCACAGGGAGAAACCAGCAATGGCGAAGCGCTACAACGTTTCCGTGACGAGCGGGAACATCAACGGCATAACGGCCGGCTCGGCTGTCGCGGGCGCGTCGGTGTTCATCGGCGGCGAGGTCCAGCGGGTCAATTACCTGTCGGCCATCGTCGAGGTCGATGCCGAGACGGAAGACATCACCATGGCCGTCAAGTGGCAGGTCTCCAACGACAATTCGACGTGGCTCGATGTCGCAAACGCGCCCGCTAACACCGCGGCAACCGTGCTCGCGACCGGCACGTCCGGCCCCGACGCAGCGGTCAAGAAGGTGATCCCCGCACCGGACACCGTCTACGGCTACCGGTATGCGCGTGCCGCGATCGTGGTGGGATCCAAGAACGGCACGACGAACGACACCTACTCGATCGGCTACAGCTACCTGCAGCTCTCACCTGGCGAATGTTGCTAGCCATGAGGAGCGTTAGATGGCGCTCCTCCAGTCGGAGCTTGTTCGCCTTCGAGTCGAGCTAGGGTTTCACGCGCTGACCGTCGATGCGGAGCCGTACATCTCGTACGTGTCTCTGTTCGACGAGATCATCGCGCCTTACCTGCAGTCGGGCGCGAGCACCACGAGCTCGACGGTCGTCTCGGCGTCGTCGAGTCCCGAGCAGGTCACGCTGACCCTCGTAGACGGCACGGGCTTCCACACCGGAGACCGTGTCGTCATCGACGTGGATAGCCGGCAGGAGTCCGTGACCGCCCAGAACGTGAGCGGGAACAGCCTTGTGGTGCTTCTGTCGAAGGCGCACACGGGCACCTATCCGGTCACGGTCGAAGGCGGCGAGACGCTGATCCGGGAGAAGCTCGGCGAGATCCGAACGGCGAAACAGAAGCTCGTGCAGTCGTTCGGCTACGGGGCACTCAAGTCGGTCGATGACATTTCGTGGTACCCCGCCGGCACGAGCTCGCAGTTCGACCTGATCGCCAGCAACATCGCCTACCTCCGCGATGAGCTCGCGGCCCTCGTTGGCATCGAGAGCATGTGGCAGCGGCGACGGGCGGCCGGGCAACGCCTCGCGGTGTACTGATGACTCTACGCGACGACATCCTCCCGATCGCGTACGAGGCGCGGGCCATCGCGGGCGAGCTCGGTTTCAGGCCGCACAGCGTCTGGCTCGTGACCAAGGCGTACTCGGGCGGGCATGTCGGCGACGGCCTCGAGGAAGCGACGGAAACGCCGCTCACCGAGGCCAACGGGCAACCGCCGAAGGTCCGGTGGCTCACCGACGAAGAGCGCGCCATCGGGCAGATTCCGGACGGCGCCGTCGAGATCGGTCCGATCACCCCGTCGTTCCCCGGCGGCGGGACGGACATCGCAGCGCTCAACGGGTCGGGACTCGCGAACGGTGACGTTCGCCTGATCAAGCTGGTTGGCCCGAAAGCGCCGAACGGCGCCTACTACCGCATCGCCGGTATCCAGGCGCACAAGGCTCTCAGGTACGTGGTTCGGGCGGTTCCGGTGGGCGCGGGCGAAGAATGACCGAGCACATCTACGGCCGCATCGGCGACCTCACCTTGCCGATCCCGGTCGGCACAGTCACGGGCTCGCTCACCGCGCTCGACCCGGTTCGTTCACGGCTGCTGGCGCTGTTCAAGGCCGCGATCAGCGCAGAGCTAGGCCCAGCCTGGAACGCAGCGGCAGTCACGACTCCGCTCGCCACTCGTCAGGTCGTCCAGAGCACGCTCGAGTTCGAGCCGACCGCGGCCATCCTCCAGCAGTCGAAGCACGAGCTTCCGATTCTCGCGTTGCACCGCTTCGGCGATGCGACCTACGAGAACGAGACGCTGGAGATCGACCGCGTCACGCAGAACTGGCTGCTGCATTACATCCTCGGGCCTCTCGAGGTCGGCCACGCCCGGCTCCTGGCGGACATCTTGACGGCCGTGCCGCGGGTAATCGTGCCTGTGGTGCGGCACCGGGCACACCCGGCGTTCGAGGGCGGCAAGCTCCAGTTCTTCCCGGACCAAGGCGGGCTGGCGTCGCTTCGAATCGTGTCGAGCCAGGCTGGGCAAGCCACGTACGCGGAGCGTAGCGAGACGCTCTATTACGCCGCGGTCGTCCAACTGCAAAGCACGGAGCGCTTCATCGACGTCCCGGACGCTTTCGGTCCGTTCGATGCCGTCTCCTATGATTTCACGATCGGCGGCGGTGAGGGACTGATCCCTGGTCTGCTCTACGCTGACACCGACCCGCCCTATCAGGACCCGTGATCGTCAACCTCGACAGTCTGCGCACGCATCATCGGCGCTGGATCGACCAGCACCACACGATGGTGGACGACGCGACCGAAGAGGCCCGCCAGTACGCCAGGCACTACGTCGATACCAAGCCGACGTTCACGCCGCGGACCGGAAATCTGCAGCGGTCGGTGAACACGAGGTTCGTCCGCACACAGCGCGGGAACATCGTGCGTGTGTCGAGCGACGGAAACCGCGCGAGGTACAACCTGGCGATCGAACGCGGTGCGCGGCCACACGTCATCCGCGCGCGCCGAAAGAGAGCGCTGCGCTTCGTGTGGCACGGCCAATTGGTGTTCTTCCGGAAGGTGAACCACCCCGGAAACCGCCCCTACTTCTTCCTCCGCGAAGCGACCTACGCCGCGGGTCACCTGTTCGAGCAGCGCATGACGACCGGCATGCAGACGCTCGCGAAGCGCTTCTAACCACGGCGCTCGACTGAGCGCCTCGACAACCAGTCACCGCGCCGAGCTCACCTGCCGGCGCCGAGGGAAATCGCATGAAACTCCGCTTTCATCCGCGCGACGACCTGCTCGTCCGCGTTCCCGGCTTCGTGCCTCGAGTCGGACAACCCGATCAGTACGTCGGGCGCCGCTTCGACGCAGAGAAGCACGGGCATCCGGCGTCGCCCACCGCGTACGAGGTCGATGCCGACAGCGATGCTGGCCGACGCCTCGCGAAGCTCTGCCGGAGAGACAACGCGCTCTGGCCCGCGGACAAGGCGACCGCCGACTTCTGCGGCGTGACGTTCGTCCCGGTCGAGTTCCAGGATGGCGTGTTCGTCCCGAAGTCCGCCGGAGCACAGGCGCACTCGAAGGTCGAGCCGATCAAGCGCGCACTGACGGAGGAAAGCTGAGATGGCGCTTCAGATCCCGATTACGGGCATCCCGTCGAACTTTCGGACCCCGGGCGCCTACGCCGAGATCCTGTTCGCTCAGGGACCGGCAAGCGCCGCGGCTGGCGTTCGCGATGTCGTGATCGTCATGCCGAAGACATCGGCCGGCACGGGCACGGTGAACACGCTCTATCCCTGCCCGAATGCGCTCACCGCGGAGCAACTCGCAGGTCCCGGTTCTCCAGCGCATCGTGCAGCGCGGCGGTTCCTCTCGATCAACAAGGACGCCAAGCTCTTCCTGCTCCTCTACAGCGAGACCAGCGGCGGTTCCCCGGCGGCGGCCACTGCCAAGCTGACCCTCACCACGACCTCGACTGGTACCGGCACCCTGAGCGTTTGGGTCGCGGGCGAGCTCTGCGAGTACACGTTCCCCTCTGGCACTTCGGTCAGTGACATCGGCGACGGCATCACGGCCGTCATCAACTCGAAGACGTGGCTCCCCTGCACCGCTTCGAACAACGCCGGCGTCGTCACGCTCACGGCGAAGATCGTCGGGGCCTCGCAGGG
>Ga0079224_100012271_pt1 | contig 11849 bp, 12 predicted proteins | sample Stecom2015_FD_80414 | JGI IMG/M metagenome (GOLD analysis project Ga0079224, IMG submission 80414) | Agricultural soil microbial communities from Utah to study Nitrogen management - Steer compost 2015 | ecosystem: Environmental > Terrestrial > Soil > Agricultural land | place: USA: Utah...
AAAAAACCTGACGACAAATGATCAACGACCTGTGGTACAAAAACGCCGTGATTTACAGCCTTGATGTTGAAACCTTCATGGATCTCAATGGTGATGGTATCGGCGACTTCGAAGGGCTGGCCAACCGGCTGGATTACCTGCACGCGCTTGGCGTAGACGCGGTCTGGCTTGCCCCATTTCACCCTACTCCCAATAAGGACAACGGTTACGACGTCAGCGATTACTACGGTGTTGATCCAAAACTCGGATCGGCGGGCGACTTCGTGTCATTTATCGAGCAGGCAAACAAACGCGGAATCAAAGTAATTATCGATCTCGTCGTCAACCACACGTCGAACCGACACCCCTGGTTTGAGGAAAGCCGAAGCGATCCCGAATCGCCAAAACGCGACTGGTACATTTGGGAGAAGAAAAAACCGGAGAAATGGAATGAGGGGATGGTTTTTCCAGGTGTTCAGAAACAAACGTGGACGTACGACAAGAAGGCGCGTGCCTGGTACCATCATCGCTTTTATAATTTCCAGCCCGATCTGAACATCGACAATCCTGAGGTGCGCGACGAGATACAGAAGATCATGGGCTTTTGGATCAAACTGGGCGTTGCCGGATTTCGCGTTGACGCGGTGCCGTTTATCCTGGAAGGTGTTCCCCACCGAGCGAACGGTGAGCTGCGATTCGAATATCTAAGGGGTATGCGCAGGTTCGCACAATGGCGACGCGGGGACTCTATCTTATTAGGAGAAGCAAATGTGGAACCGGAGGAGTCACAACGATACTTCGGAGCAGAGGGTGAAGGCATCAACATGATGTTCAACTTTTTTGTGAACCAATATCTCTTTTATGCGTTAGCCTCGGCAAATGTTACCAAACTTGTGGAAGCGCTCGAAAGAACGCGGATTGACTTTCCTAATTCGCAATGGGCAGTCTTTCTTAGAAATCACGACGAACTTGACCTCGGCCGGTTAACTGACGAGGAACGCCAGACAGTCTTTAAAGCCTATGCGCCGCAGAAGCGAATGCAGCTATATGATCGAGGCATTCGCCGCCGGCTGCCGACGATGCTTGGCAACCGACGACAGATGGAACTTGCCTACAGTGTGATGTTCTCATTACCTGGTACGCCAGTTATTCGGTATGGCGACGAAATAGGAATGGGCGACAATCTTAGTTTGAAGGAGAGAAATGCAGTAAGAACACCAATGCAATGGTCAGACGACCATCAGGCGGGGTTTTCAAAAGCAGATAAGCTGGTACATCCCGTTGTTGAAAGTGGGCCTTACTCGTATCGCCACGTAAACGTGGAAGCACAACGCCGAACGGAAGGTTCAATGCTGCAATGGATGACGAAAATGATACGGCTGCGCCAGGAATGTACTGAAACTGGCTGGGGCGCATGGGAACTCATAGATAGTGGTCAGGAATCCGTCCTCTGCATGCACTACCTCTACCAGGGAAGTTCTTTGTTCATACTCCACAATTTTGCGAGCGAAGCGGTAGAGGTTCCGTTGAAAATTCGCGCCGATGTCGAATTTAAACTCGTTGATCTTTTTGTTGTCGAAGAAATCGAAGCCGATGAAAAGGGAGTGCACCGCATTTGCGTTGAGGCCTTTGGCTATCGGTGGTTCCGTGCCGGCGGGCTGAGCCACTTGCTGAAGGATTGAGTTCAACCTTCGTCAGTCCAGGTGAAACCCGCCTCATCCGGATGATCAGTCACGCGGGCGCTTTGTGGAAGTGTCAAAAGATCAGTGAATGAAAGGAAATCACCTGCCGACCCTGCGGTAAAGAAAATGCCGAAAACAAGAAACCAACCCGCGCCACTTACAACCGCATATAAAGATGGAATAAGACCCAAAGCGATTCCCGGCATTATGGTCGCTATGGCGTATTGCCTTACCGTTAGCGCTTCCGAGCAATTAACATATGGCGCAAGATGCTGCCAGTTTATACCAAACGAAACCGAACGAAAGCCGTTCCGGGAAAAGGTTCCGAAGAATACGGCGTGGATTACTTCGTGCAGCAGCATCCCTCCCGCCAGCGCAACTGCAAGCCAAACGTAATTTGTAAGAAATCCAACCACCGCTTCTTTCGCCTGCGCGAATCCCCAGAGTAATACAAACGCCGTCCCGAATACTAAAGCACTTATCCCGAACACAATAAACGACCACCGGGTTGCCCTTGCTGGTGGAATAGTGCAGCTTCCCTTTTTCATTTCAGGGAAGTTTAGCGACCAGACGCTCCGGAAGGAGACGAAGTATGTGATAAATCGCTTTCCATTTGAGTCCGGGTACGATGATCAGTCGCGACGATGGTTTAACAACGGAACGTGCTATGAAGGCCGGCTCCAGCATCAATGATTCGGGCAGCTCCAGCCCTGCAGTCATTTTAGTCCGGATGTACCCTGCCACAATCACGTTGACGGTTATACGACGATTAAACAGATATTGTCTCAGCCCTGCAAGGTATTGCGTGAATGCTGATTTTGTGCTTCCGTAAATGAAGTTGCTGCGTCTTCCCCGTACGCCCGAGAGCGACGATAGCCCGACGATCCGTTCAAGTCCTGCGTTGTCTCCATCGGTCACGATAATATTCAGAATCGAAACAGCTCCGCAGTAATGTACCTGCATCATTCTGAAGCTTCCCTCCCAGTCCTGCATAGCTTCTTCATTTTGCTTCAGGTAACCCGCGGCATACACGACGATGTTGGGTTTCGCAGGCAATGCAGCGTAGAAACCGGCGTGTGAGGCATAATCAATCGCGTCGAAGTAGCGTACGTCCACCTGCGAGGCGGGCAGTTGCCGTTCCGATACGAACTCGTGAAGTGCTTCCAGGTTGCGCGAAGCAGCGATGACGAAGCAGTTGTCCTGAACGAACATCGCCAACGCTTCTTTGGCGACATCTGCGTTTGCACCAAGTATCAGAACCGTTTTTGAAATAGCTGACATGATCCTCAAATATACGTTTCATCGCGATTGTTCAACTCGCGACCGGGCGTTATTCGATAACCACACGTTTGCTGATACTGCGTTTTTTATCGGAGGCTTTTAATGTGTACACGCCGGGCACGAAAAGTTGCGCGGCATCAATAGTTGTTTCAGGGCTTCTCACATCCATTTCAGACAACTCCCTGCCGTGGTGGTCATAAACAGCAATCCGCACGGGAAATGTGAAGTTCTTCAGACTGATTGTGACCTTTCCCGATGACGGTACCGGAAACAACTCAAGGTCATCGGTATCAGTCGCGTTTAACTCTACCGCGACCGGAGGATCCATCGGAATGTACACGTTCGCGATCTCGTCACCGAAAAGAACGTTGGTTGAGTTCCGGAAAGCCGTGAAGCTTTGTCTGGCAGTTGAGGGACTTCCGTTGTGAGGCACATAAGGATATGACCAGCTTGCATTTATCCAGGTGAGCACCCAGGCAATTCGTTTTGACTTACCTGTGGGGTCACCCATGATTGCAGGAAGGACCACATCATTCCAATACGTGGCGGCATTGTGTCCGTCATCAGTGCGGTTACCCGTTTCAGAAAAAACGGCAACAAGATCATTTGATTTGGCAAGGTCGGTAAGGAAACCAAGGTTGGAACGCAAAGACGATGAATTGACCTCGTATGCATCAAGTCCCACGATATCAACGTACTCCTTACCCGGAAAGTGGTTTTCATTCGTAGCGGGTGAGTTGGGTGACCAGCAGAAGAGGACAGACGTCGTACGTGCCTTAAAGTATTCCACAGTAAGCTTGTAGAGCGCCTGATAGTTTGCAGGTGTCGTCGATCTGGATCCCCACCAGAACCAACCCCCGTTCATTTCATGCCATGGCCGAAAAACAATGGGTATTCGCTCATTGTCCACGACGAGATCATTGTTGATGATGTCAATGACTTTGTCGAACTGCTCATAAAGCCAGGCGCGATCGCCATTGAGGTCGTTCACAATGTTGTTCACGAGGTTTTTTGTTTCCTCGCGATATTCATACGTAGTCGTACCACGCCCTGAAATATGCCAGTCGAACGTAATCACATAACCTTGCTTGTACGCCCACTTAACGGCATCGGTATGGTAACCACGTTCTGTTTCAGATTTGTCCAGGTAATAATGAAAGTCTGAGCCGAGTACTGCAGGATGTGCACCGGTAACGGCTTTGCTGTCGGAATATTCTTCATCACCATGGGCGCCGCCTGAACTATAGCGGAAACTATTAAAAAACTCCTGACCAAAAAGAAACTGATCCGACTGCTGGATGATTTTCAGATTGTTGTAAAGTATCCGGGTTTTTTCACTGGCGTTCGGATTAACCTGTCCGATAAGCGCAGCGTGCACTGTCAACGTCAGGACACAGAACAACATCATGCGCCTCAAAAAAAAATTTGTCATCAATTGCTCGGTACGTGTAACGCAAAAATAATGAACAACGACGGGTGAGTGGAGGGATGAAAAGACAGCAGATTGCGTAGCGCGCGTATAATGCGCTTTTGTTAACAATTCAGACCCGTATCAGAAACAATTTAGCCTGTAAAAACTATTTTGCTAACGATTGAATTGTGCGTTCCGTTACCACGGGACGGCGATGTGAAACACGGAGAATTTGGTTACGGTTGACGTTAGCAGCAGCCGGTGCGGCGCCGCGGATGAAATTGATAACAGTAATTACAATGAGAATGCCAATCGAAATAATGCCCAGTACCACAAGGCAGAGCAGCGGTGCTTTGGTTTTTTCCCAGCCAGGAGCTTCAGCTTCGCGTAATGGATGAACACGGATATCTTTCATTTCGTCGGCTTTGGTTCAATGCTGTGACGGCGAAAATCTGGTACCAGTCCTGATGCGCCGCATCTCCAACCAACAACGGACGCGCGGGTAACCAGTTACATCACCTTAGACAACCGAACGAGGGAATTGGTTGGAATGACACAAAACTACGATGGATTACATAGCGACACCACCCGGATTTATTGGGTTATCTGCTCTTGTGACTCCGAAATCGTTAGCTGTGAAGCATTTAGAATTGCTCCAATGCTTTCATCGATCTCTTTAAAAAACGGCGCAGACGCAATATGGGTAGTATCGTGGGCGTGGAAGTGATCAATTATTTCGTGATATCGCTCAAGGTCCAATGCAGAGTTTTTTAAGCTATATAAATGTTCACGAATCGTTTCTAACTGCCGGTTGTTTACACGTGTCCGGAATTTGTAGTCGATATAACCCGAAAGGTCGGACACTAACCGGGTAATCAGCACGGAACGATGTTCCATCAACACATCCCGTAGTTTAAAAAGTGCTGTATGCACGTCTGAATCCTCAATTTTTTTGATTCCGCTCACTATTCTGACCTTTTTCATACTAATTCTGTTAGTTATGCAAATGTATTAATAACTAACTTTATTAGTAATCATTTCATCTGAATATTTTTGAACTTTTCGAAGCCGAATAAGTTATTCTATTGCCTATGCGCACAGACCACTTATTTCTTGAAACAATGCGGCAGGCCGGAGATGCAGAAGCTGACGATCTTGTTCGCTTTCTTTTTGCGCGGGAACTGCAAAATGAATTGTATAAGTCCATCGGTCTCGAAAAGTCGGCAATTGAGAAACTCAATATCACGCCACCGCTTCGCGACTTTCTGCTTCGGGATATTTCAGTTCCCTCGTGGTTTGATCCAGACCGTCTCCTGAATGGTCAACGCTTCTTCCGTAAGCATGCACTTGATATCATGACTCTTCTTGGTTCGTTGTCGCTCCCCTTTTGTTATGCGGCAAGCCCGGGAAACAAGGCAATTTACTTCACCGGAAAGATGAGGAAAACACCGGGAAAACGGCTGTGGGAAACTGCCCACTTCATCATCTCAGTCATGGAAGAAGGCAGTTTCGAATCGGGTAACGGGTCCTTCGAGATCGCACGCACACGCCTTATACACGCGCTCGTGCGTTACCACATACGTGCACACAACGCGTGGGATATGCAATGGGGACTTCCCGTAAACCAGGAAGACATGGCCGGGACCAATCTTGCTTTCTCATACATCATCATTCGTGGTCTCGAATCGGCGGGGGTTCGGATGTCATCCCGCGAAAAGGAGGACTTTCTTCATGCATGGCGATTCATTGGTTACGGATTGAATATCGACGACGATCTGTTACCTGCTTCGATGGCTGAGGCGGCGTTGCTGGAAGAAGCGATCCGTCACCGGCACTTCCGCCTTTCCGAAGAAGCGAGATTGCTTACGCGTGAGCTCCTCACTCATTATCAGGAATCCTTTCCCGCTTTCGCGGGATATCTTGTCGAAAGCCAGATACGTTATCTGACCGGCCCCGAAGTAAGCCATCTGCTGGGACTTCGCTCCTATCCCGCACGTGATGCCTTGATTGCCGCTCTCAACTTCGTTCGGAAACAACTTAACCGTTGCTTTGTCAATCCGTTCAGTTATGACATCATGATCAGAAACCATCTCAAACTTAAAGCCCGCTACAGCAAGGTCTGACGCATCCTTACAGGTGTTCGCGATTTCCGGATGTCATTTAATATTATAGTTTTACGTCCCCGAAATCTGTAAGCATGAGCAAGAGGTCTGTCATTACTGTAAAGGTCGGCTCGAATGTAATCACCAACGCCGATGGATTACCAGATGCAACCGTTATCGAAAGCATTTCAGGTCAGATTAAGGCACTGCGCGATTCGGGGCACCACGTTATCCTGGTTTCATCGGGGGCGGTTGCTGCAGGTAGAAGTATTTACACGTTTCCCAAAAAAACGGACACCGTTGTTCAACGTCAGGTACTAGCGTCGTTGGGGCAGATTAAGTTGATTGCGCTTTACCGCGAAGCATTTGAACGTCATCAAATGATGTGCGCGCAGGTGCTTGTAACGAAAGACGATTTCAAAAGCAGGACGCACTACCTCAACATGCAGAACTGTCTTCATGCGCTGCTCAACAACGGCATCGTTCCGATTCTCAATGAAAACGACGTCGTTTCAATCACCGAACTGATGTTCACCGACAACGATGAACTTGCAGGACTTGTTAGCGCGATGATGGATACAAGCCTGCTCGTCATCCTCACAAATGTCGATGGTTTGTATGATGGCGATCCGGGTATTGAGGGCACACGCGTGATTCATGAATTCGACAGCAAGAGTATTGACCTTGGTACGATCACATCCGGGCGCAAGTCCGGTTTTGGTCGCGGCGGCATATTGACCAAGTGCCAGACTGCACAGAAGATTGCCGGTATCGGAATCCCCGTGCACATCGCAAACGGGAGAACGCCCGATATTGTTCTCAGCGTTGTTAACGGTGAAAAGATCGGAACCCGGTTTCCGTCTAAGAAACTTGCGTCAAGTTTTAAAAAATACATGGCGCATGCGTATGAAGAAGCCAAGGGAATGGTGATGATTAACGAGGGAGCGAAAAAGGTGCTGCTCTCAGAAAAAGCATACAGCCTTCTTCCTGTTGGTGTTACCCAGGTAATTGGTAAATTCAAGAAAGGTGACCTGATCAAAATAGTTGACGAACAAAATCGCGAAGTCGGTCTCGGGCTTGCGCGTTATGGTCACAGGAAAGCGCGTGAAGTGACGGGTATGAAAAATCAGAAACCCGTAATCCATTATGACCATCTTTATCTGCATTGATTATCCTTCATTAATCCGAACATGACGACGACACTTCAGGATACTTTCAAAAAAGTTCAGGCAGCAAGCCGGAAGCTTTCACTAATTAATGAAGAACAGGTGAATGCAATTCTGCTGGAACTTGCGCGCCGAATCCCCGGACACGCTGCGCAGCTTCTCGAGGCAAACCGCAAAGACCTGGACCGCATGTCGCCGGACGATCCGAAATATGACCGGCTTAAGTTAACTGAAGACCGTCTTACCGGCATCGCACGCGACGTCGAAAATGTCGCCGCGCTTGCGTCACCACTTGGTCAGGTTTTGGAAGAACGGACTACGCAATCAGGTCTGCACCTGCGCAAAATCACGGTACCGCTAGGCGTGGTTGGTATTATTTATGAAGCGCGTCCGAACGTTACGTTTGATGTGTTCGCGCTTTGCCTGAAGTCGGGAAACGCGTGTGTTCTTAAAGGTGGCAGCGACGCGGACTATTCCAATCGTGCTATCGTACATTTAATTCATCAGGTACTGCAGGATCTTACCGTAGACACCGGTATAATCGCCCTGCTTCCACCCGATCGCGAGGCGACATCTGCGTTGCTTAACGCTGTGGGTTTTGTTGACATCATCATCCCGCGGGGCAGCCAGAACCTGATCAATTATGTACGCGAAAATGCAACGGTACCGGTAATTGAAACGGGAGCCGGCATCGTTCATACATACTTTCACCAATCCGGAGATACTGCAAAGGGGAAGGCAATCATTTTCAACGCCAAGACCAGGCGCGTCAGCGTATGCAATGCGCTTGATTGTCTGATCATCGACAAAAGCCGGCTCGGCGACCTTCCCGCACTTACCGTGGACCTTCAAAACAAGAACGTCACTATCTTCGCCGACGAACATGCATATAGCGCTCTTGAAGGCAAATACAATTCAGCACTTCTCAGACATGCAGATCCGGAACATTTTGGTACGGAATTCCTCGACTATAAAATGAGCATTCGTACCGTATCGGACTTTCCTGAGGCGCTTGACCACATCAACGCATACAGTTCCCGCCACAGCGAAGCGATCATTGCTGAAGACGAAAGGGCAATAGACCTGTTTCTTCGCAGCGTTGACGCGGCTGCCGTTTACGCCAACGTATCTACTGCATTTACTGACGGCGCACAATTCGGTCTGGGTGCCGAGATCGGCATCAGCACACAAAAATTGCACGCGCGCGGGCCCATGGCATTGCGCGAAATGACTTCATACAAGTGGCTTATCAGAGGTGATGGTACGGTTCGAATACCGTAGCCCCCGCAAACATCGCTGCATAAATTCTCCCCGAGTCCGGGAACTTTTCATCAATCAGTTCTTTATCAGACGGTAAAAACTGGTTGAGATTAGCACCGTTTCCGAACCTTACATAAATCATGATTTTACACCGGGAAATGTGACAAAAATGATCTCCCGGAATGACTTTAATCACCCCTGCGTCGACCGGTAAGTACGACATTTAGGTGACAATAAGATTGTCTGAGGCGAAGAAAATCCTCCCTCATTTTAACCTCAAATGCATCGTTTATGGAACCGAAGAAAACTCCGCAAGCGGACCTGGCGAACAAATCATTCTTGTTCTTCAACATAGGTCTCGTGATAAGCCTTGGCATTGTGATCACGGCATTTAACTATAAGGTGTATGACGATACTTCTGCGAAGGACCTCAGAACCACGCACAAGATCGTTGATGAAATGATTGAACCACCTGTTACGGAACAGTTACCTCCGCCACCGCAGCAGCAGCTTGAACAACCTCAGCTTATTGAAGTTCCTGATGAAAAGAAAATCCAGGAGGATATCAAAATAAACATGGACATCGAAACCCATATGGACAAGGTAGTCACCGAAGTCCAGCCAGTGGCCCCTCCCGTGGTTGAAGAAGAAAAAGAAGATCCACACGAAATCTTTATCGTCGTTGAAGAAACAGCCGCGCCTGTGGGTGGAATGACAGCGTTTTACGAGTATGTGCTGCAGAACCTCAAGTACCCCGCTCAGGCGCGTCGTATGGACATTGAAGGAAAGGTATTCGTTCAGTTTGTAGTTGAAAAAGACGGCTCAATCACAGACGTGGTGGCAATCAAGGGAATCGGGGCCGGATGTGACGAAGAAGCGGTTCGCGTCGTAAGCCAGTCACCAAAATGGAAGGCAGCAAAACAACGCGGAAGGTCAGTTCGCCAGCGGATGGGTTTACCGATAACCTTTAAGATGAACAGAAACTAAGGCAGCTGAATAACTCCAGGCCTTAACTGAGTCGCAAGCACTGCCGGACTACTGAATGAGGGATCAGGAACTCCGGTTAGTGCTTGTTGTTTTGTCGGTGATCTTCAATAATGTTGTCGAGTTCCTCGCGCGTAAAGCCAAGCTTTTCTGCAACCATGGTAATCAATTCTCTCTCGGCGGGGGCAAACTCACCGTCAACATGAGCCAGATCCAGCATCTGCTGTAACTGCACTTCACGTTCCTCCTGGTTTTGCGGAATGAGGTAAACATACTCATTCGCGCGCTGCAGCATGACATTCAGACGATCAAGGGGGATTCCGTTTTCGTAAGCGATTTTCGAGAGGGCGACCCTTTCGATCTCCATGATTTTTCCATCCGCGGCGGATAGTGAAACCAGGTTTCGGAAGTGTTCAATCTTTACAGGATTCACAGAAGTGGAGTTTAAAAAGTGTGACTAAAATAACACTATTTGCAGAATAATCAAGAGGAAGCAATTGCTCACCACCCCAGAAAAAAATTGAATTCACAGGAATATCTGACACGTGTGATCACGTGGTTCCATATTTCGATAGCTTGCAATTCACGATGCGGCTATCCTATCCAATAACCTTTGCTTCTTCCTGCGGAATTCACACATTAGTTTTGGCAGCGATCACTGTCGTGTTAACGCACTGTGTACACGCGCAGACGATTCGCTCCGTGCCATCGGGAGCAACGTACAACCCTGGTCGCAGGATCAACTCGGTGTATGACGACATTAATCCCGTCCTTTCGGCGGATGGAAATACCTTACTCTTCGCGCGAAAGCATTCCCCGGCAAATAAGGGTGGTCGTCGTGATCCGGAGGATGTTTATGTGACCGAGAAAATAGACGGCTCATGGACCACTGCAGCGAATGCAGGATCTGTTCTGAATACCACAAGTGCTGACAACATCTGCGCGCTAACCCCCGATAACAAACGATTATACTTTTTTATCCGGCGTAACGGAAACACAGGCTATTTCGGATACCGCGAACGCACTGCATCAGGCTGGTCTGAGATGAAACTCAGTGGTCTTGAGATCACCAACCGTTCAGATTATCTCGAATCGTGTATTGCGTTTGATGAGCAAGCAATTTTGTTCACCGCCAATACAAAAGAAAACGTTTCGTCAAATCATGATGTGAATGAACGCGATATCTACGCGGCTGTGCGCAAGCCCGACGGAACATGGTCGCGACCCGTCAACCTCGGTACGCGGGTAAACACCCCAGGCGATGAGTACTCACCCTTCCTTGCGACCGATGGCAGAACGTTATACTTTGCCACGAACGGTCGCGATGGCTTCGGCGGTGTCGATCTGTTTGTTACAAGACGTATTGGCGATGGCTGGACTGAGTGGACAACGCCCGTAAATCTCGGACCGGAAATCAACTCACCTGACTTCGACGGCTATCTCTCGCTTCCCGTCCGCGGAAACCAGGCATTATACGTGACGCGTCATCGAACTATAGGTGGCACTGATATCATCGCTACCACATTGCCACAGCACCTCGCACCCTCGCAGGTTTTGCTTGTCAGTGGCACCATTCGTGACAACGAAACCAATGCGGAAGTCCGCGCTGCTATCACAATAAAACGCGGTCATGAAAGCAGGCAATTTACTGCAGCAGAGTACGCGACGGCGCTTGAACCCGGAGAAGTAATTCAGCTTACGGTTCAGGCGAATGGATACTTTTCAAAAGTTGAAACCATCTCGGTACCCGGCAGTGATGTTGGCCTGATTAAGGACATCTCCCTGACGAGTATTGCATCAGGCAAAGTTTTTTCGGGACCGATATTTTTCGACGCGGGCAGGGCAACGTTAAAACCGGAAGTGCTTCCTGTATTGGACAGTCTTATCAATGTGTTGCAGATGAACCCGCAGATCAAGCTCGCAATTCACGGCCATACTGACAATCGCGGCACAATCCGAAAGCTGCGTGAGTTGTCCCGGGAAC
>Ga0079224_100012272_pt1 | contig 11849 bp, 12 predicted proteins | sample Stecom2015_FD_80414 | JGI IMG/M metagenome (GOLD analysis project Ga0079224, IMG submission 80414) | Agricultural soil microbial communities from Utah to study Nitrogen management - Steer compost 2015 | ecosystem: Environmental > Terrestrial > Soil > Agricultural land | place: USA: Utah...
ACTCGAATGGATATTCAAACTCCACCCGGCTCCTGACCAACTTTACCATCAGGTCGCCGATGACCGTGACCACCGGGGATTCAAGCTGCCCGATCAAGACAACGCTGATTATGGCTGGGGACCGAACAGCTATCGGCCTGTCTATTTTGCTGACGGCAAGCCCCAGGGACTCGGGCGCTTTAAGAGCAAGGCGACGGGCATCGCAAATATTGCCGGCCGTTCCGCAGCGGCGATGGCAATGGCTTCTCGCGTTTGGAAGGCCGATCTCAAGGATCCAGTGTATTCGGCCAAATGTCTAAAGGCGGCCGTCGAGCTTTACAGAATGGGCAAACGACAGGAGGGCTTCCAGCAAGGCAATTCCTTTGGTGCCCCGTACCGCTACAACGAGATCACCTGGGCCGATGATATGGAATGGGCCGCCGCCGAATTGTACAAAGCGACACGCAGGCGCGCGTATCTCGCGGATGCAAAACGGTATGCGAAGATCGCCGGTTCAACGTCTTGGATGGAATACGAGAACATCGAGATGAGCGCCGATAAGCATGAGCATTACGAGCAATATCCGTTCACCAACATTGGGCATTTCGCTCTGTATCCGTTGGTCGATGCGAAAACGAAACGCGAGCTCGCAGGATATTATCGCAGCGGTATCGAAAAGGTCGTGGAACGCGCGGAATTGAATCCTTACGGCATCGGTGTTCCGTTCTTCTGGTGCTCGAATAATCTTGTCGTTGCACTCGTCACACAGATCCACTTGTACGAGCTGATGACCGGCGACAGGAAGTATCATGACACGATGATCGATCATCGCGATTGGCTCTTTGGGCGCAACCCATGGGGAACGTCGATGTTCTCCGGCATCCCGTCCGGCGGTGTCTTTCCAACAGATATCCATCTTCCAACCGTTCAGCTATTGAAAAAAGAAGTTCGTGGCGGGTTGGTGGACGGTCCGATCGCCACCGCAACATACAAGGGCCTCGTCGGCCTGACCTTGACGCACGACGATGCGTTCGCACAGTTTCAAACGGAAAGGGTCGTCTATCACAATGACGTGGGTGACTACGCAACCAATGAACCGACAATGGATGGAACGGCGGACGCTATCTTGATGATGGCCATGCTTAGCGGTCCCCGCGGCCTGCACACGGGTAAGGCCTCGGGCTCGCCGGCACGAAATCCGCGCTTCACATACGACCACGGCGGTATCACCCGCGGCGACAACAACTCAAAACGCATTGCTCTCGTCTTCACGGGAGATGAGTTTGCCGAAGGCGGGACCGTGATCGCCGACGCACTTGCAAAGCATAAGGTAAAGGCTTCGTTCTTCCTTACCGGCCGATTCTATCGTGCACCGGAGAATCGAGAGATCATCGAACGCCTCAAAAGAGACGGCCATTACCTCGGCCCGCATTCCGATCAACATCTGCTCTATGCCGACTGGAACGACCGCAACAAAACACTCGTCACACGCGAGCAGTTCGAACGCGACCTTAACGACAATTTTGCGGCGATGAGTCCGTTCGGGATCGACCGCCGCAATGTGCCGTTCTTCCTTCCCGCGTACGAATGGTACAACGATCAAGTATCTGAGTGGGCGGCGGCGATGGGTTATCAGATCGTGAACTTTACACCGGGCACCCGCTCGAACGCCGACTATACGGCCGACGACGACAAGAACTTTATTTCAAGTGACGCAATAATGGCCCGCATCAAGGACTACGAAGCGAAAGACCCGCATGGCCTAAACGGCTTCATCCTTTTGACGCACATAGGCTCGGGGCCGAAACGAACCGACAAGTTTCACGATCATTTGGATGAACTGTTATCGTGGTTGAGATCTAAGAACTATGCCCCTGTGCGAATCGACGAGTTGCTAAAATAGCGGACGCCGAAGTGCGCAAACGATATACAAGCGGACGTTTGTTGAGTCAGTGGGCCTTCGTCTCATCTTTTTTTTCAACGTGAACCCAAATGTATTGCTGTCCGTCTTTTACGACCGTACTAATACTTTTTTCGTTGTCGATGAAGATCTTCGTGAAGTAAGACTTGTAATACCAAACAAAGAATATTGCGCCCAAGGAAGGCTTTTTCAGTTCACGATAGTTCAGCCAGATCTCCCGCGGTGGCTGAGCGGGAAAGCCACGAAAGTTTGGTTGAAAGTAGCTTTCGTCTTTCAGAAGTTTGGTGCCGGCCGCGTCAACGGTGTAGATGCCCTCACCGCCATATACGGCAACGCCGTTAGTCTGAAATGCAGGAAGCATCCATACGGAGTAGGTTTTGTCAGCATTTTGTCGAATATACTGGTTGAATCGCGGCGAACCCGCCGGAATGGTCGCCATCAGCTTTGAGCGGCAAGTTGCGAGTGCTCGTGCGTGACCGTCAAGAAAAGCCTGGTCGATCTTGGCGTCCGACCTGGTGATCTTTTCTGCTCCGTCCATCACAAAGTGGAATACTGCGTCGTAGCCCTTATCGCCAAGCTTTCCATACACCGCATGCCACACGTTGGCCTTGTCCTTAAAGGCGAACCACTCCGCCCCAAGCCGCTCGAGATCCTTTTTATCCTGTTGGACAAGGACATCACTGGTCTTCCAGGCCACGTTGTCATATTCTACGAGCCATTCAACAACCTCAGACTTCTTGGTGAAGTCATCTACGTCAAAGTCGGGACCCTTATCAAGATTCTTTCTCTGCGCAAATGTGAAGGGCGAAAAGAAAAGGACGATAGAAAGTAGTAGTAATATTCTCTTCATCAAGTATCGATATGTCTGCCTATTTCTGGATTCGTTCCTTCCACGTCTGGGGATTCGATCCGTCGTCGCGGCGTTCCATGAGTGATCGCCGTCCCGGGCACTTTAACCTTTAGTGTGACTGCTCGTCACATACGTCAGGCATTTTTGCATCATGAGGAACTTGCCAGACTATCGTGCTCACTGCTTTGCAAGCACCACCTTCCACAAGGGTAATACGAACATGATACCAGCGAGCATCACCGAACACCTTCATGATTATCCTCTTACGTCGAGCGATCTCTCGCTCTGTGCCGTAGAGGAAGATCAGCATGTGGAACTCGGGACTCCATGAGTTCCACTTGTTGCGATCGAGCGAATCAAGAAGTTCGGAAAATTGAGCAGAAGCCGACCTATCTGTAGCCTGCCCGATCTCGAGCAGCTTTACCGCAGCAGGTCTGCTCTTCTCAGAGGAGTTTTGTTGCTGGGCAACGCTGACTTGACACATTCCCAGTATCATAACTACGGAAATGATAGAAAAGACCGAGCGAAACATCACCATAACTCCTATTCAAATCAGGAAGCGATCCGTTCCTTCCACGTCTCGGGGTTTGAGCCATCGTCGCGGCGTTCCATGGTGATGGCACCGGGTGAAGGGCAGACGAGGTAGCAAAGGTTGCAGCCGACGCATTCAGCTTCGATGACGCGCGGATAGCGGTGGCCATTTGATTCGACGAACTCAAAGCTTTGATGCGCGCCATCCTCGCAAGCGACGTAGCAGAGGTTACAGCGGATGCAGTGTTCTTCGTTGACGTGGGCCTTGACATCGTAATTGAGGTCAAGATTGCCCCAGTCCGTCACGCGCCCGACAGACTTTCCGACGATGTCGCCCACGGACGGGATGCCCTTCTCATCGAGGTAGTTGTTCAGCCCGTCGATCATATCCTCGACGATGCGATAGCCGTAATGCATCACCGCCGTGCAAACCTGCACGCTTCCGGCACCGAGGAGCATAAACTCGACCGCATCGCGCCAATTCGAAACGCCGCCGATACCGCTGATGGGAATTGTGAAGTCTTCGTGGCGAGCGAGCTCGGCGACCATATTCAATGCGATCGGTTTGACCGCGGGCCCGCAATACCCGCCATGAGCCGCCTTCCCGTTGACGTTCGGATAGGGCACCATCGTGTCCACATCAACACCGATGATCGAATTGATGGTGTTGATGAGCGAAACGGCGTCGGCTCCGCCTTTTGCGGCGGCGAGTCCGGGCGGAAGGATATTTGTAACGTTCGGTGTAAGCTTAACGATGACCGGGATCTCGGAAACTTCCTTCACCCATTCAGTGACCATGCAGGTATATTCCGGAACCTGGCCCATCGCCGCACCCATTCCGCGTTCGCTCATTCCATGCGGACAGCCGAAGTTCAATTCAAATCCATCGCAGCCAGTGTCCTGCGTCCGCTTTACGATCTCGTGCCAGGCCTCGCGTTTCGATTCGACCATCAAGGAGGCAATGACCGCATTCTTCGGATACTTCTTCTTGCAGGCAGCGATCTCTTTCAAGTTCACCTCCAACGGACGGTCGGTGATCAGCTCGATATTATTCAGGCCGAGCATACGCATCGCTCCGTGGTCGATCGCAGCAAGCCGCGACGAGACATTCGTGATCGGCTCGCCAAGCGTTTTCCAGACCGCACCGCCCCAACCGGCGTCAAACGCACGCTCGATCATCGAACCCATATTCGTCGGCGGTGCACTCGCGAGCCAGAAAGGATTGGGGGATTTGATTCCTGCAAAATTGATGCTTAGATCTGCCATTCAATTTCAGATAGAGAGTTAAGATTGCGAATCTGACCAAAGACGAACTGATTCAAACCGTCTCAAGCTTTTTCTTCAAGGCTTTCAGAAACTTCTTGTCGTTCAATATCACGCTCTCGACCAACGCAGTATCAACCGAGCCGCTTTCCATCACTTTTCGAAGCTCATTGTTTATCTGTGTCTGATACGGAGCAGCATTCGCCTGATCTGCGCGGCCGCGAAAGTACTGCACGACGTCGCTGTCAAGATAGATCGAAACCTTTACCTTCTTGGCATTCTTTAGCTTCGCTGCCCAACCAGACCGACGAAATTTGTGCATGCCGACAGGCAGCATATCATCGGCATCCCATCCTTTCGCGATGCCCTCGTCGTACTCTTCCTGAGTCATCTCATAGACAGACTCGTTATCTTGTTTTCTTTGCTTGCTCATAGATCCGGCGTTCACCTCGCGTCGGTTTACGTGCGGAAATTATCCTGATCCTGTCTCAGGCCGTACCGTGTAGGCCACGAAGAGAAGCGCACCATACGACATTCCGATCAAATGGAACCTCTGCTCAGGGGAAGAATGGCCTTCGTCAAGGTCATCGATCGCATTCGGGTCGTAAAACGCTTCGGCTGCCTCGGTGAACGACACACCGTGTTTCTTCAGATTCGCGTCTGCCTTGCGCGGGTCCCATTCGAACTCCATAGACAACTATACCGACATATATGGATATATCAAGATATTTCTTCAAAGAATGCCGGCAAATTTTGCTGTTTTGCGCATCAATGAGTTATGAATGCCGATGGCGGCGAGCTTGCCCATCTGGGCGGCCTCGACGGCCTCGCCGCCGCCGTTTACGCAATCGCCGCCCGCGAAGATCCGAGGGTCAGAAGTTTGCATCTGATCATTCACAATAACGCGGCTTTTGTCATCGAGGGCGACGTCCGCGACATCTTCGAAAAATGAGCGCATCTTCTCTTGGCCGATCGCCTTGATCACCATATCGCACGGAATATCGAGGTGTTCGAGCGAGCCGTCAGTCCGATCGCACGTAAGAAGTAATCCGCCTGAGCCCTTACTCACGTGCGGGGTACTGACACTGCTATCGACGCCTTCGGGCGATATGATCTTGATCGGAGCGGCCTGCCACACGAACTCGATGCCGTCGTGCTTTGCAAGTTCATATTCGTAATCGTAGGCCGGCATATCGCGCTCAGAGCGTCGATAGACCATAAGTACTCGTTCGGCACCAAGGCGCTTGGCCTGGGTCGAGGCATCGACCGCTGTATTGCCGGCACCGATGACGACAACCGTCTTGCCGAGCGGCACTGAACTCCACTCGCGCGTCTTTATCTTTTCGATGAAATGAAGCGCATCGTAAACGCCGTCAAGGTCTTCGCCCGGGATGGCGAGTTTATTTGTCGCTCCTAATCCGATGCCGAGGAATATCGCGTCGTGACGCTGTTTGAGGTCGGCAAACGCGACACCGCTGCTCGCACCCGCGGCTTGCACGATCTCCGTGTTGAGGACGAACTCAACGCCGAGAGCTTTGGCTTGCGCGACCTCATCGAGCGAGACGCTTTGCCGCATCTTGTATTCCGCCATCCCGTAAGTATCGAGGCCGCCGGCTAGCGCGCGTTTGTCGTAGATCTTTACGGCATAGCCGAGCCTTGCCAAATATGTTGCACACGAGATGCCGGCCGGGCCGGAACCGACAATGCCGACTGACTTCCCGTTCGGCTCGCCTGCTTCAAAAAGACGAATCTCTTTTGAAATGGTGAAGTCAGTCGCATACCGCTGAAGCCTGCCGATCTCGATCGGCTTTTGAAGAAGCGTGTTCTCGACGCACGCACCTTCGCAGAGCACTTCGACGGGGCAGACGCGTGCGCAGGTAGCTCCCACGGGATTCGCGTCGAAGATCACGCGTGCCGAACCCTTAAGATTTCCGCTTGCGATCTTTTTGATAAAGCCCGGAATGTCGATGTGCGTCGGACACGCGTGCATGCACGGCGCATCAAAGCAGAAGAGACATCGGTTCGCTTCGACCGCTGCCTCGGCAGGTGTCATCGCCGGGTGAATGTCGGCAAAATTTGCTTCAGCTCGTTCCGGATCGACCCGGAACTTTTGGTCCGCTTGCATAAAGTTATAAACCGAAAAATCCGGGGTCCATCCAATACACGTCAACGGCACCGGCCGCAAGACCGACGACAAATACCAAGATCAGCAGAAATTTTTGCTTTGCCGTTTCAGGCTTCCCTGCGAGGGAAGGAAAGAGCACCGAATACAGGCCGCCGATAAAAAGCAACGGAGCAAAGGCTGCGGCTTTGAAATGATACTGACCCTTTTCCCTGAGCTCGTACAGGTTATACCACTGCATTGCGATCGCCATCGCAATTGTCGCCAGGCCAAATAGACGGGCTTTCATCGTACTCATACAATATCGCTCCTAAATTTTAGAACGTTACAACTCTGCATCGGCCTCGATCTCGATAAGCATTCGCGGGTCGATAAGTTTTGAGACCTCGACCATAGTCGTTGCAGGCATTATCTCGCGAAAGAATTCGCCGTGCGCGCGTCCGAATTCTTCCCAGCGTGAGATATCGGTAACGAACATTCGCGTTCGAACAATGTTCTCAAGCGTGAAGTCAAAAGCCTTCAACGCGCGTTCGATGTTCCTGATGCACTGAACGGCCTGGCCGTATGCATCGCCCTCCGCGACGACCTCGCCCGACGTATCCGTCGCGGTTGTTCCGGTAACATACACGCGATCGCCGACGCGAACGGCTCGCGAATAGCCGACGATCGATTCCCATTTGGCTCCGGACGAATACTTTTGCCGATGCTGCATCAATTCACCTTTACGAAGTAGGTTCCGTTAAAACGATACGTGATCATCTTGTCGGTCACGCGGCCCTGCGGCGTCTTTTCGTCTTCGATCACGACCGGAAAACTGAATTCCTTCTTCGCGGCATTGAATTTAAAAAGCTTGATCGGCCGCTCCGGACGATCCACGACAGTAAAGAAATCATATTCAAACCCGACATTGTTCGTCAGGCCGCTGGCGGTCTTGATCAGCCGCACCTTTTGGTCAAGGCGTTCGCCGTTGATCCTCATCGTAGAGATCCACTGGGCGCTAAGCGAGGTAGTTGCGATAAAGGTTGACGTAAGCAAATAGATCGTTCCGGTCTTTGTAGGAACATCGAATATTTCCGAGGTGAACGCACCGCCGCCGGCCTCTCCTTCACCATAGTCGGACCACACATACACCTTTCCACTCTTACCCTGGTATTGGTAAACACTCGCAAAATCGTGCATTGTGCCGCCCGTATCCGTATCCTAGGAATAAACACGTAACTTACCGTCCGCAGATGTGGCCACAAACATCCTTCCCTTCAACTTTTTGAACGAGTATCTGAGAACGTCGGCGCGTTTGCCATTGCGGAGCAAAGTATCTTTGAGCTGTTGATTCGCTTTTTCAGACTTTACGTCATCCCAGTTGCCGGTATAGTTGCCGTATTTTGCGACATCGTCGAGGCTTGCAAGCAGTGACTTCTCGATCTGCGCCGGGGTCTGCGCAATGGTGGTCAGAGCAGCGAGAGCGAAAACACAGAAAAGAAAGAATAGTCGCATAGTGAGAGTTCCGAACTTAATCATCAACGATCGGGCCATAAAGATCGGGTCGGCGGTCGCGGAAGAATTGCCACGTGTTTCGAACTTCGCGGATCTTGTCCATATCAAGATCGGCGACAACAAGTTCGTCCTTATCGCGGCTTCCTTCGGCGAGGATCTGCCCGCGAGGATCGCAAAAATAGCTCTGGCCGTAAAACTCGCCGATGTTCCACGGAGCTTCGGTACCGACGCGGTTTATCGCCCCGACGAAATATCCGTTCGCGACCGCGTGTGCAGGCTGCTCGAGCTTCCAGAGATATTCGCTCAAACCCGCGACAGTCGCCGACGGATTGAAAATTATCTCGGCGCCGTTCAACCCGAGGCATCTTGCACCTTCGGGAAAGTGGCGGTCGTAGCAAATATAAACGCCGATCCTCGCGACCGCCGTATCGAAACACGGATAGCCGAGATTGCCGGGACGAAAATAGAACTTTTCCCAAAAGCCGGGAGCGACGTGCGGGATGTGCGTCATGCGATACTTGCCGAGGTATTTGCCATCCGCATCGATAACGGCGGCGGTGTTGTAATAGATGCCCGTCTGCTCCTCTTCATAGATCGGGACGACGAGCACCATGCCGAATTGCTTCGCAATGTCCTGCATCAATTTGACGGTCGGCCCATCGGGAACTTTCTCGACCGCCTCGTACCAACGCGTCTGCTGCTCGGCACAGAAATAAGGCGTCGTGAAGATCTCCTGAAAGCAAAGGATCTGCACACCTTTAGCCGCCGCGTCTTCGACGAGCTTCATCTGATGGTCGATGTTCGCCTTCTTGATCTCGTCGATCGGCGCATTTGCATCGCCGACGTTATGAGCCTGTATCAGCCCTGCTTTGATCACTCGTGACATTCTTATTCCTCCGCGGGTCAAAACTTCGGCATCGCAAACACATCGTCCGCGACCGGAACATTCAGTTTTACGTCTGTAACCTTCCGCGTCCAAGCCATATTCGGCATCGCGTATTTTACGACGGTCGGGATCTTAACGCCGCCAAAGGCTTTGTAGTCGCTGTAATCGACCTGATAAACGAAACCGCCGAGAACGGTCGGCGTAACCGCGACGCGCCGAACGAGCAGGCCTGTCTGTTCGTCAAAGCTAAGACTCTCGCGAAGGCCTTCAGCCGTCGTGGCACTCAGCACCAAAACTTTGCGTCCGTCGATCTCGTTGGTAAAACGATATTCTAGCTTCGAATATACCGAGCCGATCGCGGCCGGGAACAGGAGCTGTGCCTCGCGTTTGATCTGCTCGGCCTCATCGGAATGCAGCCGATGCGGCCCTTTGGCGCTGAACTTCGCGGCGGCCGTGCCGTCCCAAAGATCGGTGACCCATTCCTTGCCATAGACCGTTTTCAAATTGTACTTACCGGCCTTGTAACTGATGGTCTCCGGCTCGGTCGTCTTTCCATTCGGCTCGACCCGCGTTGCGGTAATGATCGCGCTGTCGATCTTTTTATCGCCGCCGACCGCCGCAACGAATTTTGCGATCACGTCCGATGCGACCGGCACAGTCTTCGGCGGGGCGGGGCGCGGTCCGTGGCCTGCGGAATGCTCGGTCGGCACAAGGCTCGGCCGGCTCTGCGGATGCATTCTTCCGTTGTGGCACGTGTTGCACGAAACTTCGATATCGCCGCCGAAATGATCTTTGTTGATCGCGAAGGTCATCGCGATCATCTTGCGGGCCGTGTCTTTTTCCTCTTTGCCGTCCTTTGAGAAATCATCCGTGTAATGGCAGAAGCTGCAATTCACATTTAGCGATGCCGAGAAGATATTCATCACCTTGCCGAGCTGGTCGGCAGGCATATCGCCGAGGACCTTCAGGTTCTTGAATTTATCTTTCGCAAGTATGACCTGTTCCCCTTTCTTTTGTGCGTGGCTATAGGACGTCGTCATCCCAAACACTGCGATCGCGATCGCGACCGCCAGCACCGCGAATTTTAATCCTCTTTTCATTGCAACTTCTCCTGTTGTGAGGTTCGAAAACTGAAAGCCAAATGCGAAAGGAACGCTATGGCGAATCCGACGAACCATGCGTAATCATAAAGTATTCTGAGACTTGGAATTATCAGCCCTATCCAGGCAAAAAAGCAACCTAAGAGCGTTGCAAGAACGGCCCGCCAATTCCAACCGGCGTATTCTCCATCGCTTCGATAAAGGTCGGCAAGCCGCAGTTCCCGCTTCCGCAGGATCCAATAATCCGCGATCAGGACACCGGCGATCGAGCCGAGGCCTCCGGAGTAACCGACGAGCCAGCCGAAGATATAACCGCTCGGATCGGCCAGAAGCTTCCAAGGCTGCATCAGGATGCCAATAATGCCGGTGATGAGACCGCCCGTGCGAAATGAGATGAGCTTTGGAAATGCATTGGCGAAATCATTTGCCGGAGAGACGACGTTCGCGGCGATGTTGACCGATAGAGTTGCGACAACAACCGTGAACATCGAAACGGCCACGACGACAGGCTGTGAGAATTGTCCGACGAGCTTTACCGGATCCCAAGCGTCTGCTGGATCCATATGCGGGAAAACGACGATAGCAGCCGACGTGATCAAGATCCCCATGGCGGCGAAAACCGTCATCGTCGTCGGCAACGCGACGCCCTGCCCGACAGCCTGTTCACGCTGGCTGCGGCCGAAGCGCGTAAAATCCGGCATATTGAGCGAGAGCGTCGCCCAGAAACCGATCATCGCCGTAAGCGACGGCACGAATATCGGCCAAAATTCGCCGAACGTGTGAAACTTCCCAGGTTCGTTGAGCAGAAAACCGATGCCGCCGGCTTGATAAAGTATCCAGCCGAGCAATGCCGCCGTCATCACAAGTACATACGGAGCGGCCCAGTTCTCGACAATTCGGAGCAGATCCATTCCCTTGTAGATGATCGCGATATTCATAGCCCAGAAGACAAGGAACGAGAACCAGGTCGTGACCGTATGCCCGCCGATCGGGCCGCCGAGAAGGTTCTCCCAACCGGGAATGAACGCTTTGAAGAATGTGTTCAGTGCCTCGCCGCCGATCCATGCCTGTATGCCGAACCAACCGCACGCAACCAAGGCACGCATCAACGCCGGCAAATTAGAACCCGCCGTTCCGTACGCAGCGCGCGCAAAAACCGGAAACGGTATGCCGTACTTTGTTCCGGGATGCGAGTTCAGGAGGATCGGCGCGAGCACGATCGTGTTGCCGAGAAGGATCGTGATGAGAGCTTGCCACCAGTTCATCCCCGCGGAGATCAACCCCGACGCCATCATATACGTCGGTATGCAATGCGCCATTGAGATCCACAACGCCGCGTAGTTGTACGTCGTCCAATTGCGTTTGGCGACCGGCACCGGCGCAAGGTCTTCGTTATAAAGCGATGACGCGCGAACGCTCTCTTCCGCATCCTCGTTAAGCTCAACGCGTCCGTCCGCGTGCTGAATTGTTTCGATCATCGTGTTGTACTTGTCAAAACCAAAACCGCGGTCGCCCCTTTCATTTACTCGTCCAGCGTACTAAGGGGTCATGTAGGCAAATCAAAACTCTCTTCTACATTTGGGGCAGCGTTTCATAACTACCGAAGGAGAGGTCGGGCACGATCACCCGGCGCTTTCGTCGAGGATCTTTTGGAATCTTGTTTTCAAGTCTTGAAGCTCATTCTCGATCACAGCCCACACGAT
>Ga0079224_100012273_pt1 | contig 11849 bp, 8 predicted proteins | sample Stecom2015_FD_80414 | JGI IMG/M metagenome (GOLD analysis project Ga0079224, IMG submission 80414) | Agricultural soil microbial communities from Utah to study Nitrogen management - Steer compost 2015 | ecosystem: Environmental > Terrestrial > Soil > Agricultural land | place: USA: Utah...
CTCGTAGTAATCCTGCACCCACTCGGCGACGTTGCCGCCGATGTCGAAGAGCCCGAGCGCGTCGGCCGGGAAGCTTCCGACGGGCGCCGAGACGACGAATCCGTCGTTGTACGTGACGAGCGTCGTGCCGAGCACCTTCGCCGCCGACACGTCCGCGAAATTGCCCGAGCGGTCGGGCGGCGGCAACGCCGGGCCCCACGGATACGTGAGCGCCGCTTCGCGCTCGGCGATCCGCGCGGCCCATTCCCATTCGGCTTCGGTCGGCAGGCGATAGCCGTTGCGCAGCGGCCGCACCGGCTCCATGTTGCCGTTCCGCTCCTCGTACACGGGCTGCAGCCCATCGTTGATGCTGAGCCAGTTCAGGTAGCGCGCGACATCGTTCCAGCTGACGTTGACGACCGGCTGGTCGTCGCCGTTCAGCGAATGACCGGCGAACTCGCCCGAGTCGTGATCCGGCTTGAACTGGCGGAACTCGGCGTTCGTGACCTCGCGGACGCCGATGTAGAACGCGCGGGAGAGCTTCACGCGCCGGAGCGTCTCGTTCGAGCGGCGCCTGGTCTCGCGCCGCGAAGAGCCCATCGTGAACTGACCGGCCGGCACGAGCCGCAACTCCTGGCCGAGGCTCGTCCTGATCGTGCGCGGATAACCGCTGCCGCTCGAGTCGTCGAGCGGCTCGAGCGCGAAGTCGAGCGTCTGCGCGAAGCCGGGTCTAGGCGTGACCTCCTGCGAGCGCGGCGCGTAGCCCTCGTGCCGCACCTCGATCGTGTGAGGCAGCGCAGTCAGGCGCAGCGTCGCCGGCGTCATGCCCTCGCGGCGGCCGTCGACCCAGATTTCGGCCTGCGGCGGCTCGCTCGCGACGTGAATCTCGCCGTATTGCGCCGGCAGCTCGATCGTCAGCCGCCGGCCGCTGTCGGCCTCGACCGAAAGCTCGCGCGTGACCGATTCATATCCCGGCTTCGTCAACGTGATCCGGTGCGTCCGCCCGGGCCGAAGCCGCAGCGTGAGCGGTGTCCGCCCGCGGAACTCGCCGTCGACGCTGACCGCCGCCTCGCTCGGCGTGCTCGCGAGCTCGATCCGACCGTCCGCCTGGACGAGCGTGACCGGCGGCAGCGCGAGCGGCTGGTTCGCCGTCACGTCGATCTTGCTCTGCCACGCGTTGTAACCGGCCAGCCGCACCTCGATCTCGTGCTCGCCCGCCTCGATCTCGAGCGTCGCGGGCGTCGTGCCCGCAGGCTCCCCGTCGACGAGCACGGTCGCGCCCGCAGGCTCCGTGACGATGTCGACCGGGGCCCAGCTCGGCGTGAGCTCCACGGCGAGCGACTGCCGCGCGCCGCCGCCTTCGACGTCGATCTCGCGCAGCTCGGCCAGGAAGCGCTCGGCGCGGAACTCGATCCGGTGCCGGCCGGGCCGGATCTCGGCCACGAGCGGCGTCGTGCCGACGGGCTCGCCGTCCACGAGCACCTGGGCGCCCGCCTCCGGCACGGTCGCGAGCTCGACCAGGCCCGGAAGCTTCGTAAGCGCGAGCTCGAAACGCTGGTCCGGCGCATCGCCGACATCGATCTCGACATCGAGCGGGTAGTAGCCCTCGAGCTCCGCTCGCACGCGATGCGTGCCCGAACGCAGCAGGAAGCGGTCCGCGAGCCTCAGCTTGAAGACCGTATCCGGCAGCTCGACCGTCGTCGGCTCGGGCTCGAAGACGAGCTCGACGGATTTCGCCGTGAACGAGAACCACGCGAGCACCGCGAGCACGGCGAACATGAGGCCGGCCACGGCGGCCGGCCAGCTCGGGCGCTTACGCTTCGCGGCGGCTTGTGCGGCCCCGGGGCGGAACGCGATCGGCGTGATCGCGACCTCGTCTTCGCTGCGCGCTTCGCGCGCGAGCTCCTCGAGATCGGGCGGCGCCGTGTCGCCGGCGGTGAGCCTCGCCTCGATCTCGAGCCTGAGCGTGCCGCCTGCGAGCTTGCAGGTGATGCGCGCCGTGTCGAGCGTGATCACGTCGCCGTCGGCGAGCTTCCGCGCGCCCGTGACCGGCTCGCCCGCGACCCTCAGGTTCCGCGCTTCGCGGCTCGGCTGCACGAAGAACACGCCGTCGAGGACGCCGATCGAGAGCGTGCCGTCGACGCCCGCGAGGCGGATGTCCGCGCGCGGATCGCCGCCGATCGTGACCGGCAGCGCCTCCGCGGCGAAATGCCGCGTGAAGCCGCCGACGTCCGTTGCGAGTATCCAGTCGGTCGTGTCGTTCATCGTCCGGTCGCCGACGCGGCCGCGGGCCGCTTGTCCCCCTTCCTGGTCGTCATATCCGCTCCGAGCAGATCACGCTGATCGGCTCGGGCTCGCGTCCGGGCACGATCGTGAACGTGCGGCGCACGTCCCGATAGCCGTCCCTCGAGCCGACCACGGTGTAATTGCCCGGCCGAAGCTCGAGCTCGTGCGTCGTGAACGTGCCGAGCCGCCCGACGCGGTACAGCATCACCTCGGTCAAACCGTCCGAGACGAGCGTGATCCGCACCGGCGTCGTCGCCACCGCGACGAGCTCCTCGAGTCTCGCGACCTGACCATCGAGCCGCGGCTGCGGCCCGATCTCTTCCGTCGCGCGCGCCGAGACGGCTTTCGCCTCGTCGAGCAACGCGCGAGCGTCGGCGAGGACGTCGTCGCGAAAAAGCAGACTGGGGTTGTCGATCAGGTTCGCGAGCTTCGCGTCGAGGTCGGCCCTTACCCGCGCGCGCTCGAGGCCGGCGCGCGCGAACGCGAGCGTCGGGTCCGTCTCGAGGGCGCGCTGGTACTGCGCGATCGCGTCGGTCCAGAGCTCGCGCCGCTCGAACGCGAGCCCGCGCGCTTCGGCGAGCGCGATCTGCTCGAGCTTCGCGCCCTGCTCGGCCTGCAGAATCCCGTCGCGCGCCTCGGCGGAGCCCGGCCGCATCGCGAGCGCGTCCCGGAACGCCGCCGCGGCGTCGTCGTAGCGCTCGTCGGCGAGCGCCTGCATGCCGCGCGACATCAACGACTCATAGCGCGCGTTCGCGATCCGGCGCTCGACGTCCTCGAGCCCGCGCCGGGCTGCGCGCCAGTTCGCGTCGAGGTCGAGCGCGGCCCGATAGGCCGCCGCGGCCGCCTGGAGCTGGCCCGACTCGGCGAGCTCCGCGGCCTGCCGCACGTGCTCGAGCACCTGCGGCAGGCGCTCCGCCCGCGCTCGGCCCGCGAGCGCCTCCGCGTGATCGGGATCGATGCCGAGGACGAGATCGAATTGCTCGAGCGCGAGCTCGGCGTTGCCGGCCGCGAGCGCCGCGTGACCGGCTTCGAGCGCACGCGCGCTGATCGCTTCCGAGCGCGCGATCAGCGCGTCACCGAGCTCGAGGGCGGCGCCGTACGCGTCGACCGCGTCGCGGAGCCGGCCGGCGAGGTACGCATCGTCGCCTTCGCGCGAAAGCGCCTGGTATCTCGGCCAGTCTTCGCCAGCCCAGCTCGGCGCCGACAGCGCGTCGAGGCGCTGCTGCTGCGTCAGCAGGTCGGCGAGCAGCTCTTCCGCACGCTCGCGGAGCGCCGCGCGCTCCTCCTCCGACAATTCGGGCTCGGGCTCGGGCGCCGGTGCCGTCGGTGCGGGCGGCGGCACGGCCGCCTGCCGGTCCGGCGCGGCGACCCAGTCCGGGAGGAAGGCGAACACGACGATCGCGACGAAGACGAGCGCGACCAGCGCGGCACCCGCGAAGAGCGGCGCACGGCTCGGCCGAGGCCCGGGGCCGGCGCGACTGCCGGCGGAGGGCGCAGACCTGATGCCGGGTCTGACCGGGACGATGGCCTCTTCGTGTCGTCCTCTGTCGGCTTCGCGTTCGTTCATCGTTCTGAAAGGCTCTGGGAGCGATGCGGCGCTCGAGCGCCTTCTTGCACCGCGGCCGTTCGCTTAAGCCGTGCCGCATCAGCCGTCGACGAGGCCCCGTGCGGCCTCCGCGTGCACCGATTCTAAGACATCGGCGAATTCGATAAGTGTCACGACCTGCTCGGGCCGCTCCGCGGCAAGCGAGGCCATCACGCGGCCCGCGAGCCCTTCGAGGACGCGGCTCGGTCCGGCGTCGAGCGGCGCCGGGGGCGACCAGCGAACGGGCTCGGGCCCGAACGGCAGACGTCCGGACATCAGCTCGTAGAGCAGCACGGCGAACGCGTACGCGTCCTCTACGGGGCTCGTATGCGTCGGATCGAAGCGCAGGATCTCGTGCGCGCGGGTCCGGCCGCCGCGGGGCCGCGGCGCGCCGATCGGCCGCGCGGAGCCCAAGTCGATGAGCTTCGCACGGTCGCGCGCGTCGAACCGGACGTTGCGCGCCTTCACATCGCCATGCACGAAGCCCGCCGCGTGCACGGCCGCGAGGGCGGCCGCGACCGCGCGGGCCGCCGACACCCAGTGCACCGGCGGCGCGCCCGCGAGCGGCACGAGGTCGCCACCCGGCAGGAACTCGGTGACGAGGACCGCGACGCCCGCGCGCTCCGCGAAGCCGAGGGTGCGGACGACGTGCGGATGGTCGATACGTTCGAGCACGCGATGCTCGCGGGCGACGAGCTCGACCGCGCCCCGATGGCCGCGCCAGCGCTCGCGCGTGAGCTTCACGGCGACGGGGAGAGCGGCCTCGGCGCCGTGCGGCGCGCGGCTCGGCGCCGCGCCCGCATCGGGCAAACCGTCATCCGGCAGGTCTGAGGATCGTCCGCCGCGGACGAGCCCCTCGATCACGTCGACGATTTCGCCCGAGTGGACGAGCCTCCCGGGCTCGACACCGCACGCGGCGAGCGCCGCGGCGGCATGGGCCGCGTACCCGGCCGGCGGGGCGTCAGGCGCCGTGGCCAGCGGCGGCCGCATCCGAAGCGATCCGCGCCTCGGAGCCGGTCCCTTGGGTCGTCGGCGCCTCGGACGCGTCGTCGGTATCCTCCGACTCGTCGGCACCTTCGGCGGCGTCCGCATCCGCCACGGCGCTGCCGGACGCCTCGGAGGACGTTTCGCCTTCGGCGGGCGCCGTCGGGTCCTCGGCCGAGCCCGCCGCAGGCTCGGGCTCGGGATCGATGCCCGGCTCGAGCGGCTCGGGCTCCATGTAGATGTGCACGTCGTCGACGGCGAAGCCCGTCTCGCTGACGAAGAGCCGCCGCAGCAGGTCTCGCCACTCCTGATACTGCGCCTGGGCCGTGCCGGTCAGACGGTGCTCGGTGCCCTCGATCTCGACGACGAGCGGACGCACCTCGTCCTCGAAGCTGAGCGACAGCTCCTCGAGCGCCGCCGTATGCAGGCGCTTCTCCTGGCGGCGGATCGCGCTCGTCTGCAGGACGTCCATGCCCATGTAGACCAGCGCGTCACGCAGCACGCGGTCCGAGAAACTGTCGTTCGCCGCGTTCGAGCCGTACACGACGGACGCGAGGATCGTCGCGATGCCGAGGCCGGTCCGCCAGCGCGCCGACTTCGTCAGCTCGCGGATCGAGATCGCCTCCTCGCGCGCGTACTCGCGCCAGCCGTGGTAAGGGTCCCGTGCCTGCCGGGAGAAACCGTCGTAGTGCGCGCCGAGCGTCTCGACGAACAAGCGCTCGCGCGCCCGCACGCGCTCGGTGCGCGCGAACATCGGGTCGTCAGCGGCCGGGAGCCGCCTGAGCTCGTACGTGCCGTCGCGCTTCTCCTCGACGTAGCCGCTGAACGCCTCGGGACTCAGCTCCTCCGCATAGCGCAGCGCGGCGACGGTGCGCACGCGCGCCCTCTGATCGGCCGACAACGCGGCCTGCGCGGCCGCGAGGTCGTTCGCGATCATGTTGAACACGTCCTGGTACGGGTCGAGATTCGGGTAGCGCTGGCGGTTGTAGACGCCAGCCGGCGTCTCGAGCTCGTAGACATCGTTGATCCAGACCCGTCCCGTCGCGTCGACGGCTTTCGCGCGCACGCGCACGATATCGCCGTCCGAGTGCAGGATCTGCGCCGTCACGTTCACGTCGGCCGCGTTCGACGGCTCCGGCATGACCCACACGGCGCCCCAGTGCCCGCTGTTCTGCAGCGTCTTCTGGAGCTCGACCGCCATGTAGATCGACTCCATGCGCCGGATGTGCACGAACGTGCCCTCGCGGATCAGCTCCTCGAGCACGTCCTTCGGGATCTCGCCCTCGGGCACGCCGGGATCGAACACGACGACGCCGACGTCGAGGAGCTGGTCTTCGGGAACGGCCTCGGTCGGCTCAACGAGAGCCACCGAGTGGGCGATCATGACCTCCGTGCTCGTGCATGCGGCAGTGCCGCAGATCGCCGCGATCGTGAGGATCCTGAATAAACGCATGGACCTGCTCCCGCCGCCCGGCCGGCCCTGCGTCTGGGCCTGACCGTTATTGCCTCGCCAAGATCTTCTTGTACTCGTTGTACTCGTCCCACAGCGCCGCGCGCAAGAAGGGGTCTTCCTCCTTCGTAGCCGCCTCGCAGAGCTGCCGCGCGACCTTGTCCTCGTCGTTGCAGCCCTCGACTTGCGGCGCCGAATCCTCCGGGATCGTGCGCGCCATCGCGGGCGTGGCCTCGCCGCGCTGGCCGGTTTCGACGGACGAGCCGACCGTGCCGCCCTGCTCGGCGGTATCGGCATTGCCGCCCGCGTCCGTCCCGTCGCCGCCGCCGGTCCTGCCGGCCTCGGCGAAAACCTCGTCCGCTGCGCGGCCGACTCCGGCACGCGCGATCGCTTCGCGCTCGGCCTCCATGATCCGGTCGAAGTCCCCGAGCGAGCTCTCGAACTCGTCCTCGGCCGCGGTGCCGGCGGTCGCCGTGCCGGCGCCGTCCGCGCCGCTGCCCGAATCGGACGTGCCGCCGCTCGCGCCGGTGCCGGTGTCGCCGTCCGGACCCCGCGTCCCGGAGCCCGTCCCCGCGGTGCGAGTGCCGCTCTCCTGACCCGAGCCGTCCGCGCCGGCCTCGTCGCCGCCGCCGACGCCCTGGTCACCTTGCGCTCCGGCCGTGCGGCCGTCCCGGCCGCCGGACGATCCGTCCTCGAGGCCGTCCTGGCCGCTGCCGTCCGCGCCCGCAGCTCCTTGACCGTCCCGGCTACCTGCCGTGCGGCCGTCCTGTCCGTCCGCCCCGCTGCCGGTCCTGCCCTGCGCGCCGCTCTGCTGACCCTGCCCCTGCGTGCCGCTCTGCTGACCCTGCTGCCCCTGCGTGCCCGGCAGACCGCCCTGCGTGCCATCCTGCTGGCCGCGAGTGCCGGCCGTCTGCTGCCCGCTCTGCCCCGGCTGGCCGGACGACGGCGAAGGCATTCCGGAAGACGGAGACGGCAGGCCGCTCGATGGGGTCGGCAGACCGCTCGACGGAGAAGGCAAGCCGCTCGATGGCGACGGCAGACCGCCCGACGGCGACGGTAATCCCGCGGACGGCGACGGCATTCCGGACGAAGGCGACGGCATCCCGCTCGAGGGCGACGGCATGCCTCCGGACGGGGAAGGCATCCCGCCCGACGGCGACGGCATCCCGGACGACGGCGACGACGGCGAAGGCATCGACGACTGGCTCGCGCAGGCGACGAGACCGCTCACGGCGCCGGCGACAAGGGTCAACCTGATCAGCTTGATGAGTTCGGTTCGCATATCGCACCTCGTCTGGCGACGAACGGCCCGGCGAAGATCGCGCGGCCGCGCAACAGTCTTAGTGGCGCTTCGACCGCGTGAAGTTCACCGCGATTCGGCCTTCGGCGAGCTCGAGCCCGGCAGCGGTTCGGCTCTCGGCGTCAGGGCAGACGCGGCACGTACGGGACCTTCTGCGGCGCGCGACACGAAGCTGCTAACATTGCCTCGATCCGCCACGTCCCGCCGGATGTGGCTCCACCCATCCAGCGAACACAAGCAGCAAGGAACGTCATGAGAACAATACCACCGATCGCCAGCGTGCTTCTATTGCTGTTGCCCGGCGCTGTCCTCGCGCAGCAGCAGGCTGCGGAGCTGCCGAGAACGCCGGCACCCGAGGGCGCGGAGGTTTACATATTGAGCCCGGAGGACGGTGCCGAGGTGTCGTCGCCGTTCACGGTCCGTTTCGGTCTGCGCGGGATGGGCGTCGCACCCGCGGGCGTGCAGCATCCGAACACGGGGCATCACCATCTCCTGATCGACGTCGACGAGCTGCCGCCCGAGAACCTGCCGCTGCCGACGACGGATCAGGTCCGGCATTTCGGCGCGGGTCAGACGGAGACGGAGCTCGATCTGCCTCCGGGGCGGCACACGTTGCAGCTCGTGCTCGGCGATCATCTGCACATCCCGCACGACCCTCCGGTCATGTCGGAGAAGATCACGATCACCGTCGTCGAGTAAACGATGCGTCGGGTGCGTCTTCGGCGCAGACCCGAAGACGCCCCGGCCGCGCTCAGTGCCACTTCGCGCGATCGCGCAGCATCGCGTGCGCGGCGTTGTGACCCGGTGCACCGCTGACGCCGCCGCCCGGGTGCGCGCCCGAGCCGCATAGGTAAACGCGGGGCACGGGCGTGCGGTACTGCGCGTAGCCCCACGCCGGCCGCGCCCAGTAGAGCTGATCGAGCGTCAGCGCGCCGTGGAAGATATCGCCGCCGACGAGACCGAAGCGCGTCTCGAGATCTTCCGGCGTGTAGGCCTGCACCGCGATGATCGAGCGGCGGAAGTTCGGCGCGTACTCCGTCACGGTGTCGATGACGCGGTCGAGCGCAGCCTGTTTCGCGTCGGCCCACCGCATGCCGTCGGGCAGGTGTCTGCGGAAGTGCTGACAGAAAAGGCTCGCGACGTGCGCCCCGGGCGGCGCGAGCGTCGGATCGATCGTCGACGGAATCAGCAGCTCGACGACGGGCGCCCGCGAGAATCCGGCGCGCCGCGCATCGAGGTACGCGTCGTCGAGGTAATCGAGACCGGGCGTGATCAGGATCCCGGCCATATGGTGCGGCGCCGGATCGCGCCCCGGTGCGCACGTGAAGTCTGGCAGCTCCGACAGCGCGACGTTCGCGCGCAGGCTCGCCGATTCGCTGCGCCAGCGGCGGATCCGCTCGCGGAACGCCGAGGGCAAGAGGTCGGGCGCGAGCAGCCTCTCGAACAGGATCTGCGGGTGGAGCCCGGCCGCGACCGCGCGCGCGTGCACCGGCCCGAGCGGCGTATCGATCTCGCAGCCGTCGGCGCGCGCGTCGATCCTCGTTGCTTCGCACTCGACGAAGATCTCGACTCCGAGCGCTTTGCACGCCTGCTCGAGCGCGGCCGAGATCGCGCCCATGCCGCCGAGCGCGTGTCCCCATGCGCCTTCGATCCCGTTCACCTCGCCGAGCGCGTGATGGAGCAGGAGGTAACCCGAGCTCGGGTGATACGGGCTTGCGAAGTGCCCGACGATCGAGTCGAAGCCGATCCCGCCCTTCAGCGGATCGACGTCGAACCAACGGTCGAGCCAGTCGCCTGCGCTGCCCGCAAGCAGGTCCCAGAGCGTCTCGATGCCGCGCGCGCCGAGCGTGCGAAAACGCGGCAGACGCGCGAGCAGCCGGAGCAGCTCCCGAGGACCGCCGCGGGGATCGATCGGCGCTTCGAGCAAGAGCGTGCGGAACAGCCTCGTGACCCGGCCGAGCTCGGCCGCGAAGCGCGGGTAGCGCTCGGCGTCGCGCGCCGAGTGCTCGGCGATGGCGGCCTGCATGCCCGCCATGTCTCTATGGAACGCGAGGCCCTTGCCTTCGCGTGCGGGCACGAAATTCGCGAGCGGCCGCGGCACGATCGTGAGCCCGTGCGCGGCGAGGCGGAGCTCGTCGATGATGCGCGGCTGGAGCAGGCTCACCGTGTAGCTCGCCATCGAATTGCGGAAGCCGGGGTGGAACTCCTCGGTCACGGCCGCGCCGCCGACGTGCGTATGCTTCTCGAGCACGGCAACGCGCAGATTCGCGCGCGCGAGATACGCGGCACAGACGAGGCCGTTGTGACCGCCGCCGACGACGGCGACGTCATAGAGTCCGGTCGGGCGAGACGTGGCGTGCATCGCGAGGCGAGTCGGGCGCGAGGAGGCCGGAGTGTACAATACGCAGGCTCTTTGAGCCTTCGCTGACGAGGAAACTGCCGGCCGAACGGATCGGCCGACGAGGGGACGACATGGGGAGCGACAGCCGGGATCATGCAGCGGATTTCGCACCGCGCATTCGTGAGGATTTCGTCGACACGATCGGCAACACGCCGCTGATCAAGCTGCGCAAGGCGTCGGAGCTCACCGGCTGCACGATCCTCGGCAAGGCCGAATTCCTGAACCCGGGCGGATCCGTGAAGGACCGCGCGGCGAAGTACATCGTGCTCGACGCCGAGCGTCGCAAGGTCATCGAGCCCGGCGGTCTCATCGTCGAAGGCACGGCGGGCAATACCGGCATCGGCCTCGCCCTCGTCGGCAACTCGCGTGGTTATCGAACGCTGATCCTGATGCCGAACACGCAGTCGCAGGAGAAGAAGGATGCGCTCCGGCTCTGCGGCGCCGAGCTGCGCGAGGTGCCCGCGGTCCCGTATCGCGACCCGAACCACTACGTGAAGATCGCGGAGCGGACGGCCGCCGAGCTTTCGAAAACCGAGCCGCACGGCGTGCTCTACGCGAACCAGTGGGACAATCTCGCGAACCGCGAGGGTCACGTGCAGAGCACCGGCCCCGAGATCTGGGCGCAGACCGGCGGGCGCATCGACGGCTTCACGTGCGCCGTCGGCACCGGCGGCACGCTCGCGGGCGTCGGCGCGTACCTGAAGCATCGCAATCCGGGCATCGTGGTCGCCGCGGCCGACCCGATGGGCGCCGCGATCTACAGCTGGGTCAAGACCGGCGAGCTCAAGTCCGAGGGCAGCTCGATCACCGAGGGCATCGGCCAGGGACGGATCACCGGCAATCTGGAGGGCGCGCCGATCGACGACGCGTTCCAGATCACGGACGAGGAGATGCTGCCGGTGCTCTACGACCTCGTGACGACCGAGGGCCTGCTGCTCGGCGGCTCGAGCGGCATCAACGTCGCGGGCGCGATCCGGCTCGCGAAGGCGCTCGGCCCCGGCAAAACGATCGTCACCGTGCTCTGCGACTCGGGCTCGCGCTACCAGTCGAAGCTCTACAATCCCGAGTTTCTCGCGTCGAAGGGTCTGCCGCCGCCGCCGTGGCTCGTGAAGTAGCGCGGCCGACGGCCGCCACAGCGTTCAGCCTGCGTTCACGGTCGCCCCGCAAACTCGGAGCTCGATGACCCGGTTCCTTCGCTTCGTACGGGGAGCGGCGGTGATCGCGCTCCTCCTCGCTCTCGGCGGCTGCGCCGGCACACGCACGCTCGAACCTGCGTCGAAGGCAATGGAGCCGCGCGACGCTGCCCCGGCGACGGGGAGCGATCGCTCGCCGGACACGGCGCGCAGCACGGTCGCACGGGTCGCGACGGAGATGGTCGGCGTGCCGTATCGCTACGGCGGCACGAGCCCGAAGGAGGGCTTCGACTGCAGCGGCCTCGTCTTCTACTCGTATGCGCGCGCGGGGCTGTCGGTGCCGCGCAACTCGATCGACCTCTTTAAGGCCGCGGAGAAGATACCGCTCGAAGCGGCGCGCGAAGGCGATCTCGTGTTCTTTCAGGATCAGCGTCGGCTGTCCCACGTCGGCATCTACCTGGGTGACGGCCGTTTCGTCCATGCACCGTCATCGGGCAGCACGGTCCGCGTCTCGACCCTCGACTCCGCGTATTACCGCCGCCATCTGGTCGGCGTCGGCCGGCTGATCGGGTCTTGACGCGCGGCTCCTGATTTCGCGTCTCCCGCATCGAGAAAACGCGCCGGGCCTCGCGTCCATAAGCCTACGGCGACGGCGCGGCGGCGCTCGAGCGTCCTGCCTCGAGCCGCTGGACGTCCCCGTCCCGATCGAGCGTCTGCCGCGCTAGCGCCGC
>Ga0079224_100012275_pt1 | contig 11849 bp, 10 predicted proteins | sample Stecom2015_FD_80414 | JGI IMG/M metagenome (GOLD analysis project Ga0079224, IMG submission 80414) | Agricultural soil microbial communities from Utah to study Nitrogen management - Steer compost 2015 | ecosystem: Environmental > Terrestrial > Soil > Agricultural land | place: USA: Utah...
AAGTTTTGATAATTTTTTGATCAGTTTGGCCTTCCCCCTTTTCTTTGCTGCCTCCTAAGAATTCAATCCTTTTAAAACCTTCTTCAATTTTTCATTTCCAATTTTGATTATTATTCATTTTATTCTTCTATTTCCTCAGATAAATATCATATACATTTTAATTTATCATATATAATACTATTTTATCTATATATGTCATATTAAATTTATGATATTCTATTAATGTTCAATTATTCCTTATTATTTTATTATACCCCACATTTTATATGGGTATAAACTTAAATAACCATAATTATTGATGTTCTTACCCTATTTTTTGATGGGTCATATTCTCTTTATTTTACATTTGAAGCATTAATCAATCTTTTTATTATGAAAAAAATAGAGGCAATCATCCGCAAATCCAAATTTGACCAGGTCAAAAAGGCCCTGCACCAGATCGAGGTCAATTTTTTTAGTTATTGGGATGTCACCGGGGTCGGCAATGAAGTTATGGGCCAGCAGTACCGTGGCATCACCTATAGCACCAGTGACATTCAGCGAAGGTATTTGGTCATTGTGGTTTCCGACAGTTTTTTGGAGCGCACCGTCAATATCCTTCTGGAGACCGCAAGCACGGGATCGGTGGGGGACGGCAAGATCTTCGTTTCCGACATGATCGAGGCCTACCGGATCAGGACCAAGGAAAAAGGCAGTGCCGCCATCAATTAAACGAACCAATCACAAACCATAAAAATATAGTGTATGACATTTCAAGATCAAGATACAATCGTAAAATCGATCGAGGCCATCCATGGGGACATGGATGCATTGTGGATTACCGTGGCGGCCATATTGGTGTTCTTTATGCAGGCGGGCTTCACCTTTGTGGAACTCGGTTTTACCCGTAGTAAGAACTCTGGGAACATCATCATGAAGAACCTGATGGACTTCACCATTGGTGCAGTGATGTTCTGGGCCCTTGGCTATGGCATCATGTACGGCAGCGACCTGGTGGCCGGCGGCCTGTTTAGGTCCAGTCCTTCCGGACAGGGCTATTTTTTCTTCCATGCCACTGATTGGTACAACCTTTTCTTCCAGACCGTATTCTGTGCCACTGCGGCCACCATTGTCTCAGGGTCCATTGCCGGTCGGACCAAATTCTCAGTCTACCTGGTCTTATCATTGGTGATTACCACTCTGATCTACCCGATTTCCGGGAGTTGGTACTGGCCCTTTGATGAGAATGCTTGGCTGAGCGAGGCAGGTTTTGTGGATTTTGCGGGTTCCTCCGTGGTCCATGCTGTGGGGGGTACCGTCGCCCTTGTGGCCGCCTTTATGGTTGGGCCACGGATCGGGAAGTATGTGGATGGGAAGGCCCAAGTGATTCCCGGACACAATATGGCCTTTGGCGCCCTGGGGGTCTTTATCCTATGGATGGGCTGGTTCGGCTTCAACGGCGGGTCCCAATTGGCTTGGGGCGGGGATGATACCATTGCCGTGGGCAGTGTAATCATCAATACCAACCTGGCCGGGGCTTTTGGGGCCATTGGCGCCCTTTTCTTTTCCTGGTTCAAATATGGGAAGGTGGACGTTTCCATGAGCCTGAACGGTGCCTTGGCCGGGCTGGTGGGAATCACTGCCGGATGTGGGGCTGTCAATGCCTGGGGCGCTTTGGCCATTGGCCTGATCTGCGGTATCTCCGTGGTCCTTTCCATTGGGCTGATCGATAAAAGACTGAAGGTCGATGATCCAGTGGGGGCCGTTTCGGTGCACGGGGTCTGTGGCTTTATCGGGACCGTTCTGGTCGGGGTCTTCGCCCTGGACGGAGGATTGCTCTATGGCGGGAGCGGGAAACTACTCTGGGTACAGTTCTATGGTTCCCTCTCCTACATCCTATGGGCCGCGGCGGCCTCCTTCCTTCTCATGATCATCCTGAAAAAGACCATGGGACTGCGCGTTTCCGCCAAAGAGGAAATAGAGGGCCTCGATATCCACGAGCATGGAATGGAGGCTTATCCGGAACATATCACCTCTGTTGTCGACTAAGATCATCGGGAAAAGAAACGGGGTGTTTGTCAGAACACCCCGTTATGGATCTTTTCCAAATTGCCCCCCAACGAATTTTCACCAAACGTCCCCATAGGGACACTAAAAACCATTAGGAAATGAAAAAGATCTCAAACACAAATTTAGGAAAATTATTGATTGGGGCCCTTTGGGCCTTGGCCCCTCTTGGGATTTTGGCCCAAGAAGCGGAAACAAAACCAAAATTTGATTTCAGCGGTTCGGTGGATGCCTATTACAGGGCAAACCTGACGGCACCCAACGACGAGGATGCCATCGCCCCCGGCTCCTCCTTTGCCCAGCTTCCCGGTTTTGCCCTGGGCATGGCCAATCTGATCGCCTCCTATGAAGCGGAAAAGGTGGGCTTTGTGGCCGACCTGGTATTTGGTCCCAGGGGCTCGGATGCCATATTTGCCTCCCCCATGTATTCGGCCACCGGCAATATCGTGAACCAATTGTACGTCTATTGGAATGTGTCAAAGGCCGTCAAACTGACCTTTGGGAACTTCAACACCTTCCTGGGCTATGAGGTCATCGCCCCGGCGGCCAATTTCAACTACAGCACCTCCTACCTGTTCTCTTACGGCCCTTTCAGCCATACCGGCCTGAAGGCGGATTTCGATCTGGGCGGTGAATGGTCCGCCATGTTGGCGGTGATGAACCCCTCGGACCTGACCGAGTTCAACCCCCAAGGGGACTATGCCCTGGGCGCCCAAATGGGATACGCCGGGCAATTCCTGAATTTCCTGTACAACCAAGGGGGCTTTGAGATCGATTATACGGGGGGCCTTGCCCTATCCGAGGATCTCTATCTGGGCATCAACGCCGCCCATTTCTCGGCCGAATCGGATGGGGGTTCCTTTACAGGGGCCGCGCTATATCCCCAGTATTCAGTGTCGGAAAGTTTCAAGCTGGGCCTGCGGGGCGAATACTTTATGACCTCGGACTTTTTTGGGGATGCCAGCGGCATAGGTTCCGATCTGGATGGGAAGGGGAGTGTCCTGGCCCTGACCCTAACGGGCAGTGCCCAGATCGGGGATTTGATCTTAAAACCGGAGATCCGGTTGGATAGTTCCGCGGAGGAAGCCTTTATCGATAACGATCTGGCCCCGACAAAGCAATTGGCCTCGGTGCTTTTTGCCGCCATATATGCCTTCTGACCCCTAAGGTTTGAAATCCTTCACTCCTGCCCTGACCTCGGTCCTCAAATAGTTCTGCCGGGGTACCAAGGGGCAGGAGTATTTTTTGTTATAGACACAATAGGGGTTATAAGCCTTGTTGAAATCGATAACCAGGGTGTCCCCCTGGGGGATGGTCAGATCGATATACCGCCCTCCGCCATAGGTCTGTTCCCCATTGGTATTGTCCAAAAAGGGCAGGAACAGATAATCCTCGAACCCTTCCTCCTTCATGAGTTCCAGGCCTTGGTACACCTCCAGGCTGTGCTCGCTCCCGTTCAAGGTGAAATGGGCGATGCCATAGACCACTTCGAGGGTCTTTGTATCGGTGGTACTGGGCATATAAAAAGGAATGGCCTCCGGGGTCCTTTCCAGAAAGGCCTTGACCACATAGGTGGTATCGGGGCCAAAATAATCCAGGCCATCAAAATCCTTGCGGAAACGATCCGGCAAAGGGGAGCTTTCCGGGTCCCTAAAACTTTCGTCCATCTCCTGTTGGAACCTTAGGATATCCGACAAAAGGGCGGAATCGGGGAAGGCCTTCCCTTCTTTGTGGTATTTCTTGCCCTGGCCGCATCCCAACAAGATTAGAAGGAGAAGCAAACTGCCGTATCTCATGGTGGAAATTTTTGCAAATTTACGAAAATCAATTTCCTTGGACCCCATAACGGGCCGTTCCAAGGTACCGGGACACGAGTTCATTGAAGGGGGGGCTGATCTTGAGCAGGGCGGTATTTTCAAGGTCGTAAAGCCGTTGGCGGTCCTTGAATCCATGTTTAAAAGCCTCTTCCAGATAGAACAGGGCGGTCCCAAAGTCCTCGTTCTCACTGGCCAGGGACACGGTCCGCAGATAATAGTCGAAATTGTCCGGTTCCAGGATGGTCTTGGCCATGTACAAAAAGGCCAGGGCATCCTGGTCCACAACGGCCTCGGCCTTCACCAAATTGATATGGTCCAGGGCCAAGGCGTTCACAAAGCCCTTAAGGCGGTGGCCCATTTGTCTTTCATAGGGGTCGGTCCCCGAAATGTATTGCTGGAGCTGTCCCATTTGATATTTCCACCATCCCAAATTTTCGAAATTGTGGGTATGGATGTCTTCTTCCATGGCATAGATGTATTCCTCCCGCATCAAGGCCTCCTTGACCAAGGCGGTATTCTCCGCCTTTTCCATGGCCTTGAACCTTTTATCACGGCCCAGGTCCCTTTCCCCCTTTTTTAAGGAATCCACCTTCATGTTGGGCCCGTACATACCCAGCATCTCCCCCATATACTGGTGCGCCCATAACAGGTCCCCCACCCCTTTGAGTTGTTCCACTTTGTCCAGATCCTCCCTATAGGCCCGCTGGATGAAGGCACTGTCCTTGGGCGTCAAATTTCTGGCCATGGCGGCCAGGGTGAGGGTTTGCAGGGCCTTTTCCAGGTAGGGACTCGTGGGCCAGTCACCGGTCCCATCATGGAGCAGGATCTGGTTGGGAAACTTGAGCCTGTCCAACAGTTTGGTTTCGTTCAACAAAATGGGATAATTGAAATTGTCCTTGCTGACGATCCCTATAAAATGGAAGCGGCGATCTGCGTTTAGCACTTCCACATTGGCCAGACCGGCCCCGATGGAGATTACCCCATGGATCTTGGGGATGAAGACCGGGACCAGGCTGGAAAAACGTCCATTGGCCCCTTCTCCGGCCACATAGATCCGGTCTTGGTCGATGGGGAGCATGCCCAGGACCCGCTCCAATGCGGTCCCGATTTTGACCATATTATCGGCCACGGGAAGACTGTCCGAGATCCTTGGGGACATCAACACATAGCCTTGGGCCTCGGCGGCCTGTAGGAACATGGACAGGGTCTGTCTTTGTTTGCCCTTCATGTCCAAGGCAAGTAGGAGCGGCCACTCCCGGTCCATGGAAAATTGGGTCGGTAGGTAAAGGGAAAAGGTTGTTTGGATCGAATCCAAGATGGGTATGGAATCCAGGATCTCCCCTTTCTTGAGCACCAGTTGTTGTGCATGGACCAAGAACCCGAAGGAGGAGAACAGGATTGTCAGTAAAATCTTTTTCATGGCGAAGCTTTATGGCGCACGCTTTTGGGGATCGCTGCGTACCCTTAAATTTAATGGTTTTTATTGGATGGGCTTTCCTTTTTTTATGGGGGCCTGGGAGACCACATTGGAAAGGACGATGTGGGTCCGGCATTCCCCGTAAATAATCAGCTCGTCGATGAACTTTTCCAAATGGGCCTGGTCCCGGAGGACCACTTCCATAATGATGTTCTCATTGCCGGTGATGCGATGGCAGTTGATCACCTCCGGGTAGGTCTTGACCTTGTCCAAAAAAGGCTTTAGCTTTCCCATAAAGGCCCGCAACATGATGAAGGCCTTCAATTGGTGGCCAGTGAGCCCATAGGCTATTTTGGCCCCATATTTCTCGATGATGCCAAGGTCTTCCATCTTTTTTACCCTCTCGGCGACCGCCGGGGGGGTAAGGCCAATTTTGCGCCCTATAGTGGCAAAGGACTCCCGGGCGTTCTGCTGCAATTGGGCGAGGATTTGCCAGTTAAGATCATCTATCTTCATAACAAAGGTATTTTATCATTTAATATTTGCTTTCAAAAGCAAAATAGCATTTCCACTTTATATACAAAAGTAAGAATATAATAAGCCTATGTAATTTTATAGGTGAAAATTGCATGTGAATAATGGAGAGAAACTCCCTGAATACCCTATCCGTTTATAGGAGATCTTTGGCCTTGCGTGAGATGAGCGAAGCCGTTGCCTCCTATTTTTCCCAGAACCGGGACGTACTTGCCATGCACAATATCGATTGCTTCCGCAACGATATCACACAGTCTCTGAGGACCGATGGTGAATTGATCGCCCAGGAGGTGGAACAGGCCGCCCTGAGCAATTCCCATTCCGTTCGGATGAAGAGCCTGACCTTTGTGAACATCATGACCCGGAACATCCTGGCCTATTGCAACGGCCTGGAAAGGGACGGGGTCAAGGAAAAGGAATATCTCAACCTGCTTAGAAGGGAGATCAAGGTCTTCAGGATTTCCTTTAAAAAGTGGAGAAAGTCCCTGGGCGGCAGGAACGACTGACCCCCTCACATATTCCTTCGGTACTGTCCCCCCACTTGGAACAGGGCCTGGGTGATCTGCCCCAGGGAACAGTATTTGACCACATCCATCAGCTTTTCAAAAAGATTCCCTTGGTCAAGGGCCACCTGTTGCAATTCCTCGAGCTTCCTTTGGGCCTGGCCTTTTTCCCTCCTGTGCAATTCTTCCAAAGTCCTTATCTGGTTCCCTTTCTCCTGCTCGGTGGCGCGGATCACCTCCGAGGGAATGACCGTGGGCGAACCCTTGGAACTCAAAAAGGTATTCACTCCGATGATGGGATATTCCCCGCTATGCTTCAAGGTCTCATAATGCAGGCTCTCCTCCTGGATCTTGGAACGTTGGTACATGGTCTCCATGGCCCCTAGGACCCCGCCCCTTTCCGTGATCCTGTCAAATTCCATGAGCACGGCCCCCTCCACTAGATCGGTCAGTTCCTCGATGATGAAGGAGCCCTGCAAGGGGTTCTCGTTCTTGGCCAATCCCAGCTCCTTGTTGATGATCAGCTGTATGGCCATGGCCCTTCTTACGGATTCCTCCGTCGGGGTTGTGATGGCCTCGTCATAGGCATTGGTGTGCAGGGAATTGCAGTTGTCATAGATGGCATAGAGTGCCTGCAGGGTGGTACGGATATCGTTGAAATCGATTTCCTGTGCATGCAGGCTCCTTCCCGAGGTCTGTATGTGGTACTTCAGCATCTGGGCCCTGGGACCCGCCCCGTATTTCTCCCGCATGGCCTTGGCCCAAAGCCTACGGGCCACCCTTCCGATGACGGCGTATTCGGGATCCACCCCATTGGAAAAGAAAAAGGAGAGGTTGGGCCCGAAGTCGTCAATGTCCATGCCACGGGCCAGGTAGTACTCCACATAGGTGAACCCATTGGACAGGGTAAAGGCCAATTGGGTTATGGGGTTGGCACCGGCCTCGGCGATATGATAGCCGGAAATGGACACGGAGTAGAAATTCCGGACCTGCTCCCCTATGAAGTATTCCTGTACATCCCCCATCAGCCTCAGGGCGAATTCCGTGGAAAAAATACAAGTGTTCTGGGCCTGGTCCTCTTTGAGGATATCTGCCTGGACGGTGCCTCTGACCTGGCGCAGGGTCTTGGCCCTGATCACTTCATAGACTTCCCCGGGCAGTACCTGGTCCCCACTGACCCCCAACAACATCAGGCCCAGGCCCTGGTTCCCTTCGGGGAGGTCCCCGTAATATTGGGGCGCTCCCACCCCCTTTTCCTTGAAGATGGCCGCGATTTTTTCACGGACTTCCCGCTCCAGGCCGTTTTCCCTGATATATTTCTCACAGTTCTGATCGATGGCCGCGTTCATAAAAAAGGCCAAGATCATCGGGGCCGGACCGTTGATGGTCATACTCACCGAGCACATGGGATCGCTCAGGTCAAAGCCCGAATAGAGTTTTTTTGCGTCGTCCAGACAACAGATGGACACCCCGGCATTTCCGATTTTGCCATAGATGTCGGGTCGATGATCGGGATCGTTCCCATAGAGGGTGACCGAGTCAAAAGCCGTGGAAAGCCGTTTGGCGGGCGTCCCGAGACTCACATAATGGAACCGCCGATTGGTCCGTTCCGGACCGCCCTCCCCGGCAAACATCCGGGTGGGGTCCTCCCCTTCCCGCTTGAAGGGGTAGAGCCCGGCCGTATAGGGAAACTCCCCGGGTACGTTCTCCTGCAGGGTCCAAAGCAGAATGTCCCCCCATCCCCTATATTTGGGCAATACAACCTTGGGGATCCGGCCATGGGCCAGGGATTCGGTATGTGTCTGGATCCCGATTTCCCGCCCGCGTACCTTAAAGGTATAGGTATCGGCCTTGTAACGGGCACCTTTTTTGTCCCAATGCCGGATGGTTTCCCAATGTTTGGGCTGCAGTTGCATTTTGTGCCTGTCAAATTCCTTGACCAAAAGCCCCGCCAATTCCCGGGACCCGCCCTTTTCCAATTGGGCGTCGATCAGCTCCTCCCCCAGGCCCCGGGCATCCAACAGTTTTTCTTCCGCCTCTTTGGGAGTCATTGACAGGTTGGCGGCCAGGGCCAAAAAAATCCCATAGAGGGTCTGGGCGAGCTCGGCCTGTTCCACGGCCTGGGCATCATAGACCCGGTTGTTCTCGGCGATCTCGGAGAGGTAGCGGGTCCGGGCCGGGGGGATCACAAAGACCTTCTCCACCTGATCCGGATCCTTTTCGAACTTTGTGGCCAATGGGGCGCCGGTCTTGCTTTCCAGGGTCTGCATGACCTTGATGTAGAGATTGTTCATTCCCGGATCGTTGAACTGGGAGGCAATGGTCCCAAAAATGGGCAGTTCCCCTTCCTTGGCATGCCATAGGCCGTGGTTTCGGGTGTATTGTTTTTTGACATCCCTCAGAGCATCCAGAGCCCCACGTTTATCAAATTTGTTGATGGCCACCAGATCGGCAAAATCCAGCATATCGATTTTCTCCAACTGGCTTGCCGCCCCGAATTCCGGGGTCATGACATAGAGGGAAACATCGCTGTGCTCCACGATCTCCGTATCGGATTGTCCGATGCCCGAGGTTTCCAGGACGATCAGGTCATAGTGGGCAGCCTTGAGGATCTCCACCGCTTGGGAGACATGTTTGGAAAGGGCCAGGTTGGATTGCCGGGTGGCCAGGGAACGCATATAGACCCTGGGGTCATCAATGGCGTTCATCCGGATCCTATCGCCCAAAAGGGCGCCCCCGGTCTTGCGTTTGGAGGGATCCACGGAAATGATGCCGATGTGCCTTTCGGGGAAATCCTTGAGGAACCTGCGCACCAGTTCATCCACCAAACTGGATTTGCCGGCCCCGCCGGTGCCCGTGATGCCCAGGACCGGGACCTGGGCCTGTCCTTTTTCGATCAGTTCACCATAGGCCCCAAAAGCCGCATGGCCGTTCTCGGCCAAGGTGATCAAACGGGCCATGGTATGAGGGTCCTTCCCCTTTAAAAGGGCCTTTAAGTCCTTTCCTTTGGGGATTTCCAGATCCGTCATGGGATGGTCACATCGTGACACCAGATCGTTGATCATCCCCTGTAGGCCCAATTCCCTGCCGTCATCCGGGGAGTAGATCCTTTCGATCCCATAGTCCATAAGGGCCTTGATCTCCTCGGGAAGGATGACCCCGCCACCCCCGGCGAATAGTTTGATATGGCCACAGCCCCGTTGTTGCAAAAGGTCGTGCATATACCTGAAGTATTCATTGTGCCCCCCTTGGTAGGAGGTCATGGCTATGGCATGGGCATCCTCCTGTATGGCACAGTCCACCACTTCGGCCACACTGCGGTCGTGTCCCAGATGGATCACCTCCACCCCCGTGGCCTGGATGATCCTTCGCATGATGTTAATGGCCGCATCATGGCCGTCAAAGAGGGAGGCCGCCGTGACGATCCTGATTTTGTTCTTGGGTATATAGGGTGTAATTTGTTCCATCGTCAATAAGGCTGCATTATTCACCCTGCAATTTACAGAAAATGCAAGATATATTCGTTTTTTGTTCGGATTTTACAAAAAATAAGCAGACACTGGACCACCTATTTCCAATACCATAAATTTACCCCATAATTACGAAAGATGAAACTTAGCATCCTGATCCACTGCCCCGATCGTTCGGGGATCATTCGTTCGGTGACCGCTTTCATCCATCTACACAAGGGGAACATCGTGTATTTGGACCAACATGTGGACAAGCAGGCCGGAGTTTTTTTTATGCGCCTGGAAAGCGAATTTGAAGATACGTTCGGCCTTCCGGGCTTCAAGGAAGATTTTGCCAGGGAAGTGGCCCGTCCACAGGAAATGCAGTGGGAGGTGTACACCGATGGGCATATCCCCTCCATGGCCCTATTTGTCTCCAAATACAACCACTGTCTGTACGATTTGTTGAGCCGGTACCAAGCCGGGGAGCTCAAGGTTAGGATCCCCTTTATTCTGAGCAACCACAAGGACCTGGAATATGTGGCCGGACAATTCAAGATCCCTTTTTTCCATGTCCCCGTCCATGGGGGGGACCGGGCAGCAGCCGAGCAAAGGCAGTTCGAACTGTTAAGGGCCCATAAGGTGGATTTCATTGTTTTGGCCCGTTATATGCAGATCATTTCCCCGGCCTTGATCGATGCCTATCCCAATAAGATCATCAACATCCACCATTCCTTCCTTCCCGCCTTTGTGGGGGCCAAGCCCTATCATGCCGCCTTTGAAAGGGGCGTAAAAATCATAGGGGCCACCAGCCATTATGTGACCGCCCAATTGGATGCGGGGCCCATTATAGAACAAGATGTCACCACCGTGTCCCATACCCATTCGATCTCGGATTTCATTGCCAAGGGCAGGGACCTGGAAAGGATTGTACTTTCCCGGGCCGTCCAGCTCCATGTGGCCCGAAAGACCATGGTCTACAACAACAAGACTGTAATTTTTACCTGATTTTCCCTTTAGGGGTTCGTCCTGAATTGAAAAACCTCCGAAGCCGTGGCATTCCCGGCCGCATCGGTACAGATCACCCGCCAGTAATAGACGGTGTTGGCCAGGACAGTGGCAGAGAGTTGCTGCCCTTGGGTCTCCCCCAAAAGGGTGGTCGGGGGATCCTCCGTTCCAAGGTACACGCTATGGGACAGCGCATCCCCGTCCAGGTCCGAACTTTCCCATTGCAGGTCCAGGGAGCCGGCGTCCAGTGCCGTCCCCATGGAGGGCTCGGGCCCGTATGGGGGAAAGGGCGCATAATTGGCCACCGGGGGACCGGCATTGTAAAAACGCCAGCTGGGGCTGCTTGCGGTTTCCGTACTGCCCGCGGCCCTGGAGATCAGCTGCCAGGAATAGGCCGCGCCACGTTCAAGATCCAAACTCACCTCCGTGTTTTCCGTGGCATGGGAACTTTCCGATCCCGATTGGAGGTTCTTTAGCAACAGGGTATAGGAGTCCGCGTATTGGGCCGGTTCCCATTGAAAGGTAACTTGGCTTTGGTCCTGTGAGATGATCTGTCCCTCCATACAGAGTTCGTTGTTGGCGGGAACGATCAACTGGGCCGCCATGGGCGAGGGGATGGGAGGGTCTCCCCCGCTGTCATCGCCGCTCCCGCCACAGGAACTTAAGGGCAGTAGGGTCAAAAGAATCGAAAATCGGAACAGGGTCTTCATTGTTTTACAATTTTAAATTCATGGGAAGAATCCGCGCCTTCCACCTTGATCACATACATCCCCTGGGCCAGGGAGGAAAGATCCAGTACCAATTTTCCATAGTGGGCACTGCTATTCTTGGCTTGCAGTAATCTTCCACCCAGGTCGTAGATCTGCACCTGCATCGGGGCATCCGTATCCCATCCCAGATCAATGGAGAGCGTATGGCCATCCATTAGGGGATTGGGGTAGGCCAAGGCCCGGTCGGTTAGGACCAGGGTCTGGGTGAAAATACCCTGGCAGTCACTGTCCGTGCTGACACTTATTTTGTTCACGGCCTGTTCCAATTTTAGGTCGAAGGGGCCCTTGGATGCCAAAAAGGTTTG
>Ga0079224_100012276_pt1 | contig 11848 bp, 7 predicted proteins | sample Stecom2015_FD_80414 | JGI IMG/M metagenome (GOLD analysis project Ga0079224, IMG submission 80414) | Agricultural soil microbial communities from Utah to study Nitrogen management - Steer compost 2015 | ecosystem: Environmental > Terrestrial > Soil > Agricultural land | place: USA: Utah...
ATGTTCTCAGATTGAAACATTAGTTTTCAAAAAAAGTATACATTTACCAAAAAATATGTAACTTTGTACTCCGACAAAGCAGTCGGAATACTCTTCTTTACAAAAGGCATCTCCTTGCTTTTGTCCGCACAACACATTGATTGTTAATTTTTTGAATAAAAACAAATAATGCCCAGAAACACCTCCATCAATTCCGTTTTGATTATCGGTTCGGGACCTATCGTTATCGGTCAAGCCTGTGAGTTTGATTACTCCGGTTCTCAAGCAGCCCTTTCTTTAAAAGAAGAAGGCATTACGGTTTCAATTATCAACTCGAACCCGGCAACCATCATGACAGACAAGGTTATTGCAGACCATGTTTACCTGTTGCCACTTACCTGCGAAAGTATCGAACAGATTCTTCAAGAGCAGCAAATCGACGCTGTGCTTCCAACCATGGGAGGACAGACCGCTTTGAACCTATGTATAGAAGCTTCTAACTTAGGTCTATGGGAAAAATATGATGTAAAAGTGATCGGTGTGGATGTTGCCGCAATCGAGAAAACCGAAAACCGAGAGGAATTCCGCCAATTAATGGTTGATATTGGTGTTGGAGTCGCTAAATCCAAAATTGCGAATTCTTTCCTTGAAGGAAAAGAAGCTGCACAAGAAATTGGGTACCCATTGGTTATTCGTCCATCATACACCTTAGCTGGTACAGGTGGGGGATTTGTACATAAAAAAGAAGATTTTGATGCTGCTTTAAACAGAGGACTACACGCTTCTCCAACCCATGAAGTATTGGTAGAACAAGCGGTATTAGGCTGGAAAGAGTTTGAGCTGGAATTGTTGCGTGATACGAATGATAATGTCATTATTATCTGTACAATTGAAAACTTTGACCCGATGGGTATCCATACGGGAGATTCAATTACAGTAGCTCCAGGCATGACCTTATCCGATAAATGTTATCAAGATATGCGCAACCAAGCTATCCGCATGATGCGCTCGATTGGTAACTTTGCCGGAGGATGTAACGTTCAGTTCTCTGTAAATCCCGAAAACGAGGATATTATCGCTATTGAAATCAATCCTCGTGTGTCCCGTTCTTCTGCTTTGGCTTCTAAAGCGACTGGTTATCCTATTGCGAAAATTGCAGCGAAATTGGCTATCGGCTACAACCTGGATGAACTGCAAAATCAGATTACAAAAACAACATCGGCATACTTTGAACCAACGTTGGACTACGTTATCGTTAAAATCCCACGTTTCAACTTTGACAAATTCAAAGGAGCAAACAAAGAATTGGGCTTACAGATGAAAGCCGTTGGTGAGGTCATGTCTATCGGACGTACCTTTATCGAAGCTTTGCAAAAGGCTTGTCAATCCTTGGAAACCAACCGTGCAGGATTAGGTGCAGATGGTCGTCAGCTACGTAATCTGGAAGAAATCATGGAGAGCCTGGAGCATCCAAGTGCTGACCGTGTTTTCCATATCAAAGATGCTTTCGAGCTAGGCGTACCTTTGGAATCTGTCCGTAAGGTTACGCGTATTGATAAATGGTTCTTGGTACAAATTCAGGAATTGGTACAATTGGAAACTGAATTGCGTCGCTACCAATTGAACAATATTCCGCGTGATTTCTTTATGACCTTGAAACAAAAAGGTTATTCAGATACGCAAATCTCCTGGTTATTGGGCAATGTCAGCGAGGATGATGTGTATGCACGTCGTAAAGAGCTAGGCATCAACCGTGTTTACAAAATGGTGGATACCTGTGCTGCTGAATTCCCTGCTCAAACACCTTACTACTACTCTACTTTCGAGGACGAAAACGAATCCATCGTGTCCGACAAGAAGAAGATCATCGTATTGGGTTCAGGACCAAACCGTATCGGACAAGGTATCGAGTTTGACTATTCATGTGTACATGGTCTTATCGCAGCTAAGGAAGCTGGTTACGAAGCCATCATGGTCAACTGTAACCCGGAAACGGTTTCAACCGACTTTAATATGGCGGACAAGCTTTACTTTGAACCAGTATTCTGGGAACACGTTCGCGAAATCATCGAGTTGGAAAAACCTGAAGGGGTTATTGTACAGTTGGGTGGACAAACGGCACTTAAGATGGCTGAGCGTTTAGAGGCGTTGGGCGTAAAAATTATTGGAACTTCTTTTAAGGATATGGATTTGGCAGAAGATCGCGGCCGTTTCTCTGATTTATTGAAAGAATTAAATATCCCTTATCCAAAATATGGCGTAGCGACTTCGGCCGAAGAAGCTTTAAAAGTTGCCAATGAAGTAGGTTATCCCGTGTTGGTGCGCCCTTCATATGTCTTGGGTGGACAAGGAATGAGTATCGTCATCAATGATGAGGACTTAGAAAAAGCAGTAGTTAATCTTTTGAAAACCTTACCGGGTAATCAAATACTGATTGACCACTTCTTAGATCGTGCAGAGGAAGCAGAATCAGATTCTATCTGTGATGGTGAAGACGTGCATATCATCGGTATGATGGAGCATATCGAGCCTGCTGGTATTCACTCGGGCGATTCTTCCGCAGTATTACCTCCGTTCAGCTTGTCAGAGGCAGTACAACAGAAAATGGAAGAGTATTCTATCAAACTTGCTAAAGCGCTGAATGTAAAAGGTCTGCTTAACATACAGTTTGCTGTTAAAGGTGAGAATGTTTATGTAATCGAGGCTAATCCTCGTGCATCACGCACCGTTCCTTTCATCGCAAAAGCATACGATGTGCCATACATCAACATTGCAACAAAAGTGATGTTGGGCGTGAATAAGCTGAAAGACTTTACCATTGAGCGTAAACTAAAGGGATACGCTATTAAAGAACCAGTATTCTCTTTCTCAAAATTCCCAGAAGTTGATAAACAGTTAGGGCCGGAGATGAAGTCTACCGGTGAAGCTATCCGTTTCATCAAAGATTTACAGGATCCGTACTTTAGGGAATTGTACAGCAAGAAATCGATGTTCTTGAATGCACAGTAATATAAAAAGACAGCCCAGCAAATGCCGGGCTGTCTTTTTATATATCCTTTACGCATCGGAACCCCACATTATTTGTCGGACTATTTACCTCTCCTTTTCCTCGGCTTCCGGCTTTATAGCGCTCACAATATTCATCGTTGCACAGAAAAGATCCGCCACGTTGTACACGTTTGACAAGTCCAGGTTCCTGAGGGTCATGTGAAGAGGAGGGGCCTTTCGGATTTGATTTCGGACTTTCCATATAATAATCAGGTCTGTAAAAATCCGAACACCATTCCCATACATTACCTTCCATGTCATATAATCCATAGGCATTAGCCGGAAAAGATTTGACAGGAGAAGTTGTTTCAAACCCATCCTCCTTGGTATTCTTCATAGGAAAATCGCCTTGAAAAATATTGGCTAACCATTTCCCATTTTCTTTCTTCTCGCTTCCCCAATAATACGTTTCACTGGTATGGTTTCCTGCCTTAGCCGCATACTCCCACTCCGCTTCCGTGGGGAGTCGCTTTCCCGCCCATTTAGCATAAGCTTCGGCATCCTCATAAGCTAGTTGCGTAACCGGGTGATCTTCCTTGCCTCTAATAGAGCTAATTGGACCTTCGGGATAACGCCAGTTTGCTCCCGGAACATACTGCCACCATTGCAAAAAATTATCCATGCCATCAACCTTACTGGGATTAGTGAATACAGCAGAACCCGGCACCAACATCGCAGGATCCACGTCAGGAAATTCTTTCGGATCTAATGGCCTTTCTGCTACAGTAACATAATCCGTTGCTTTCACAAATGCCTCAAACTGAGCATTAGTGACTTCATGCTCATCCATATAAAATGAATTAACTTCCACTTCATGTACAGGTTGGGCATCTACAAAATCCGTTGAGCCCATTTTGAACTTTCCTCCTCGAATGAAAACCATCCGGACGTTGTCTTCTCCTTTTTCATAACTCAATGTGTCTTTATGCAAAGCGGTAAAACGCGAAGGGATAGCACCAATATGACATACAGCTATGGAATCTGCAGACTGCTGAACATCGACATTTCCCCTTCCGGAATGACAGCTTATGAACAAGATAACAATAAGGATAGAAAGCTTAGATATGATTTCCATACAACGAATATACTTTTAAACCCCATAAAAAACAAAAGCCCAATCGAAATTGGGCCTCTGAAATCTCTCATCTTATGATCGACTAATCAACTTTCAGTTGATTTTTTTGGTCTTTGGAAACTTTTGGTCTAATACCTGTATTACCTCCACCGTTCAGTGTCATATCATGCGGCTGGTTATTTCTCCATGCGCCGTTTGTAAAGTCCGGAATATTTACCGTTTTACTGTTTTTAGCAACCGACTCACAGCTCAAAGGTACAATCACACTCCATGTTGCTCCTTCGTAAATAGGTTGATCGATTGGCAATCCGTTACGCAGACAGTCGATAAGTCGCCAGTCCATCATAAAGTCCATACCACCATGTCCACCGACTTGTTTAGCTTGTTCTCCAATGTATTTAATCAATTCAGGTGTATATTTCTCATACAGACCTTTCAATTCGTCTTCTTTCACAAAGCTGTGGCCAAAAGCAATACCTTCTTTAGGATATTTCTGTGCAAAGCCTTTTGTTCCACTCAATAAGTGCAAACGTGAATATGGTCTTGGCGAAGTAACATCATGTTGAACCATTAAGGTTTTTCCTTTTTCGGTTTTAATCAATGTCGTATCCATGTTACCACGGTATTTTTTACCAACAAACTCTTGGAAGAAAGAATCCTCAGCAGCCAACTCACGCGCTTTATCGCCCATCATAAAATCGGCAGTCTGCATAGCCACCAAATGTGTCATCCGGTCGCCAGCATTAATGTTCATACACTGTGCAATTGGTCCAATACCATGTGTTGGGTAAAGGTTCCCGTTCATTTTGATGTTTTCACGCAGGCGCCACATATTGTCATACCCATTTTTGTTGAAGTTCAAACCCAACAAATCATGAATATAGGCTCCTTCGGCATGTACCAACTCGCCGAACATACCCTGGCGAGTCATGTTCAAAGTTAACATCTCGAAGAAGTCATAACAACAGTTCTCCAACATCATACAGTGTTTTTTTGTCTGCTCGGAAACACGTACAACTTCCCAACATTCCTTCACTGTCAAACCAATAGGCACCTCACAAGCTACGTGAGCACCAGCTTTCATTGCGGCAATACTCATCGGCGCATGGAATTCCCAAGGCGTACAGATATAAACTAAATCGACTTCCTCGTCCTTCAACAATTGTTGCCAACCGTTATCACCAGAGTAAGATTTAGCTTCTTTCAGTCCTTTATTGGTCAGTATTTTTTGAGCTTTAGTTACTCTTTCTGCATGGCGGTCACACAAGGCTACAATCTCTGTACCTTCGATATACGACAAACGGTCAACCGCCCCCGGACCACGCATTCCCAAACCGATAACCGCGATACGAACTTTATCGATTTTTGGAGCTGCATATCCCCACATGTTAAAACCTGGTGCAGCTGCCATAGCAGTATTGTTAATCGCTGGCAACGCAATAGCAGCACTCGATAAAAGTGTAGCCTTCTTTAAAAATTCTCGTCTATTAGAGCTCATAAAAGTTTAGATAAATTCTTTCTTAAATTAAAGGGGACAAATAAGCGTCCCCTCTAAAATCACCTATTTTAAAACAAACTAAACAGTCCATTCAACATAACCTATTTATAGCAGATACAAATGGTTATCAGCAGAGGCATTTGCCTTTTGCTTATACAAGTATAATAGTATTCGGATGGAAAAAAAAACAAAAAAACAAAGCAAACGTTTGCTCAATTTTTAGTTAACAAAAATGATACATGCTCATTTTAAGGGCTTTGTGTACTATTTACACACCCTTAAAAATCCATTTGACCAACCAATTCTTTCAGCTGTACTTCGGACAATTTCGCCTGCAATAATGCCGAATTATACCGGGAAATAGCATTGATAAAATTCTCCTGCGCATCCCTGAACTCCACAGCACTAATCGATCCTATGGTATATTTTGCCAGAGTAATCTGTAAATTCTGTCTAGCGATATCTTCATTGCGTTCTTCCAACTTAACTAACTCTATCGTTGTTAGATAAGTTTCGTAGGCCGTTTTGATATTCGTTGTTATCAATAGATTTTGTTGCTCCATCTGCAAATCTGCATTATCAATCTGCAATTTTGCAACCCGTTCATTTCTCCTTTGATTAAATCCATCAAAAATATTGAGCGAGGCCGTTACGCCATATGTCAAACCTCGAGAATTTGAACTGGCAACGAATCCTAAACTGGATTCTGATTGTGAAAAATTATATCCACCATTAAGCCTTACAGTAGGATAACGTGCCGATTTCACATTTTTAAGATCTAATTCAGCTAACCGCTTGTTAATCGAGATAAGCTGTAAATCCGGATTATAGCGTTTGGCTCGGTCGAGCAGATCTTGGTACGTTAAACTTTCATCAATTTCCACCTCGCTAATCACCTCAAAATCGGTATCCAGATCACGAACCAACAGGCTATTAAGATTCGTTTTCAGATTACGGACAATCTCTTTTTGTTTTAAATGAGCCGATACGTCCGCATTGAGATTAACCTGCACATTTAAGACTTCCAACTTGGACGCTTTTCCAATGGAAAAACGATTTTCAGCTGTCTGCAACCGTTCGGTTGAAATCACGATATTAGAGTCCAAAGCTGCTAAAAGGTTCTGTTGCTCCACAATCGTATAATACAGCGCAATGACATCGCCGATGGTCGTTAATACGGTCCGTTTAAAAGCTACATCGCCTTGCTTCTGTAATTCCTGTAGCTTTTCATACCTAGCAAACATGCCCAAACCATCAAAGACAGTCCAGCCTAAACTAACACCATAACTCATATTGTTGTTCTTTGCATTATCCAGGGAACGTTCTACACCATTATTTTGTACCTGAGTCGAGTTTTGCACACTATTATTCTGGCTAAAATTAGCAGTGACAGAAGGCAATATGCCGGCATTACCATAAGTAACATTTTCTTTCGCGACCATCAAATCATTGGCGGACAGCTTGATCGCATAATTATTTTCCAACGCAATTTCAACAGCTTCTTGGGCTGTTAGCAATGTTTGCCCGACAGAAACACTTATCGTAAAACACAACAAGCAAAAAGTAACAATCCGTCTTTTCATCTTAATCTTCAATATTATCAAACTCTGGCCGATGTACTTTTTTTCTTGACATCATTAAATAAAATCCTGGAATAACAAACAAAGTCAGTATCAAAGAAAACACCGTTCCTCCAACAATCACAACACCCATACCTATTCTACTTGTAGAAGCTGCTCCTAAGGACATGGCAATAGGCAAAGCTCCAAAAGCAATAGCTAAGGATGTCATCAGAATAGGGCGTAAACGCGCTTCTGAAGCTTCCAATACAGCACGATATTTATCATAACCTTGTTCTCTCAGCTGATTAGCAAATTCTACTATTAAAATCCCGTTCTTAGTTACCAAGCCAATCAACATAATGGTACCTATCTGGCTGAAAATATTCCACGATTGACCGAAAAGCCATAAAGAAAATAAGGCACCGGCAACTGCTAAAGGTACAGTAATAATAATGATAATAGGGTCGATAAAACTCTCAAACTGGGCTGCCAAAATCAGAAAAATTAACAAAACAGCTAAACCAAAAGCAAACATTGTATTTGAACCGCTTTCGACAAAATCACGGGATTCCCCCCCTAAATCGGTTGTGAAAGTTTCATCCAAAACCTTCTCACGAATTCGCTCCATAGCCTCAATCCCCTCCCCCATACTTCTACCCGGAGCTAAACTTGCCGAGACGGTAGCAGCCATATAACGATTATTATGGTAAAGCTGAGGTGGGTTACTCCGTTCTTCCATTTCCACAATATTATCCAATTGTATCAATTCCCCACGGTTATTTTTTACATAAATAGCCGCTAAATCCATGGGTGTAGCACGGTCTTTTTTATCAAACTGTCCCATTACCTGATACTGCTTCCCATTCATCATGAAATACCCAAAACGCTGTCCCGACAAAGACATTTGCAGCGTTTGGGCAACATCCAATACCGATACCCCCAACGCTTGTGCTTTCTCCCGGTCAATGGTAACGTATATTTCCGGTTTATTGAATTTCAGGTTCACATCTGTTACTGAAAAAGTACGATCATGGGAAAGCTCTTCCATAAATTCTGGTATCTTTTCTTCCAGCTTTGCAAAATTAGGAGCCTGAATAATGTACTGAATAGGCATCCCTCCTCTCCGGTTTACCGCTATCGTTGGTTGTTGCGATACGACCACACGGGCTTCTGAATATTGTCGTACCAGACCCGATAAATGATCCGATATTTCACCTTGTGTGCGTGTTCTCTCTTCTGGCCCCACTAAGCCTAAACGTACGAAACCACTGTTCACAGAAGACGAGCCAAATCCTGGGGAAGTAATCACCAAACTAACTTTTTTCTCCGGCACAGAATCGTTAATGAGCATCGTTAAATCAGTCATGAATCGATCCATATAATCATAGGAAACCCCTTCTGGTGCTGTAACACGAAGACTGATATAACTACGGTCATCATAGGGGGCTGTTTCCTTGGGTAATAACTGGAAAAACAAATAAATCAAGCCAAAACAAACGATCAAGACGACAAAACTTAACCACTTAAATCGTAGGAATCCCTTCAACATTCCACCATAACTTGCGTTCATTGCTTCAAAATAACGCTCTGTCTTTGTATAGAACTTACTCCTCTTCTGCTCGCCCCCCTTCATAAGATAGGCGTTAAGCATCGGAGTCAATGTCAACGAAACAAAAGCAGAAATCAATACAGCCGCACCAATGACGACTCCAAATTCCCGGAACAACCTCCCTACAAAACCTTCTAAAAAAATTACCGGTAAAAATACGGCTGCTAAGGTTACAGAAATTGAGATCACCGCAAAGAAAATCTCGTTAGAACCTTTCACAGCAGCTTCTATCGGCGACATCCCCTCCTCTACTTTCTTAAAAATATTCTCCGTCACTACGATCCCATCATCCACTACCAAACCTGTTGCCAAAACAATAGCTAACAATGTTAGGACATTGATGGAAAAACCACACAAGTACATAATGAAAAAAGTGGCTATCAAGGAAACTGGGATATCGATCAAAGGTCGGAAAGCAATAGACCAATTACGGAAGAATAGGAAGATAATGAGTACAACCAATACCACGGCTATAATAAGTGTCTCCACAACCTCCAAGACTGATTTCTTCACAAAAACAGTATTATCAATAGCAATATCCATATTAAAGCCTTCCGGCAGATCACTTTTCAGCTTATCATATTCTTGATAAAAACTCTTAGCGATATTAAGGTAGTTTGTTCCAGGTTGAGGGATAATGGCTAAACTCACCATAGGATATCCAGAATCCGACATCTTCGTTTCGAAATTCTCTGCTTCCAAGGCCGCATTACCTATATCACCCAATTTTACAGTTTTAGTGAGATCAGATCGAATAATGATATTATTAAACTGCTCTTCTGTAGAAAGATTACCAATCGTCTTTACCGTTAATTCCGTATTATCCCCAGTCAATTTACCCGAAGGCAATTCGACATTCTGCGCATTTAGGGCTGAACGAACATCCAGTACGGTCAATCCATAAGAAGACAATTTCGCAGGATCTATCCAAAGACGCATAGCGTATTTCCTCTGCCCCCAGATTTGAACTGAACTCACTCCAGGGATAGTTTGTAAACGTTGAGCAACAACATTTTCTGCATAGTCTGATAACTCCAAAACATTCCTTACTGAACTTTGCAACGTCATTGTAATTATAGGTTCGGAATCTGCATCTGCTTTAGAAACCACCGGAGCAGCATCAATATCTTGCGGAAGGCTACGCATGGCTTGGGAAACTTTATCACGAACATCATTGGCAGCCTCCTCTAAGTTTTTTCCTAAATGAAACTCGATATTAATATTACTGCTTCCTTGACTACTTGTAGACGATATATTGCGAATACCGTCTATAGAATTCAAGGATTTCTCCAAAGGCTCTGTAATCTGCGATTCAATAATATCTGGATTCGCGCCCGCATAACTTGTACGTACCGAAATCTGTGCAGGGTCAATTGAAGGAAACTCTCTTACGCCTAAAAAAGTATAACCTATGATACCGAATAGAATCAGCATCACGTTCATCACAATTGTAAGAACAGGTCTCTTAATGCTTAGTGTAGATAAACTCATAATTAGCCGATGCTTTAGCGTAAATTAACTTCAACGGCAGATCCATCCCGTAATGACATTACTCCAGATGTTAATACAGTATCACCTTCGTAGATACCTTTCGTCACCAATACATCCGCAGCTGTTCTTCCTCCTGTCTCAACAAGGACTTCTTTCGCCTTACCATTTTTCACAACAAATAATTTCTTTCCATTTTGGATCGGAATCAAAGCCTCAGCAGGAACCAGTAAACCCTTCTCTACATCCTCCAAAGGAAAAGTTACATTAGCAAAAGCTCCCGGTATTAAATTATTTGAAGGATTCTCCGCAATAGCACGAACTAAAAGGGTTCGTGTATTCGCCTCTATAAAAGGTTCTGTCGCATAAATTTTGGCTGTATAAGCTACATCATAACCTTGTACCGTAAAATGTACAGGCTTATTTTTAGCAACCATATAGGCGTACTTCTCAGGAATTGCAAAGAGGAGCTTAACCTGGGCAGTGTTTACCAAACGGGCGATGCTAATGGTAGATGAAATATAGCTTCCTTTTGAAATATTACGAAGACCTATAACACCCGAAAAAGGAGCTTTAACCACTGTCTTATCTAATTGTGCTTGTATTAGCTGAATTTGAGATTGCGCTGTACGATAATCAGCACTTGCTATATCATATTCTTCTTGGCTAATTGCTTCTTTCTCTAACAAAAGTTTCGCCCTACGTTCATTCTCAGCAGAGAGCTCGTTTCTGGTTTTAGCTTGTGCCAATTGCGCACGCAATTCAGCATCGTTTATCCGAACCAAGACCTGCCCTTGAGAAACCTGTGAACCTTCATTAAAATTAATCGATTCTATAATTCCTCCTATCTCAGGATGAATATCAACTTGTTCATTGGCCTCAATCGAACCGGAAAGGGATATATAATCAGAAAATGGTTGTCCAAAAATAACTTTTCCAAAAACTTTTGCTCCAGACCGATTACCTGAAGCAAAGCCTCCTGAATTTTTCTCTTCTTTTTTCTTATTCTGGTCGATACGATAAAATACCAATGCAATCACTCCCAGAAGTAATAAGGATAAGGCAATTATAGATTTCTTTTTCATATATTGAGAAAAATGGATTTAGTCAATAAAATTAACAATTATTCCACGGGGAATTTGTAATAATCTTAATATAGTATTGAGTAGAGCGTATTGCGTATTGAGATTATTCCAGTATCGGCAGACCTATTTTTCGAACCACACAAAAGACAATATAGCTTATAGATAAAATGTACCACAGTAAGTAGCCCTAAAAACAAAAAACAGCCCCTTTCAGGAAACTGTAAGGGGCTTTCGTGTAAGATTATCCAGCCAGACGGCGGATCACTCTCCCATCCGCCGCGGCGGACAGTACCATCGGCCCGGCAGGGGGGGAAACAAAAAAGGGACGTCCAAATGAATGAACGTCCCTCCGTGTAAAATTAGGCACCGACCTACTCTCCCATCCGCCGCGGCGGACAGTACCATCGGCCCGGCAGGGGGGGAAACAAAAAAGGGACGTCCAAATGAATGAACGTCCCTCCGTGTAAAATTATCCGCCAGACGGCGGATCACTCTCCCATCCGC
>Ga0079224_100012277_pt1 | contig 11848 bp, 9 predicted proteins | sample Stecom2015_FD_80414 | JGI IMG/M metagenome (GOLD analysis project Ga0079224, IMG submission 80414) | Agricultural soil microbial communities from Utah to study Nitrogen management - Steer compost 2015 | ecosystem: Environmental > Terrestrial > Soil > Agricultural land | place: USA: Utah...
CGCCGGTTCGGCGTCCACTCGGCGATGCCGATGGCCCGGGCCCGGGCGCTGTGCCCGCAGGCCGTCGTCCTCCCGCCGCACCACGACACCTACGCCCGGGTCTCCCGGGAGGTCATGGCGATCCTCGCCGAGGTCACGCCGGTGATGGAGAAGGTGAGCATCGACGAGGCGTTCCTCGACGTCTCCGGCGCGAGGCGCCGGCTCGGCCCACCCGTCGCGATCGCGCGGGCGCTGCGGCGGCGGATCCACAGCGAGCTCGGGGTCCCGGCCTCCGTCGGGGTGGCCGCGACGAAGTTCGTCGCGAAGCTCGCCTCGGGCCACGCGAAGCCCGACGGCCTGCTGCTCGTGCCGCGCGCCGCGACCGTGCCGTTCCTCCACTCCCTGCCCGTCGGCGCGCTGTGGGGCGTGGGGGACAAGACCCGCGAGCGGCTGCACCGCTACGGCATCGACACCGTCGCCGCTCTCGCCGCCCAGCCGGTGCGCACCCTGCACCGCGTCCTCGGTGTGGCCGCGGGCCAGCGGCTCCACGACCTCGCGAACGGGCTCGACCCGCGGGCGGTCGAGCCGGAGCGGGTGGAGAAGTCAGTGGGCACCGAGACGACGTTCGCCGCGGACGTCACCGACCGCGCAACCCTGGAGGCCGTGCTCCTCGACCAGGCGCACCGCACGGCCGCGCGGCTCCGCGCCGCCGGGCTCGTCGGCCGGACCGTGGCGATCAAGGTCCGGTTCGCCGACTTCCGGACGATCACCCGCTCCCGCGCGACCCCCGCCACCGACGTCGCCCACGACGTCCTCGCCGTGGCCCGCGGCCTGCTCGACGGCGTCCCGGTCCCCGTCGACGGCGTCCGGCTCCTCGGCGTGCGGGTCGAGCAGCTCCAGCCCGCCGACGAGGGGGTCCAGCTGCGGCTCGACGAGGACGACCAGCGGCGGGACGCGGAGGCGGCGATGGACAGCATCCGCCGGCGTTTCGGACCCGCGGCGCTCGGCCCGGCGTCGCTCCTCGGACGGTCGGCGGACGCCCCGGACGGGACGTGACGAGCCTTGCCCGCTCGTCCGCTTTCCCCCGGCGCGGCGGCGACCTAAACTGGGCCGTAGTCGCCCTTCCCAGGAGGGCACCCACTTTTCCGGATCGGAGGACCGATGCCTCTCTCTGAGTATGAGCAGCGGGTGCTCAGCCAGATGGAGCAGCAGCTCCGCTCCGACCCGCGGCTGGTGAGCACCTTCACCTCCGAGCAGCGCTACTCCGGCCGTCGTCTCGCTCTCGGGGCGCTGCTCGTGCTGGCAGGTCTCGGCATGCTGGTCGGCGGCGTCGCCGGCTCGCTCATCTGGCTCGGCGTCCTCGGGTTCGTGGCGATGCTCGGCGGCGTCATGCTCGCCATCTCCAAGCCGAAGGGCGCGGCGGTGCGGCCGATGTCCACCGGCAGGAAGGGCAAGCCGGCCGCCGCCCGGCGCGACGCCGGCTTCATGCAGCGCCTCGAGGAGCGCTGGGACCGGCGCCGCGACCAGCGCGGCCGCTGAGCCACCGCGCCGAACCGGCGCACCACCGACACCGTCTGGGGTCCGGGTCCGACAGGGACCCGGGCCCCAGACGTCGTTCCGGGCCACGAGCCGCCCGCCCGGCTCCGTGGTGACGGCTGCCCCCGATCCCCCCACCTCCCTCCACCGTGCGCCCCCACCTCACTCCACCGCCGTCCCCCACATCACTCCACCCCGCCCTCCACCCCGCTCCGCGGCCGGCGATCCGGCGGGACACCGCCTGTCGGCGGTGAATGGACGGCGCGCCGTGTGACGCGGACGACGAAAATCCCTCCACTTCTCCCCACCCCGTCTGACCTGCGGCTTTACCGCGTCATCTCCTGCGAAGGGAGGGTTTGGGCGTTGACGGGGGAGGGAAGTGGAGTAATGTGGGGCGCATTGGTGATCAGTGGTTCGGCGAAGGGTGGTGGCCTGCGTGTTCCTCGGCACCTACCACCCGCGTCTGGACGACAAGGGGCGACTCATCCTTCCGGCGAAGTTCCGCGACCAGCTCGCGGGCGGACTGGTGCTCACCAAGGGGCAGGAACGCTGTCTCACGCTGTACCCGATGCGGGAGTTCGAGGAGATCCATGAGCAGCTGCGCAAAGCACCGGTCACCGACCGGCGCGTGCGGGACTACTCGCGTGTCCTCCTCGCCGGCGCGACCGACGAGCAGCCCGACAAGCAGGGCCGCATCACCATCCCGCCCCACCTGCGCACCTACGCGGGCCTCGAGCGGGACCTCGCGGTGATCGGCACCGGCTCCCGGGTGGAGATCTGGTCCGCCACCGCGTGGGAGGAGTACCTCGCCGCCTCCGAGGACGCCTTCGCCGACACGGCGGAGGAGGTGGTCCCCGGACTCTTCTGACCGGCCCGACCTCCGCACGACGAGGTCTCTCACCGCGACTCTGACGCACTTCCCCGGCGCCAGAGCACGGCGGCGGGAGTCCTGGTCGGGTGGTGGAGGGCCCCCGACCGCCTCAGTGGCACCACGAGCAGGACGTACGAGCAGCACCGAGGAGGTGAGGGCACTGACCGAGAACGAACGCAGCGCAGCCGAGCGCCACGTCCCCGTGCTCGCGCAGCGGTGCCTGGACCTCCTCGCCCCCGCGGTCGAGCGCCCGGGGGCCGTTCTCGTCGACGCGACCCTCGGCATGGGCGGGCACAGCGAGCTCGCCCTCACGCGCTTCCCTGGGCTGCACGTCGTCGGCATCGACCGTGACCCCCAGGCCATCGCGCTCGCCGGAGCGCGTCTCGCGCCCTTCGGTGACCGCTTCACCGCCGTCCATGCCGTGTACGACGACGTCGACCGGGTCGCCGCCGCCCACGCCCCCGACGGCGTGGCCGGGGTGCTCATGGACCTCGGCGTCTCGTCGCTCCAGCTCGACGAGGCGGACCGCGGCTTCGCCTACGCGCAGGACGCCCCGCTCGACATGCGCATGGACCCCACCCGCGGCACGAGCGCCGCCGAGCTGCTCGCCACGGCCCCGGTCGCGGAGCTGCGCCGCATCCTCCGCGACTACGGCGAGGAGCGGTTCGCCGGACGCATCGCCTCGGCGATCGTCCGCCGCCGCGAGACCCGGCCGCTCACCCGGACCACCGAGCTCGTCGACCTCGTCCGGGCCTCGATCCCCGCAGCCACCCGGCGCACCGGGGGCAACCCGGCGAAGCGCACCTTCCAGGCGCTGCGCATCGCGGTGAACGACGAGCTCGCCGTCCTCGAGGCCGCCCTGCCCCGCGCGGTCGAGTCCCTCGCCGTCGGCGGGCGGATCGTCGTCATGGCCTACCACTCGCTCGAGGACCGCGCGGTCAAGAGGGCCCTCGCCCGCGGCGCGACCTCGTCCGCCCCGCCCGACCTGCCGGTGGAGCCCGAGACGCACCGGCCCTACCTGCGCCTGCTCACCCGCGGCGCGGAGGAGGCCGACGAGGCCGAGCGCGCCGCCAACCCCCGCGCGACCTCGGTCCGGCTACGCGCCGCCGAACGCACCCGTCCCACCCCTCACCACATGCGACCAGGAGCAAGGAGCGCCGCATGAGCGCGATGCCCGCCCGCACGGCTGCCGTCGAACCGCGCCGGTCCTGGCGCCCGCGCCTCCAGGTCGTCCGAAGTCCGGCGCCGGCACGCTCCCTCGTGCCCTACCTCCTGCTGTGCGCGACCATCCTCCTCGGCTCGCTCGTCGCCGCGCTCATCATCAACACCCAGATGGCGGTGGACGCGTACGCGATCCACGACTCCCAGCGCACCCTCAACCGGCTGCTCGAGACCGAGACCTCCCTCGTCCAGGAGGTCGAGGAGGCGGGCTCGCCCGCCTCGCTGCAGCGGCGGGCCGAGGCGCTCGGCATGGTGCCGGCCGAGCGGGTCGACTTCATCGTGCTCCAGGAGGGCAGGATCCTCGGCGGGGGTGAGGAGGGGTGACCTCGCGCACCCTCGTCCGCCGCCACAACGCGGTCCTCGCCGTCGTCCTCGCGGTGGTCCTCGTCTTCGCCGGGCGGCTGGTCTACGTGCAGGCGCTCGAGGGGCCGCGGCTCGCGGAGGACGCCCTCAACACGCGGCTGTGGCACTCGACGCTCCAGGCGCCCCGCGGGGACATCCTCGACGCGAACGGGGAGGTCCTCGCGACGTCCGTCCAGCGCTACAACGTCGGGGTCAACCAGCGCCTCGTCCGTGACTTCAGCGCGGAGATCGACGGCGAGACCAAGCACGGGGCCGTCGCCGCCGCCGCGCTGCTCGCCCCGCTGCTCGGCCGGGACGCGGCCGAGCTCGGCGCGGACATGGTCGGTGACTCGACCTTCGTCTACCTGGCCCGCGGGCTCACCCCGGCGCAGTGGCGGGAGGTCGCCGCGCTGCGCATCCCCGGCATCGAGCCCGAGCTCACCTCCGAGCGGATCTACCCCAACGGCAACACCGCCGGGAACATCCTCGGCTACGTCGGGCGCGACGGCGAGGGGCTCGCCGGCCTCGAGCTCACCTTCGAGGAGCAGCTGCGCGGCGTCCCGGGGAGCAGCGTCGTCGAGGTCGGCCGCACCGGCCAGTCGATCCCCAGCGGCCTGCGGGAGACGACGCCCGCCGAGCCCGGCGACACCATCCACACGACGATCGACCGCGACATCCAGTTCCGCGCCCAGCAGGTCATCGACGAGACGGTCGACAAGTACGCCGCGCAGTGGGGCGCGATGGTCGTGCAGGAGATCGCCACCGGCCGGGTCCTCGCCATGGCCGACTCCGACGCCGTCGACCCGAACAACTACCAGGCGAGCCCCCCGGAGAACCGCGGCTCGCGCGCCGTCCAGGCCGCCTACGAGAACGGCTCCACCGGCAAGCTCCCGACCTTCGCGGCCGCGATCGACGTCGGCGCCGTGACGCCGACGACGACCTTCACCACCCCCGACCGGCTGACGACGCCGTCGGGCCAGACCTTCTCCGACGCCGACCCGCACGCCACCGAGCAGATGACGGTCGCCGGGATCCTCGCGACGTCGTCGAACACCGGCACGGTGCAGATCGGCGACCGGATGAGCGACGAGCAGCGCCACGAGTACTTCCGGGCCTTCGGGATGGGGGAGCGCACCGGGATCGAGCTCCCCGGCGAGACCCCCGGAATCCTCGGCTCCCCGGAGACCTGGGACGGCCGCCAGCGCTACACGACGATGTTCGGCCAGGGCCTGGCCGTCAACCTCGTCCAGAACACGGCGATCGTCGCCGCACTCGGCAACGGCGGGCGCTACCTGCCGCCCCGCCTCGTCGACGGCACGACCGACTCCGGCGGGCGCTACCACGCCGCCGAGACCCCCGAGGCCCGGCAGGTCGTCAGCGAGGAGACCGCCGCGCAGATGGTGACGATGATGGAGGGCGTCGTCTCCCAGGAGGGCACCGGCGTGCTCGGCCAGCTCGACGGCTACCGGCTGGCCGGCAAGACCGGCACCGCCCAGGTCCCCGACGCCAACGGCAACCTCACCCGCACGGTGGCGAACTTCGTCGGCGTGGCGCCGGCGGACGACCCGCAGTTCGCCGTCGGCATCGTCGTCTACCACCCCGGCCACCAGGTCCCGTCCTCGATCATCGCCGCCCCCGCGTTCAGGGACATCGCGGCCTTCACCCTCCAGCACCTGGGCATCCCGCCGTCGACGGAGCCCCCGTCCCTCTTCCCGCTGCGGGCGCAGTGACCGCCCTGCGGATAGATTGTCGAGACGTGACTTCAGACCAGCGCTCCCCCTGGGGGCACCCGTGATCCAGCTCACCGTCGCCCAGCTCGCCCGGGCCGTCGGCGGACGCCCGGTGGACGTCGACCCGGACCTGCTCGTCACCGGCGGGGTGGTCACGGACTCGCGGCTCGCGGGGCCGGGGTCGGTGTTCGTCGCCGTGCGCGGCGAGCGGACCGACGGGCACGAGCACGCGGCGGCCGCCCTCGCCGCCGGTGCCGCCGTCGTCCTCGCGGAGCGCCCGGTGCCGGGCCCGCACGTGCTCGTCGCGGACTCCGTCGTCGCCCTCGGCGACCTCGCGCGCGAGGTGCTCGGCCGGCTGCGTGCGGAGGGCCCGCTCCAGGTCGTCGGGCTCACCGGCTCGGTGGGCAAGACGACGACGAAGGACGTCCTCGCCCAGGTGCTCGCGCACTCCGGGCCCACCGTCGCCCCGCGGGAGTCCTTCAACAACGAGATCGGCCTCCCGCTCACCGTCCTCTCCGCCACCCGGGAGACCCGCTACCTCGTCCTCGAGATGGGGGCCAGCGGCCCGGGCCACATCGACTACCTCACCCGGATCGCCCCCCTCGACGTCGCCGTCGTGCTCGTCGTCGGGCACGCCCACATGGGCGGGTTCGGCTCGATCGACGCCGTCGCCCGCGCCAAGGCGGAGATCGTCGCCGGCCTGCGTCCCGGTGGCACCGCCGTGCTCAACGGCGACGACCGCCGCGTCCGCGCGATGGCCGCCGCGGCACCGGGGCCGGTGACCTTCTTCGGCCGCGGCGAGGACGCCGACGTCCGCGCGAGCGACGTCACCCTCGACGACCAGGCGCGGCCCCGCTTCGTCCTCCACACGAACGCCTCGGGGGCGCGGGCGCGCCACGACGTGCGGCTCGCCCTCCACGGCGAGCACCAGGTCTCCAACGCCCTCGCCGTGGCCGGTGCGGCCCTCGCCCTCGGCCTCGACGCCGGCGCGGTCGCGCACGGCCTGAGCACGGCGGAGCGGGTGAGCGCCCACCGCATGGCGGTGACCCACCGGCCCGACGGCGTCGTCGTCCTCGACGACGCGTACAACGCCAACCCCGACTCCATGGCCGCCGCCCTGCGCGCGGCCGCGGCGATGCCCGCCCGCCGGCGTGTCGCCGTCGTCGGCGAGATGCTCGAGCTGGGTGAGGAGACCGAGCGCGCCCACGAGGACGCCGGCCGGCTCGCCGCCGAGCTCGGCTTCGACGTCCTCGTCGCACCGGGCGCCACCGGCGCGCTCGTCCGGCGCGGTGCGGGCCGGGGCCCGGACGTCCACACCCCCGCCGACGTCGACGAGGCCGCCGCCCTCCTCGACGGGCTGCTCCGCGACGGGGACCTCGTGCTCCTCAAGGGCTCCAACGGCTCGGGCGTGTGGCGCCTCGCCGAGCGGCTCGTCACCGAGCCGGGGGGTGAGGCCGCGTGGTGACCGTCCTCGTCGCAGGGGCCACCGCCCTCGTCATCGCCCTGTTCGGCACACCGCTGTTCATCCGCTTCCTCGTCAAGCGGAACTACGGCCAGTTCATCCGCCAGGACGGCCCGACGGCGCACTACACCAAGCGCGGGACGCCGACGATGGGCGGCGTCGTCATCATCCTCGCCACCGTCGTCGGCTACGCCGTCGCCAACCTCACCGCGGGCCGGCCCCCGAACGCCTCGGGCCTGCTCCTCCTCTTCCTCATCGTCGGGCTCGGCGTCATCGGCTTCGCCGACGACTACATCAAGATCAGTCGGCAGCGGTCCCTCGGGCTGCGCGCCCGGTGGAAGATCATCGGCCAGGCGTTCGTCGGCATCACCTTCGCCGTCCTCGCCCTGCAGTTCCCCAACGAGAACTTCCGCACCCCGGGCTCGACGCACATCTCGGTGGTCCGGGACACGGGGATCGACCTCGCCTTCGCCGGGGCGGTCCTCGGCCTCATCCTCTTCATCCTCTGGGCGAACTTCCTCATCACCGCGTGGTCCAACGCGGTCAACCTCACCGACGGGCTCGACGGCCTCGCGACCGGCGCCTCGGCGATGGTCTTCGCCGCGTACACGGTCATCGCGATGTGGCAGGCGAACCAGAACTGCCAGTTCCTCGCCGACCCGAGCGCCGCGTGGTCCGCGTGCTACGAGGTGCGCGACCCCCGCGACCTGTCCCTCATCGGTGCGGCGCTCATCGGCGCCTGCCTCGGCTTCCTCTGGTGGAACGCCTCGCCCGCCCAGATCTTCATGGGGGACACCGGCTCCCTCGCGCTCGGCGGGGCCATCGCGGGCTTCTCCATCCTCACCCACGCCCAGTTCCTCGCCATCGTCATCGGCGGGCTCTTCGTCGTCATCGTCATGAGCGACGTCATCCAGATCGGCTTCTTCAAGGCGACCGGCAGACGGGTGTTCCGCATGGCGCCGCTCCACCACCACTTCGAGCTCAAGGGCTGGGGCGAGGTGACGATCGTCATCCGCTTCTGGCTCATCGCCGCGCTGTGCGTCGCCCTCGGCCTGGGCGCCTTCTACGCCGAGTGGGTGACCGCGGCATGACCACCCTCGCCGGGGCGCGTGTCGTCGTCGTCGGGCTCGGGACGTCCGGCCGGGCGGCGGCCGAGGTGCTCACCACCCTCGGCGCGCACGTCGAGGGCGTCGACCGCAGCGAGGCCGCCGTCGAGGCGGCCGGCAGCGAGCTCGGCCCCGCGGTCCGGCTCACCGCCGCCCCGGACGACGCCGCGCTCGCCGAGCTCGTCCTCACCGCCGGCGCCGACCTCGCCGTCGTGTCCCCGGGCGTCCCCGCCGGCTCCCCCCTGCTCACCCGGGCGGCGGCGGCCGGTCTGCCGTGCTGGAGCGAGGTCGAGCTCGCCTGGCAGGTGCAGCGCACCGCGACGACGACGGCGCCGGACTGGCTGACGATCACCGGCACCAACGGCAAGACGACGACCGTCGGCATGCTCAGCTCGATCCTCACCGCGGCGGGCCTGCGCGCCCCCGCGGTCGGGAACGTCGGCACCCCGGTGGTCCGGGTCGTCGCCGAGGGCGGGGCGGACGCGCTGGCCGTCGAGCTCTCGAGCTTCCAGCTCCACCTCACCCACAGCGTCGAGCCGCTCGCCTCGGTCTGCCTCAACCTCGCGCCCGACCACCTCGACTGGCACGGCTCGTTCGCCGCCTACCGCGACGCCAAGGCCCGCATCTACGCCCGCACCCGGGGCGCCTGCGTCTACACCGACGCCGTCACCCGGACGATGGTCGAGGAGGCCGACGTCGCCGAGGGCGCCCGCGCCGTCGGCACCGTGCTCGGCACGCCGGCCGTCGGGGAGCTCGGCGTCGTCGAGGACGTCCTGTGCGACCGTGCCTTCGAGCCGCGGCGCCAGACCCACGCCGCGCCCCTGGCCACCCTCGCCGACCTCGCCCACCTCGCGCCCGAGGGCGGCGAGGTCCCCGGCCACGTCGTCGCCGACGCGCTCGCGGCGGCCGCCCTCGCCCGCGCCCGCGGGGTGGCGCCGGAGGCCGTCGCCGCCGGGCTGCGCGCGTTCACCGGGGGACGGCACCGGATCGAGGTCGTCGCCACCCGGGGCGGGGTCACCTGGGTCGACGACTCCAAGGCGACCAACGCCCACGCGGCCCGGGCCAGCCTCGCGGCGCTGCCCGACGGCCGCGGCGTGTGGGTCGCCGGTGGCCTGGCCAAGGGGGCTTCCTTCGACGAGCTCGTCCGGGACGTCGCCGGCCGGCTGCGCGCCGTCGTCCTCATCGGCGTGGACCGCGCCCCGCTGCGCGAGGCACTTGCGCGACACGCACCGGATGTGCCGCTCACCGAGGTGACCGCTGGCGACACTGGGGACGTGATGACCCACGCCGTCGCCGCGGCCGCCCGGCACGCCCGCCCGGGCGACACCGTGCTGCTCGCGCCGGCCTGCGCGTCGATGGACCAGTTCACCGACTACGGCGCCCGCGGGGACGCCTTCGCCGCCGCGGTCCGCGAGCTGCCCGGGGAGCCGGGATGACCGCCCTGCAGCCCGGACGCCCCGCGCGCGCCGTCAGTCCCGGCGCCGTCCGCGGCACCCTGCGGTCCGGCGCGAGGGACACCGCCGGCACCGACCGCGGGCCGGCGGTGCTCAGCTACTACCTCGTCGGCGGGTCGGTCCTCCTGCTGCTCGCACTCGGCGTCGTCATGGTGCTCTCCGCCTCCTCGATCACCTCGATCCGGGAGACCGGCAGCCCGTGGGGACACTTCCTCAACCAGGCGATGTTCGCGCTCGTCGGCCTGCCGCTCATGCTCGTCGCGAGCCGGATCCCCGTGGCCTGGTACCGGAGGCTGGCCTGGCCCGCCCTCGGCTTCGGGCTGCTCCTCCAGGCCCTGATCTTCACCCCGCTCGCGCGCGGCGAGAAGGGCAACACGAACTGGATCTACATCCCGGGAGCCGGGCAGACGATCCAGCCCTCGGAGTTCCTCAAGCTCGCCCTCGCCGTGTGGCTCGGGCTCGTCCTCGCCCGCAAGGCGCATCTCCTCGACCGCTGGCAGCACATCGTCGTCCCCGGGCTCGTCGTCGCCGCCGGGGCGATCGGGCTCGTGCTCGTCGGACGCGACCTCGGCACCGCGCTCGTCGTCGCCGCCGTCGTCGCCGGGGCGATGTTCGTCGCGGGCGTGCCGCTGCGCTGGTTCGGTGCCGCGCTCGTCGGCGGCGCCGCGGTCGTCTCCTTCCTGGTCGTCGCCTCGCCCAACCGCCTCCAGCGCGTCATGGCCGTCTTCGGCGGCGACTGCGACGAGACGGCGGCCTGCTACCAGACCCTCCACGGCCTGTACGGGCTGGGCACCGGAGGCATCTCCGGCGTCGGGCTCGGGGCCTCCCGGGAGAAGTGGGCCTACCTGCCCGAGGCGCACAACGACTACATCTTCGCCATCGTCGGCGAGGAGCTCGGCCTCCTCGGCACCCTGCTCGTGCTCGGCCTGTTCACGGCGCTGGCCGTGGGGATGTTCCGGATCGTGCGGCGTCACCCGGACCCCTTCGTCAAGATCACCACCGGCGCCATCGCCGCGTGGATCCTCGGCCAGGCCCTCATCAACATCGGTGTCGTCATCGGCTTCCTCCCCGTCATCGGCGTGCCGCTGCCCCTCGTCTCCGCCGGCGGCTCCGCGCTCATCGCGACCCTCCTGGCGATGGGCGTCGTGCTCGCCTTCGCCCGGGACGAGCCGGGGGCGGCCGCCGGGCTGCGCGCCCGGCGGGGTGCGGTGCGCCGGTCCCTGGCGGTGGTGGGCGGGCGCGGCCGTGGCTGAGCTGCGTGCCCTGCTCGCCGGCGGCGGCACCGCCGGCCACGTGAACCCGCTGCTCGCCACCGCCACCGAGCTCGCCGCCCGGCCCGGTGGCGCCGCGCTCGCCGTCCTCGGAACCGCCGAGGGGCTGGAGTCCCGGCTCGTGCCCGCGGCGGGGCTCCCGCTGCGGGTCGTCCCGCGGGTGCCGCTGCCGCGCCGTCCTTCCCCGGACCTGCTGCGCCTGCCCGGGCGGCTGTGGGCCGCCGTCGCGGTCGCCGCCGACGCGGTCCGCGAGTCCCGCGCGGAGGTCGTCGTCGGCTTCGGCGGCTACGTCGCCACCCCGGCCTACCTCGCCGCCCGGCGGCTCGGGGTGCCGGTGGTCATCCACGAGCAGAACGCCCGGCCCGGCCTCGCCAACCGTCTCGGGGCGCGCTGGGCGCGGCACGTCGCCGTGACCTTCCCCGGCACGCCGCTGCGCGGTGCCACGCTCACCGGCCTGCCCCTGCGCGCGCCCGTCGCCGAGCTCGTCGCCGAGCGGGCCGCGGACACCGCGGGACGCCGCCGCCGGGGTGCCGCGGCCCTGGGTCTCGACCCGGACGCCACGACCCTCCTCGTCACCGGAGGCTCGCTCGGGGCCCAACGGATCAACGAGGCCGTCTCTGCGGGCGCCGCCGCCCTCGACGCCGCGGGAGTCCAGGTCCTCCACCTCACCGGCCAGGGCAAGGACGCGGCCGTCCGCGCCGCGACCGCCGGGCTGGACCGCTACCACGTGCTGCCCTACCTCGACGACATGGCCAGCGCCTACGCCGCCGCCGACCTCGTGCTCGCCCGCGCGGGCGCCGGCACGGTGAGCGAGCTCGCCGCCCTCGGCCTCGGGGCCGTGTACGTGCCGCTCCCCATCGGCAACGGGGAGCAGCG
>Ga0079224_100012278_pt1 | contig 11848 bp, 8 predicted proteins | sample Stecom2015_FD_80414 | JGI IMG/M metagenome (GOLD analysis project Ga0079224, IMG submission 80414) | Agricultural soil microbial communities from Utah to study Nitrogen management - Steer compost 2015 | ecosystem: Environmental > Terrestrial > Soil > Agricultural land | place: USA: Utah...
AGGGCGTCCGCGTCCGCTGACCCTGCGCCCCCTGGACACGGGGTCGAGCGCTGCGCTAAACTCGACGCCCTCATTCGCTCGCATAGCTCAGTTGGATAGAGCGACGGTTTCCTAAACCGTAGGTCGCAGGTTCGATCCCTGCTGTGGGCACCGCTCCTCGCCGAGCTCGGACGGAGCGAAGCGTCAGGTTCGAGCGTGGCGCTCCGCCGCGGGCGGTCGGAGCTGCACGAACGGGAGCGCGCCGGTTCGTCCGGCGCAGTACGCCAGGGAGTCCTCCGCGACGGCGCGGAGGGGCTCGCCGACGGCGTGCGGGCGGAAACCGTCGGAGGCTCGCTCCTCGAGCGTGCGGGTGGTGGGGTCGAGCCGTGCGAGGAAGAGCCAACGGCGGTCGAGCAGCTGCCGCAGCGCGTCGTGGGTGCGCAGCACGTGGTCGAGCGCGCGGGCGCTGGCCTCGACGACGAGGGTCAGGCGCACGGGTTCGTGGATCTCGACCATCTGCGCGGTGAGACCCGTGCGAAGGTCGCTCTGGGCCCCGTCCATGACGCCGAGCAAGCTCGTGACGTTGTGCGGGAGCTTGGAGCCCGCGCCGTAGCCGATCGGATCGACCGTGCCGAAGTAATACTCGAGGTTGATCCCGACGACGACGGGCACGACCGCGGCGAGGACGCGGGCGAGGATCACCGCCTCCGGATCGCCGGCAGGATCGTAGGAGACGAGGAAACAGCGGCGATCGAGGAACAGGCCGCGCGTCGTGTCGCGCCGACCGACGAGGCAGAGCGCGTTGCTGCCGTGACCGTATTCGGGGCGCGGTTGGGCGAGGTCGAGGCCGCGGCCTTCCACGTGGGCCAGGGCGGCGCGCGGCGTTCGGCTTCGCGCGGCGGGCTCGAAGTGGCGGCAGCGTTCGGCCGCTTCGCGCTCGCGTGCGCGATCGAGGGCGGCGCGGACACGCTCGACGTGCGGGCGCGCGTGCTCGGGCAACCGATCGAGATCGAACAACGTGATGCGATTGGTGCTGGTGTTGCGTTCGCCTCCGACGAACCAGGTCTCGTCCGGGATCGCGATGCCCTGCGCGGCGAGTCGACGGCGGACCTCGGGATCGTTCGCCATCTCGGCGAACGCACGCGCATTGGGGCCGCCGTGCCCTCCCCCGCACGCGCCGCAGTCGTAGGCCGATTCGTGCGGGTTGTTGAGGCTGGCAGAACCGTGCCCGAACACGCACACGAGCGGCGCGAAGTGTCCCACGATCCCGAGGTTCTCGAGCTGGGTGCGGACGATCGTCGCCATCTCGTCGTGCGTGAACCCGAGGTGGCGGCCGATCGGGGGCGGATCCGGGCGACGGTGCAGCACGAGGCGGGTGTTCGCTTCCCCGACCAGCGGCAGGGCGACGCCTTGCAGACGCCGCGAGAGCTTCGGGAACACGACCCGCAGCACGAGTGGGATCATCGCGAACGTCCCCGCGAGCGCCATGAGCAGCGTCCCGCGCACGAGCGTCCGGCTACTCACGTGCACGTTCTTGCCGACGAGACCGGCGCTGCGTCGCCACCACTGCCGCCAACGCGCGCTCCGATCGGACGCGACCGCCTCGGTCTCGGCGACGAAGTGTTCGGGGCGCACGACGACGGGGCACAGCGGCCGCGGATGCGCGTCCGTGGCCCCGCGGTAGTACATCGGCACGCCGAAGAACCCCGCCGTTCCGAACGTCTCGACGTCGGGATCGACCTCCTCGAGGTGACGCCGCATCGATTCTTCGCGTTCGTCGAGGCAGAACACGGCTTGGAACGCCGGCGGTCGCTCGCGAGGCGCGGCTCGATGCTGGAGGAGCGCGTCGTAGAAGCGTCGCCGCAATCGACGTTCGTAGGCGAGATGCAGCACGCGGCGGCGCGTGAGCACGTCGAACCGCGCGATCTCGCGTTCGAGGGCGACGACGTCTTCGGCCGTGCACGCGGCCACGAACTCCGGCTTGCGCCCGAAGATGCGCATCAGCTGGAACAGCGGCCACGCTCGCTCGGCGGCGGTGGGCGGCGCATTCTCGGGCATCCGCTCCTGCAACGCCGCGAACGAGGCCGCGAGCGGCACCGGGCGTTCGAACAGCGTCGCCGCGAGCGGGGTGAGCACGGCGCGATCGAGCAGCGCTCGGATCGCGAAGAAGTCGACGAGCTTGGCGGGTACGGCGAACGCCGGCACGCGATCGGGGCGGGTCTCGATCTGCCGCACCATCCCAGCCCAGCCACGGAGGACGAGCGCCGTGCTCCGGAGCCACGCAGGCTGCTGCGCGGCGGTGACCCCGAGCGCGCGCAGCGAGTGCTCGAGCGAAGCCATCGCGTCGCGATCGGCACGGCGGTCGTCGGCCACCGCCTCGAGGAGCGCGTCGCCCCACGGCGCACACCAACGCGTGATCGCGCTGCCGTAGAGCTCGACGAAGCACGCGTACATCCCTTGCTTGCGTCCCGGCATCCGCCACGCCGCCAAACCTTGATCGAGGTACGACGCCAAGAAGCGGATGAGCAGCGGATGGACCTCGAGGTCGAGGTCGGGGCCTCCGCACGCCACCAGGGCATCGCGATGGCGATCGGGGGGCGACGCATCGCACGGCGCAGGATCTCCCGCGCGCGCGATCGCGGCGAGGCAGGCCTCCCACAGCGGGCGGTCCTCGATGCGGGCCCCTCCCTCGACGTGCTCGAGCGTCCGCGACTCGGTCAAGATCCACGCGAGGCCGTCGCCGGTCTCGTGCGACACGCCGTGCATCGCCATGCTGCGCCAGAGCGCGATGCGGCGATCGAGCCCCGCGATCGGCGCGTCGGCGTCGTCGCCGAGCTCCTCGAGGAGTACGGCCTCGAGATCGGCCGGGGTGATGCGCCCGCGCTCGAGCTCGCGGCGGTAGCGGTCTTCGCTCAGAAACGGTTCGCACCCGAGCGTGCGCCGGGCGTCCAGCACCGCCTGCTCGAACGGCATCGATTCGAACGCGTGCAGCGTGTTGTGATGGATGAACACGCGGATGGGCCCCTGCGCGGGCAAGATCTCGGCGATTTCCTCGATGTGGTGGGACAGCGTCACGGACATCGTGCGGCTCCTTGCGTGCGCTGCTCGAGCAACGCGTGCGCGGCCGTCAGACGCGACGAGACGAGCCGTTCGGGGAGCAACCCGGCCGCGACGAGGAACACCGCCAAGGCGCCGAACACGAGGAGCTCGTGGGAGAGCAGCGGCTTCATGCTGCCCGTCACTCGCCGACCGCAGAAGAACGAGAAGTACATACGCAGCACCGTGAACCCGGTGAGGGCCGAGGCGACCACGACGGCGAATCCGAGCAACGGGAACGCGCCGACGGTGCCTTGGACGAGCAATTCCTCGCCCGCGAAGCCGAGGGTCCCCGGAAACCCGATGCAGGCGAGCCCGAACCCGAGGAAGCTCGTGGCGAGGTGGGGAAACTGCTCGTAGCCGCCGTGGAACGTGGTCAGCGCGAGCCGGCCACGCCGCACCTCGAGCACCAGGATGCAGCGCGCGATCCCGGTGAACGCAACCGCCGACGCCAGCCACACGACGAGGGCCCCGGCGATCGCCTCGGGGCTCGTGCCCTCCAAACCGGCGAGGACGAGCGCGGATTGGCTGACGAAGAGGTAGCCGCACGCCCGCCGCGCGTCGCGTTGGCAAACCGCGACGGCCGCTCCGTAGACCGCGGTCACGAGCGACAGCACGGCGACGGTGCGCAGCATCGCGGGTGTGGCGTGCGGGAACACGAGCACCGCGAACGCGTAGGAGCCGAGCTGCGGCGCGCTGAACAGCACGGATGGACCGAGGCGACCGCGTTCGAACTCGTGCGGGACCCAGGCGTGCAGCGGGAAGATGCCCTTGCGGATGAGGATCGCGACGACCATCGTCCAGAGCCCCACCTCGCGCGCCCAGGAGACCCGCTCCCCCACGCCGAACACGAGGCCGACACCGACGCCGAGCAGGACCACGGAGCTCAGCAGATACGCCGCGGCGACCCCTCGTGCGTGGAGCGTTTCGGGGCGCGCCAAGCTGGACAGGAACGCCACGGTCGACGCCGACCAGAGCAGCCAGAGCAGCCACGGGTCGCGGGTCGCGAACGCGGCGGTGGTGCCCAACGTCGTCCACGCGGTGCGCGACAGCCCTGCGCGATCGAGGCGCGACCGCGGGGTCACGGCGACCGTCGCCAGCCACGTCACCGCGGGGATCGGCAGCAGCACGGCCGTGAACCCGTCCACGCGCAGCAGCGGCGTCCCGGCCAGGAATCGGTGGCACCCGTCGTCGGTCCACGCCAGCAGCACGAGGGCCGCGAGCGACATCGCGGCACCGGCGAGCACCGCGATCCGGCGCAGCTTCTCGGTCGCGAGGTCGAGCCGCGCCGCCGCGACGACGACGAGGGGCGCCGCGAACAACACCGCCGCGACGGCGAGCCGCGCGGTCATGGCGACCTCCGGTCCTGACGTGCCCGCGTCCCCCACCCCTCGCCGCACAGCAGGCGATCGCAGCGATCGAACGCGCGGGCGATGCGACGGAACGGCGCCACGACGCAGCGATCGAGCAGGGCATCGACGAAGCCGCGCTCGAGGGCGAACACGTAGAGGCCGCGTTGCCATGCCCCCACGACGGCGCGCCCCGACGGGGTCACCCGCTCGCCGAGGCGGTCTTCGAGTTCGCGCAGGTCGTGCAAGATGTTCGGCGCGCTGAGCAGCTGCAGCAACCGGAAGCTCGCGTGTCCGACGATGTGAAGGAACGCGAGCGTCGTGAAGCCGCACGCGATCTCGACCACGATCACCCCGACCTGCGCCAGCGAAGCGTAGGCGAGCGCCGATTTGACGTCGCTCTGGGCACGGCCCGCGAGGCTGGCGTAGACCGCCGTCGCGGCGCCCACGAGGGCGGCGAGCACCTGCGCGGCGATCGACTCGGCGAACAGCGACTGCGCCCGCAGCAGCAGGAAGCACCCGGCGTGGATCGAGAGCGCGCCGTAGTAGACGGCGCTCGACGGAGTGGGCCCCTCCATCGCCCGCGGAAGCCACCCGGAGAACGGAAGCAAGGCGCTCTTCCCCGCGACCGCGACGAGCAGGAGCAGGGCGATGACGAGGGCCTGCCCGCCCGTGATCCCGAGCGCAGCCGTGTTGCCCGCGAACACGTCGGAGAGCGTGCCGCTGCCGGCCCAGTGATGGAGCAGGACGGCGGCGCTCAACATCGCGGCATCGCTCGCGCGATAGACCGCGAACACCCGCAGCGCGTTCTCGACGGCGGCGCGCCGTTCATGGAAGAACCCGACGAGCAGCGTAGAGCTGAGGCCGAGCAACTCCCACCCGGCGAACAACAGCTCGATGCTCCCCGCCAACGCGACGAGCATGATCCCGAGCGCGAACAGGGAGAACTGCATGAAGTAGCGGTCGAAGCCCGTTTCGCGATGCAGATAGCGGGTGGAGAACGCCGCGACGATGCCGCACACGGCGGTCGCCAGCACGGCGAAGCCCAACGAATGCCCGTCGATCACGAACTCGAGCGCGAACTGGCCGTGGCCCGAGGAGAACCATGCGCCGTACGAAATCTCCCGCGTCCGTGCGCCCGTGCGCCCGTACGCGAACAAGAGGACGAGCGATGCCACGAACGACGTGAGCATGGCCGAGCGGGTGAGCAGCGCGGTCCAGCGCTCCGGCAGTGGACGCCGACAGCCCGCCGGGATGGCCACCGCGGCGAACAGCGCTGCCGGAGCGGCGAGCATCACCAACAAAACCACTTCGACGATTCGATGCATCGGACGTCTTCTCCATCGGTGCTCGCGTCCCCGCGATCGCGCGGCAGCGCGAGCCTGCCCCCTCGGTCACGTGAAGCCGCCCATGGGCGCGGCTCGGCGGGGCGGATGCTACGGCTGTCTTCGGGAACCACCAAGGCGCGTAGCGAAGCCGCTCGCGTCGAAGCGCGCGCGCGAAAGGTTTTCGGTCCAAGAGGCTCGAGGATCGTGGCGAACTTGGTCACCACTGTCAGATTCGAGGAGCCGTCCGCGGGACATCCGAACCGAGTGGGGAAAAATTGGACACCTCGAGTGGGGAGAAACGCCCCACGCCGCGTGCGCCGCGGAGCCGGCAGGGGTCCACAGCCCTCCGTACGACCCCCTAGCGCGCGGTATTCGGCGGCGGGGTAGCCGCCATGACCGAGCCGTGATACGGCCGAACCGGGTGCAACAAATGCGCGAGCTGAAGCAACTCTTCGACAACAATCGAGAATGGGCCGCTCAAATGTGCGCGGCCGACCCACAGTACTTCGAAAAGCTGAGCAAGCTCCAGACCCCGCCCTACCTCTGGATCGGCTGTTCGGACAGCCGCGTTCCCGCCAATCAGATCGTGGGACTGCCTCCGGGCGACGTCTTCGTGCACCGCAACGTCGCGAACGTCGTGGTCCACACGGATTTCAACTGCCTCTCCGTCATCCAGTACGCGGTGGAGGTGTTGAAGGTCCAACACATCATCGTGTGTGGGCACTATGGCTGCGGCGGGGTCTCGGCGGCGTTGAACCATCAACCCTACGGGCTCATCGACAACTGGCTGCGCCACATCAAGAACGTCTACGAAGCGTGTGAACTCTCCAAAGACACGACCCTGAGCGACGAAGAGCGTGCGAACGCGTTGTGTGAAATCAACGTGATCGCGCAGGTCAAGAACGTCTGTCACACCACCATCGTGCAGTCCGCGTGGCGTCGAGGACAGCAGGTATCCGTGCACGGGTGGATCTACTCGCTCAAAGACGGCCTGTTGAAGGACCTCGGCGCGACCATCTCGAGCGACGAGCAGCTCGACGCCATCTACCGTATGCAGGCGCCTCGCTGAGCACTGCGGAGAAGGCGCAACGCATCACGATCGCGCCTCGCCGCGGGGCATGCCGGCCCCAGGGCGAGGCGCGACGCACCGGAGAGGCCCTGTTCCGGCCACCGCCGCTTGGTTTCCTCCGCCCGCGCGGGACATCGATTTTCGGTGTTGGCCCAGAGCGTTCGCGGTACTGTCTCGGACAGACGCACGGAGACGGATGACGTTGCGGCACCGAGGCCCGACAAACGCATGGCACGAGGGCCTTCCCCGCTGGACGATCCGAAGCCGAGCAAGGACAACGAACGGTTCCGATCGAGCAGCCCGGGTTGCATGGCTCGCGGGACGAGAGAAGAGAGACGATGGGTAACAAGTTGTTTGTCGGGGGTCTCAGCTGGGACACCAATGATGAGGGCCTGCGTGAAGCCTTTGAACGCTTCGGCGACGTGGTCGAAGCGAAGGTCATCACCGACCGCGAGACGGGACGGTCGCGAGGTTTCGGCTTCGTGACGTTCTCGGACGGCAATGCTGCACAAGCCGCGATCCAGGAGATGGACGGCAGCATGCTCGACGGACGTTCGCTTCGCGTGAACGAAGCACAAGATCGACAGGGCGGCGGCGGTCCTGGAGGCGGCGGAGGGCGACGCCCCGGAGGGCCCGGCGCAGGCCGTCGCCCTGGCGGCGGTGGAGGGGGCGGCCGCGGTGGATCCGGCCGAGGGGGCCCCGGACGCGGACGCGATTGATCCGCACACCCGTCGACCCACGCCCGCACGCGCAAGCCTGCGGGCGTTTTCGTTTCCGCCGCCGGATCGCTTCGACCTCGGCGCGGCGACGATCCGCGGCTGTTAGCCTCCCGGCGTGAAGACACGAACGATGGGACGCGCGGGCGTCCAGGTCTCCGAGGTGGGGCTCGGCTGTTGGCAGCTCGGGCGAGAATGGGGCGACGTTTCCGAGACCGCCGCGCGAGCGGTGCTCGACGCTGCCCTCGATGCCGGCGTCACGTTCCTCGACACCGCCGACGTCTACGGCGATGGGCGCAGCGAGCAGTTCATCGGTGATCTCCGGGCGCGTCGGAGCGAGCGGCCGTTCGTCGCGACCAAGCTCGGGCGACGCCTCGGCTATCCCGATGGCTACAGCTACGAGGTGTTCCGCGAGAGCGTCCAGCGATCGCTCCGCAACCTGCGCTGCGACACCCTCGATCTCGTCCAACTGCACTGCATCCCGAAGCCGTGGTTGGAGCGCCCCGAGACGTTCGGTTGGCTGCGTCGCCTCCGGGACGAAGGACTCATCCGACACTACGGGGCGAGCGTCGAGACGATCGAAGAGGGCCTCGTCTGCCTGGAGGACGCCGAGCTCGCGTCGTTGCAGGTGATCTTCAACGTGTTTCGGCAGCGCCCCGCCGAGACGTTGCTCGCGCGGGCCCGAGCCGCCGGCGTCGCGATCATCGCCCGCCTCCCGCTCGCGAGTGGCTTGCTCGGCGGCCACATCGACGCGCAGACGCGGTTCGATCCGTCGGACCATCGCCACTTCAACGCCGACGGCCAAGCCTTCAGCGTCGGCGAGACGTTCTCCGGGCTCGGGCAGGCGCGCGGGGTCCAGGCGTCGGCGCGCGTGGCCGAGCTGTGCCCGCCCGACATGAGCCGGGCGGAGTTCGCCCTGCGTTGGATCCTCGATCACGAGGCCGTCACGGTCGTGATCCCCGGCGCACGCACGCCGGCGCAGGTCCGGAGCAACGCGGCGGCGAGCGAGCGTCCCTCCCTCTCCACGGAGACCCACGCCCGGCTGCGTACGATCTACGAAACCGAAGTCGAGCCGTTCATTCGCGGCCCGCAATGAGCGTGGGGATCCCGACGCGTCGGGCGACGGCGTTGTTTGCTATGACGGTGCGGTGTCGCCGTTCTCCTCCGCCTGCCGCGTCGGTCTGATCGCGCTCGTCCCCTGGCTTGCCTGCGATCGCGGCCCCGGCCCCGAAACGTGCTTCGACGTCTGCGGCCCGGGCACGCTCTGCGTCGCGGAACGATGCGTCCCCGCGCCGCCGTCCGCCGATGAAGCCCCACCCGCGTCCGAAGACCGCAAGCGCGGCAAGAAGCGGAATCGCAAGCGCAAGCGTGCGACCGAGGCCAGCCCCGACCACGCCGCGCTGCCTCCCTTCGAACCCGTCGACGATCGTCACGTGCCGCGCTACGACCCGAACGAGACCCAGCAGATCGGCCCGGGCAGCGGGAGCGAGCGGATCCCCGACCACACGATCCGCGAACACCTGCGCCAGCTCGAGCCCGCGTTCAACGCCTGCATCGCCCGCGCGGCCGAGTACAGCCCGACCGAGTTGCCGCCGGGCGAGGTCGACTTCGAGTTCGGCATCCGCCCCACGGGCAAGCTCGCGGGCGTCAACGTCAAGGCGCCGAAGGCCCTGCAGGCGTTCGGGATCGTGCCGTGCCTGCGCGTGGCGTTGTTCCGTCATCGCTTCCCGAGCTACGACGGGCCGACGACGGGCGTCACGTATTCGTTCCGCGTGGAGTGAGCGACGGCCCGCAGGGGCGGGCCATCGCTCCGCGAGGCTCAGCCCCGTTCGATCTGGGCGACGACCGCTTCGCCCATGGCCGACGTCGAGAGCTCGCCGCCGAGGTCCCGCGTGCGGGCTCCGGACGCGAGCACGGCATCGACGGCGGCATCCACCGCGAGGGCTTCGTCGTTCATGCGCAGCGAGTAGCGCAGGAGCATCGCGACGCTGGCGATCGTGCCGAGGGGGTTGGCGATGCCCTTGCCGGCGATGTCGGGCGCGGACCCGTGGATCGGCTCGTAGAGCCCGGGGCCGTCCGCACCGATCGAGGCGCTCGGCAGCAGCCCGATCGAACCCGCGAGCACCGAGGCTTCGTCGGTGAGGATGTCGCCGAACATGTTCTCGGTGACGATGACGTCGAACCGCCGCGGGTCGCGGATGAGGTGCATCGCGGCCGCGTCGACGAGCACGTGCTCGAGCTCGACCTGCGGGTAGTCCTTGGCGACCTCGGTGACGATCTGCCGCCACAGGCGGGAGGACTCGAGCACGTTGGCCTTGTCGACCGACGCGAGGCGCTTGTTCCGGCCGAGCGCGAGCTCGAATGCGAGCCGGGCGATCCGCTCGATCTCGTGCTCGTGGTAGAGCAGCGTATCGATCGCGTAGCGGCGTCCGTCCTTCTCGGCGCGGAGCTTCGGCTCGCCGAAGTAGAGACCGCCCGTCAGCTCGCGCACGACCATCATGTCGACGCCCGCGACGAGATCGGCACGCACGGGGCTGGCGCTCGCCATCACCGGATGGCAACGCACCGGGCGAAGGTTGGCGAACACGCCGAGGCCCGCGCGGATGGCCAGGAGGCCCTGCTCCGGACGAACCTTGACGCTCGGATCGTCGAACCGGGGATGACCGACGGCGCCGAGGAGCACCGCGTCGGACGAGCGGCACGCCTCGAGGGTCGCGTCGGGGAGCGCGGATCCGGTGGCGTCGATGGCCACGCCGCCGATCAGGTGCTCTTCGTACGTGAAACGATGACCGAAGCGACGGCCGATCGCATCGAGGACGTTGCGCGCTTGTGCGAGCACCTCGGGGCCGATTCCATCGCCGGGCAACAGGACGATCCGGGCAGACATGGGGGCCTTCTCCTTTGTTCGGAGCGAATCGTCAATGCCGACCGCGCCGAAAGCCGCGCCGCGCGAAGCCGACGCTCGGCCCGGGAGGGGCGCCACCTGGGCGATCGCGGCCACCAGGTGGTCCAGGAGCTCGGGCAACGGCCGCGTCGCGTCGACGCGCAAGGCCGGCTCGTCGGCCGCGGGCGGCTCGAGAGCCGCGAATTGCGAGGGGACCAGCGTCGGTGCCGCGAAATGGCCTGCGCGGGTGGCCGCCCGCACCTGGACGATCTCCGGGGGCGCCTCGAGATACACGAAGACGAGCCCCGGAACGCGCTCGCAGAGCCGATCGCGATATCGGCGCCGAAGTGCCGAACACGTCGCCACGACCGTCCCGTGCCCGCGCGCCTCGAGCATCGCGTCGGCCACGGCATCGAGCCATGGCCAGCGATCGTCGTCCACCAAGGGAATCCCGGCGCGCAACTTGGCCACGTTCGCGGGGGGGTGCAGGGCGTCGGCCTCGACGAAAGCGGCCCCGCAACGCCGCGCCAGGGCTTCGGCCACGGTGGTCTTGCCGACTCCGCTGACGCCCATGATCACGTAGACGCGCGCAGGAGAACGATCCGGGCCGGGAGGCGGTGGAGGCGAACGCATCGTCGTCGGGCGCACCATACCCCGTCCGACGCTTGTGCGCGGAGAGGTCCTGTCGTAGGTAGGGCTCCCCGTGCGTCGCCCCCCCTCCCCCGCGCTGACGGCTCCGGTGCGGCCCGACGGTCCCGATCGTGGGCGAATCGGGCTCTTCTGGCAGGCCGCGGACGACCCGTTGGCGGCGACGTGCTCGACGGCCGAGGAGGTTCGCCAAGGCCTGCGCCGGCTGGCCGACCCGCTCGCGGTCGTCGAGCGGCCGGAGGGCTTGGCCCTTGCCGTCGGCGGGGCTTGGACCGCGGAGCCCGGACCCGCGCGCTGGCCCGTCCGCGCGTTCGTCCCTCCCATGCCGCCCGAAGCCCTCGGTGACCCGGCGTTCGCCCGCACGCACGGCCTGCGTTTCAACTACGTCGCCGGCGCGATGGCCAACGGCATCACGTCGACCGACCTCGTCGTCGCCATGGGACGCGCGGGCATGCTCGCCTTCTTCGGCGCCGCCGGCCTGCCCCCGGCCGAAGTCGACGCCGCGATCACGCGCCTGCACGCGGCGCTGCCCGACCGCGCGTGGGGCAGCAACCTCATCCACAGCCCTTACGAGCCCGAGCTCGAGCGCGCCGTCAGTGACCTCTACCAGCGTCGCGACGTTCGGCGCGTGTCGGCGTCGGCCTATCTCCGAATCACGCCCGCGCTCGTCGCGTATCGCCTGCATGGCATCCACGAAGCGAACGGCCGCATCGCCACGCCCAACGCGGTGTTCGCCAAGGTGAGCCGCACCGAGGTGGCCGCGCGGTTCCTCGCGCCCG
>Ga0079224_100012279_pt1 | contig 11848 bp, 9 predicted proteins | sample Stecom2015_FD_80414 | JGI IMG/M metagenome (GOLD analysis project Ga0079224, IMG submission 80414) | Agricultural soil microbial communities from Utah to study Nitrogen management - Steer compost 2015 | ecosystem: Environmental > Terrestrial > Soil > Agricultural land | place: USA: Utah...
CCATCTCGACCACCAACATCGCCCTGATGGGCACGCTCGGGGTGCGCGAGGTGGCCGCGGGCGGACTGGCCCTGGTGCTGTTCAACCAGATCCGCACCATGTGCGTCGGCCTGATCACCGGCACCGGCAACCAGGTCGCCGCGGCCGTCGGCGCGGCGGGCAAGCGGGGCGTCTCGGCGCGCGCGGACGTGCGCGACATCGTGCGCGCCAGCTTCCTCATCGCCACCGCCGCCGGCCTGCTCGGCGGCCTGCTGCTCGTCGGGCTCGGCTGGTCGTTGCGGTGGCTCGGCCAGGACGCCGGAGTGCTCGAGGCCGCGCGCCCGCTCATGGTCGCGCTCGCTCCCGGCCTGCTGCCCTGCCTGTGGTTCCAGGTGCTGCGCCAGTACACCGTCGGCATGCAACGGCCGCAGGCGCTGCTCACCGTGACGCTCGGCTCGATCGCGGTGAACCTGCTGCTCGCCCTTGCCTTCATGCACGGCTGGGCCGGCCTGCCCGCGCTCGGCCTGACCGGCATCGGCGTGGCCACCTCACTGGTGCACCTGGTCACCTTCGGCGTGTTCTGGGCGATGGTGCGCCGCGACACCGGCCTGGCCCCGATGCTCGCGGTGCGGCCGTGGCCGGTGCGCCGGTCGACAGTGGTCTCCGAGCTGCGCCTCGGCACGCCGATCGCGCTGACCTACGGCTCGGAAGCGGGCATGTTCTCGGTGCTCGCGCTGGTCATGGGCACCATCGGCCCGGCGGCGCTGGCCGCCCACAATGTCGTCTACCAGATCATCTACATCGTCTTCCAGGTCGCCATCGGCATCTCGCACGGCGCCTCGATCCTGGTCAGCCGGGCGGTGGCGCGCGAGGAACACGAGCGCGCGCACGGGCTGGCCTGGCTGGCGCTGCGCTACGCGGGTCTGGTGGCCGCGGTGACCGGCACGGTCTACGTGCTCGCCCCTGATCTGGTGCTGCGGCCGTTCCTGGCAGCCGACGACATCGCCGGCCTCGAGGTGGCGCACACGCTGCTGCTCATCGGCATCGTGTTGCAGTTCTTCGACGCCGCCCAGAACATCGGCACCGGCCTGCTGCGCGGGCTGAAGGAGACCGGCGCGGGCCTGCGGCTGTCGGTGATCGGCTACTGGGGCGTCGGCCTGCCCGGCGCGGTGCTGCTGGCGCTGCCGCTCGGCCTGGGCGCGGCGGGCGTGTGGTGGGGACTGACCGCCGGGCTGGCGACGACGGCCGCGCTCATGCTGCGCCGCTACTTCGCCCTGCTCGCCGAACAGGCCCGGCCACGGCCGCGGCAGGTGCCGCGGGCCATGGCCGGGTAGTTCGCGGGGCCGCGCGGCCCCGTGCGGACGGACTAGACGTTCACGCCGTAGTCGCGCGCGATGCCGGCGAGGCCGGAGGCGTAACCCTGACCGATGGCGCGGAACTTCCACTCCCCGCCGTGCCGGTACAGCTCGCCGAAGATCATCGCGGTCTCGGTGGACGCGTCCTCGGTGAGGTCGTAGCGGGCCAGCTCGGCGTTGGTGTTCAGATCGACGACGCGGATGTAGGCGTTGCGGATCTGCCCGAAGGACTGGCCGCGCACGTCCGCCTCGTGGATGGACACCGGGAAGAAGATGTTCGTGATCGACGGCGGGGTGGCCGCCAGGTCGATGTTGATCGTCTCGTCGTCGCCGTCGCCCTCGCCGGTGAGATTGTCACCGGTGTGCTCGATGGTGCCCTCCGGCGAGCGCAAGTTGTTGTAGAAGACGAAGTGCTGGTCCGACAGCACCTTCAGGTTGGGACCGCACGCCAGCGCGCTGGCGTCGAGGTCGTAGTCCGCACCGGTGGTGGTGCGGACATCCCAGCCCAAGCCGACCGAGACCTTGGTCAGATTCGGGGCCTGCTTCGACAGCGAGACGTTGCCGCCCTTGGCCAATGTGACGCTCATGATCCCCTTTCCGTCCGCGCATCCTCACGCGGGTTATCCGTTGTGACTGTGTTCAATTGGAAGTGCGCTGTGCGGCGTTCAATTGGAAGTGCGCTGTGCGGCGTTCAATTGGAAGTGCGCTGCGGTGTTCAATTGGAAGTGCGCCGCGCCGTCAGGCCGGGTCGCGTGCCCAGCCGGTCAGCGTGGCGAATCGGCCCTTCAGCGCGTCGAGCTCGGACTCGTCGAGCACGCGACGCTGAATGCCCTGCGTCACCGCGAAGGCGGACTGCCGGTGATCATCGATCACGGCCACATCCAACTGCACGGCCACATAGTCCTGCGCATCGGGCATCTCTTCGGCGATCACCTTGGCCTCGCCGCGGGCGCACAGGGCCACGTTCCCGCCACCGAGGATCAGCAGCGCGACCTCGGGCCGCTCCCGCAGCCGGGCCAGCGAACCGCGATCGGACTTCAACGAGATCAGGACGCGGCGGTCACCGGCGCGCACGGGCCAGGACACCGGGATGGCGTGCGGCGCCGGATCGGTCGTGACCAGCACGGCGATGGTCTCCTGTGGCCACTCCGGGAGCACGTCCAACTCGGGATGATCGGATGTCAACTTGGTCACCTCGTGGGATCGTTGTGCGCGGCGGGCTGTGCCGCACAGAGCCAGTCTAGGGCGATCCGGCCACCTCGCGCCGGGCCATCGGGACCGCGCATACGCCCGGGATGCGCCCTGGCAGACCAGCGTTACCACACCCGGTCCCGGGTGCACGGGTGTTCACAGCGATTGACGGACTGTTCGCTCCGATGCATCATTCGATAGCGACGCCCCGTTCACGGGGCGTTCATCGATTGCTGGCCGATGGCTGTCCGGCTTTGCGTGCTGTTCTCCTGCCGCGCTCGAGCCATCCTCCTCGCTCCGCGCCGGCCGGTGGGACCGCACACCGTCGACGACGCGCTGTGTGCCCGCCGCGCAGCGCCCTGCCGTGAGTGAGGTGAGAACGACATGGTGAACCGACCGTCGGGAGCAAGGGGTGCCTGCGGCCCCGTAGTGCGAAATCTCGCCTACTCGCAGGCAGCGCTGGCCGATCTGGTCTGGCTGCGCGAACAGCTCACCGATGCCGGCGTGCCGTTCCTGCTGGTCCGCAACGACGAGCCGAGGCCGGTGCTCGCCGCCGACGCGGCGCACCGCGACGTCGCCGACCGGGTGACGGCCGCCGCGCTGACCGCCGGATTCTATTGCGACGGTATCGAGCCAGGCATCCTGCGGCTCGGCCGCGACGTCGATCCGGCCCACCACGTGGAGCTGGAGCTGTGGGAGTACCACGGCGACACCGTCTCCTGCCCGCGCTCGAACGCCCTGACCAGGCCGGTTTTCGACCTGGCCGATGTGGAGCACACCGAGATCACCCTGTTCGATCTCACCTGGCCGACGCTGACGGGCATGTTCGCCCCGCAGGCCGACGACGTGGATTTCGACATCGACATCGTCTTCTCCTGGGTCGACGGCTCCGATCCCGAACTGCGCGCCCGGCGCGCGGGCATGATGGCGCAGGTCGTCGTCGGTGAGGGCGACGACGCCGACGCCCGCATCCGCCAGATCGACGAACTGCGCTTCGCACTGCGCTCGGTGGACAAGAACGCGCCGTGGATCCGGCGGATCTTCATCGCCACCGATTCCCGTCCGCCCGCCTGGCTCGCCGAGCACCCCAAGGTCACCATCGTGCGCGCGGTCGACCACTTCGCCGACACCTCGGGCCTTCCGGTGTTCAACTCCCACGCCGTGGAGAGCCAGCTGCACCACATCGACGGGCTCAGCGAGCACTTCCTGTACTCCAACGACGACATGTTCTTCGCCCGCCCGGTGCGGCCGTCGATGTTCTTCACTCCCGCCGGGGTGAGCCGGTTCATCGAGTCCGACCTGCGCATCGGTCCCGGCACGAGCAACGAGCGGCGCAGCGGGTACGAGAACGCCGCGCGCGTGAACCGGGCCCTGCTCCTGCAGCGCTTCGGCCACGTCATCACCCGCCACCTCGAGCACACCCCGGTCCCGCTGCGCCGCAGCGTGCTCCGGGAGATGGAGCAGCGCTTCCCCGAGGACTTCGCGCGCACCAGCCACAGCCGCTTCCGCGCCGCCACCGACATCTCGGTGACCAACTCGCTGTACCACTACTACGCGCTGTTCACCGGGCGCGCGGTGCCGCAGGAGGCCGCCAGGGTGGCCTACATCGACACCACGCTGCGCAGCGGGCTGCTCGAGCTCGACGAGATCGCGCAATGCCGCGACCTGGACTTCTTCTGCCTCAACGACAGCAGTTTCCCCGAGGTCCCCGAATCCGAACGGGTGCGCGAGGTCTCACGCTTCCTCGCGGACTACTACCCGGCGGCAGCGCCGTGGGAGCGGATCAGCGAGCCGGCCCGTCACCACCGTGTGGAGCCGACTGCCGGCGCCGCATGACCTGCGGGATGCGGGCCGCCGGGGCGATCACGATGCCCTCGGCGGCCAGCCGCGCCGCGGCCTGTTCCGGCGTGGCTGGCTCGCCGACCGTGGCGCCGGAGTCGATCGCCACCACCGAGTGCATGACGGTGTCGGGATAGACGTGCACGAAGTTGAACGACTGCGCGCCGTCGCGGCCGCGCAGGCCGCCCTCGGCGACCGAGAGGTCCTGGGTGTAGCAGCTCGACGAGGCCACCGAGACCGGGATGCCTGCGAAGGTGGCGAAGGTCGAGAAGTGCACGTGCCCGGCCAGGATGGCGCGCACGTCGCTGCCGCGCAGCACATCGGCCAGCCTGCGCTGGTCACGCAACTCCGCGGTGACGGCCAGGTCGAGCAGGCAGGGCACCGGCGGGTGGTGCATGGCCAGGATGGTGCCGAACGGCGCGGGCTCGGACAGCACATCGCGCAGCCAGTCCAGCTGCTCGTCGGTGACCTCGCCGTGGTGGTGGCCGGGCACCGTGGTGTCCAGCGCGATGACGCGCAGTCCGTCGACGGTGTGCACCTCGTCGAAGGGCAGGCCGGTGGGCTGCTGGTCGAGCAGGCGGCGGCGCATGGTGCGCCGGTCGTCGTGATTGCCCATCACCCAGATCACCGGCGCGCCGACCCGCCGTGCGAACGGCTCGACCAGCGCGCGCAGCTTGTCGTAGGCGTCGGGCTCGCCCCGGTCGACGAGATCGCCGGTGAAGACGATCGCGGTGGGCTTGATGCGGCTGGCCTCGGCGTGCGCGATGAGTTCGCGCAGCCGCTCATCGGCGTCGACAGCGCCGTACAGCTCGCCGTCGCCCGCGATCAGATGTGTGTCGCTGAAATGGAACAGAATATGGTCGGGCCGCGGATACTCCGCGACTCTGTCGATCGGCACCGGACTGGCACCCCTCCCGGTGGCAGCACCACCGTCGGTTTCGGAATTCGACCAAAGAATATCGAAGTCCGGCGACGCGTTCCTCTCAGGACGGTGACGAGTCGGTGTCCGATGGACGAAGGGGCAGCAGACGTCTCCAGTCCTCGGCGGACAGCGCGGCGCGCGTACCGCGCTCGGCCTCGGCGGCGTCCTCGGCGGCCCTGATCCGCGCGGCGAAGGCCAGCACCGCCTTGCGCAGCCGCTCCTCGGCGCTGTCCCGGCCGCCGAGGTGGACCACCCGCAGCTCCCGCGGCACCAGATCGGCGGGCAGGCCCGCGGCGCTGCTGCGCGCGACCACCTTCTCCGCGAGCGCCAGCGCGGGCTGGGCCATGGCGATGCCGTCCAGGCAGGACCGGCGGGTCTTCTCCGCCGATTTACGCTCCTGCCAGGCACGTTCCTGCGCGGCGATCTTCTCCTCGACGCTCGCGTCCGGGTCGATGACCGGGGCGAGCAGATGCGGGCTGCGGTTGACCAGCTTGGCGACCAACGCCGCGGCCACGTCGTGCACCGTGAATTCCCCCGCCGCCTCGGCGATCCTGGAGTGGAAGAGCACCTGCAACAACAGGTCGCCCAGTTCCTCCTTGATGGTCTCGGCGTCGTCGGCACCGATGGCATCGAGCAGTTCGTAGGTCTCCTCGAGCAGGTACGGACGCAGCGAGTCGTGGGTCTGGGTGACCTCCCAGCCGCCGAAGCGCCACAGCCGGTCCATCACCTCCACCGCGCCTGCCAGCCCGGCGGAGACGAGTTCGACATCCCCGGCGCCGGATCGTTCCACCGTCATCGCGCCACCGTCATCGCGCCACCGTCGCCTCGGTCGCCACGCTCATGTCCACCGCGCCCTTGGCCTTGCCGTCCAGCGCCAGCAACAGATCGGCGATGAACTGCAACAGCCGCACATCGCGCACCCGCTCGGCGCCCACGCTGTCCTCCACCCGGGGCAGCGGCAACTGCACCACGCCGCTGGCCGCCTTGTAGCTCGCGGTCGGGTAGAGCCGGGCGAGCCGCAACTGCTTGGAGTCAGGCAGCCCCGGCAGCGGGGAGATCTTCAGCGTGGTTCCGGTGACGGCGATCTCGGTGACGCCGTACTCCCTGGCCAGCAACCGCAGCCTGGCCACCGACACCAGGCGGCCGACCTCGACCGGCAGCGGGCCGTAGCGGTCGACGAGTTCTTCCACAACAGCGGCCAGTGTCGAATCGTCGTGCGCGGCCGCCAGTTTGCGGTAGGCCTCCAGGCGCAGCCGGTCGCTGGCGATGTAGTCGGGCGGGATGTGCGCGTCGACGGGCAGGTCAATGCGCACCTCCTTGACCTCCTCGGTGGTGATCGGTTTGCCGTCGGCGGCGGCGCGATAGGCCTCCACCGCCTCGCCGACCAGCCGCACGTACAGGTCGAAGCCGACGCCGGCGACGTGACCGGACTGCTCGGCGCCGAGCACATTGCCCGCGCCGCGGATCTCGAGATCCTTCATGGCCACCGCCATACCCGCGCCGAGATCGGAGTTCTGCGCGATGGTGGCCAGCCGGTCGTAGGCGGTCTCGGTGAGCGGCTTCTCCGCCGGATACAGGAAGTAGGCGTAGCCGCGCTCGCGGGAACGCCCGACGCGGCCGCGCAGCTGGTGCAACTGGGACAGGCCGAGGGTGTCGGCGCGCTCGACGATCAGGGTGTTGGCGTTGGAGATGTCGAGGCCGGTCTCGATGATGGTGGTACACACCAGTACGTCGTACTCGCGCTGCCAGAAGCCCTGCACGGTGCGCTCGAGGGTGTCCTCGTTCATCTGGCCGTGCGCGACCACCACCCTGGCCTCGGGCACCATGTCGCGAATGCGCTTGGCCGCCTTGTCGATCGAGGACACCCGGTTGTGCACGTAGAACACCTGGCCGTCGCGCAGCAGCTCGCGGCGGATGGCGGCGGTGACCTGCTTGTCGTTGTAGGCGCCGACGTAGGTGAGCACCGGGTGGCGCTCCTCCGGCGGGGTGAGGATGGTCGACATCTCGCGGATGCCTGCCAGGCTCATCTCCAGGGTGCGCGGGATCGGGGTGGCCGACATGGTGAGCACGTCGACGTGGGTGCGCAGCGCCTTGATGTGCTCCTTGTGCTCGACACCGAAGCGCTGCTCCTCGTCGACGATGACCAGGCCGAGGTTCTTCCAGCGCACGCCGGTCTGCAACAGCCGGTGCGTGCCGACCACGATGTCGACCTCGCCGTCGGCCATGCCCTGCAACACCTCCCGGGACTCGGCCGGATCGGTGAAGCGCGACAGGCCCTTCACGGTCACCGGGAAGCCGGCGACCCGCTCGGTGAAGGTCTGCAGGTGCTGCTGGGCCAGCAGGGTGGTCGGCACCAGCACCACGACCTGCTTGCCGTCCTGCACCGCCTTGAACGCCGCGCGCACCGCGATCTCGGTCTTGCCGTAGCCGACGTCGCCGCAGATCACCCGGTCCATCGGCACCGGCTTTTCCATATCGGCCTTGACGTCGGCGATGGCGGTCATCTGGTCGACGGTCTCGGTGAAGGCGAAGGCGTCCTCCATCTCCTTCTGCCACGGGGTGTCCGGGCCGAAGGCGTGACCGGGCGCGGCCTGGCGGGCGGCGTAGAGCTGCACCAGCTCACCGGCGATCTCGCGAACCGCCTTGCGCGCCTTGCGCTTGGTGTTGGCCCAGTCCGAGCCGCCCAGCTTGGACAGGCTCGGCATCTCGCCGCCGACATAGCGCGAGAGCTGGTCCAGCGATTCCATCGGCACGAACAGCCGGTCGCCGGGCTGGCCGCGCTTGCTCGGCGCGTACTCGATGACCAGGTACTCCCGGCGCGCGCCGCCCACGGTGCGCTCGATCATCTCAACGAACCGGCCGATGCCGTGCTGATCGTGCACCACCATGTCGCCCGCGTTCAGCGCCAGCGGGTCGACCTGGTTGCGGCGCTTGGCGGGCAGCCGCTTGCCCTCGCCGGGGGCGGTGACCCGGTTACCGGTCAGATCGGACTCCGCGACGATCACCAGGTTCGCGTCGTCGAAGATCACGCCGTCGTGCAGCGAGCCGCACAGCACTCCCACCACGCCGGGCTCGGGTTCGGCGCCGGGGGCCAGTGTGGCGGCGGGCACCTCGGCGTCGGCCAGCCGCTCGGACACCCGCTGGGCGGTGCCGTGGCCGGCGACGACGACCACCGCACGGCCGCCGGTGGTCACATGGGCGCGCAGTGAGGCGAAGATGGTGGCGACCATCTCCTCGGAGCCGCGCGCGGTCGGGGCCTGCTGCACCGGCAGCACCACCTCGGCCGGATCGCCGGAGGCCAGCGGGCTCAGCGACCACCAGGGCAGCCCGCGCCGCGCGGCGTCCTCGGCGATGGTGTCCAGCGGACGGTAGGAGGAGGCGGCCAGGTCGAGGCCGCCCGCGCCCATCGGGGCGTCGGCGCCGAAGGAGGCCGCGGTCCAGGAGGCCTCCAGGAACTCCGCGCCGGTGCGCACCAGGTCGGCGGCGCGGGTGCGGATCTTCTCCGGGTCGCACAGCAGCAGGTGGGCGCCGTCGGGCAGCTGCTCGGTGAGCAGGCGCAGCTCCCCGGGTTGCAGCACCGGCAGCAGGGCCTCCATGCCCTCCACCGGGATGCCCTCGGCCAGCTTGTCCAGCATCTCCACCAGGGCGGCGTCGGCGGCGTGCTCCTTGCCGAGCTCGGCGGCGCGCTCACGCACCCCCGGGGTGAGCAGCAGCTCCCGGCACGCAGTGGCGACCACGGTGTCCACCCCGACCTCGGGCAGCGACCGCTGATCGGCCACCGAGAAGGCACGCACCTGGGTGATCTCGTCGCCCCAGAACTCCACCCGCACCGGATGGTCGGCGGTGGGCGGGAACAGGTCGAGGATGCCGCCGCGCACCGCGAACTCACCGCGCTTGCCGACCATGTCGACGCGGGTGTAGGCGAACTCGGCCAGCCGGTTCAGCAGCGCGTCGAAGTCCAGTTCGGCGCCTTCGCGCAGCACGATCGGCTCGATGTCGCCGAGACCGGCCGCCATCGGCTGCATGAGCGAGCGCACCGTGGTGACCAGCACCCGCAGCGGCGGGAAGACCCGGTCCTCGGGATGGGCGAGCCTGCGCATGACCGCCAGCCGCCTGCCCACGGTGTCGGCGCCGGGCGAGAGCCGCTCGTGCGGCAGCGTCTCCCAGGACGGGAACTGGGCCACCGTGTCGCCGAGCATCTCGGTCAGCTCCACGGTCAGGTCGTCGGCCTCCCGGCCGCTGGCGGTCACCACGACCACCGGCCGTTGCCGCGCCATCGTCACCGCGACGAACGAACGGGCCGCCGCGGGCGCCACCATGTCGACCGAGGACGTACCGACCAGGTCGGTGACGGTGCGCAACGCGGCGTCGGCACCGGCGACCGCGGCCAGTCCGGCCAGTGGTGGACGAGACGAGGACATCAACGACTCCTGAACTCGGGTCGGGCGCTCAGCACAGCCAACCGAGTCTAATCACGGCATCCGGTCGGCGATCCGCCCGCCCCGCGATGCGGACTCGACGGCATGGAAGGCGAGCACGGCTGTGCTCGTGATCGCGTCCGTGGTGTTCGCCGCCCGCCGCACACCGCGCATGCTCGGCGCGGCGCTGGGCACGGCGACGAGCGCGGCCCTGCTCGCGGCGCCGGTGTTCGTGCTCGGCATGGGGCTCTCGGCGCTCCTCGGCTGAGACACCCCCGTTCGCCGGCCGGTTGCGCTACGGGACGTAGCGGCGCAGCCGCCTGGCGGCGAATTCGCGGAAGTAGGACAGCTTTTCGGGCGGGACGATGGCGGGCAGCAGGAAGTACCAGGCCCGCTCCATCCTGGCGGCCATCTGGTCGATGGACTCGGTGCCGACGGCCACGATGTGCACGCCCGCGGCCACCTCGTGCAGTAGCAGGCCGACGGTGTCGGGATCGAGGCCGGGCTCCAGATCGCCCTGGGCGATGGCGCGCTCGGCGAGCAACCGGTAGGTATCGGCCCAGGTCTTGGAGATGTTCTCGCCCTGGGCGCCCTTGTAGTCGCCGATCTGGTGGGTGAGCTTGAGCATGGCGCCGACCATGGGGTCGTTCATCGACAGGTCGGCCACGACATAGGTGATCCCGATGCACGCCTCCAGCGCGGGCACCCTGGTGTCGAAGAAGCCCTGGCAGGAGTTGATCAGCCGCTCGTTGCCCTGGTCGACCACGGCGCGGGCCAGTTCTTCCTTCGATCCGAAGTGAAAGTACAAGGCGCCCTTGGTCACATTGGACTGCGCGATGATCTCGCTGAGGCTCGCGTTGGCATAACCCAGCCGTAAGAAGACATCGGCAGCACCGGCGAGGACGGAATCACGGGTGATCTCCGCGCGCGCTTGCCTAACCATCAGATCCGCCTGTCATCACTGAATCCAGCCATCCTGAAGTAGACCGACATCCTGAACCGAGACCGACATACCGCCCGAACAGCACCCAGAGGTTGGGAGAACCGTACCACCAGGCGGGCGCCGGGCGACCAATTCGAGCATCCATGCGGAGAAGCACTGCTATCCGCTGGTTACCACCCCGCCACCGCTAGTCGGTCACCGTCCCGGTGGGCCACTGGGAATCCAGCCGGGGGTCGGACTCGAGATGGCTCAGGCCGTTCCAGCACAGATTCACCAGGTGCGCGGCCACTACTTCCTTGGAGGGTTCGCGCACGTCCAGCCACCAGGTCGCGGCGGTGGAAACCATACCGACCAGCGCCTGAGCGTAGAGCGTGGCCAGGTCCGGGTCGAGATCGCGGCGGCCGAAATCGCCTGCCAGGATGTGCGCCACCTCGTTGACGGCCTCGTTGAGCAGGCTGGAGTAGCGGCTCTCCTCGCCGGTGGCGGTCCCGGCCTGATCGCGCACCAGGATGCGGAAGCCGTCGGTGCGCTCCTCGATGTAGGTCAGCAGCGCCAGGGCCACCTGTTCCAGGCGGACCCGCGAACGGTTGCGGGTCAGCGAGGAGGTGATCATCTCCAGCAGCATGGACATCTCGCGGTCGACCACCACCGCGTACAAGCCCTCTTTACCGCCGAAGTGTTCGTAGACCACCGGTTTGGAGACCTGCGCGCGCTGGGCGATCTCCTCCACCGAGGTGGCGTCGTACCCGCGTTCGGCGAACAGCGACCGTCCGATCTCGATCAACTGCTGCCGCCGTTGGGTTCCCGTCATCCGCGGGCGCGGTGCCCGGTTCGGCTCCCCCGACGGCGCCGTGGACGATGACGACACTGGTCCCGCCTCTCGCGTCTCATGACCGGACGGCGAGCTCACCGGTCCCGATCGCCCTTCCCCACCGGGAGCGGATCGGCACCCACCCCCGGCGACTCGTCCTCCGACCCTACCGTCCGGTACGTGACGCGCCGGGCCGCCCCGCCGCGACAGGCCCGTGGCGACCGTGCGGCGGTTCGACTCCGGCCGGGTTCTCGTGCGAGTATTTCCCTCGTGCCGAGGCACAGCGGCGGGCTCGCCAGCATCCGCCGGTGCGACGGTCCGCCGTGGTGTAATGGCAGCACCTCTGATTTTGGTTCAGATAGTTCAGGTTCGAGTCCTGGCGGCGGAGCA
>Ga0079224_100012280_pt1 | contig 11847 bp, 9 predicted proteins | sample Stecom2015_FD_80414 | JGI IMG/M metagenome (GOLD analysis project Ga0079224, IMG submission 80414) | Agricultural soil microbial communities from Utah to study Nitrogen management - Steer compost 2015 | ecosystem: Environmental > Terrestrial > Soil > Agricultural land | place: USA: Utah...
CGCCAGATGAAAAAAATTGAAAAGATTTCGGTTGCACGTATATACAATGCCCCGACTGTCGTGCAGATTGAGATTGCTGGTTTCAAGGTTATGAATGCCTTATTGGAGGAGTTTATACCCGCTTATCTGAAAGAGCAAAAAGGGCATTTTGATAAAAAGATAGTAGCCATGATACCAGCACAATTTCATACAGATTCAACAAGTACGTATGATAAGATTCGTGCGGTGCTGGATTACGTGTCTGGGATGACGGACGTATATGCGGTGGATTTGTACCGTAAAATTAAAGGAATTTCTATTCCGTCGTTGTAGATCCCCCCTAACTCTCAATGGGGGAATCACTTTTGATTTCTTACTTTGTTTTCTGCGTATAGAATTACGAATTGAAAAGAAAAAATGTATAAAATCGCCAATTGGAATATTGTTGTATTTCAGATGATTTGCTCAACCGAATGAAGACTTATGAAGTAGGAGCATGGAATCATTTTACAGAAGAGGGGGAAATATATGACTGACCACAATGGTGTTTATATTGAGTTTGAAATATAAAAAAGTAAGTAGAAAACATAGACTACTGAGCACCAAAAATCTTTACCTTTGTGTTCTATGCCCGAACAGCAAAACATAGAATACAAAAGCTCTTGGCGAGATGAATATCTGAAATGGATTTGCGGTTTTGCGAATGCCAACGGAGGAGTTATTTTCATTGGCAAAGATGATGACGGAACTGTTGTTGGTGTTGAGGATGCACAACGTTTATTAGAAGAAATCCCTAACAAAGTACGTGATGTTTTGGGGATTATGGTGGATGTGAATCTACACGAAACCCAGCGAGGCGATTATTTGGAGATTGTTGTTGAGTCTTACCTCAATGCCATCAGCTACAAAGGGCAGTATCATTATAGAAGTGGAAGCACCAAACAAGAACTGAAAGGCAATTCACTCAACGAATTTCTATTGAAAAAATCGGGTAAAACTTGGGATGATGTGATTGAGCCACGGGCTACCTTTGATGATATTGACGAGAATACGTTCTACGGTTTTTTGCGGATGTCGAACGAGAAAGGACGAATGCCCGAAACCGAAGGTTTGACAATCGAGCAAGCATTTGACAAACTGTTGCTAACCGAAAACGGGCAACTAAAACGAGCTTCGATTATTCTGTTTGGAAAAAATCCTGCAAGATTTTACCCGAATACCTTTGTAAAAGTCGGTTATTTCAAAGGCAATGATATCTTGTTCCACGATGTAGTTGAGGGTAATTTGATTACGCTGTTGCGTGAAGTCTCTAATTTACTGAATTTTAAATACTTTACCAAGAAAATCCATTTTGAAGGTTTGTATCGTATAGAAATAGGCGAATATCCTGCACCTGCCATTCGAGAGATGTTGTTGAACGCTTTGATACATCGAAATTATATGGGTGCGATGACACAAATACGTATGTATGACGACAATATCAATATTTGGAATGACGGAGCTTTGCCGGTAGGTATAAATTCCGAATCATTGAAAAAACCGCACCGTTCAAATCCTCGAAATCCGTTGATTGCCGATGTTTGTTTTAAAGGTGGATTGATTGACTCTTGGGGAAGTGGTACAATTCGTATTATCCAGACTTGTAAACAAGCTAATCTGCCCGAACCGGAACTTGAAGAACAAGAAGTCGGTTTTTCGGTAACACTCTTTAAAGAGGGTGTCGGAAAGGGTGTCGGAAAGGGTGTCGGAAAGGGTGTCGGAAAGGGTACTGAAAGGGAACAAAATAAGTTAAGTGAAGATGCTGTGGTAACATTAAGCCTCATCACAGAAAATCCCGAATATACGATAGAACAAATAGCTGAAATTACAGCCAAAACAACAAGAACAATAGAAAGACATATCGCTAAATTAAAAGAAGCGGGAATACTTGTCAGGAAAGGCGGTACATTTGGTGGCTATTGGGAAGTAAAAACAATCGATAATTAAAATGTGATTTTTTGAATGCGGTTTAGATATACGTCTGTGCTAGACAGGTACAGCGTATAGGAGAATCTCAATACGCATACTCTATACTAAAAAATGAAAGTCGTTATAGCAGAAAAACCTTCGGTTGCCCGGGATTTAGCGCGTGTGATGGGAGCCAAGGAAGTGAAGGATGGATATATTACAGGCAATGGTTATGCGTTCACCTATGCTTTTGGGCATTTGGTGCAATTGTGTACACCGCAGGCATACGGTTATGCGACATGGTCCGTATCGAATCTTCCTATAATCCCAAGCGAATTTAGACTGGAAGCCAAGAAAGTGAAGCGGGATGGGAAGCAGATGGATGATGCCGGGGCATTGAAACAATTGAATACTATTAAAGCTTTATTGGAACAAGCTGAAGAGATTATTGTTGCAACAGATGCTGGACGGGAAGGCGAATTGATTTTCCGGAATATCTATTATTATTTGGGTTCACAAGTACCTTTTAAGAGACTTTGGATTTCTTCGCAAACCGATAAAGCCATTAAGGAAGGATTTGCTAAGCTCAAAGAAGGAACGGAATACGATAGCTTATATATGTCTGCTCGCTCACGCTCAGAGTCGGATTGGCTGATCGGGATAAACGCTACCCAAGCACTGACTTTGGCCGCCGGCAATCGGGGCCTTCTTTCCCTTGGACGCGTACAAACGCCTACTTTGGCCATGATTTGTTCACGTTATATAGAGAATAAAGATTTCAAGCCCCAAGCTTTCTACAAAATACAGGCAGGCTTTGAAAAGGATAATATTTCTTTCAAAGCTACTTCGAATAAGATTGACAAAAAAGAAGATGCGGAAGCGAGTATTGCGAAGATTACTGTGGGCACATCGGCAAAAGTGCTCAAAGTCGAAGCTAAGGAAACTAAAGAACAACCCCCTTTATTATTTGACTTAACCTCGTTGCAACAAGATGCCAATAAAAAATATGGCTATTCGGCAGATCAAACATTGAGCATCGCACAGACCTTATATGAGAAAAAGGTGATTACCTATCCGCGTACAGGATCTCGCTATATCGGAGAAGATGTATTCGAAAAGATAGAGGAACTGTTTCAACACTTGGCGGATACCGCTGAGGAACAGATTGCGGTTATTTCAAGAAATCTTGTTGGAGCAAAACTCAATAAACGCTCGGTGGACGATAAGAAAGTTACGGATCACCACGCTTTGTTGGTCACAGAAGAGAAACCAGGACCTATGCCGAAAGATCAGCAACATATTTACAACATGATTGCCAAACGTATGGTAGAGAGTTTTTCAGATGTCTGTCTGAAAGACATAACCACGGTGACATTGGATGCGCAAGGTGTGGAGCTGATAGCGAAAGGGACGGTCATCAAACAGTATGGTTGGCGTCTTTCCGCCGATCAAGTGGACCTGCCTGATGAAGATAAGAACTCGGACGATCAGGACAATGAAAATGCACAGCTACCTAAATTAACTGCGGAGGAGTTGTTGGAGATATTGAGCTTGGAACTGGCGGAACGTTTCACCAAAGCAAAACCTATACATACAGAAGCTTCTTTGCTGAAGGCGATGGAGACTTCGGGTAAGGAAATAGAAGATGAAGAGATGAGGCAAGCCATGAAAGATTGTGGTTTGGGAACACCCGCTACACGTGCAGCGACAATCGAGACGTTATTTCAACGGGATTACATCAAGCGAGATAAGAAAAAGCTTATCCCTACGGAAAAAGGGTTAGCAGTCTATAATCTGGTAAAAGACCGCTCGATAGCGAAAGTTACGCTGACCGGAAAGTGGGAGCAAAAGTTGGAAGAAATGCGGGCGAACAAGGTGTCTTATGATGTTTTTATGAAGCATATCAAAGATTACACGGCTAAGATTACCAAGGAATTGCTACAGTTACGCATCGCTATTCAGCATGAGGAAATTAAACCTCAGCAAAAAGGTAAAATTAAGTGTCCAAAATGTCAACCTGGCAATATTTTACTGTACGATAAAGTGGCACAATGTGATCATTATGCACGAGGTTGCGATTTCAAGATATGGCGCACATTGAATGGAGTTTTTTTGGAAGAAAAGGAAATGAAAAATCTTTTGGAAAAAGGGAAAACTTCTGTCTTTAAAGGGATAAAGAATGCAGATGGACAACTTGTAGAAGCTCCGTTGGTTTTTAAAGATTTTAGGGTTGTTGTGGAATAATATTGATTGTTATTGAATAGTTTTTTTATTTAAGACATAATTCAATTGCTCCATATCCAATTCATTTTCTGTTTTTGCGAGAATGAGTGCTGCGGAAGCATTGCCGATAATATTAGTAAGCGCTCTGGCTTCGCTCATAAAACGGTCTATTCCGAAAACAATAGCAATGGACTCTACAGGGATGTGTCCTACAATAGGTAGTGTGGCGGCTAAGATAATGAAACCACTGCCCGTTACGCCAGCAGCACCATTAGAGGTGAATGTAAGTACAAAGAGTAGAAAAAGTTGTTCGCTTAATCCCATAGGATGGTTAATTGCCTGGGCGAGAAAAACGGAGGCCATAGTAAGATAAATTGCTGTCCCGTCAAGGTTGAATGAATAGCCTGTCGGTATCACTAAACGCACAGTGGATTTACTGCACCCTGCACGTTCCAGTTTTTCCATAATAGCAGGTAATACCGATTCGGAAGAGGAAGTTCCCAATACGATAAGCAGCTCTTCTTTGATATAGCCTAAAAACTGCCACAGGCTAATCTTGTATCGCCATAGGAGTATCCCCAAAAAAATGAAAATATAAATCAAACATGCGACGTAAAACCAAAACATCATTAATCCCAATGATTTCAATATGCCGAGACCATATTTCCCAACGGTGAATCCGATAGCGCCCATTGCGCCGATTGGGGCAACCTTCATAATCATCTTGATAACGAGGAAAAGCCCATCCAAGAAGGATTGTAATACCCGTTTGACAGGTTCGGCGCCTTGGCCCATTTTTGAAAAAGCAAAGCCCAACAAAATGGCAAAAAAGAGCACTTGGAGAATATTGCCTTCTGAGAGCGATCCAATGATGTTGTTGGGGATAATATCCAGAAGAAACTGCACGACACCTTTCTTCTCTTTTCCTTTTTCTATATAACTGGTTACTTCTGACGTATCTAAGGACGAAGGATCTATATTCATGCCCACACCAGGTTTTGCAAGGTTAATGACCGCCAAAGCAATGAACATTGCAACGAATGTAGTTACTTGGAAATAGATCATCGATCGCATACCCAGCCTGCCTACTTTTTTGACATCCTCCATGCCGGCTATCCCTAAGACAATACTGCAAAAAATCAAAGGGGCAATAATCATCTTGATTAATTTGATAAAGCCATCACCGAAAGGCTTTAGTGACACGCCAAGATCCGGATAGAAATGTCCTAAAGTTGCTCCAATAATAATCGCTACAATGACTTGGAAATAAAGAGTACTGAAAAGTTTTTTCATCCGAATTGTTTACAGTTTATGTGATTAGTACCGCTGTGTCGTAATAACAAATATAACTTTTTACGTGAAAATAAAGAATGATCTCTCTTTCTGTGGTTTTGCTTTTTAAGTTTTGTGTTGGTAACTTAGGGAGTGCCAATTAGGTTTTGTAAGCTATGAGTAAGGTAAATAATCAAACAAAAGCAACCTCAGTGATAACAGATGAGGTGCTCGTAAACAAGATATACGAGTTTAGGGGGCATAAAGTTATGTTGGATAGTGATCTTGCAGAATTATATGGTGTGGAAACAAAACGCTTAGAGCCTGTTTAAAAATAAAATTCATACGTCATTTCGACGAGGGACGAGGAGAAATCTATGGGTAAGCTTCTCATCATAGCTTCAAAACGCAGATTATCACGTCGCTAACGCTCCTCATAATGACGCGTTTTGGGCTTTTGTAGAAATTTAAACAGGCTCTTAAATGAGCAGGTACGTAGAAATATTTCCCGTTTTCCCGAAGACTTTATGTTTGCCTTGACAAACGATGAACTTAAAATCTTGAAGTCGCAAATTGCGACCTCAAGTTGGGGAGGTCGAAGAACTATGCCTAATGTATTTACAGAATACGGAGTACTGATGTTGTCCAGTGTGCTGAATAGCGAACAAGCTATTCAAGTGAATATACAGATCATGCGCATCTTTGCTAAGATACGTCAATATATTGCAGATAATACTGAATTAAAATTAGAGATAGCCGAGATAAAAAATGCAGTCGAGAAGATTGCTGTAAAACAGAAGGGGAATGGCCAAAACATCGAACTTCTCTTTGAATACATTGATCGCTTACAGGACAAACAGGATATAGCTGCTCCGGAAGAAAGAAAACAGATAGGCTATAAGTTAGGGGGGAAGACGTGATTAGCAAAAATGAAAAGAGTCTTTTTAGTCAGAATAGGGTCAATAGGTGTATGAATAATATATTGTGCCTCTAAAAAGTTTACCTTTGCGCGACTATGGCATCAAGACTTTTCAATCCGTTTTTGGATTTCAAATTTGATAATAAGACCTGTTTTTTGACAGGAGAAGCATTACAATCTTCCGAAGAGCAAATCCAGGTCTTTCCGGTATGGATGATGCAGGCATTCTCCTTAGAGGAAAAGCCGTTTAAAATGTTAGATGAAAGCATCTCGACCTATAAAGCACTAAAATTACCGTGCTCTATACATGTTGCGCAGGCATTTGAGCAGGTTGAAAATAGAGTGGAGGAAGCCATGAAAAAAGGTTATGAGGCGGTGAAGGCTCTGGATACGCAGACACTGTTTCATTGGGTGGGGAAGATTTTGTATGGTGTGGTTTTTAATGAGATACAGGCTGGGATTCGCCAAGCGGTGATGAGTGGAGAAGACCTCAATTTTTCACAGGCTTTGGTCCATAAATTCCGAAATCTGCATTTTATGTTGCAATCTTTGGTTGTGTCCATGGAATTTGAGCATGTGCATCCTTTTGATGTACAAGTGTTTTCTGTGGATAATGCTCCTGAAACTTTCTTGTATCGAGATGAGATCAATACGTTGGTGTTCTCGTTAAGAATGGGTGATTTTGCCATCGTGGCCACGTTGCAGGATAACGGAACCAATGCCATTTACCATGAGGATGTGTTGAAGATGGTGGAAGGACAGACTTTACACCCGATTCAATTTGAAGAAATCTGTGCGCGATACTTCTATTCGGCTTACCTTTTCAACAGACTGCCCGAATATACTTATATGGAAACATCTGAAACCATTTTCGTCGAGCCTATGCCTTTAAATGATTGGACATTGAAACCGATCTTTGATAATTGGCAGACCAAGACCTATGGGCAAGTGCTGGAGAACTTTTGGAAGCCTTGGGGTTATACTTTATTTGAAATCATCAAAGATCCTGAGCGACCGATGAGTTTTATCTTGGATGAACAAGGGCATCTTAAAAACAACATAAACTTACCTAAGGGATAGTATTATTGAACAAAAGCGAGGTTGCCGGAAGCAACCTCGCTTTTGTTAAAGGCTTTTTTCTATAATGGCAAAAGCTTTGTCTATATCTTCCCGCGTAGCGGTCAGGTGCGGACGGAAGCGGATGCTTTTCTCGCCACAACCGAGGATAACCAGTTTGTTTTCAAAAGTTTTTTTAACAAAAGCGTCACGTTCTTCTGCCGAAGCGAAATCAAATGAGGCAATAAGCCCTAATCCCCTCGGATTGTTGAGAGTGGGATGTTTCTCGACAAGTTGCTGGATTTTATCCAATAAGTAAGTCCCGCTGTCAGCAGCCTTTTGCACAAGGTTTTCCTGCTCGATGATTTCCAGAATCATCTTGAACCGAAGCATATCAATGAAATTTCCACCAAAAGTAGAGTTGATACGACTCGATTCTTTGAATACATGATTTTGTATGCGGTCAAATTTCTCCTTGTTGGCCAGTATACCGCATACCTGAGATTTTTTACCAAAGGAAATAATGTCTGGGATAATATCGTAATGTTGATATGCCCACATTTTTCCTGTCATCGCTAATCCAGTCTGTACTTCATCCAAAATAAGTAAGATGTCGTGCTCATCACAGATGCGTCTTAGCGTTTGGAAAAACTCTTTGCGGAAGTGATTGTCACCGCCCTCAGCCTGAATAGGTTCTATGATAATGCAGGCAATTTCGTTTGGAGATTTGGCCAACGCAGCTTCAATTTGTGCGATAGCCTCCTGCTCTTCTTGGATGGTTTGGTTAAGGGATGCTTCCGTAAGTGGGAAACGTAGTTTCGGATTGTGGATTCGTGGCCAGTCAAATTTAGGAAAGTACATATACTTCCTCGGATCTTGTGTGTTCGTTAAGGACAAAGTATAGCCCGAACGTCCGTGAAATGCCTGTCTGAAATGGATAACTTGCGAAGCTTCTTTGTCGATTCCACGCGAAAGATTAAGACGTGTTTTCCAATCAAAAGCAGCCTTTAGTGCATTTTCTACCGCCAAAGTTCCACCAGAGATAAAAAAACAATAGGATAATTCTTTCGGGATGGCCACCCGTTCAAATGTTTGAACAATATCCGCATATTGATAGGGGTATATATCCGACATGGCAGGTTTGTTGATAGCCATGCGTCCCAGAAAATCTTTTTGGTTGACTATATGGGGGTGATTATATCCTACAGGTGAAGAGGCGAACATGGAAAACATGTCTATATATTCGTCACCGTTGCGGTCAGCTATATAGGAACCATGGGATTTTTCCAAATCAAACTCGATAGACAGTCCATCTGCTAAAATATGCTTAGATAATTGCTTATGTAATTCTCTCATCGTTTTAATTACTTTATTAAGTTAAGAAGTTGAAGTGATATTGTCACTTCCATCACTTTGTTTTTATAATTCAAATTTAATTCCCTGTGCCAGCGGTAAGCTGTCGCTATAATTAATAGTGTTGGTCTGGCGACGCATGTAGGCTTTCCAGGCATCCGAGCCGGATTCCCGACCACCACCGGTTTCTTTCTCGCCTCCGAAAGCACCGCCTATTTCAGCCCCAGATGTGCCGATATTGACATTCGCAATGCCGCAATCCGAACCTTGATGGCTTAAAAACAGCTCTGCTTCGCGGAGGTTGTCGGTCATGATGGCTGAGGAAAGACCTTGAGCAACATTGTTCTGCAAGGATATGGCGTTCTCTAGCCCTCCTGAATATTTAATAAGATAGAGGATAGGGGCAAAAGTCTCAGTCTGGACAATCTCATAGTGATTTTCAACCTCGGCAATGACTGGTTTTACATAACAGCCACTTTCATAACCTTTACCTTTTAAAGTGCCTCCTTTTACGAGTAGTTTGCCTCCTTGTGTCTCAATTTTTTCAATTGCTGTGGTGTAATTTGCGACAGCATCAATGTCGATCAATGGTCCCATATGATTCTTGATATCTAGAGGATCGCCTATTTTGATTTGTTTGTAGGCATCTGTTAGGGATTTTTTAACCTTGTCATAGATACTTTCGTGGATGATTAATCTGCGTGTACTCGTGCAACGTTGTCCTGCGGTGCCGACTGCTCCAAATACTGCTCCGACGATGGTCATTTTCAGGTCGGCATTAGGGGTGATAATAATAGCATTGTTGCCTCCTAGTTCTAACAATGATTTGCCTAAGCGAGCAGCCACGGTAGAAGCGACTTGCTTACCCATTCTGGTCGAGCCCGTTGCTGAAATCAAAGGAATGCGTGTGTCTTCTGCCAACCATTTTCCCACTTCTGCATTGCCCGTGATTACTGAAGAAATGCCTTCAGGCAATTTATTGGCCTTAAGTACATCTGCAAGTATTTTCTGACAGGCTACTGTACAAAGCGGTGTTTTTTCACTGCCTTTCCAAATAACGACATTGCCACAGATTAGTGCTAATGCGGCATTCCAAGACCATACAGCTACAGGAAAGTTAAATGCCGAGATAATACCTACGATACCCAATGGGTGATATTGTTCGTACATACGATGGGAAGGCCTTTCGGAATGCATTGTAAAGCCATACAATTGGCGAGATTGTCCTACAGCAAAATCGCAGATGTCGATCATTTCCTGTATTTCACCCAATCCTTCTTGATAGGATTTTCCCATTTCATAGGAAACCAATTTGCCCAATATAGATTTGAGTTCTCGCAGGCGTTCTCCAAATTGTCTAACAATTTCCCCGCGCTTTGGAGCAGGGATAGCCGCCCAAATACTTTTGGCTGTATGAGCAGCTTTTATGATTTTTTCATAATCTTTTTTGGTAGAACTCTTGACCTCACCGATTTTTTTTCCGTCTACAGGTGAAAAAGAAGTAATCTTCTCACCATTGGAGAACCACTTGTTTCCAGTTGAAGTTCCATCCATCGGGCCATGAATCCCTAATGCTTTTAATTCCTTATTTATCATAAGATGGTTTATTTTATTCGATAATTCTATAAAATTAATGAATTTTATTTTTAATAATGAAAGATTGTGTGTGAAATATTTTTTAATTTTATTTCGAAGTCGAATATAAAATTAAAAGGCATGGCTCCGATAAATACAGATTATTACCAAATAGATGACCTTCTTTCCGAAGAACAAAAATTGATTCGTCAGAGTGTTCGAGAGTTTGTCGATTCCGAAATAAAGCCTATTATTGATGCTGCTGCGCAGTGTCACGAGGAAATTCCGTATTTAATGAAAAAACTAGGGAGTATAGGGGCTTTGGGTCCCTATATTCCTGAGGCGTACGGTGGGGCAGGTTTGGACCAGATTTCGTATGGATTAATTATGCAGGAGTTAGAAGCCGGCGATTCGGCAGTCCGCTCTGCGGCATCGGTACAATCATCCTTGGTTATGTTCCCAATTTTTACCTATGGCTCGGAAGAGCAGAAGCAAACTTATTTGCCGGGGTTAGCTAAGGGAGATATTATAGGAGCATTTGGTTTAACTGAACCTAATCATGGTTCTGATCCGTCAAATATGGAAACGGGGTTGTCAAAAGACGGAGAAGGATATCGGCTAAATGGAGCAAAAATGTGGATTACGAACGCACCTGTTTGTGATATAGCCGTGGTTTGGGCTAAAGATGACAAAGGTAAAGTGAGGGGTGTTATCGTGCAACGGGGAATGAAGGGATTTTCCTCTCCTGAAACTGTAAATAAATGGTCATTACGCGCTTCAAGGACGGGAGAGCTTGTTTTTGATAATGTTTATATCGCAAAAGAGGATGTGCTTCCTAATGTAGAAGGAATGCGTGGGCCCCTGTCGTGCCTGAATTCTGCGAGGTATGGAATTTCTTGGGGCGCTATTGGGGCTGCTCTTGATTGTTATAAGACGACGGTAAACTATGCTTTGGAAAGAACGCAGTTTGGTAAGCCGATTGCGGGTTTTCAGTTACAGCAAAAGAAATTAGCGGAAATGTTGAGTGAAATAACAAAGGCGCAGTTGTTGTCGTGGCGTTTAGGTGTGTTGAAAAATGAAGGCAAGGCTTCTCCACAGCAGATTTCCATGGCGAAACGGAATAATGTTTATATGGCCTTGCAGGTAGCAAGGGAATGCCGGCAGATTATGGGGGCGATGGGAATTGTAGGGGATTATCCCATTATGCGACACATGATGAATTTAGAGTCTGTTATTACTTATGAAGGTACGCATGATATCCATCTATTGATTACGGGGCACGACATCACGGGTATAAGCAGTTTTTTGTAGGAGTTATTGTCCTCCTGCTGTTCTTCGACTGGTGTTCGAGATTTCTTCGGCATTTCTTCGAGATCTGTTCGAGAGCTGTTCGGGACAGCTTCGGGACAGCTTCGGGACATCTTCGGGAGTTCTTCGACTGTTGTTCGGCTATTGTTCGACTGCGAGTCGAAGAACAGTCGAAGGATAGCCGAAGCGCAGCCGAAGGCGGGTCGAAGGTTTCC
>Ga0079224_100012281_pt1 | contig 11847 bp, 11 predicted proteins | sample Stecom2015_FD_80414 | JGI IMG/M metagenome (GOLD analysis project Ga0079224, IMG submission 80414) | Agricultural soil microbial communities from Utah to study Nitrogen management - Steer compost 2015 | ecosystem: Environmental > Terrestrial > Soil > Agricultural land | place: USA: Utah...
CCCCTGGGGCGGCTGACCACCCCGGAGGACGTGGCCGACGTCATCTACCTCCTGACCTTGGACGAAGCGCGCTGGGTGAACGGCGCCGTGTTGCGCGTCGACGGCGGCGAGCGGATCGCGGCAGGCCCATGACGACGCTCTTTCTGCACGGCATCGGGCACTTCCGCCCGGAGAACGTGATCGACAACGCCTTCCTCGAGGCCCTCGACATCGGCACGACCGACGAGTGGATCCTCGAGCGCGTCGGCATCCGCACCCGAAGGACGGTGCTGCCGCTCGACTACATCCGTCACACCCGCAACCGTGATCTGCGGGCGGCGCATGAAGCCGCGCTCTACAGCAACGTGGAGACCGGCCGGCGCGCGGCGCAGCTCGCCCTCGCGCGCGCGGGGCTGCGAACCTCCGACATCGGTCTTTTGATCGCGGGCGGCTGCGCTGCCGATATGAAGATTCCCGCAGAGGCCTGCCGCATCGCCGCCGCCATGGGCATCGAGTGCCCGGCCTTCGATCTCGGCTCGGCGTGTTCGAGCTTCGTGGCAGCGCTGCACGTCCTGCGTCAGATGAGCGAGCTTGCCGACTTCGTCTTGGTGGTCAACCCGGAGAACACCACCCGGGTCGTCGACTACTCCGACCGCAGCTCGGCGGTCCTCTGGGGGGACGGCAGCAGCGCGGCCGTCGTCTCGACGCGGGTCCCCTCACGCATCGCCATCCGCCACACCGGGTTCGCCTCGTCGCCGGAAGGTCACGGCGCCGTGCGGATCCCGGACGGCGGGCACTTCGCGCAGGAGGGCAGCGCGGTGCAGCACTTCGCCGTGCGGACCACGGTCAGCTGCGTCGCGCCTTTGGTTCGAGCTCACCGCGCGCGTCCGCCGGGTTCCAGGCGCCTGCGCTTCGTGGGCCACCAAGCCAACCTGCTGATGCTGCAGGCCATCGCTCGCCGGCTGGAGCTCGAGCCGGAGGAGCACTGGTGCAACGTCGTCGACTACGGCAACACCGGCGCGGCCGGCGCCCCCAGCGTGCTGTCGGAGCATTGGGACGACCTGCGGGCAGGGGACGAGGTGTTGCTGGCGGCGGTGGGATCGGGGCTGAGCTGGGGGAGCGTTCAGATGGAGGTGACCAGGTGATGCTGTATCGAGAGTTCTTGGACAAGACTCAGTTCACGGCGCTCGAGTTGCTCGCGCTGTCCCAAGGCAGCCTGATCAGCGACCCGCCGGAGGAGTTCGTCCGTCTGCCGGCGCCGCCGATGCTGATGCTGGATCGGGTGACCCACCTCACACGCGACGGCGCGCGCGGGCGGATCGTGGGGGAACAGGACATCCACCCGAGCTCGTGGTTCTTCCAGTGCCACTTTCGCGGGGATCCCGTCCAGCCCGGGTGTCTTGGGGTGGACGCCATCTGGCAGCTGCTCGGCCTGTACAACGCGACCTGCGGCGCGGTGGGCTCGGGCCGCGCCCTCGGGTGCAAGGAGGTGGAGTTCGCCGGGCAGATCCGCCCGTTCAACCGCTGCGTTCGCTACGAGGTCGACGTGCGGCGCTTTGCCTTGCTGAAAGCCTCGGGCGCCGCGATCGGCATCGGAACGGGGCGCGTCTTCGTCGACGACACGCTGATCTACACCATCCACGACGCCAAGGTCGGCAGCTTCCGTGGCATCGCCTACCCGGACTATCCCGCGCGGTCGCCGAACAGCGTCGGCGGGCTCATGGATCGGAGCGAGGGCGCATGCTGACGCCGGAGGAGGTGCTGGCGCTGCTGCCGCAACAAGCGCCCTTTCGTTTCCTCGATCGCCTGCTCTCGGTCGACGAGCACGGGGCGCGCGGCGAGGTCACGTTCCGCGGCGACGAGGCCTTCTACCAGGGACACTTTCCGGGCAACCCGGTCACGCCGGGGGTCATCCTGCTCGAGGCGATGTGTCAGACCGGCCTGGTCGCGTTGGGGATCTACTTGCTGTCTCGGGAGGTGCCTCGCTCGGAGCTGGCAGACACGCTCACCTTGTTCACCCACGCCGACGTGGAGTTCGAGCTCCCCGTTTTCCCGGGGGACACGCTGCGCGTCGAGGCCGAGAAGCTTCACTTTCGCCGCCGCGTGCTGCGGTCTCGGGTGACGCTGCGGCGCGGCGACGCAGAGGTGGTCGCGTCGGGTACGGTCAGCGGCATGGGGGTGCGGCGTGGCTGACGCGATCCGCGTGGTCGTGACCGGCTTGGGCGTGCTCGCGCCGAACGCGCACGGCGCGGCGGCGTTCGCGGACGCCTTGCGAGCCGGCCGAAGCGGCATTCGGCGGCAGGCGCGCCTGGCGGAGCTGGGCTTCGGCTGCCAGGTGGGGGGGATCCCGCAGCTGACCGACGAGCTCGTCGAAGCCTACTTCCGTCCGGACGAGCGCTTCGCGATGAACACCAACATGATCTACGCGGGCATCGCCGCGCTCGACGCGTGGCAGGACGCGGGCCTGCCGCGGCCGCTGGCCGACGAAGATCGGGTGGACTGGGACAGCGGCGCCATCTTCGGAACGGGCATCGGCGGCATCGACACGGTCGCGGAGAAGCTCGTCCCCAAGACAGACGCCGGCAAGGTGAGCCGGCTCGGCAGCAGCATGGTCGAGCAGGTCATGTCGAGCGGCAACAGCGCCAGGGTCGCTGGCCTGCTGGGCCTTGGCAACCGCGTCAGCACCAACTCCAGCGCCTGCAACACGGGGACGGAGGCCGTCATCGAAGCCTTCCATCACCTGCGAGCGGGGCGGGCCGAGCGCATGCTGGCGGGCGGCTCGGAGGGTCACTCGCACTACATCTGGGCGGGCTTCGACGCCATGAAGGTCTTGGCGCGCGGCAGCAACGACGCCCCGGAGCGCGCCTCCCGACCGATGAGCGCCAGCGCGAGCGGGTTCGTGCCGAGCTCCGGTGCCGCGGCGCTGGTGCTCGAGACCCTCGCGAGCGCCGAGCGCCGCGGCGCTCGGGTCTACGCCGAGATCGTGGGCGGCGCCGTCAACTGCGGGGGCCAGCGGATGGGCGGCAGCATGACGGCGCCAAACCCCGAAGGGGTGCGGCGCTGCATCCGCGAGGCGGTCGCGATGGCGGAGATCTCGCCCGCCAGCATCGACGCCATCAACGGCCACTTGACCGCCACCATCGCCGATCCGTTGGAGGTCCAGAACTGGGCCGCAGCGCTCGAGCTGCCCGCGGGCAAGCTGCCGCTCTTGCACGCGACCAAGTCGCTCATCGGCCACGCCTTGGGCGCCGCCGGCGCGCTCGAGTGCGCGGCGACCGTGCTCGAGATCGCCGGCGGCTTCGTGCACGGCAGCCTCAACTGCGACGACCTGCACCCGCAGCTTCGAGCCTTCGCCGACAGCGTGGTGCACCGGACACGGGAGGTGCCCGATCTGAAGCTGATGGCCAAGGCCAGCTTCGGGTTCGGGGACGTGAACGGCTGCGTGATTTTCCGCCGTTTCGACGGCTGAAGCGACCCGGAGGAGGTCCCAAGTGAACGAACAACGAGTGCTCGAAGAAGTGATCTCGATCGTAAAACCCTTCGTGAAAAACCAGGAGGCTCTCTCCAGCATCGGTCCCGAGACCTCGATTCTGAAGGACCTGAAGGTCAACTCGGCCCGGCTGGTGGACATCGTGCTCGAGCTCGAAGATCGCTTCGACATCGAGGTGCGCGACGAAGACGCGGACAATGTCCGGACGATCGGCGACGCGGTCCAGCTGATCCTGGCGAGCAAGAGCTGAGCTCGTGGCGTCGGGGCGCCCCCTGGTCGGCAACGACGTGGTCGACCTCGAACGCGCCCTCGATCCGCCGCCGCACCCGCGCTTCTTCGAGCGGGTCTGCGCCCCGACGGAGCGCGCGCTGCTCTGTCAACGAGCCTTCGATCGCCGCCTGGCGTGGACCCTGTTCGCGGCCAAGGAGGCCGCCTACAAGCTGGTCACGAAGCTCCGCGGCAGCCTGGCCTTCGTGCCAGCGGCGTTCGAGGTCGCGTCGGATCTGCGCTCGATCCAGCATGGCGGGCACACGTTCGAGCTCGTGGTGGTCGAGCGCCCGGCGGCCGTCCACGCGATCGTGTGCACGCCCTCCGCCCATCCGCTGCACGCGCTGAGCTGGGGGGACCCCAACGCGAGCTCGGCGGACGTGCGCCGGCTAGTGGTCGCCGAGCTCGGGCGCCGGTTGAGGGTGGAGGCCGCAAGGCTCGCGGTGGTCCGCGACCCCGATCCGCGGCGTTGGGACGGTTTTGCGCCCCCGCGGCTGACGGTCGATGAGCTGCCGGTCGCGCTGGACGTCAGCCTCTCCCACGACGGGCGCTACGTCGCCTTCGCCGCGGCGAGCGAGGGTGGCGCTAAAGCTCTGCGCCTGCGCTGACCATCGTCACGGGCGCCACCGACTCGTCGCGGATCAGGAGCGCCATGCGGGCCTGGAGGAAGATGCCGAAGGGACCGCTGGTCTCGGTGGCACCCGCACCGATTTGCAGCGCCGGAACGACCCGGTCTTCCAGGCCCTGCTGGCGCTCGGCCCCTCCCGAAGGCGATTCATAGACGATGCCGCCGCCTCCGAGGACGTACGGGCGGATCTCGCTGTCGAGCAAATCGAACCGGGCGTTCGCGAACAGCTCGAACAACCCCAAGGTCGGCGACTCGTCGGGATCGCCTGGGGCCGGCTCTTCTGCCTCATCCGCGACCAGGCCAGAGACCTCCTGCTGCATGAACAGGCGCGCGTACCCGAAGCCGAGCGTGGCGTGCCAGCGGCCGGTTCGAGCGCCGACCTCGCCCGCGAAGCTGTAGCCCGGGGTGAAGCGATCGGCGAGGGTCGTGTCGAAGGTGGGCAGCGACATGCCGATGCCCAGCCGCACCTCGGGGGAGACTCGCTCCGGCGCGGCGTCGCCGCCGAGCTCGCCCTGCGCTTGCGCATCGAAGCCGGCCGGATCGAAGCGCAGCGTGGTGGCCGCGCCCGGATCGGTGGCGATGCTGGGCGCCCCAGCGCTGTCGGTCCCGGAAGCGACGGGCTCTTCGGCGCTGGCAGCGGTCACGACCACGAGCGGGAACAGGAAACCAAGGAGCGACGGACGCATCGTGCACTTTCCTCGAGCAAGGGGACCGGCCGGCGCCGGTCGCCGGCCATCTAAGCACAAACCGGCCGGGGGAGCGCGCCAACAATGGTGCGGCGGCCCTCAGGCCAGCCGCTCGATCACCGCGTCGCCCATGCGCGCGGTCGAAACGCCCTCTTTCCCGCCCAAATCGCCGGTCTTGACGCCGGCGCGGAGCGCCGCGCTCACGGCCTCCTCGATGCGTGCCGCCTCGCTCGCAAGACCGAGGCTGTGCCGGAGCAACATGGCCGCGCTCAAGATCGTCCCGAGCGGGTTGGCCACGCCTCGCCCCGCGATGTCGGGCGCCGAGCCGTGGATGGGCTCGTACAAGCCGAGCCGACCCTCACCGAGCGAGGCGCTCGGCAGCATCCCGAGCGACCCGGTCAGCACCGCGGCTTCGTCCGACAGGATGTCGCCGAACATGTTCTCGGTCACGATCACGTCGAAGCTCGCCGGGTTCGTCACCAGGCGCATGGCGCACGAATCGACGAGCTGGTGCTCGAGCTTCACGTCGCTGAAGTCCTGCGCCACTTCCATCGTGATCTGCCGCCACAGCCGGGACGAGTCGAGCACGTTGGCTTTGTCGACGCTGGTGAGCAGCTTGCGCCGGCCGCGTGCGATGGTGAAGGCGAGCCGCACGACCCTGCGGATCTCCTGCTCGGTGTACTCGAGCGTGTCGACGGCGCGCCACCCGCTCTGCGTCTGCTCGCGCAGGCGCGGCTGGCCGAAGTACAGGCCGCCGGTCAGCTCCCGCACGATCAAGAGGTCGACGCCCTGGATGCGATCGGCCTTGAGCGGCGAGTTGTCCAGCAGCTCCGGGTGCGTGGTCACCGGTCGCAGGTTCGCGAACAACCCGAGCGCCTTGCGGATGCCGAGCAAGCCCTGCTCCGGCCGCACCTTGGCCTTCGGATCGTCCCACTTTGGCCCGCCGACGGCCCCGAGGAGCACGGCGTCGGCCGCTTTGCAGGCGGCGGCGGTCTCGTCGGGCAGCGGCTGCCCCGTGGCGTCGATCGCCGCGCCGCCGATGAGGTGCGTGGCGTACTCGAACCGGTGGCCTTGCCGAGCGGCCACGGCATCCAGCACGCGGCGCGCCTGTTCGACGATTTCCGGACCGATTCCATCTCCGGGGAGGAGCACGATGCGGGCGTTCATGCGCGCCTCTGTAGCACGGCGCGGCCGTCGGATCGCTCCTCGAATCGCTCGCGGGCGCGGTCGGGCCCTCGAACGGCGCCTTCAGCCCCCGCGTTCCGGACCCGGGGGGTTGCTCAGGCGCGCGCGGATGATCTGGAAATAGCGGCGCGCGATGCCCGAGGCCGCCGCCGCGCGGGAGACGTTGCCGCCGTGGTCCGCCAGCACGGCGGACACGTAGCGATTCAAGAACTCGTCGAGCACGCGCTGCCGTGCGCGCGCGAGCGGCAACCGCTCGGCGATGATGCGGTCGAGCCAGTCACCCCCCGCGGCGCTGGCCGACGGCGGCGGCTCCGACGGCTCGCGGGTGGCGAAGCCCACCTCCGCCAGCTCCCCGAGCGCCAGGTGCCGCGCGATGTGATTTCTGAGCTCGCGCACGTTGCCCGGCCAGTCGTAGCTCTCGAGGCGGTGCAGCAGCGAGCTTGGCATCTGGCGCTCTCCGCCGAGCTCCTTCCAGAAATGCCGCGCGAGCAGCGGGAGCTCGCCCTTGCGCCGCCGCAGCGGCGGCAGCTCGATCCGCGCCACGGCCAGGCGATAGAATAGATCGTCGCGGAAGCGCCCCTCCTGGATCTCGCGCTCCAGATCGCGGCTGGTCGCCGCGAGGATCCGGACGTCGACGGTGTGCAAGCGCTCGCCCCCCACCCGGCGGAACTGACCGCGCTCGAGCACTCGCAGCAGCTTCGGTTGCACCGCCAGATCGAGATCGGCGATCTCGTCGATGAACAGGCTGCCGCCGTCGGCTTGTTCCAGCAGACCGCCGCGCGGTGCGCCGCTGCCGCCGTAGGCGCCTTGCTCTTGGCCGAAGAGCGCGCTCTCGACCAAGTGAGCCGGCGTGGACGAACAATCGAACACGACGAACGGCGCCTTGGCCCGCGGCCCCTGCTCGTGCAGGCTCTCGGCGAGTAGCTCCTTGCCGGTGCCGGTCTCGCCCTCGATCAAGACCGCCACCGAGCTCTTGGCGAGGCGCTGCAACAGCGGGTAGAGCCGCTGCATCGCCAGGCTGCCGCCGATCAGGCGCCCGAACGCCTGCTCGTTCGAGCGCTGCGCGTGGTGGGAGACGTCGGTGCGGCAGAGGCGGATCACCGTCCCGCCGACGCGGATGATCTCCTCCCCCTTCAGCAGAGCCTGAGTGACCTGGACGCCGTTGACGGTCGTGCCGTTGGTGGAGTCGAGATCCGAAAGCCGGACGCCGCCCGTCTCGAGCTCGAGCGCGACGTGTCGCCGGGACACCTGCCGGTCGTGGAGGCAAACCTCACAAAGTGGGCTCTGGCCGATTAGCACCCGGGCCGGGTGAGAGGCGTCGAGATCGTAGCGCTTGCCTTGATCGGGGCCCTCGAGCACCTCGACGATGTACGTGGACAGCCGCTCCGCGACAGGAGCGGGCCTGGCCATCGTCAGCGTGTGGCCGTCTTCGTCGGGGGGGGGAGGCTGACGACTCACGAGTCAGACAGGATACTTGACGTAGCCGAGACGCGGCAACGGGGTAAGGGTGCGAGGGCTGGCGCGGGTGTGGTGATGCTTCGGGTATCATCGCGGTTTGTCTCGCGCCCGGGGCGCTTGCCGCGCTTGCTCGTCGCTAGCTAGTCCGTGCAACGCGCCGGGAGGCGCGCGCCGGGAGGCGCGCGCCGCGCCCGCGCGGCGCGGCAGCGTTCCTTGCGTCCACGGCGATCGGAATGACCGGGGTTCCCCTGTCCATTCGATCGGGCGCGAAAATGACGACCGCGTGAGCGAAAAGCAGAGTCGGCGCCGACAATTCGCGGCGCGGTCGAATTTGCTCGCTCGAGTGAAATTCAGCCCGGCTCGACGTGACGCTCCGCGCCGCATTTCGGTTGCGCTGGCCGAGTCGTCACGCCAAATCTGATCGGGGGTTGTGCGCGTACCCTTCGGGAGATCTCTTGGATGAAAAGTGAAGCGAAGTTGCAGCGTCGAACCTTCATGCGCGCGCTCGGCCTGGGCCTGAGCGCGCCGTTGGCTTTGCATTTCTCGAAAATGGTCTCTGCGGCGCCCGGGCCGCGCCCCAAGCGGCTGCTCATCTACTACATGCCCCACGGCGTGCCGAACGAGCACATGGACATGCAGCCCTACCTGACCGCCGGCGGTGAGTTCGCCGACTTCGGTCAGAACGTGGAGGCGCCCCAGACGCGCGTCCACGTCAACCCGGACTACACCTTCGAGACGCGCAGCGGCTTCAACCTCTTGAGCCCGCTCGAGCCCTACCGCCCGATGCTGCATGTGGTGCGGGGGCTGTACCAAGCCGGCGAGTTCGGGACGCACGACTCGATCGGCCAGATCCTCACCGGCAACGCGCTCGGTCCCTCGATCGACCAGCTGATCGCCCGCGAGCTCGGCGTAAACTCTCTGTTTTTGGGGGCCGTCAGCCGCCACAACGAGACCCTCGACACGACCAACGGCGTCCTGGTCCGCGACGAATCGGACTGGATCATCGCCAAGGACGACGTGGTCGCCCTCTACGATCAGATGTTCGGCAGCATCCAGCCGAACCCGAGCCCGAGCACCGGGACGGATCTCTCTGCGGAGTTCCGAACCGAGGCGCTCAGCCTGACCATCGAAGAGGTCTCGGCGCTGCGGCAGCAGGTAACGGGCCTCACCCAAGAAGAGAACAAACTGTCCGCCCATTTGACGGCGCTCGAGAAGCTCAAGAGCAGCGGCGGCGGCGGGTTCCCGGTGGGTCAAGGCTGCGAGGCCGCGCCGGTCGTGCCTCACATCGACGAGCTGCGCACGGCCGATGTCGGCAAGCAGGAGTGGGAGCCGCGCTACTGGCGTGAAGGGCAGCATTTCGAGAAGATAGCCGTCGCGCAGGCCGAGATGGCCGCCTACTCGCTGCTGTGCGGCCACGCGCAGGTGGTCACGCTCCAAAACATGTGGGCCAGCGCCGACATCCCGCTGCCGACCGTGCTGCCCCACCGCCCCACGGAGCCGCACCACCTGGGGATCTCGCACCAGTCGCTGATGACGGACCTGCAGAACCCAATGCGCCTCGATTTCGCGACCGCTCAGCGGTGGTTCATGGAGCGCGTGGCCCGCATCTGTGAGATCTTGAACCAACCCGACCCCTTCGATCCCGACCACACCGTCCTCGACAACACGTTGATCTACGTCTGCAGCGAGATCGCCGACGGGCAGCTGCACGGCAAGAAGCTCGAGCGGATGTGGATCGGAGCGCAAGACCAGGATCAGCTGCAGTATTACCCCGCGCTCATCCTCGGCGGCGGCGGCGGCGCCTTGAAGCCGGGATCGCTCGTCACCTGCGACAATCGCCCGATCGCGGATCTGCTGCTCACGATTGCCCACGCCATGGGCGTCAACGTGAGCTCCTTTGGCGGCAGCGGCAATCGAGCCTTCGGGGAGATCTTGGCATGAGTCGGTACCAGCGTTTCTCCTCGCGTCTATCGACGTTCACCGCGGTCTTGACCGCGTTCTGGCTCGGCGCATGCGGCCAGGCGGGTGGCGGCGAAGGTCCTGGTGAAAACCCTGGGGGCAGCGGCGGCATCACCGGCACCGGGGGAGCCGGCGGGGGCACCGGCGGCAGCGGCGCCACGGGCGGCAGCACGGCCGGCAACCCGGGCCTGCCGGAGCATCCGGACGCTTGCGCCGCCTCGGTGCCTGGCCAGCGCTTGCTGCGGCGCCTGACGCGCCAGGAAATGCTCAACACCCACGCCGCGGTGTTCCCGTCGGTCGCGCCCCAGGTGGCCACGGATTTGCCGGCGGACGCCCAGGGAGAGGTGCGGCTGTCGAACGACGCCGCCACCTTGATGATGGGGTCGCAGGTGACCGAGGCCGTCTTGGACCGGGCCGAGGAGATCGCGGACATCGTCACCAGCGCGGCGTCGCTCTCCTCGACGTTGCCGTGCGCCACGCAGGCGGACGCCGCGTGCGCGACGCAGTTCATCGATCAGTACGGCAGCGCGCTGTTCCGCCGTCCGCTGGCGGAGGCCGAGCGCAGCCGCTACCTGACGCTCTTCCAGAGCGTCTCGGGGCGCTCCGATTTCGCCACCGGCCTGAAGTGGACGCTGGTCGCGTTGATCCAGTCGCCGCACACGGTGTACCGGAGCGAGCTGGGGGAGGGCGGGCAGCTCACGCCGTACGAGGTCGCGAGCCAGCTCGCGTACAACTACTCGGCGAGCCCGCCCTCACAGGCCCTCATCGATCTGGCGGTCAGCGGCGGCCTGGCCGATCCGGAGGCCCGGGTCGCAGAGGCCCGCGCGCTCTTGATGACGCCGGGCGGACGGCAAGTGGTGCAGCAGTTCTTCACCGAGTGGCTGTGGTACGGCTCCGCCGCCAGCGCCAACCGCGCCAACGCGCCGTCGAACTTCACGACGGTCCGCTCGAAGATGGTGCTCGAGACGCAGCGCTTCATCGAAGACGCGATCTTCGGGCGCCTGATGAGCATTTCCGACCTGATGACGGCGAACTACACCATCGCGGACACCGAGCTCGCTGCGTACTACGGCTTCAGCGGCGGCACCGGCGACCTGTTCAGCGGCGGCGGCAGCGAGGTCCCGCGGGCGCACGGGTTGGGCCTCTTCGCCCAGGGCTCGGTGCTCACCAGCATGGCCTCGGTCGAGATCACCTCGCCGACACGGCGCGGTCTCTTGCTGTTCAAGCGCCTGTATTGCCAGGTGCCCGGCCTGCCCGAGGCGATCAACTTCGATTTGACCCGCGACGACATCCAGGGAAACACCACGCGCGAGCGGCTCGAGAACTCCCACCTCCAAGGCGGGTGTCAGGCCTGTCACGCCAACTTCGATCCGCTCGGCTTCGCCTTCGAGCAGTTCGATCACGTGGGACGCTTCCGGACGGAAGAGCAGACGAAGGCGGGGAGCTTCCCCGTCGACGCCAGCGCGACCGTCGCCCTGCTCGACAACGCCCTCGTCAATGGCCAGGAAGAGCTCATGACCTTGGTGGCCCAAGACCCCGAGGTGCTCTCCTGCGTGTCGGCGACGCTCGAGCGCTACGTCTACGGTAGCGACGGGAGCTGTCGCGCGAAAGACGCGCGGAGCAAGGTGATGGCCGGCGGGATCTCCCTGGTCGACTACCTCGCTGACCTGGCCCGCGAGCCACACGTCGTCTCGCGGCAGTGACAGGCCCGGGAGGGGTGGCGGGCACGCCGTCACCCCTCGTCCCGGGGCTGCAGGACGCTTCCGCGTTCGCGGAAACGGCCTTAGGCTGGGCCGACCATGCGTAGCAAACTCGTGATGGGTCTGGTCGCCGCGCTGGCTGTCGCCAGCGCCGGCTGCAAGTCGAAGAACGCCAGTGACGCGCCGTCGGCGGTCGCCGAGAAGCCGGCGGTAGCGGAGGCGCCCGCCCCTGCGCCGTCGCCAGCCAAACCAGGGGCTGCCGTCGCCGGGCAGGGGCAGCCAGCGAAGCTCGGCCAGCCCGCGCCGGACTTCAGCCTGACCGACCTGGACGGAAAGCCGTTCAAGCTGTCCGAGCACCGCGGCAAGACGGTGGTGCTCGAGTGGTTCAACCCCGACTGCCCGTTCGTGAAGGCGTCGCACACCAAGGGCAGCTTGGTGGATCTGGCGGAGCGCCAGCAAAAGCAGGGGGTGGTGTGGGTGGCCATCAACTCGAAC
>Ga0079224_100012282_pt1 | contig 11845 bp, 13 predicted proteins | sample Stecom2015_FD_80414 | JGI IMG/M metagenome (GOLD analysis project Ga0079224, IMG submission 80414) | Agricultural soil microbial communities from Utah to study Nitrogen management - Steer compost 2015 | ecosystem: Environmental > Terrestrial > Soil > Agricultural land | place: USA: Utah...
CGGCTCGCGCGCGCCGCGAAGGACAACCGGATCATGGTCGTGATGGGGCACAGCGAGAAGCGCGGCGGCAGCCTCTACATGGGTCAGTGGATCATCGATGCCGACGGCCAGACCGTCGCGCAGCGGCGCAAGCTCAAGCCGACGCATGTCGAGCGGACCGTGTTCGGCGAAGGCGACGGCAGCGACCTCGGCGTGCACGACACGGCGCTCGGGCGGATCGGCGCGCTGTGTTGCTGGGAACACCTGCAGCCGCTGTCGAAGTACGCGATGTACGCGCAGGACGAGCAGGTGCACGTCGCCGCGTGGCCCAGCTTCTCGCTGTATCGGGGCGGCGCCTACGCGCTCGGCCCCGAGGTCAACAACGCCGCGAGCCGTATCTACGCGGTCGAGGGGCAGTGCTTCGTGGTCGCGCCGTGCGCGACGGTCTCGAAGGAAATGGTCCAGATGCTGTGCGGCGACGACCCGACGAAGCGGCAGCTGCTGCTCGAGGGCGGCGGCTTCGCGACGATCTGGGCGCCCGATGGGCAGCTGATGCACGAGCCGCTGCCGGAGAACGTCGAGGGGCTGGTCTACGCCGACATCGACCTCGGGATGATCTCGCTGGCGAAAGCCGCGGCCGACCCGGCAGGGCACTATGCGCGGCCCGACGTCACGCGGCTCCTGCTGGACCGCACGCCGGGCGATCGCGTGGTGCTGCGCCAGAGGCGCGCCGCGGAGGTCGCGAGCAGCGACGTCGACGAGCCGGCGATGCCCCGGCCGTCGGATGCGGCCACAGCCATCGTCTCGCGCGGCGCAGGATCCCGCGCGGCCGCGTGAGCGGCCCGGCGACCCGACTGCGCGCTACGGCTCCTTGGCCACGGCTCCGGCGGCCTGCGCCGCTTCGCGAAACAGCGCATTGAGTTCACCACCCGAAGCGGCGCCTGCGAGGCCGTCGAATCGACCCTGCTCGATGATCGACCTGGCCGCGTTCATCAGCCCCCCCCACGCCGCGCGGGCCAGCGCGCCGCCGACGCTTACGCGCCGCACCCCGAGTTCGGCGATCTCGCGCATCGTGAGCTCGCTCGCGTTGCCGACCAGCAGGTTGACCGGCTTCGGCGCGACGCCGGCGACGACCGCCGCGATCTGCTCGCGCGTGCGGATTCCCGGAGCGTAGAGGCAGTCGGCACCGGCATTCGCGTAGGCCTGGAGCCGGGCGATCGTCTCGTCGAGATCGGGGCGGCCGACGAGGAAGCACTCCGCGCGGCCGACCAGCAGCGTGTCGCCGCCCGCCCGGTTGATGGCGCTGCGCGCCGCCCGGATGTGGGCGACCGACTCGTCGAGGGTGCGCAGCGGCCGCGCAGCGTCGCCGGTCGAATCCTCGATCGACAGGCCGGCGACGCCGGCGTCCACGGCGAGGCGCACGCTCTCGGCGACGCCTGCCGGATCGGGCGCGAAGCCGCTCTCGAAGTCGGCGTTGATCGGCAGGTCGGTCGCGGCGACGATTTCGTGCAGGTGCTCGAGGACCTCGTCGCGCGATGCCGACCCGTCGGGACGCCCGCGGCTCCAGGCGAAGCCCGAACTCGTCGTCGCCAGCGCCTCGAAGCCGAGCGACTGCAGGTACAGCGCGCTGCCGATGTCCCACGGGTTGGGGATGACGAAGCAGCCGGACGCGTGCAGCTTGTGGAACGCGCGTCTCTTGTCGGCGACGCCGGGGCGGGTTCGTGCCATGCGGAAGACCTCCTTCGGAGCAGGCGGGTGACGGCGCGGCCGGACGCCGCGCCGCGCCGATGCGCTACGCGCCCTTGCGCGGGAAGCGCGATTCCCTCGCGAGCGTGCAGACCTGGATGCTGTACTCGCTGTAGAACGACTCCCGGCCCTTCTTCTTCGCCGCGACGTGCTCGGCGTTCGTCGACCAGTTGCGCTGGGCCTCGTCGGATTCGAACTCGACGATCGTCACCCGCTCGCCGTCTTCGGCAACGAAGCTCTTGTGCGACAGGTAGCCCGGCATCGTTCGCGCAAGCTCCGCCATCCTCGGGGCAAGCGCCATGTATTCATCGCGAGCCTCGGGCCTGAGCCGCGAGCGAAAGACGGTGACGATCATCTCGACCTCCTGCGTTTTTCCTGTGGTTGACTGGGTTCGTTTCCGTCGCCTGCAGCGCAACGGCTGCAGGGAGTCTATCCGGAGCCTCGCCCGAAACGCCTCGTATGCAGCCAGCGATTCGAACGCGATCAGCCCCCATGCCACGTTGTTCGTTCCCTCGTGAGGCAGGAAGTACTCCACCAGCTGGCCGCCATGCAGGTGATGGTCATGTCGACTCCCGCGGTGGAACGGTTCAAACGATAGCCGCTTGCTGCCCGCAGATGGTTCGTCTAGGATCGAACCATGAAAGACGGGCCGAGCATTGCCCGCGTCGCCGCGCTCATCGGCGACCACGCGCGCGCGGAGGTGCTCACCGCACTGATGGCCGACCGGGCGCTGACGGCTACCGAACTGGCCGGCACCGCAGGGGTCACGAAGCAGACCATCAGCGCCCACCTTGCCAAGCTTCTCGACGCGGGATTGATCACCGTCGACCACCAGGGGCGTCATCGCTACTTCAGGCTTGCCGACCCTGACGTGGCAAGTCTTCTCGAGTCACTCATGGGTGTCGCCTTTCGAACAGGCGCGGTACGAGTTCGCTCCAGCCCCCGGGAGCCCGCGCTGCGCAAGGCACGAGTCTGTTACGACCACCTCGCTGGCGAGCTGGGCGTAATGGCCTACGAGTCGCTGCTTGCCCAGCGCGTCTTCCGCACGGGCCCCGAGGGGCTGCAACTGACGAAGGTCGGAGCCGGTTGGTTTTCATCGCTTGGCATCGACCCCGGAGTGGCCGCTGCGCAGCGGCGAGCCTTCTGCAGGCCGTGCCTCGACTGGGGCGAGCGCCGCCATCATCTCGGTGGCGCACTTGGCACGGCGCTGCTCGAGCGCCTGTATGAGCTTGGGTGGGCGCGTCGCGCCAGGGGTTCGCGTGTCGTCACCTTCACACCGAAAGGAGAGCAGGCATTCCGCTCCCTTTTCCAGCAGCCGGAGGCCGACCGTTCGTGAGGCCGGCGCCCAACCATCGCCCACGTACGTCAGTTGGTCTGAAGCATGGAACCTCGAATTACCGTGATCACGCTCTGCGTGGACGATCTCGACCGCGCAGTGAGGTTCTACTCCGAGGGCCTGGGCTTGCCCACCGAAGGCATCGTGGGCCTTGAGTTCGAATTCGGCGCAGTGGCGTTCTTCGACCTTCAGCCCGGCCTGAGACTCGCTCTGTGGCCTCGCAAGAGCCTGGCCCACGACTCGGGTCTCGCGCTGTCAGGCGCGAGCCCGACCAGTTCTTCTTTGGGGCATAACGTTGCCTCGAAAGAGGAGGTCGATGACGTGATGTCGCAGGCCGAGGCCGCCGGCGCCCGAATCGTCAAGCCGGCCGGACCTACGTTCTGGGGCGGCTACGCGGGTTATTTCCAGGATCCGGACCAGCACCTGTGGGAGGTCGTCTGGAATCCGCACTGGCAACCGCCAATGCGCTGAGGCAGGGAGGACATTCATGGTTCCCTCGAGCGAGCTCCTGCTGTTTGCCGGCGCGGCGCTGCTGATGGTCCTGACGCCGGGACCCAACATGATCTATCTGATCTCTCGCTCGATCTGCCAGGGCAGGCGCGCCGGAGTCGTCTCGCTCCTCGGAGTCGTGTCCGGTTTCCTCGTTCACATGCTGGCCGCAGCCGTGGGACTGACGGCGATCTTCATGGCCATTCCGCTGGCGTACGAAGTGCTCAAGTGGGCGGGCGCCATGTATCTCCTGTACCTCGCCTGGCAGGCGGTCAAGCCGGATGCGCGTTCGCCCTTCGAGGCACGGGCGCTGCCGGTCGATCCGTGTCGCAGGCTGTTCTTCATGGGCTTCCTGACCAACGTGCTGAACCCCAAGATCGCCATCTTCTACCTGTCGATCTTCCCCCAGTTCGTCACGCCGGCACGCGGATCCGTGTTCGTGCAGAGCCTTCAACTGGGTTCCACCCAGATCGTCGTGAGCTTCAGCGTCAACCTCTGCATCGTGCTGTCGGCTGCCAGGATTGCCGCATGGTTCGCTCGCAGTCCCCGCTGGCTCGATGTCCAGCGGTATGTCATGGGTACCGTTCTGGCGGCGCTGGCTGTGCGGCTCGCTCTCGAGCCGAGGTGCCGACCTGTCGACTGAGCGCTCCCTCGGGCCGATGTCGGGTCAATGCACCGGCGCGAGCGCCCCGGCCACTGCCCGGCCGATGCTGCGGCCCTGGCGGCGTCCGTCGGTCACGGCGTGCCGGAAGTGGATGCCGGCGAAGAGCCGCGACATCCCGTTCTCCTGCGCCGCTTGCGAGAACGATCCGAAACGACGCGTCACGCCCGGCAGCGTGAGGCTGGTCGTGTCGAAGCGCACCTCGTCGCCGAAGAGCGCGATCAGCACCTCGGCGGCGGCCCAGCCCAGCACCGTGTGCGTCGAGGGGTAGTCGGGCACCGGCGGCGTCGTCAGGAAGGGCCGCCACGCGCGGTCGGCCTCGGTCAGCGGATTGCCGTCGCTGGCTGCGGCGGCGATCGCGGTTTCGGGACGCCAGAAGCGGTGCCGGTACTTTTCGGCGAAACCGGCGACGAAGCCGTCGGCCATCGCGAAGTGCACGAGCGCGAAGGCGCGCGCCGCATCCCAGGGATCGAGGCCACGCTGGCGCACGACCGTGCTGGCGATGCGGTTCCAGCCCAGCGGCGAATCCTCGTACCAGAACTTCGCGATCGCCGACTGTTCGGGGGTGCGCGTCCTGCTGGCGGCGTGCCCGATCTCCGTGACGTAGGCGAGGTCGCGCGCGTACTCGACGCTGGTCAGCGCCTGTGGCCCGTCGAGCGCGTGCTCGCGCAGGTCGATGACGAAGGGCTCGACGCGACCCCAGCCGGGCTGGGCCGCGAAATCGAATGGCGCGGTGAACTGGTACTCGCCCGCTCCGGGACGCGGCGTGTACTGCGGCTGCGCGGCCGTGTCCGCCCGGTCGCCTGTCCGGCGGCCCAACGTTGCCAGCGCGGCCGCCCGGCCGATCGCGATGCCGGCGGTCCTGGCCGGTCCTTCACGCACCGTCACGAGCGCCTGGCGGTAGGCGCCCTCGACGAGCGTTGCCTGGTCGGGGAGCAACCTCACGAGGACCTCGCGCGCCGCTGCCGCCACCGCCGCGTCGACGGCGGCCTGCGGCGCCGTGGCGAACCCGGGTGTGTAGGACTCGTAGCGCTGGACGATCGCGTTCAGTGCGTCGTGGATCGCCGCGTGCAGGATCGCGAAGGCGCGCGATTGCGCCATCGGATTCGTGCCTTCGGTCGGCGCGAAGGCCTCGGCGGCGACGGCGTTCCAGCGCACCACGGCGTTGCCGTGCGCGGACTCATCGGGCGAGCGTGCGACGTCGCCGGCCGTGGCGTCTTCCGGGACGGCCAGGGCGACGGCAATGCCGGCCAGCGCGGAGGCGCCCACCAGGCGTGCGACGAATTCGCGCCGCGGGATCATGGGGGAGTTCATGGCTTGGGTCCTTTCTCGCAATGAGCGGGGGTCGACGATGCGTTCATCATCGAGGAAGGGCCCTGATCACGGCAGAGCTGAAATCGCCCGATATCGGTTCATTCGTGCCATCGCGGGCTGCGACGTCGGTCACTTCATGTCGACGACGAGCGCAACCGCCCGGCGCGCGAGCGGCGCGACGACCAGGACCACCGGGAAGGCCACCAGCCAGGCGGTCAGCCAGGCACTGGTCCACAAGGTGACGTAGCCATGGCCGATGCCGACGGCCCGATAGGTCGAGATGCCGGAGACCAGCAGCGACATCAGGCCCGAGAGGATCAGGCCGAAGAGCGCGGGCGCGAGTTTCTTGGGAAGCATGGGAGTTCTCCAGGGATGGAAGTCGATCGAGCGAAATGGCGGCTCAGCGGATGGCCAGGTCGAGCACCGCGGCCGCCAGGTACAGGCCGGTGCCGAAGACGACGTGATTCGCCAGGCTGCGCAGGCGGTTCGCCAGGGGCGACGGCGTCTTCGCCGCCGCGAAGCCCGCGCCCATCGCCGGCTGCATCACGAGCCAGGGCGCAGCCACCGTGGCGACGCCGAAGACCAGCGCGGGCAGGTACGTCGGCCGTTCGAGCCAGGCGGTCCCCTGGATGGCGACCAGCAGCCCCGCGAAGGCCATGCCGATGAGGTAGTGGGTCAGCCAGCCCAGGCCGCGCTCGAACTCGACCGGTTCCGCTTTCGCGATGGCGGCGTGCGCAAAGCGGCCGCGCGGCAGATGGCCGACCCAGCGGCCGACGAGGGCGAAACTCGAGGTCGGGACGCCCAGGCGCGACAGCAGCAGCAGCCAGGCGTCCATCACCGCGGTGGCACCGATTCCGACGAGGGCGACGTGCCCGATGACGTGGGAGGAAAGCATCGAGGACTCCTTGAAGTTCATGGACATCCGGTCCGGTCGAACGCATCATAGAAGTTGAAGTCAACTTCAAGTCAAGGGGGCCTGGCGCCTTTAGGCCATGAGCGACGGCTTGCAGCACGCTGCGGCATGTCCCGCCTCGAGCCATGCGGCGACACCCTGGCGTCGCGAGGACTATCATCGCCGCATGGCCGACGAAGAACTCGCGACGGACTACCTGGTGGTCGGTGCCGGGGCCGCAGGCATGGCGTTCACCGACGCGCTGCTCGCGCATTCCGACGTGACGGTGACGATCGTCGATCGCCACCACGCCCCGGGCGGACACTGGATCGACGCCTATCCCTACGTCCGTCTGCACCAGCCGTCGGCCTTCTATGGTGTCAGCTCGGTGCCGCTAGGGCAGGACACCGTGGACGTGGCCGGGACCAATGCCGGCTACTACGAGCTGGCCGGCGCGGACGAGATCCGGGCCTACTTCGCGCACGTGATGGAGCGCCACTTCGTGCCCAGCGGCCGAGTTCGGTATTTCCCTTCGAGCGAATACCTGGGTGATGGCCGCTTCGTGTCCCGGCTCAGCGGGGAGGCCCGGACGGTTCGCGTGCGGCGCAAGATCGTCGATACCACGTATCTCGAAGGCAGCGTTCCCGCGACCAGTCCGCCCCCGTTCGAGGTGGCCGAAGGTGTTCGCTGCGTGCCCGCTGGCGGGATTGCGCGGATCGGGAAGCGTCCCGAGCGGTTCGTGATCATCGGCGCGGGCAAGACCGCGCTGGACGCCTGCGTGTGGCTGCTCGAACAGGGCGTCCCGGCTTCGGCGATCCGCTGGATCAAGCCGCGCGAGGCGTGGTGGCTGAACCGCCGTTTCCACCAACCCCACGCGCTGCTCCCGGACTTCTATCGCGGCATGGCGATCCAGCTCGAGGCGATGGCGCAGGCGACTTCGATCGACGATCTCTGCGCGCGCCTCGAAGACGGGGGATTCTTTCTCAGGGTCGATCCCGGCGTCGCGCCGACGATGCTGCACGGTGCGGTGATCAGCGAGGCCGAGCTGGCGCTGCTGCGCCGGATCGATGACGTCGTCCGCCTGGGGCGCGTGCGCAGGATCGAGCGCGACGAGATCGTGCTGGACGAAGGCCGCGTGCCGACGAGCGAGGCGACGGTGCACGTTCACTGCGCGTCGCGAGGGCTGCCCCGACCACCGCTTCGACCGATCTTCGAGCCCGGACGGGTGACCGTCCAGCCGTTCCTGTGGGGATTCGCGTGCTACCAGTTCGCGATGCTGGGCGTGGTCGAGGCGACCATTGACAGCGACGAGGAGAAGAACCGCCTCTGTCCGCCCATCGCCTACTGGGACGCGAACGCGGACTACCTGTCTGCGTTCCTGGCGGGTCTCGCCTACGAGCGCGCCCGGGCTGCCTACCCGGCACTCGCGAGCTGGGCGAAGGACACGCGACTGAATCCGCTCGGCGCGATCGGGCGCCACCGCGATGCGCCGGTCGTCGTCGAAGCGCGTGAACGCATCAAGCGATTCGGGGCCGCGGCCGCGGGCAATCTGGTGAAACTCCTCCGGGGGAATGCGGCCTAGCCGACATCGGTGCCATCGACGGGCGGATGCACGCGCATTGTTCCTGTTCGACTCACGAGCGGAGGTTGCTTATGGGTAGCGGAACGATTCAGGGTCAGCTTTGGGGCGCACGTGCGCACGACTGGGCGACCCATACGGAGCAGGTGAGCTTGCCGCTGTACGGCGCAGCCCTCGACGCTGCGCGTGTGACTGCCGGCACACGCCTGCTGGATGCCGGGTGCGGCGCGGGACTCCTGGCGCTGTTGGCCAATCTCCGCGGCGCGCAGGTGAGCGCCGTGGACGCCTCGCGGGGGTTGTTGGCCGTCGCGCGCCAACGATTGCCGGAAGCCGACCTGCGCGAGGGGGATCTCGAGGCGCTGCCGTTCGCCGACGCCAGTTTCGACGCGGTCACGGCCGTGAACAGCATTTTCTACGCGGCGGACATGGCCTCCGCCATGCGCGAACTCGTCCGCGTCGCCCGACCGGGCGGCCGGGTCGTCGTCACCGCGTGGGGGCCGCCCTCGAAGTGCGAATTCCTGACTGCAGTCATGCCGGCGCTCGCGCGGTTGATGCCGTCCCCACCGCCCGGCGTGCCGCCTCCCCATCCGGGCACACTGTCCGAGCCGGGCGCGCTCGCCGGCGTCCTGAAAGGCGCGGGCCTGCGCGTCGTCGAGGAGGGCGAGGTCGTCTGTCCCTTCGTCTTTCCGAGCACCGAGGCATCCTGGCGCGGAAATTCCAGCGCCGGCGTCAACCAGGTAGCCATCGCGCACAGCGGCGAGGCTGCGGTTCGCGCCGTCTACTCGGCTGCCGACAAGGCGCACATGGGCGCGGACGGGAGCGTCCGCTATCGGAATGTCTTCCTCCGGGTGGCGGGCGAACGCCCGTAACGAAAAGGCAAGCCAGTCGATGATCGATCTCGGTCCTCCCTTCCGCAAGGCGGTGCCGGGCGACGCCAGGGGGCTGGCGCGTTTCGTGAACATCGCTGGCGAAGGTTTGCCACTGTATCTATGGCAACAGATGGCTCGCGAGGGGGAATCGGCCTGGGACGTCGGCCATGCCCGGGCGAAGCGCGATACGGGCAGCTTCTCCTGGCGGAACGCGATCTTCCGCGTCCTCGGGGACGACCCGGTTGCCTGCCTGATTGGCTATCCACTCGAAGACGATCCTCCCGCGGCAGATTACACAGACATGCCGCCAATGTTCGTTCCGCTTCAACAACTGGAGGATCTGGTCCCGGGGACCTGGTACATCAACGTCGTGGCCACCAGCGAAGAGCACAGGGGCAAGGGCTATGGCCAGGAACTGCTCGCGCTGGCCGAAACCATTGGCCTGGACCTCGGAAAGCGAGGACTGAGCCTGATCGTCGCCGACACGAACGAGGGCGCCCGGCGGCTGTACCGGCGCATCGGCTTTCGCGAGTTGGCGCATCGACCAATGGTCAAGGAGGGCTGGCGACATCCGGGAGCGCGTTGGGTGCTCATGAGGAAGGATCTCGGCAGCGCTCGATGATGACTCGTCGAAACCACGCGCGCAGCGAGGGTTCGAACGCCAGCATGCGCGGCATCGCGTCGCACGTGCGAACATCGGGTCCGCAACGATCGAGGAGCGCGCTGATGTTTCCCACCACCGTCGCCGGCAGCCTGCCGAAGCCCGGCTGGCTCGCCGAAACCGACAAGCTGTGGCCCGCGTGGAAGCAGCAGGGCGACGCGCTCGCTGAAGCCAAGCGCGACGCCACCGTGCTCTGGCTGAAGGAACAGGAGCAGGCCGGGCTCGACATCGTCACCGACGGCGAGCAGAGCCGCCAGCACTTCGTGCACGGCTTCCTCGAGGCGGTCGAGGGCATCGACTTCGAGCACAAGGTGAAGATGGGGATCCGCGACAACCGCTACGAGGCGATGGTGCCGCAGGTCACCGGGCCGCTGCGGCTGAAGGGACGCGTGCACGCGACCGAGGCGGCGATCGCGCGCGCCTACACGACGAAGAAGCTGAAGTTCACGCTGCCCGGCCCGATGACGATCGTCGACACGGTAGCCGACGCGCACTACGGCAGCCGCGCGAAGCTGGCCATGGCCTTCGCCGAGTTGCTGAACCAGGAGGCGCGTGCGCTGCAGGCCGACGGCGTAGACGTCGTGCAGTTCGACGAGCCGGCGTTCAACGTCTTCATGGACGACGTGAAGACCTGGGGCATCGACGCGTTGCACCGCGCGATCGAGGGGCTGTCCTGCACCACCGCGGTCCACATCTGCTACGGCTACGGCATCCAGGCCAACGTCGACTGGAAGACCTCGCTGGGCGGCGAGTGGCGCCAGTACGAGGCGATCTTCCCGGCGCTCGCACGGAGCCGCATCGACCAGGTGTCGCTCGAGTGCGCGAACTCGCACGTGCCCGACCACCTGATGGGGTTGCTCGAAGGCAAGGACGTGATGGTCGGGGTCATCGACGTGGCCACCGACCAGGTGGAGTCGCCGCAGGAGGTCGCCGACACGATCGGCCGGGCGCTGCGCTACGTGCCGGTGAACCGCCTGTTCCCGTGCACCAACTGCGGGATGGCGCCGATGAGGCGCGACGTGGCGCTGGCGAAGCTGCGGTCGCTGGCAGCCGGCGCGGCGCTAGCGCGCGAGCGCTACGCGCGCTAGCGCGACGCGCGCGCTCAGCGCAGCTTTGCATCCGTCTCGAGGCGGAAGCGCGCGGCGAGCATGGCGACGCCCGCCGCGGGCAGCGCCAGCAGCACGAACAGCGTCGATCCGACGGGCAGGAAGCCGCGGCCGAGCGCCGAGATCGCGTGGATCGCCGCTTGCGCGAGGATCACGGCGAGTCCCCAGCGCCAGGCCCGCTGGGGGTGTCGGTAGCCCAGGAAGCCGGCGGCCGCGACCGACGGCGGGTATGCGAGGATCCAGTAGACGCCGGACTGCCAGGCTTCGCGACCGCTCCCGACAGTGGCGGCCAGCAGCCACAGCAGCGCGCCGGCGCCGATTGCCGGCGTGTACGGCGACCGGCCCACGCCGTGTTCCTGGCGGCGTTCCAGGCCGCCTCGAAGACCGCACTCAAGCGCGTCTTCGACGCTGTCGTCCGGCTCGTCTTCATCCCGGCGCCCCAAGTGGTTCCGCTCCTACCCTTATCCCTTGCGCAAGGACATCCGGGGCACCGGCCGCGACGAGCGGCGGCTGATCGCCTACGGGCGGCACCCCGGCGACGACAGGTCGAAGGCGTGGCTGCGCGCAGCCGTGCCGGATCAGCCGCTGCTCAGGCGGTCTTCCGGGCCACTCCGGACCGCAGGTACCGCTGTAGCTGCTCGTGCAGCGCCGCCGGATCCACCGGCTTGTCCAGCACCGCGCGGATGCCGCCGGCCGCGAGCTCCGACTGCGGCACGCCGTCGCGGTACCCCGTGTAGAGGAGGATCGGCACTTCGGGGCGCAGCGGTGCCACGACGCGCGCGAGCTCGGTGCCGGTCAGGCGCGGCATGGTCTGGTCGACCAGCAGCAGGTCGAACTCGAGCTGGTTCGCCACCACCAGCCGGCGCGCCTCGTCGGGGTCGGCGATCGCCGTCACGTTCAGGCCCCAGTTCTCGAGCAGCTCGCGCATGAAGCCCAGCACCGCGGCTTCGTCGTCGACCAGCAGCACGCTGCCGCGCAGGGGCCCGTGCGCAGCCGGCGCCGCGGCCGGCGCGCGCCCGCTGAAGCGGCTGCCCTCGATGGCCGGATCGAGCGGCGGGAGCAGCACGCGGAACGTGGTTCCGGCGCCGGCGGCGCTCTCGACCACGACGTGGCCGTGGTGGTCGTGCACGATGCCGTGCACGGTGGCCAGTCCCATGCCGCTGCCCTTGCCGACCTCCTTGGTGCTGAAGAACGGCTCGAACATCCGGTCGAG
>Ga0079224_100012283_pt1 | contig 11844 bp, 8 predicted proteins | sample Stecom2015_FD_80414 | JGI IMG/M metagenome (GOLD analysis project Ga0079224, IMG submission 80414) | Agricultural soil microbial communities from Utah to study Nitrogen management - Steer compost 2015 | ecosystem: Environmental > Terrestrial > Soil > Agricultural land | place: USA: Utah...
GCTTTTTCGATAGCCTCTACAAAATACTTGGCAGAACCATCCATAATCGGAGGTTCAGATGCGTTTAACTCAATAATGATATTATCTAAATCACAACCCACGCAAGCTGCTAAAACGTGTTCAGAGGTCTGAATTTTTACTCCTTTCTTCTCAAGGTTTGTTCCTCTTTGAGTATTTACTACATAATTAGCATCTGCTTCAATTATCGGATGTCCTTCTAAATCAACTCTTACGAAAGTAAAACCGTTGTTAATCGGAGCCGGTTTTAACGTCATGGTAACTTCTTTACCTGTATGAAGGCCAACACCTTTTAAAGTAACTTCTTCTTTTATGGTTTTTTGCTTAGCCATATTTTTTGCTTTTAATCACAACAAAAGCAGATTAACTCTTTTGTTTTGTGAAATATGTAAAAACTATTCTGCTATTTTCTTTTTTAATTCTTCTATATCTGATACAATTTTCGGGAAGTTCTTAAAGTGTACGAAAGATTTTGCAAAATCTCCGTACCCGAAAGCAGGGCTTCCTTGAACCACATCTCCATCTGCCAAACTCTTTCCGATTCCTGATTGAGCCTGAATCTTAACCCCGTTTCCGATAGTAATGTGTCCGACAATCCCTACTTGTCCTCCAATAAAACAGTTTTTCCCGATTTTGGTAGAACCTGCAATCCCGGTCTGAGAAGCAATAACTGTATTCTCTCCTACTTCTACATTATGAGCAATCTGAATTTGATTGTCTAATTTTACTCCTTTTCTGATTATAGTACTACCTAAAGTGGCTCTGTCAATAGTAGTAGCGGCTCCTATTTCTACATCATCTTCAATAACTACATTACCGATTTGAGGAACTTTGTTAAACGTTCCGTCTGCATTAGGAGCAAAACCAAATCCGTCTGAGCCGATAATCACTCCCGAGTGAAGAATACAATTATTCCCGATAACCGATTCCGAATAAATTCGCACTCCGGCAAACAGAATTGTATTATCCCCGATAGTTACATTATCACCTACAAAACAGTTTGGATAAATTTTTACGTTATCACCTATTTTTACATTTTTACCTATATACGAAAAAGCCCCAAGATAAAGGTTCTCTCCGTATTTTACGTTTTCAGAAACAAATGAAGGCTGTTCTATTCCGGACCTCATCAATTTTACTTGATTGTAATACTCCAAAAGTTTTGAAAACGATTTATAAGCATCATCAACTTTGATAAGTGTAGTTGAAATATTTCCCTCAGGAACAAATGTCCTGTTAACTATTGTTGCTGTTGCTTTGGTAGTATAAATATGGTGTTCGTATTTCGGATTTGCCAAAAAAGTAAGTGCTCCGCTCGAGCCTTCTTCTATTTTTGACAGTTGAAATACTTCGGCTTGAGCATTCCCAAAAACCTCACCATCTAAAATGTCAGCTATTTGTTGTACAGTAAATTTCATCTTGGCAAAAATATAAAATTTTAGAAAACCATAACTTTGTTTTTGCCTCGAATTACAGAAATTGTTTCACAAATATTTATCTGTGAAACTTTTACTTTAATTTTTAGCAAGTATTAGACACCAAGTTTTGTAAAAATACAAATTGTATCCAAACCTTCTTTTGTCAACCCTTTATTTAGATATTATAATTTTTTCGGTTTGATAGCTGTTTTTGGTTTTGATTTTCACAAAGTAAACTCCGGAACTCAGAGAAGAAACAAGCAAAGGTTGGTTAGGATTCAGTATATTTTTCTCTATCAATAATTTCCCTTGAATGTCATAAACGCTAACAACGGCAGACTGATTTTTAGAAAGTTCGAAGTACAGAAATTCTGATGTCGGATTCGGGTAAACTTTTATTTTTTGTTTAGAAGGATAAGAAATGCTCAAATCACATGTTTCATTAAACTTCATATCCAAATAAGCCAAACGATTTGTAATCCAATCTGACATATAATCAAGATGAGTGTACTCTGTTTCATATCCTTGCCAAGCTATCTCTTCTCTCGGATAAACTCCGTTTTCTAACAAATAAGAATAGCCGGATTCAAACATATTCATTAAAAAATCGTGGTTAAAAATAGTTTGCTTGACCGAATTCCAACGAGCTTGTAATTTTTCTCTGAACCCGTTATTTTGACAATCGGTCCACAATCGGTTATATAATCCGTTGGTTAAAAGTCCCGTTGTAATGTTTTCTTGGCTTCCGTCCCAAATGATTCCAAAAGTTCCGTCTAAATCCCAAGGCACATAAAAGTAAGGCTCATTTGTTGTATATTTGGCTAAATAGAGATTTTTTCCGGTATTATCCGTAGCTCTCAGAACATTCAAAAAGATGAAATAATCCACCATGTTATCTACTTGCAACTTATCCTGATATTGTGCATAAAAATCAATATCATTTCCGTTTATTACAAAATTTGTAAGATCATATAGGTTGCTCCAATTTATTTCTTCTTCAGGATGTTTGTATTCCCATCCTCCCCAATAGTCCGAGGTATTGTCATAAGGGGGTAAAGATGTAAAAGTAGTGGCTCCCCACGTATCTCCTTTATAGAGTTCTCCTCTGATGCTTCCGTTGTGGTTTTTGAGTTTTAGTTGTTTTCTGTCTATTTTTTCTGAAACAGCATACACTCCTCTATACTCTCCGTTGATAAACAGTTCGGAATAAGTCATTTTTATTCCGTTTACTGCTTCCGGCTCCTCATCAATATAATATACGGTATGAAAAAGCCTCCACAAATCATTGTTGGTTTTACTTAAAAACCGTAGCGGCTCATTATACATAGCCTGCAGGTTCCAATCATCATCAGAACGCATTCCTAATAGGCTGTAATCTACCGTTTCTTCTCCCGTATTATCTTCCCAAAACTCAATTTCCATAGATTTTTTTGGTAATGTTTGTGAGAAACCACCTCTATATTCAATACCAATATCCGAAGAAATACTGTTCCCGTTATTTTCAGTTAATCGGAAAGAAGCCCATACTTTTGGACTGTCAACAATAGTGTAAGGTGTATTGATATAGACCAAAGGAAGTTCTGTAAAATAAAGTGTATAAGTTTGTTCGTTTCCGGAATGTATTACACTATAAGGCATACCTACTTCTATTGTTTGAACCGGTACAGAAAAAGTATAATGGACATCTAATAAAATAGCCGTTTTCAGATTCGGGTACATTGTATTGATATTCTCCACACTATTATTGGAAACGATTAGCTTTTTGTTATGGTCAATTCCATACATTTCAGTATTCAAAACAATCGTTTCGTTTGCCGTTGCAGTAATACTAACCCAAAATATAAACCAGATGTATAGTGTATTTTTCATAAATATTTTTTTCAAAACTAAGAAAATTTTCTTCTTGATAAAGAAATTAAAACTTCTCCTTTAGGTATGCTTTGTTTTCCTGCGAACTCTAATTTATTAAAATCATTATTTTTGCCTTATGAAAGGAATCCACGAAAAGACACTACAAGATTTAGAATTTCAAACCGTTTTACAAGCTGTTTCGGAGTTATGTGCTACCGATTTGGGTAAAGAAAAATCACTCCGAATCAAACCTTTTTCCGATAAAGATGAATTACTTGATGTATTAGAGCAAACTTCAGAATATTTGGCTTCGTTTGACAACGAAAATACATTTCCTAACCATAACTTTAACGATCTCAGAGAACAAATAAAGTTTCTTGCCATAGAAGATAGCTATTTAGAAGCTGAAATTCTCAAAGAGTTTTCGGAACTCTCAAAAACAGCCAATACTCTGATAATGTTTTTAAAGAAATTTCAGGAATATTACCCGAAATTATTCAAAAGGTCAGAATCCGTTGAGTTTACGAAAGAAATTATTCAAAAAATAGAAAGTAAAATAGATAAATATGCTGAGGTAAAAGACAGTGCCTCTCCTGAATTGCAAATCATTCGTAAACAACTCAAAGAAATTAAAGGAAAAATCAACCAAAGTTTTCAAATAGCTCTAACGACCTATAATGCCAACGGTTATCTGGACGATATTAAAGAAAGTGTAATAGACAACACTCGTGTTTTGGCCGTGTTATCTATGTATAGAAAAAAAGTAAAGGGTAGTATTTTGGGTACTTCAAAGACCGGGAGTATTGTTTATATAGAACCCGAAACAACCCTAAAGCTATCGCGTGAGCTCAACAACTTACAATTTGAAGAAAAAGAAGAAGTAAAAAAAATACTCAAACAACTTTCAAACGAAATTCGCCCGTTTGTACCGTTGCTATTGGAATATCATGAGTTTTTGAGTGACATTGACTTGGTGTGTGCCAAAGCAAAATATGCCCGGAAAATCAACGCTGTATTACCCGAGATTTCGGATGAAAAAAGACTTTACTTTAAAGAAGCATATCACCCGATTCTGCTGCTAAATAACAAAGTCAAAGGTTTACCCACTTTTCCGCAAACCATAGAACTCACCAACGAAAACCGAATTATTGTAATTTCAGGACCCAATGCAGGGGGAAAAAGTATCACGCTTAAAACTATCGGGCTGTTACAACTCATGTTACAATGCGGACTTTTGATACCTGTTCACCACAGGAGTTCTACTTTTTTGTTTGATAGAATTCTGACAGACATCGGAGATAATCAATCTATTGAAAATCATCTGAGTACTTACAGCTACCGACTCAAAAACATGAATTACTTCCTTAAGAAATGTAATCACAAAACATTATTTCTGATTGATGAGTTCGGAACAGGGTCAGACCCTGAATTGGGAGGCGCTTTAGCTGAAGTTTTCTTAGAGGAATTTTATTACAGAGAAGCTTTCGGAATCATTACAACTCATTACACTAACCTGAAAATGCTGGCTAACGAGTTGCCTTATGCGACCAATGCCAATATGCTTTTTGACGAAAGGTCTTTAGAGCCAATGTATAAATTGGTTTTGGGGCAGGCAGGAAGTTCGTTTACTTTTGAAGTAGCTCAGAAAAACGGCATTCCTTTTGGACTTATCAATCGAGCTAAAAAGAAAATCGAAAAATCAAAAGTGCGTTTTGATAAGACTATTGCAACCCTACAAAAGGAACGCTCAAAACTCGAAAAAACTTCGCAAACCTTGAAAGAAGAAGAGCTCAAAGCCCGAGAAGAAAGCAAAAAGATGGAGGATATGAACCAAAAAATCCGTCAAAAGCTCGAAAGTTACCAAGAGCTTTTTGATGCCAATCAAAGGCTTATATACTTAGGACAGCGACTTGATGATTTAGCCGAAAAATACTTTAATAACAAAGACAAAAAGACTCTTATCGGAGAATTGCTGAAAACTGTTGAAATCGAAAATTCCAAACGCAAAAAGTTGGCTCCTAAAGAGAAAAAGAAAAAAGAAATCGAACAAAAACAACTTCTGAAAGAAGTCGAAGCCCAAGTAGAGATTATCAGAGAAAAGAAAAAAGAAGAAAAAGCCAAGAAAAAAGAGGAAGAAAAAAATAAACCAAAAATTCCGCTTAAAGTGGGTGACAGAGTTCGGATGATAGACGGAAAAGCTTTAGGAACCATTGACAAAATCGAGAAAAACAAAGCTATTGTCAATTACGGAATGTTCACCTCTCAGGTAGCTTTAGATAGCTTAGAATTAGTGAAATAACTTCCTTTTTACAACCATTTTCGGGTAAAAAGATTTATCAGGATATTGGGTTGCAAGGTTATTACAAAACGAATTCGTTCCCCGTAGTCAGGCTCTGCAATTTCCCACCCCAATTTGGAATATACCGGAAAATAAACCTCGAAATAATCCGGTACTAAATTCAAACGAATTCCGCTATCATACAAAAATTCAGGATTTACGTATTTGTTTTTTATAAAACCGAAATCAGAATAAACCTCTACCCAATTCCAAATATTAAAACTTAGGTTAGTTGAAACTATCCATTGATTGGCATAAGGCGTAAGTTTAGATTTAAAACCTCCGTCAGCCGTAATGTACTGTTGTGAAAAAAATCCTTTTGATTCAGACCGTCCGTAAAAGTTGTAATCAAACAAATAATCGGTGGGTCTGTCCGTCGCAAAACTGAAAAACTCCGAATCCGTATTTTTTTGTAAAAAAGTTCCTGCAAAAAATCGAACATTGAGCTGTCGGTTATTCTCGTACAATCTTCGGAATTCAATTTGTGAAGATATTTTCCCGAAAAGGTCAGATACTTGCAAATCAGTAGAAAAACGGAAAAAGTTAGTGATTTCGTTTCGACTCTGAGTATATCTTATGTTGAAAATTGAATATTTTTCTTCGTTGATAACCGAAACCAACTCACTGTTTTCTCTCTGCACATTTACATGTCTGATATAAACCATTTGATGTTTGTTTTCTCTGAAATCCGGTTCTCTGAACTTCAAAAGCATCGAAGGAATCAGCCTTGTGTAAGAAGCGTCAGGAGCATAATGATAATACATCCCCTGCATACCAAAATTTACGGAATACAACTTCCCTTCCCGAATCAGGTGTTCATAACCGATATACCCTGAGCCCACAAGAGTTTTTTGCAGAAAAGAATAAAACGGAGCAACATCTATCACAAAAGGTTTTACAAGCAGTGATTTACTCGAAAAGCTTATCCCGGGAGCAAATCCATCATACAAATTATAGCGATATTCCGGCACAAAAAATATCTGATTGTGTTTCGGGTCTTCAAAATCTTTGAAAAACGTGAACTTCAAAGGGCGATTTTGGTGCGGAAATCCTTTCAGGGTTTTAAAGTTATTACGTGGGTTGTATTCAGGAATTTTCCCGTCATAATTAACAGCCAATTTGTCAAAATCTCCCTTTTTAAGATAAAAAGTACTGTCTGTTTCAATATTTTCAAACCATTTTTTAAAAACGACCTCGTTGTTTTTTAGCCCAAACAGAGAAATCGGGACAGTAGCTTGTCCTTTATTTCGGATAGTAACCTGCAACGAATCTCCTTCTTTTCGGACTTTGGTTATTTTGTAATCAATCAGGTTTCTGGAATGGACAATTTGATCAAAATACCAATCAATATTTTGTTGACTTTTCTGTTCTACAATTTCTTTAAAATCCTCTTCTGAAGTCTGCTTGTATTGATTGAGAGCAAAAAAGTCCTTAACCGATTTTTTAACAACGTCATTGCCCAAATATTCGTTGAGGTATCTTAAATCCAACCCGGCTTTGTATTTTCCTGAAATCTGCTCGTTGAATTTTATAAGTTCATTTTTAGGCAATCCGGTAGGTTGGTCTAAGTTTCTTCGAGCCATCATCAGATACAGATAATAAAACTGATCTTCAAAATTCATCTTTGTTCCGTAAAAGCTCTTTAAAACTCCAAATTCCGAGATACCTCCCAACATCTTCATATTCGGATAGTATTCTTCTAAATAATCCATAAGCAGTTGCATCTCGATAGCATTGACCAACCAGTTATATTTTCGGTAATCTATATTCAGAGTGGCTTTGATATAACTTTCGGAATAGGTCTTCAAAAACTTTATTTCGTAAAGAAAACTATCGGGAAACGGACGTAAAAAAGAAGGTAACTGATTAAGTCCGTAAAACGGATTTCGCTTATAATCTGTTTCAGAAACCACAAGTTTATCTATATTTGAACCTCCTACCTGTTTATCCACAAAATTTACAATCTTATCAATAATGATGGCTGTAAAAATCGGATCTATGTTAAGGTCAAAATGATTGGTTTCTACTTCCAAAATACTGTTTTTAAAACTCTGAAAAACAGCTTGTTTCTCCACAATCAGATGTACTTTATTTTTTGATTTTCCTTGCAGTACGTAACGATTATCCGCTTGTTTTTGCACCGCAAGATTAGAGCTAACCACCATATTTTCCGAAGTCTCTAACGTGATATAAAAATCCGTCGAAGCATTGGGCGCATCGTCTAAATTTTCGTTGCTGTATCTTACAAAATCATTGTTTTCGAACCTCGCCGGAAACAGTATCCAATCTTTAATCTCAATCTTTTTACTTGAGGAATAACCATAACCTGTAAATCTACTGTTCGGGATTTTGAGTTCGTAACGGATTTTAATTATCGCTTTATCCCCCGAAGCAATCGGTTTTGTGAGCTTAACTTCCACTAAATCTATTTGATTGGGAATTCTTTCAAAACTCAACGGATTATCGTTTTGGTCTGTAACCGAAATAAGCGTGGTTTTGCCTAATTCCTTATCGGAAGCGTAATAAAAACTTCGTACAAATTCATCAGAAAAACGCTTGGCTAAAGGAGATTTTTTAGACGAAAAGGCGTGATTCCAATCGTTCAGAACAAGTGTTTGGATATTGGTTTCAGAGGAATTGTAATAAGTAATCTCTTGATAAACAGAAATTAATGCTTGCTCTACATCAAGCTTAATTTCCGCTTTAGATTGATGCAACTGGGTATAGCTGCTCGAGGATAGAAAAACCGAAACGACACAAAGTATATATCTGAAAAAACTCAATTACCTCCTGATAAATTTTAATAGTTCATTATTGTTTTCTATTCGGATGATGTACAATCCGCTCGAATAGCCGTTTATATCCAATCTGATAAACGGGTTGCCATTTATCGGAATGGCTTCAACCTGTTGTCCTAAAAGGTTGTAAATATAAATATTTTTTGATTCGGAGCTGAGGCGGTTTGTATTAATTCCCAATTCGATAAAATCTGTCCCGATGCTGGACGAGTTGAACCAAACCAAAGGCTTTTGCTCATATACGAGTTTTGAAAGAAATGTCTGTGAAGTCTCAAACTGCATCACAACCGGAATGTGGTCACTCATCCAATACAAATTATCGCGTAAGATTTGTGAATAACTCCCCGAGCAGTCTTCGTTGTTAATGTCTTTGTTCAAGCAGTTTCCGTTGTTCCCGTAAGCTTTATAAGTCCCTTCCACATAGTAAAAATCAGAACTTGTCGTAAAATTCTGACTCATCATTATAAAGTCAAATCGGTCGTCCATTCCTCCCGAAGCCCCGGCTCCCGCTCCGGTTCCGAATCCGGAGTTAGACACACGAGTACATTGAGTGTGAATATGCTTAAGATTATTGCTGTCGTGCCAACTCCCCGGAGTATCAATCGGGTCTATCATCAGAATAGCATTGTCTTCGCTCAATATTTTTTGATAACCGGGTTCCGAAGAAGTATAAAAATTAAAATCTCCTGCAAAAAGCACGTACGTATTCGGATTAGTCAAATATTCCAAAGCCATAGCAAAAACTTCTACCATCTCCAATCGAGCTTGCTGATTGGTCGTTCCGGTACTTGATTTAAGATGTGCTACAAATACTTCTAAGTGTATTGGTGATGTTTCGGCTTCTTCGGTATTGAGTATAAAAGAATATTGGTTAATATCTCGATAAGGAGCAGGATGAATCTGTTGGTTGACAAGCGTTAGCTTTCGGGTGTTGAAAAACACTAAATTCTGAATAAAATCGGTTGAGCTGGAAGTATTCGGATAAAATACCGCTCGGTCAAAAACATCAGGTTGGTCTGCAAGCGAAATATCCAGAATCAGGTCTGCCCCGTTTTCGGTTTCCAATTCGCAAACCATAAAAAGGTCGGGTTGGTATTCGTTAAGGATTTCTTTCAGAATAAGTTCTCTGTTAGCAGGAGGTGCGCTCGGAAAGCGAAACAAGTTATAAAACATCGCATTGAGGGTTTCTTGAGAAAACCCTATAAAACCAATAAAAAACAAAAAAACGGGCAGAATTCTTTTCATCAGATAATTTACATTTTAGCAAGTATAGCAAACAAAAGTAGAACTTCTTTCATGCAAAAACTAAAAAATTACTTTATTTAACGCATTTGCAGACAAGTAACAAACCGTAATTGGCTTTAAAATATTCGGCTTCTTTTCTTCCGTTTCTGCAAAAAACATTAAACACTTGTAAAACAAAACCTTACTTCTAAAAATAAATTGCATATTACTTGGCTGTGTAAACAAACCCAAAAAAACATATATTTGCTTTTTAATAACGATTCTAATACTTCAAAAAAATGAAAGCATACGTTTTCCCCGGTCAGGGGGCTCAGTTTACCGGAATGGGAAAAGATTTATACGAAAAATCTGCTTTAGCCAAAGAAATGTTTGAAAAAGCAAACGAAATCTTAGGTTTCAGAATTACAGACATTATGTTTGAAGGTACGGCAGAAGAACTCAAACAAACTAAAGTTACTCAACCGGCAATCTTTTTACATTCGGTGATACTGGCTGCTACACTGGGAGATTCTTTTAAACCCGATATGGTAGCGGGACATTCCCTTGGGGAATTTTCGGCTTTGGTAGCCAACAAGACTTTGTCTTTTGAAGACGCTTTGAAGTTAGTTTCTCAAAGAGCTATGGCTATGCAAAAAGCCTGCGAAATCACTCCTTCGGCAATGGCAGCCGTTTTGGGATTAGAAGACCAAATGGTAGAAGAGGTTTGTGCTTCGGTTGAGGGCGTGGTGGTAGCGGCTAACTATAACTGTCCGGGGCAGCTTGTTATTTCGGGAGAAACTACTGCGGTCGAAAAAGCCTGCGAACTGCTTAAAGAAAAAGGAGCAAAAAGAGCTTTGTTACTTCCGGTAGGAGGAGCTTTTCACTCGCCTATGATGGAACCTGCCCGTGAGGAATTGGCCAAAGCCATTGAAAACACTCAGTTTTCAACTCCGGTTTGCCCTGTGTATCAGAACGTAACGGCAAGTGCCGTAAATGATCCGCTCGAAATCAAAAAGAATCTTATTATTCAGCTTACTGCTCCTGTAAGATGGACACAATCCGTACAACAAATGATTGCGGACGGAGCCAATGAATTTATTGAAGTAGGTCCGGGAAATGTACTGCAAGGATTAGTGAAAAAAATCAATAAAGACGTACAGACATCTTCGGCTCAGCTGTAAAGCGAGAAGAACCTCATAAAATAACCCCATAAAAAAGCCTTGGATTTAAAACCAAGGCTTTTTGTTTACCTGATAAGTCTGATAAAATTCTTCATCGGTTCGGGTCAAATAAATAATCCCTTCGATAAGACCTATGAATACAGGAACATATATGGTTATGGCTCCTATAAGAAAGCAAGTTAAAGGAATAGAAATCAAAAATACTCCTAAAAGTATAAACCCTTCCTGATTGTATCCTAAAACAAACTTGTGTATGCCTAACCCACCGAATAATATCCCCATTATTCCTGCCAATACTTTTTTGTTGTCTTGTCTGTAAGGTGGCTGATTGTGCGGAGCAGGATTGTTCTCCGGAGTGTTCCAGCTATGATCTCTGCCCTCGTTATTGTAGTTTTCTTCCATTGGTTATTGATTTTTGGCTTGAACAAAAGTATAATTATTTTTTAAGTATGCAAATTAAAAAATAACAAGCCCTTGTTTTCAAAAACAAGAACCATAAATGGCTTGTCTTCCGTACTCCGCACAAACACTAAAAACACTTTACTGACAACTCATTTTTGCTAAAGTTGTGTTTACCCTTCAAAATAAGAGCAGTTACAACTGTGAGACTGATGAGTGTCGTGAGGCTTGGTTGTGTTTACCCTTCAAAATAAGAGCAGTTACAACTTATGAAAGAATTACCAAAACCAAAAACAGTTGTGTTTACCCTTCAAAATAAGAGCAGTTACAACATAACGCTTAACGAAATAGATGACCTGATTGTTGTGTTTACCCTTCAAAATAAGAGCAGTTACAACGTTGAATTTGAACAAGTGAACTAAATAGAAGTTGTGTTTACCCTTCAAAATAAGAGCAGTTACAACTCTTTTATAAAATGGGCTAAGTCAGAAATTGTTGTGTTTACCCTTCAAAATAAGAGCAGTTACAACACCTGATTGTAACACTCTCAAATTCAAAAGAGTAAAATATATTTCGTTGAATAAAAAGTTTATCAAATATCGTTAAATTATGTCAAA
>Ga0079224_100012284_pt1 | contig 11843 bp, 8 predicted proteins | sample Stecom2015_FD_80414 | JGI IMG/M metagenome (GOLD analysis project Ga0079224, IMG submission 80414) | Agricultural soil microbial communities from Utah to study Nitrogen management - Steer compost 2015 | ecosystem: Environmental > Terrestrial > Soil > Agricultural land | place: USA: Utah...
CCTCTAATTGTGCCTCAGTGCCTGGGTGGCTGAATCGGTCGCCGCAGCGGATTCAAAATCGGCCGGGGGAAACTCCGTGTCGGTTCGAGTCCGACCCTAGGCACCAAAATTAATCAAATCAATTACTGACAGTATGACTTCGCTTTATAGCGTCTATCATCGCTTGTGCCAACGGCGAGCCGGAATGATTGTTGGATGTAATTAGCACCACCGGAATTTGATAGCAGTACTGCTGCGGCAGTATGGCTTTAAATACACCTTTATCGACCCAATAGCTGGCGTAGTGCTCGGGCAGGTAACCGATAAATTTACCGGATAAAATCAAATGCGCTATGCCCTCATCATGATAGGCAATGGCGCTGTTCTGGTAGTTTAAGCCATCGTTGCGCCGCTCTTTATCGCGCATATAGTTGCTGGTAATCACTTCTGCCCGCTGTAACAGTTTCTGGGTATCTTCGGCTTTACAATCAAACAACGGATGGCCGCTGGCACAGTACAGGTAGTTGGTTTCATTAAACAGCGGCGTGTAATCCAGGCCGCGAATATGGTGTCGGCTAACACCCACCCCCAACAGCGAACGACCGTTGGCGACGGCGGTTTCTACTTCACGCGCTTCGCAGACATAAATATCAAACTGAATGGCATCGCTTTTCTGTTTTAATGCCGCTATAGCTTTAGCGATTGCGCAGCGTGGGTCGCCCACCAGGGTGTCGATGGTCGCTAAGCTTACCCGGCCGGATAAGGTGTGTTTTGAGCCTGCAACTGTAGTGGCAAAAGCCTCGCATTGCTGTAACAGCTCAAGTGAAGCCTGATAGGTTATTCGTCCAGGCTCAGTCAGTTCAAAGCCGCTGCGCCCGCGCTTACATAGCTTAACGCCTAAACGGATTTCTAAATCGGATAAATGCGCGCTGATAGTCGAGCGGCCAATATTCAGCCGTGATTCGGCCGCTGACAGCCCGCCGCATTCGACAATGGTAACAAACACTCTGAGTAACCTCAGGTCAACATCCTGCACTTGCATATCGCTGCTCTTTAGTTCGATATATCCGGAATAAGTTACGATTATTATGTATTTATAAAACTACCGGCGCAAGCTAGCATGGTTGCATGAAAGCTATGTCTGCTAATCGCGGCTGCGGCTGAACCGGTTTGCTCACATCAACACGCCATGAATCGTCCCTGAGGCTCGATTCCGGCCATCCATGGCCTCCAACGGTTGATTTAGAGCAAGCCGGTTCTGTCTGTGTAGTTCTGATGCAGGCCATTTATCAGCAGGTTAAAGGAGCATAAAATGACGTTTCGCTATGGTTTAGACCAGATGGATTTAGATATCGTCAACGGTATCGCCGATGGCAGTATTAAGGCTGAACTGTGTGCAGAAGCCATTGCCAGAATTAATCAGAGCCGCAACAACGTTGAAATTATGGCCGCGTCGGACAAAGCCATCTACGGTATTAACACCGGCTTTGGCCCCTTATGCGATACGCAAATTTCACCGGCGGAAACTGCGCTGCTGCAAAAAAACCTGCTTATTACCCATGCTGTCGGCGTCGGTGAGCCTATCGCTAAAGCCATTTCAAAGTTAATGCTGATCACCAAAGTGCATGCGTTAAGCCAGGGCTATTCCGGCGTGCGCCTCGAAGTCGTTGAGCGCATGCTGAAATTTATCGAACTGGACTTAATTCCGGTCGTGCCGGAGCAGGGCTCAGTGGGTGCATCGGGCGATTTAGCGCCGTTATCGCATTTGTTTTTGCCGCTACTGGGTGAGGGTGAGTTCTGGCAGGGTAACGGCAGCATCAGTGCGGCTGAAGCGCTGGCGCAGCATGGTTTGGCGCCAATTGAGCTGCAGGCCAAAGAAGGCCTGGGCCTGATTAACGGCACCCAGTTTATTTTATCGCATGCTATTATGGCGCTAACCAAGATGCGCTATTTGTTAGATTTAGCCGACGTAGCTGGCGCCATGAGTATTGAAGGCATGCAGGGCAGTGGCTCGCCGTTTCGTGCCGAGCTGCATCAAATCCGAGCTTTTGCCGGCAATATCGAAGTGGCCGCCCGTATGCGCCGGCTGTTTAAAGATTCTGAAAATATGGCGTCGCATACCGGCTGTGCCCGGGTGCAGGACCCTTATTCGCTGCGCTGTATTCCGCAGGTACATGGTGCCTCGCGCAATGCCTATAACCATCTGAAAGAGCTGGCCGAGATTGAGATGAACTCGGTTACCGATAACCCGATCGTAATAAGCAGCGAAGAAGCCATTTCCGGTGGCGGTTTCCATGGCCAGCCGCTGGCGATGGTGCTGGATTACACCTCTATTGCCGCGGCCGAACTGGGCAATATCTCCGACCGGCGTTGTTATTTGCTGCTGGAAGGCTTACACGGCTTGCCGCGCTTGTTAACCAAAGCCGGTGGCCTTAACTCTGGCCTGATGATCCCGCAGTATGTCACAGCGGCACTGGTCACTGAGAACAAATCACTGTGTTTTCCGCCCTCAGCCGATAGTGTGCCGACGTCGATGGGGCAGGAAGATCATGTGTCGATGGGCAGTATCTCCGGCCGTAAGCTAAACCAGATTTTAGGCAACCTGGAAAAAATTCTGGCGATAGAGCTGATGTATGCCGCTCAGGCAATAGAGTTCCGCCGCCCAAATGCCTGTTCTGATATCATCGAGCAAAACTTCGCGCTTATTCGCAGCAAGGTAGCCAAGCTGGAAGAAGATCGTTTGTTAAAACCGGATATCGACGCCATGATTGAACTGGTGAAAAGCCAGGCCTTTAGCGTTAGCTTTGCACTGAATTAAGGGGATTTGACATGACTTTTCAGGACCAGATTAAGCAAGGCATTCCCGCGACATTACCGGCATCGAAGTCTTACCCGGCGGATGCGAACCGTGCGCCGAAACGCAAAGACATTCTCACTAAAGCAGAGAAACAGCTGGCTGTACGTAATGCACTGCGTTACTTCCCAAAAGAGTGGCACAGTGAGCTGGCTACCGAGTTTGCCCAAGAGCTGAATGATTTCGGCCGCATTTATATGTACCGTTTTAAGCCGGATTACGCCATAAAAGCGCGGCCTATCAGTGAGTATCCGGCCAACTGCCAGCAGGCGGCAGCCATTATGCTGATGATTGACAACAATCTGGACCCGGCGGTAGCGCAGCACCCGGAAGAGCTGATCACTTATGGTGGTAATGGCGGCGTATTCCAAAACTGGGCGCAGTACCGGCTGACCATGCAGTATTTAAGCGAGATGCAAAGCGATCAGACGCTGCATATGTATTCAGGCCACCCTATGGGCTTATTCCCGTCATCCGAAGAAGCACCGCGCGTGGTAGTAACCAACGGCATGATGATCCCGAATTATTCCAAACCGGATGACTGGGAGCGTTTTAATGCGCTGGGCGTAACCCAGTATGGCCAGATGACGGCCGGCTCGTATATGTATATCGGCCCACAGGGCATAGTACATGGCACCACCATCACAGTAATGAACGCGTTTCGCAAAGTGTTGCAACCAGGCGATAGCCCGAAGGGCAAAATATTCTTAACCGCCGGTTTAGGTGGTATGAGCGGCGCCCAGCCTAAAGCCGGTAATATTGCCGGCTGTATTACCGTGTGCGCTGAAGTTAACCCCAAAGCGGCTACCAAGCGCCATCAGCAGGGCTGGGTGGATGAGCTGATCGACAATATGGACGCGCTGATCGCCCGGGTAAGACAGGCACAAGCGAATGCAGAAGTGGTGTCTATTGCCTACATCGGCAATGTGGTCGATGTCTGGGAGCAGTTCTACCACAGCGATATTTTCGTGCATTTAGGCTCGGATCAAACCTCGTTGCATAACCCCTGGTCGGGCGGTTATTACCCGGTCGGTGTTAGCTATGACGAAGCCAACCGTTTAATTCGTGACGAGCCGGAGCTGTTTAAAGCCAAAGTGCAGACAACGCTGAAACGCCATGCCGATGCGGTAAATAAACATACCGCCAAAGGCACGTACTTTTTTGACTACGGTAATGCGTTTTTACTCGAAGCCTCGCGTGCTGGTGGCGCTGTGATGGCCGACAATGGTATCGACTTTAAGTATCCATCCTACGTGCAGGATATCTTAGGCCCGATGTGTTTTGACTACGGCTTTGGCCCGTTCCGCTGGGTCTGTACCTCGGGTAAGCCAGAAGATTTAGATAAAACCGATGCGATTGCCGCCAAGGTGCTGACAGAAATGATGGCGCAAGCGCCGGCAGAAATTCAGCAGCAAATGCAGGACAACATCACCTGGATTAAAGACGCCAAGCAAAACAAGCTGGTGGTAGGCTCGCAGGCGCGTATTTTATATGCCGATGCCGAGGGCCGGATGAAAATCGCCAGCGCCTTTAACGATGCCATTGCCCGTGGTGAAATAGGCCCTGTGGTATTAGGGCGCGATCACCATGATGTCAGCGGCACCGACTCACCGTTTCGGGAAACCTCCAACATTTACGATGGCAGCCGTTTTACCGCCGATATGGCCATTCACAATGTGATTGGCGACAGCTTCCGCGGTGCGACCTGGGTGTCTATCCACAACGGCGGCGGTGTCGGCTGGGGTGAAGTGATCAACGGCGGCTTTGGTATGCTGCTGGATGGCACAAACGATGCAGATCGTCGCTTAAAATCGATGCTGCTGTTCGATGTTAACAACGGTATCGCGCGCCGTAGCTGGGCGCGTAACGCTGAAGCCGATTTTGCCATTAAACGCGAAATGGCGCGCACACCGAAGTTAAAAGTGACCTTAGCCAACCGGGTTGATGACGACATTTTGGCCAGGCTGCCGTTATAACCACGCTGCGGCGTGGATTGCTATGCTGATTAAACATTTAATCAGCATGATTGATAATGAAACGCCGCAATTTTCTTACTCAAACCACTGTTAGCCAACGTTCAATGGCAGCGTCGGCAGGCTAGAGCGTGTCTAGCAGGCTCGACGCTTTATTCCGGTAGTCGGCTTGACTGGCGCTGTTAACCAATTTTTGCAGTATCAGCCGCGCTTCATCTTTACGTTGCAATTGTACCAGGCTCTCTGCCAGCAGATAGTTTACCTCTGCATTAGTGCTGTCCAGCGCGAATGCTTGTCGCAGCACGGGTAACGCCTGATCAAATTGGCGTAGCTCACGCAAAGCTTTAGCGCGCGTTAATTGAATACGCGGGTTATTACCAAGCAGCTTATCTGCCTGCGTTGCATATACCAGTGCTTGCTGAGCGTCATCAGTTAATAATGCGTTTGCCAGATTATTATACAGCCAGGGATCATCAGTAAATGCACCGGCATTCAGCAGCTGCTGATATTGCTCTTTTGCTGCAGCATAAGATTGATGATTAATATGATGCTCTGCCAGTAAACGGCGCAGCCAGACATTGTCAGGGTTGGCGCTAAGGTATTGCTCAGCTAGCGTGACAAAAGGCTGGTTGTATTTTTCCTGCCGGGCTAATTCGTATAAACCTGCCCAGGCGCGATTGAAAAACGGGTCTTTGCTGATGCTGGTTTGAAAGGCTACAAAAGCATCTGCACTGTTCCCTGCTTGCCTGGCATATTCTGCACGCAGTAAATAGGCATCGGCACTTTGGTCGGATTCGCCCTTCAGTGCCGCCAGCTGCTCTTTTGCAACCGTGAGTTTGTTGTTTGCTATCAGCATGGCTATATATTCGTACTGATATACAGGTTGATCTGGCGAAAGCTGTATTGCAGTAGCCAGGCTTTGCAATGCCGGTTGAGGCTGGCCAAGCCGTTGCTGAATTTTGCTCAGCTGCAGCCAGTGTGCGCTGCTAAGTTCAGGCAGTGACTGAATAAGCTGTATTTTGTCCTCAGCTTGCGCCGTTTCGTTCAGTGCGAGCAGGACATTGACCTCCTGAAACAGTAACTCTTTATCAAGAAATTCTTGCCGCAATGCCCGCTGTAACAGGTAGCGGGCATCTGTCAGAGCGTTGACTGTTAAATAGTGGCGCAGTAGCAGGTCTACCGCCGGGCGGTAGTATTTCAGGTTAAGCATGGTATTTAGCCGCTGCTCTGCCTGTTGTGTTTTGTTCAGCTGTAATTCCGTGCCAGCCAGCAGCACCGTTGCAGCCTGATGATAGGGCTGCTCTTTTAGCAGTGTTGAGAGTAAGGTTTCGGCCTCATTTATGTTGCCCTGGCTAATGTACAGATTAGCCAGCGTTAGTCTGCCAGCGAAGTGTTTTGGTTGTAGCTCCAATAGCTGCTGCAATGTCTGGTTGGCGCTTTGGTATTGTTGTGCCTGTAACAGGATGCCTGCATATAGGTTTAGATAATCCGCATTGTCTGGTGTCAGTGTTATCAGTTGATAAGCTTTTTCCAAAGCGGCGTCATTGTCGCCAATATCCAGCGCGAGCAGAGCTCCGGTTAACAGCGTTGCTGGTGTATTTAGGCTTTGCTGCTTATTAAGTTCCTGCAGCGCAAACTCGGGGCCGTATAACTGGCGTTTTAAATCGGCATCCAGTGCTGTCAGTGTAGCATCGGCTGGAAACCGGGCACGGATGTCACTTAGCATAGGTTCAGCTGTTTTAAGCTTACCCGCGCGCATAGTCAGCAAGACATGCTGAGCCAACAGCGGGATCGAGTTTTGGATATGCTGCTGGTGTCTTTCCAGAAAACGCAGCGCCATACTGGGTTCTCTGGTACGTAAATAGTGCTCTGCAATCAATGCGATAGCATTTGAATCTTGTGGTTGCAGCTTGAGATAAGCTTCTAAATCCTGAATCGCCTGTTCTGACGCCCCCAGCAGATAATTCAGTGCTGCCCTTAAGTACAATTGTGCCGGGGCCGCAGCAAAGTAATCGGCTGGCAGCGCATTCAGGTCATCGCGTAGCGCAACAAAATTGGTGGTTTCCGTTTTGTTATCCAGCACAGCGTTGAGTAACAGTAAACTAAAACGCAGATAAGCATCGTTCAGCCCCATATCCTGCAGCTTAAGTAATAATGGCCGGGCTTTGTCCGGCTGGCCTACAGCGAACCAGGCAGCGCTCAGTGCCCGTAGCACAAAAGGGTTGTCGCTCTGTAGCGATAATGCACGCTGATAGTAATCAAGAGCGGTCTCAGGTTGCTGTTGTTCTTTGGCCAGGTTGCCCAGCAGTAGTAGTGTTTCGATATTCTGTGGGTCTTTATTCAGCGTTTGTTGCAGTAAGTTATTGGCTTTTGCAAACTGACGTAAGCTGATGGCCAGGCTGGCTTTGGCATTGAGTAATGCGGTGTTATCTGCAAATAGTTTTTCTGCGTTATTCAGTACTGTTGCGGCTTCGTCATAGTGACCGTTTTCCTGATAAAGGTTAGCGCTGGCTAACAGCCAGTTAAAGCGCTTGGGTTGGCTTAATACACCATATTTTTCCAGTTGCAATAGTCTGGATTCATCCTGATACAACAGGTAGATGTAACTGAGTTCGTCGCTAAGCAGATTTACATCGGCGCCATCGGTTAGCGCGCCCTCCAACACGTTTAAAGCCTGTGTGAAATGTTGCTGTTCCAACAAAATTTTACCCAGTAAAATTTGGGCAGCTAAGTTATCCGGATTATCTTTTAATACATTACGTAAATGGATGCCCGCGCTATCAAATTGTTTCTGCTGGTACAGTTTTAACGCGTTCTCGTAATTATATTGGCTGTCGGCAAGCAACTGGCAGGAGGAAACCAGCAGCAGTGCCAGAATAAAGCGAACAAACATTGAAACCTCTTATCGTTTTTTGCCGGAGCCGGCAACTGTCCCTGTAAAGCAAATGAACAATAGCAGTAATAAGCAGATAAAAAAAAGGGGCCTGATGCCCCTTATTGTGCAGATTAAACTCGCCGTCTGTATAGCAGGCCAAGCAAGCCCAGCGAAAACAGCGCCATAGTACCAGGTTCCGGCACTTGCACCGGGGTATCAGTGTTGTCTGGCACAAAGGTTTTAGTCGTAATGCTGGCAAATTTAATACTGTCGCCAAGGCCATACTGGCCGCCATTAAACACCGGGTTATAAGCACCGATTAGCCAGTAGTTAGCGAAAGTGCTTTTAATGCCAGTGCCTTCAATTGAACTATTGTTGGCAAATACATAAGGGGTATTAATACCCGTATCGGTGTAGCTTGCAGTTTGGATTGCAGAATTGGCAACCTGCTGCCAGTTCACGGAGCCGCCTGCAAAAGGGTTAGCCGCAAAAGCGCCGACTGAGACCCAGCTGTAACCACTGGTCCAGCTGTTGGTCAGGCTTAACAATTCAACAGGCTGCAAGAATTCCAACAGAATAAAGTCAAAGCCGTTGGTGTTGTCTACCGCATGAGAAGGAGAACCGTTGTCATATCTATTCCACAGCTGCACACCCCAATTAGAGTCAAGCGTTACGCGGCTGGCTGATCTTACTGTGGAATTTGCATTTCTGCTGTTAGACGACCAACCAGAAAGCACAGCGCTGTTGCCTGAGCTGGATTGCAGCGAAAGTTTGTTGGCGCCAGTCGCGGTCTGCCCGGTTTTAAAATTCCATGTTTCTGTGCTGGCATAAGCGGACAGGGAAACCGAACAGAGTAACAACAGTAAGGGTTTAAACATTTTCCATTTCCTACAGAGATAGACAACAGGGTTTATCACAATTCCTAATATTACTTATGCAAAAAACAGTCCGTTTCGTTAGTTGCTGATTTTTATTGGCTTTTATCTTTCTGTAATAGAGTGTGTAAATAAAGTTGACAGAACCTGTTTAGATCCACAGACACAATACGCGTCAAATAACGTCGTAGTATAAAGCTTATAACAAACGAGTAAATGTGATTTTCAGCTGGATTATTATCAACAGCCGTAGCCAGAGCAACGGTGCAGTGTCATAAGTGCTGCTTGTTTTTAATATACGTTTTATATATATTTTGTATATTGTGTTTGGGAGAATAAGCTTGGGCATCGTTAAAATTGCAGATGAACTGCACGAGGAAATTCGTAAAGCCAGTGGTGTCATGTCCCGTTCAATCAATGCTCAGGCCGAATTCTGGCTGAAAATGGGTATGCTGTCAGAGCTTTACCCGACACTGAATTATCAGCAGTTAGTTGCGATGTTATTACGCCAGGCTGATGTAAGGCTTGCTGGAGAGATGGATGAACGGCGTTCCGCTTAAAACGGCAGAAGAGCTTGGCTTACAAAGAGAGGCGGGCCGTTTGCTGGCACAGGTATTTGCTATGCTGGACAGCAAAATTGCTGCCGGGATGTCAACACTGCAGATTAATGAGCTGGCCGAACGCTATATTATTGAAGAATTACAGGCGCGCCCAGCCAGCAAGGGCCAGTATGGCTTTGCCTATGTGCTTAATACTTCGGTAAATGATGTGGTTTGCCATGGTGTACCGTCGGCGACACAGCTGCTGCGGGAGGGCGATATTGTCAATGTTGACATTACGCTGGAGAAACATGGTTTTATCGCTGACTCCAGCAAAATGTATGGTATTGGCAATTTAAACCCGGGAGCCAAAGCGCTGGTAGATGATTGCTATCAGGCACTATGGTTAGGCATTAATGCAGTTAAACCGGGAGGACGGCTGGGTGATATAGGCTTTGCCATAGAGCAGTTTGCCCGGCGCAAAGGTTATAGTGTTGTACGCGAATACTGTGGTCATGGTATTGGCCGGGAAATGCATGAAGCGCCGCAGGTGCTGCATTACGGCGCGGCAGGCAGCGGCATGATACTGAAGCCTGGAATGGTATTTACCATTGAGCCGATGCTGAATCAGGGTAGTCAGAAAGTGAAAACCAAAAAAGACGGCTGGACCGTCGTTACCCGTGACAAAAAACTGTCCGCGCAGTGGGAGCATACGGTAGCAGTCACTACAACCGGCGTTGAAGTGCTGACACTGCGTAACGAAGAGCTGGCAATGTTAAGTGAATAAACATAAATAGCGGTGTGAATATCAACATTCCCTCTGTTCTGGTGCCATGTTAGCCTGTAACGACTTTTATCTCAGTTAGGGATCCTGACATGCGCACAACTGCTATGCTGCTATTTTTATGGCCGGCCCTGGCCTTGGCTGATACTCCTCCGTGGCCTGAACAGCCGGTATTAACGCTGCAGCCCAATATGCAGCAGGTTGTCAGCAAGCAGGCGGTACTTGAACAATTGGCTGAAGGTTTCCACTGGGCAGAAGGCCCAGTGATGGACCCGGTGTCGGGTGATGTTCTGTTCTCTGATGTGCCGCAGAATACCGTGTACCGCTGGAGTGTACAGCAAGGGTTGACCGTTTATTTGCAGCCTTCGGGGTACACAGGTTTGCATCCGGACAATAACCTGCAGGAAGGTGCCAACGGCTTGATATTTAACCATGATGGTCAGTTAGTGTTGGCGCAACATGGTGACCGGCGCCTGGCTGTGTTGCAAAGCAGCGCAGAGACGCCGCAGTATCAAACTCTTATCAGCCGCTATAACGGCAAACTGCTGAATAGCCCAAACGATGTGGTGCAGCATAGCAGCGGTGCCTATTATTTCACTGATCCTCCATACGGTTTAAAAGGCGCTGATAGCTCTGAGCAAAAGCAGCTGAGAGTCAACGGTATATACCGGCTGCAGGGTGATGGTCAGCTAACCTTGCTGGCAAGCCACCTGACCCGGCCTAATGGCCTGGCATTTTCGCCGGATGAGCAGTGGTTATATGTGGCCAATTCTGATCCTGCAGCAGCGCAGTGGTGGCGATATCCGGTAAACAGTGACGGCACGCTTGGCGAAGGTAAATTATTTTTTGATGCTACCGCTGCTGCAAAAATGGCCAGTGGTTTGCCGGACGGGCTAAAAGTGCTGCCGTCTGGCATATTGCTGGCGACCGGCCCCGGTGGGGTGTGGGTGTTATCGGCAAAAGGTGAGCATCTGGGCACGATACAAACCGGCGTAGCGGCGGCTAATGTGGCGTTAAGCGCTGACAACAGCTGGCTGTATATTACTGCCAGCCGTTATCTGCTGAGAATAAAGCTGCTGCAGGGTTAAAGGTTACTGCCAACCTGTACTACCAGCAGGCTATAGCGCGCACCCAGTGCCCACTGCCAGATTTTGGTTTCACCGGCTTGCAATGGCAGTAACGCTGAACGTATTTTATTGCGTTTTAACCGGATAAATTTGTATCGCTTTATCCGGAACAGCAATTTGCGGCTGTATTCATCAAACCAGGAACCATTAAAATGATGGATAGCGTAGCCGGGTTTGCCGTCGGCGGGAGTACAAAAATAATGGCTGGGATAAATCACGGCATCGGCCGTAAGCATGGTTATGTTATCGTCCCGGTAAGGTTTTACCAGGCCAAACTCCCTGCAGAAAATCTCACTTATTACACCCGTATTGGGTGTCATGTCATATTGGCCGTCCGCTGTGACAAATAGCTTGGTGTCGTATGGGCGTAACAGTTTATCTATTACCGTATTCTGTGCGCAGGCGCCCATCAGTGCCGTAACAGGTGCCAAACGGTTTTTAAACTTTTCAAAGCCGGTGACAAAGTTATGCTGGCGAAATACTTCTAAATCAGCGGTTACCTCCAGATCAGTATCAAAATAAAATCCGCCGTACTGGTGCAGGGCGTAAAGCCGCAGATAGTCAGATACAAAAGCCCATTTACCTGCAGAAAAGGCTTGCTGCATATAGGTATTGCTCAGCGCTTTGACACTGTCGTTATTCCATTCAACTATCTGATAATCCGGCAGGTGCTTTTTCCAGCTGGCAATACAGCGCTGCACCAGCTCAGGCTTTTCGGCATTTCCTACCCAGACGTAATGAATTATTTTCGGGATCATCAAATACACCACTGTAGTTGTGTTTACCGGCGGCAATATAAAGCGGGCCCGGGCGGCAGATTGTATGACTTTGTAACGA
>Ga0079224_100012285_pt1 | contig 11843 bp, 8 predicted proteins | sample Stecom2015_FD_80414 | JGI IMG/M metagenome (GOLD analysis project Ga0079224, IMG submission 80414) | Agricultural soil microbial communities from Utah to study Nitrogen management - Steer compost 2015 | ecosystem: Environmental > Terrestrial > Soil > Agricultural land | place: USA: Utah...
AAACTCTACATATCTTTCAACGATGAGGTCGGCTAAGGGTTTAATATTGGCTGAAAGTTCCTCGCCCATGTCAGTATCCCAGGTATAGAGTTCCTGTGATAATTTAAGCAACCAGGCCCAGCCATAAGTTCGTTCATAATCACGATTATGTTCTACGCGGAAATATTCCAGCTCTTTATTGATATTTTCTTTGGAAAGCGAGGTTTCAAGAATTTCCTTGATCTCGGCCGCGCGATCCAGCTTGGGGAATTTCTTTAAAAGCCTAACAAGAGACCAGTGCGCATGCACACTCGAGTGCCAGTCAAAACAACCATAAAAAGCGGGGTGAAGGGACTGGGGTGATTGCAGGTCCGTTTCACTACCCAGGGTTTGACCAAGTTTATTTGGATATTGCGTATTGATACAAGCCAGGGGGAGATCAACAAGTTTATTGGCTTCTTCAAGATTCATTTCCACTTTTTCAGTAGCAATGATCTCATCAAGTGAAATACCACTGGTCCCGGTAGTATCAGTGCCATTATTTTCAGATTTCAAACGATCTTCACCCTTACAACCTAAAATTAAAATCAAAAAAATGACTGGGAAAAAATTTTTCATGCTATGGGGTTGAAAGGAATTAGTTCTCCAAATGTATTAAAATCTATGCGAAGGAATTATAAAGTAAGAAATTTTTAACCTAACCATCCCTCACGATCAAGGCTCCTGTATTGAATAGCTTCGCTTATATGCGCTCCCCTTATATCCTCAGATCCCTCAAGATCGGCAATGGTACGGGATACCTTCAATATCCTGTCATAGGCACGGGCAGAAAGATTAAGCCTTTCCATGGCAGTTTTTAAAAGTTGTTTTGAGCCTTCTTCAAGCCGGCAGAATTTACTGATGTGTTTTACGCTCATCTGGGCATTATAATGCACGTTTTCCAATTCTGAAAACCGGTCTGTTTGCAACTGCCTTGCTTTTGTGACCCTTTTCCGGATCTCGACACTGCTTTCACCTTTTCGCTCTTCGCTTAACTTTTCAAATGGAACAGGTGTCACTTCAATATGAATATCAATACGATCCAGCAAAGGTCCGCTTATTTTTCCCATATATCGCTGCATCTCGGCCGGAGATGATGTCATGGGAGCCCCTGGATCGTTGAAAAATCCGCTGGGGCTGGGATTCATACTTGCTACCAGCATGAAACTTGAAGGATAAGTCACAGTAAACTTTGCTCTTGAAATGGTGACCTCCCTGTCCTCAAGGGGTTGTCTCATCACTTCCAGAACTCCGCGTTTAAATTCAGGAAGTTCATCAAGGAACAAAACTCCGTTATGGGACAAAGATATTTCTCCCGGTTGCGGGTATGCACCGCCGCCAACTAGTGCCACATCCGAAATCGTATGGTGCGGGCTCCGGAATGGCCGTTGTGACATTAATCCCACATTCTCTTTGACTTTACCCACCACACTATGGATCTTGGTGGTCTCAAGGGCTTCGTGAAGGGTCATGGGAGGGAGAATGCTTGGTAATCTTTTGGCAAGCATGGTCTTCCCGGCTCCCGGTGGACCTATCAAGATAATATTATGGCCTCCGGCCGCGGCTATCTCCATGCACCGCTTTATGGATTCCTGTCCCTTTACATCGGCAAAATCGTGTTCCAGGTGATCGAGATTGTTGTAGAACTCTTCCCGGGTATTGATAACTGTTCTTTCCAGGGGTTCCCCTTTGTCAAAGAATTTAATTACCTGCTGTATATTATCTACCCCATACACTTCAAGATCGCTTACAATGGCTGCCTCTCTTACATTTTGTTTGGGTAGGATAAATCCTTTAAAACCTTCCTGTTTAGCCTTGATTGCTATGGGAAGCGCACCTTTTATAGGCTGAAGGCTTCCATCCAGGGAAAGCTCACCCATGATAATATATTCTGAAATATTTGGTGCTTTGATCTGCCTGGATGCAGCCAGCATTCCTAAGGCCAGAGTAAGGTCATAAGATGAGCCTTCTTTACGAAGATCTGCCGGGGCCATATTAATGGTGATCTTAAAACCGGGAAATTTATATGTGTTGTTCTGAAGGGCTGCAGCGATGCGAAAACTGCTCTCCTTTATAGCGTTATCTGGCAAACCCACAAGATGATAACCTATCCCTTTGACCATATTAACCTCTACCGTTATCGTTGTAGCTTCCACACCAAATACGGCACTCCCATATACTTTTACCAACATGTAAACCTCGATTTACCTAAAGTTAGTAAATTTAAATTTAAAGTAGTTTAATAAATGTTAAGTGTGATTTTCGGTAATGTTCAATATGTGAGATATTTGACCTAAAATAATTCAGCTTTAAGAATTCTAATTTTATTAGGAATAAGCGATCAAAAAGCGAATCCAATTCCAATATTGGCAATGAGACCTTTGAATAAAATGTCTTCAGGGCCATTTGAATCACTCCAATCATCTATTCTGGTTTCCCGGGTACCATCATCGTAAACAGCTAAAACTTCATATTTTTTTGGTAAACTGCTAAACATATAACCTACTTCAGGCCGGAAATAAAACAAACCTCCAAGCCTGGCTCCCAATTTCAAATTAACTGAATTGTGCTTTTCGTTGATATACTCCACAGCATCAAATCTTTCAATTTCGGCTTCCGCATTAATAATACTATAACTTACTCCTGCATATAAACCCTTACCCGGCTTGAAGAAATAATAATTAAGACCAAAATCCCCATGTATGTATTTAAGCTGGTTCTGGTCGTTTCCTCCTCTATCCTCAGGTTCTAATAACCAGTCAGATTTTATATGGGAATAATCTACGTTTAATGCAAGTTTATTTCTGAATAAAGGAGTAACATATTCTATATTTCCTCCTATAAGGTTTGGAAATCCTGCTTTCACACCAATTCTAAAAGGCCTGATCTTGAAGGTGGCCTCTTTGTTATTATCACCTCCATAATCCTGTGCTATTACCGGGAAAGTTGATAATATGGATAAAGTTGTGAAAACCAAAAAAACTATAATTCTACTTTTCATTGGCTTAGAATAAATGGTGAAACAAATAAATCTAAAGCTTAACAGAATCACTTACAATACCCATCTTTGGGTATTTTTTGTATTGATAACCAACATTTTAAATAAGGGGATTTTTCCCCCTAACGGCATTGAGGAAAATTAACTATTTTAAATATCCCTATCATATATTTAAAATTATGCGATTCCACTATGTGTTCTCCTCAATCAAACATGGGTAGTAAATTGAAAAATTTTGCATTGTTTGCAGAATTTATGCCTTGTGTAGTGATCATTCAACAATTAAATCCTTTCAAGTCGATCTATATGAATTCGCGAGGTTTAGATGACCTGGGAACTACTATGAAAGAAATAAGGAACATGGGTGAAGCTTACCTTCAAAGATTTTTTAATTTTGAAGATAGTAAGGATTATGTTGAGAAACTTCAGCAGTTAATAGCTAAGAATAATTTAGACGAGACATTTACATTTTTTCAGCAGGTAAAATTAAATGGTAGGGAGGAATGGATTTGGCATATCGCTTCCACCCGAATCTACCAAAGGGATGAAACTGGAAAAGCCTCTCATGTTATTACAGTTGCCATACCTGTTGATAATATGAAACATATTCCTAATAAGGCGGAGCGCTTGCTGGCAGAAAAAAATTTCTTTCATACAAATTTATCCAGGTTTCTTTCCTTAGGAAAACGGGAAAGAGAAGTTTTAAAACTTGTTGCAACAGGAAATAATTCACCCGAAATAGCTCATAAATTATGTATTTCGGTGCAAACCGTTAATACTCATCGAAAAGCAATTAAACATAAATTAGATATAAGTAGTGGATACGATTTTACATTATATGCACATGCCTTTGATCTAATTTAAAAACTCAACTACAGAACTGTGTTGATTTATACAGGAGTAAAAAAATTCCAGAAAAACCAAATATTTACCAAACGCTCACTTCCTGATATCTTCAAATTATTTGCACCAATCTGATACTGTCATTTTCGAAATCTGTGAATACAAGTTTAATAATTGATGAGCACGTTTTTGCGGTAATGTTCAATCAGGGAATCAATGGGTCTCCTGATGATCTGGCCTATTTCAAGATTATAAGGCTGGGCCACTGCACGAATTATATCTTCGCTGAAGTAAGCAATACTGCCTATGAAATGAATAGGAACACTCTGGGCTTGCTTAAAACACAACACCCTGGTATTTATAAATTCATGAATTCCTTCATGAACAAGCTTGTAGAAATACCCGTTTCTTTCATTTGTAAATATAAATTCAGCAAATGAGGCGAGATAGGTATTGGGATTTTCTTTTTTGTAAAGATTCTTCTTAATTTCGTCAGAATCCAGATTGTATGCTGCAGAAAATTTTAGAGCGAGATCCGGCGGCATTCTTTTATAATAATAGTCACGAATAAGGCGTTTTCCGAAGTAATTTCCGCTGGCCTCATCCATCAACATAAAACCAAGGGAAGCAACAACCATTTCCACATTATGCCCATCAAAATAACAGCTGTTTGATCCTGTACCAAGAATACACACAATTCCCGGTTCGGTGGTAGCGGCCAGTGCGGCTGCAACCATATCTTCCTTCACCATAACTTCAGAAGCATTGGTGAAAAAATTTGCAATGATACCCTGTAATAATAACCTGGGAGATTCAGTACCGCAACCGGCACCATAAAAATGAATTCTTTCAACCTTGTCCCTGACTTCCTGGAGATCGGGGTTCTCATCAATTCTTTGTTCCAGCATGAGTTCGGGGAAAACCGCCGGATTTAAACCTTTTGTTCTTGTTTTGAAGATCTGCTCGCCGGAATAATCTAAAAGTATCCAGTCACATTTGGTTGAACCGCCATCGGCAATTAATATCATTTGAATTTCTTTAGGTGGTAAAAAAGGCCGATCTAAGTTACTAAAGAATACTGTAAATCAGCCTTTTAATTATTTTTTTGAGATATGACTCTTATACCCGGGAAGCATGTACTGCCAGTTCAAGCAGCTTAGCCGAATACCCGTATTCATTGTCATACCAGGCCACTAATTTAAAGAAATTATCGTTTAATGCAATCCCTGCTTCCGCATCAAAATTACAAACGTATGCATTTGATACAAAATCCTGAGAGACCACCATTTCTTCAGTATAGGAAACAATTCCTTTGTACTCACCTTCAGCAGCTTTTTTGAAAACAGCTTTTATCTCATCATAGGTCGCAGCTTTTTCTGTGCGTACGGTTAAGTCTACAACAGAAACATCGGCAGTGGGTACCCTGAATGCCATTCCGGTAAGTTTTCCATTTAAAGAAGGAATAACCTTACCTACCGCTTTTGCTGCACCTGTAGAGGATGGGATAATATTGATAAGCGCGCTTCTACCGCCTCTCCAGTCTTTTTTGGAAGGACCATCAACTGTAAGCTGTGTTGCAGTGGTGGCGTGTATTGTAGTCATTAAACCTTCTATAAGGCCAAAATTATCGTCTACGATCTTTGCCAATGGCGCAAGACAGTTTGTAGTACAGGAAGCATTGGAAATAATCTTCTGGTCTGCTTTTAACTCCTTATGGTTTACTCCCATCACAAACATAGGGGCATCTTTTGAGGGGGCTGAGATCACCACTTTTTTGGCACCAGCATCAATATGTTTTTGACCACCGGCAAGATCTGTAAAAATACCTGTACAGTCAATCACAATATCTGCATCTACTTCATCCCATTTAAGATCTTCAGGATTTCTTTCAGCAGTTACTCTTACAGTTTTTCCATTCACTACCAGGTTGCCATCTTTTACATCAACACTACCTTTAAAATTTCCGTGAACTGAATCGTATTTTAAAAGATAAGCCAGGTGTTCAACATCAAGCAAGTCATTTACGCCTACAATTTCAACATCATTATTTTCTGCCGCAATCCTGAAAGCAATTCTCCCAATCCGGCCAAAACCGTTTATTCCAATTTTTGTACTCATTTTTTTAATTTTAAATTAAACTGAAGTAATATCTGCTACCCTTCTCAAATCCTTGTCAAATTTATTTTCTCCTTTAATGCCGGTTTTCAGGGAAACTGTAATTACCTTTTGATGGTAGATTCCTACCATAATATTTTTCTCTCCCCTTAAAATGGCATCTACTGCCCCTACACCAAGTTTGCTCCCCAGGACACGGTCAAAACAACTTGGAGCTCCTCCTCTTTGAATATGGCCCAAGACTGAAACTCTTATATCGTAATCTTCAAGGGTTTCCCCTATATATTCGGCCAGTTCAAATATGTTCTTTCCACTTTTATCACCCTCGGCAACCACGATGATGCTCGAGGTTTTACCTGATTTTCTGCCGCGTTGCAAAGATTGGATCAACCTTTCAATCCCCTCGTCTTCTTCGGGGATAAGGATCTCCTCGGCACCTGCGCCTATACCGCTGTTCAAAGCGATAGCACCGGCATCTCTACCCATAACTTCCACCAGGAACAACCTATTATGTGAGCTTGCAGTATCCCTTATCTTATCAATAGCTTCTACCACTGTATTAAGAGCGGTGTCGTATCCTATGGTAAAATCTGTTCCGCTTATATCGTTATCTATAGTTGCGGGAATACCTACCACAGGAATATCATATTCTGAAGCAAACAGGAGACCTCCTGTAAAGGTTCCATCTCCCCCTATCACCACCAGCGCATCAATGCCGGCTTTTTTTATATTTGTGAAGGCCTTTTGTCTTCCTTCAGGAGTTTGAAACTCCCTGCAACGCGCCGATTTAAGGAATGTCCCTCCTTTATTGATGATGTTTTGAACAGACCTGGGTCCCAATTCTTCGATATCGTTTTCAATAAGGCCCTGGTATCCTCTAAAGATTCCCACACAGGAAATCCCGTGATAGGAACAACTTCTTACCACTGCGCGTATAGCAGCATTCATTCCCGGGGCGTCACCACCTGATGTTAATACCCCGATTTTATTGATATTTCCTTGCATTACTGTAAAACTATCTGAAATTTGCCTTAAATCCTAATTTTCCCTGAAACTCAAACGATTTCGGTTCATAACTCATAAAAAAAGCCTCATTAAGGAGGCGTTTTTTAAATCATTTCTTAAAATATTCATGTTTATGTAAATATTCTGTATTTCTACAATACTAACGCCGATATTCTATTTTTTTAATGTTACAACAGGTGCGCATATAATATTTGGTTGATTCACAGACTATTAAATCCAAATGTTAGTTGGTGTAGCTGAAATATTATTTATAAACGATTTGAATTAAAACTAAATTCTTTCCAATAACAAAATCTCATATTGGGTATCAAATTCTGCTTTCCCGTCTTTTACTTCTGTTGAAGTATCGGAATATTTATCGATGATCCTGTCGCCATTATTGAAAACGGAAGATACCTCAACCACTTTTTTTCCAACCGGAAGTTCAAATCCTATTATAACTTTATCCTCAAAATTTTCACGGGAATAGTTGCGGGAAAAATAATATGGCTCCTCTGAAATCATTTTATGCTCCCCTGCGCCAACCGCCGGATGTGAAGCCCTGAATTTACCCAATTTTTGCCAGTGCATGAGGATATCTGCCTTCGTTTCATCTGAAGAAATCTGGTCCCAATTCATATTGGAGCGCAAATTGGCATCTCCGTTGGCGCCTTCGACGATCAAAGGCCGGGCCACTTCATCTCCGTAATAAACCTGGGATGCCCCCGGGCCCAGCAATAAAAGGTTTGCAGTTTCAATGGATTTCTCTCTTTCCTTATCAAAAGGATCATGATCATCATGGGAAGCCAGGTAATTTAAAATTCCATAGTTCTCTAAATTGGTACTTAATAGATTGTCATATCTGCTAAAAATGTTTTCCGGATCCTGCTGCTGGGCATTCCATTTGAACTCAAAATTAATAAGGCTGTTGAACGAGTTATCAAAATAGTCAACCTTCTTATCTCCAAAATCAAATTCCCTTCCGCTACTTATGCCATAATTATAAACTTCACCAACCATATAAAAATCATTTTCATCAAGCACTTTTGCGGGATTATTACGCTTATATTCTGCAAAGGCACGATCTGCTATGCTTCGGAATTCCTGCCAAACATATTCCTCAGTGTGTTTGACTGTATCTACACGGTACCCGTCAATCCCGAAATCGGTAATATAATCTGCCAGCCATTTCATGATGTAAAATCTCGGTGCCCGGGGATGACCGGTGCGCTCAAAAAATTCATCAAGCTCTGCTATTTCTTCCTCGTACCGGCCTTCAGCTTTCCATTTTTCCACAAGTTGGGGTGGCAGCTCCACAGCATCATTGCTCTCTGTTCTAATATCTGGTAAATTCTTAACAAGAGTGCAGGTAATGGTAGTTTCATAATCTTTATAAGAACAAGGCGTGTCATTCCTCACCCATTCATCAGGCCACTGCGGGTCTTTTCCTGTAACAGGACCAGTATGATTGATCACGGCATCAAGGAGTATTCTTATTCCTTTACTATGGGCTGCTTCTACCAGCTCCCTGAGATCTTCCCGGGTTCCGTAATTGGGATCTATCGCTGTCCAGTCTTTTGTCCAGTAACCATGGTAACCATAAGTGACTCCCGTCCCTTCATCTGTAGCTCCGTGGATTTGTTCCACGACCGGGGTCATCCAGATGGCGTTTATTCCGAGGTTGGTAAAATACCCCTCATTGATCTTTTGAGTGATCCCCTTTAGATCTCCGCCTTCAAAACCGCGAAGTACCGCAGCGTCCGCAGTTCTTTCAAAATTAACGTCATTGGTAGGATCTGCATTGTTAAACCTGTCAGTAAGTAAAAAATAAATATTAGCAGCACCCCAGACAAAGGGCACTGGGTTTTCTGATGCGGCTTCATTTACTGCAGTTTCTTCTTTTGATACAAATGTGTTACAGCTAAGAGTGGCGATGATTATAAAGGCTGAAAGAATCTTTTTCATGTATTTCAATTTAATTTCAGAATTAAGGATTGCAGGGGTTCCAGTCTAATCTGTATTTTTCCGGATTTCCCTTCTATAATTAGCTGAGTGGTATATTCGTTGTAGATCTGGTCTTTTAAAGAATAGGTGCCATCCTTAATTTTAAGATTTTCCATCAATTCCGGGGGTAGATTCAATTCAAATTCCTGACTTTGCTCACTATCAAAATTTGCTATAACAATTAGTCTTTCATCATCATTCCAGCGTGCATATGCCAAAACCTTTTCTGAATAATTTTCTGTGTGCTCCCTGTTATAAGCGTGAAGGTCAAGGTATTCTCCCATAAGCGCAGGGCTGTTTATGGTAAAGTTGAGCAGTCGCTTATAAAAATCACGCAGTTCTTTTTCTTCAGCGGTAGATTGGCCTCCATCAAAATCTTTATTGTTCATCCAGCGCTGGTGGGCAGGTACCCCAATATAATCAAAGATTGATGTCCTGGAGGGTTTGCCAAATCCCGCATCTTCAGCTCCCAGTTCTCCTACTTCCTGACCGAAATAAACCAATGTAGGTGAAGTGCTTATAGTTGCCGAAACTACCATAGCGGGTTTTCCTTTGGCAGCACTTCCGGCAAATTCCGGACTCGCAATTCGCTGCTCGTCATGATTTTCCAGAAAATGAAGCATATGGTGTTCAATGTCTTTTAGATCCTCCTGAATTGGCGGAATATTATCTGTACTCCCCCTGCCCTGCATTACATTCTTGATGGTGTCATACAATTGTACCTTGTCGTACAGATAGTCCATTTTTCCTTTTTTGATATAATCCCGATACAGGTGGGGTTGATAAACTTCTGCTAGTAGAAAAGCATCGGGATTCTTTGTTTTTATAGCCGAATTCAGATAACTCCAGAATTCTACCGGAACCATCTCTGCCATATCAAACCTGAAACCGTCCACTCCCTTTTCAATCCAAAACAAAGTGATGTCCCTGAATTTTGTCCAGGAATCCGGTACGGTCTTATCTTTCCAGAATTCAAAGTGCTCCTCATAAGCTTTACCCTCAAAACCGGCTGGAAGTTCAGGAAATTCCTTTTTACCATCAGGTGTTACGCCATAGTTGATCTTTACCGTTTCATACCAATCATTCATATCGGGACGGGATTCCCGGGATCCGTTACCGGTCCATTTGGCAGGAAATTCATCAAATTTCCCGTCGGCAAGTGGGTGATCCTCACCTCCCAGGGGTTTATAACCATCCCTCCATTCAGGTACTTTGAAACCTTGGCCGGGATTATAGTAAAAGTTATTATTTACATTATAAGTCGTGGATTGATCATCACTTTCACCCAAAGTTTTAACTCCATCGGGCCTGTCTAATTCCTCATATTTTCTGGCGACATGATTGGGAACAATATCGATGAGCACTTTCATTCCTGCATTATGTGTACGGGCAATAAGTGCTTCAAATTCTTCCACCCTACGGGCAGGGTCTTCAGCCAGATCGGGATTCACACTGTAGTAATTCTTTACCGCGTAAGGAGAACCCGCACGACCTTTGACTACATCAGGATCATCATTTGAAATTCCAAATTCAGTATAATCCCTTATTACTGCATGCTGCGGAACACCGGTATACCAAATATGTGTAACACCAAGTTCTTTTATCTCCCCAAGTGCTTTTTCAGAAAAATCACTGAATTTTCCCAAACCGTTCTCTTCAATAGTTCCCCAGGGTTTATTGTTGGTATTGGTATTCCCGTACAACCGTGTGAATACCTGATAAATTACAGCTTTGCCATTGGTTGAAACCTGGTGATCTGTAACATTTTCTAAAGCTTCCGGTTCAGATTTGCAGGCAAACAGCATGGGCAGTAGTATTAAAATGGTACTATATCTTAAGTGTTTTTTATTCATTTTTTAATTCTTATTCCGGTTGGTAACTAACAACGGCTGAGGATTAATCTTTATTCAAATTCCACTTTTATGGTGGTCACCTGATTATCAAATCTTACGGGAATCACCAGTTTTCCATTGTGCATATAATTCTTAGCTGTAAACCTGAGGGTATTAACCCACACCACATTTATAGGTTTTTTCAGGTTCTCAATAACGACTTCTATCAACTGCACTCCCTGCTCCAGACCGCTACCTCCTGCTTTTTCTACTTTTAAGTTCAGGGCTGCAGCTTCAAGACTGCTTGTGAAGTTTATGATTTCATACTTACCTTCTTCAATCGCCATGGTATTTTTTCCATCATCATGGTAAAGAAAACCCTTGCTTTCTTTAACTTCTTCGTCAAAGTAATAATGCACCTCCAGGGTTTCCCCGGTATAATCTGCAGTAGTCTGCACCGGTTTTGCCATTGGTATAAAGGCACCACCCCTAACAAATGTGGGAATATGTTGTTCAACAACAGGTATACTCTGGGTGGTTCCTCCGGTAAACTTCTTGCCGGAATATGCATCAAACCAATTTGATTTGCCGGGAAAAACAACCGATTTCTCCTTTAATCCGCTATCCATTACCGTAGAGACCAGAATTTCATTGCCCCATAAATATGTGTCTGCTATTTCATATAGCTCAGGATTATCGGGCTCTGCAAAGAAAAGGGGTCTCATTAAAGGTTGCCCGGTACTGCTGTTCTCGTAAGCCAGGGTATAATTATAAGGCAGTAACTGGTATCTTAATTCAATGGCTTTTTTTGCCAATGCTTTAGTTTTAGTTTCTCTGAATACGGGTTCTGATGGCACTTCCTCCTGGGCATGAGGCCGGTATATTGGTTGAAAAACCCCATATTGCAGCCACCTGGCATACAGTTCATCATCAAGATTATCACCCGCGAAACCTCCAAGATCTGAATGCATATAAGCAAGCCCCTGAATTCCCATTTGAAGGGAAATTTCAGGTTGGGATCTTAACCC
>Ga0079224_100012287_pt1 | contig 11841 bp, 10 predicted proteins | sample Stecom2015_FD_80414 | JGI IMG/M metagenome (GOLD analysis project Ga0079224, IMG submission 80414) | Agricultural soil microbial communities from Utah to study Nitrogen management - Steer compost 2015 | ecosystem: Environmental > Terrestrial > Soil > Agricultural land | place: USA: Utah...
ATCGACGTAATTTCACAGCAGTTGCAAGATACCGCTGCGCCCGTCAGCCAATGGATGGGCTAAGCACTTAACCACCTCCTCGGAGATATTATGCAGAAACATCCCCGCACTCATGTGTTGGGCAGCCGCCTTCTAAAAGCGGCGGCTGCCTGCTTGCTGGCCTTTTCGGCCACCGCACAGGCAGCCGAAGAACCCCCGGTTCGCCTGGTTGTGCCCTTCCCGCCCGGTGGAAGCACTGATATCGCGGCTCGCATTATTCAGCCCAAACTTGCCGAAGCTTTGGGTCGCACCGTGATCGTGGACAACCGTCCCGGCGCCAACACGCAGATCGCCAGCCATCACGTGGCCCGCTCTGCGCCGGACGGCAACACCTTGCTCTTAAGCTTTGACAGCCATTCGATCAACCCGATCATCAAGCCGGACCTTCCTTACGACACCTTCAAGGATTTCAAGGGCATCGCATTTGCGCTGCGTTTCCCGCTGGTCATTGGAGCTTCGCAAGGTACCCCGGGCAATAACCTGAAAGAGTTCCTGGAAGCAGCTAAAGCCAAACCGGACGCCTTCAGTTATGCATCGGCCGGCGTGGGCTCTCTGAGCCAGCTTGCCGCTGAAGACTTGAAGCGCCAGGCAGGTGTGCAGATTCTTCACGTGCCGTATTCCGGTGGCGGTCCGATGGTCCAAGCGCTGTTGAGTGAAACCTCAAACATCACCTTCCTGAGCTACGCGGCGCTCAAGAGCAATATCGAAGCCGGCAAGATCAAGCCCCTGGGCATTACCGGCAACAAGCGTCTGCGCGACCTGCCAAATGTTCCGACTGTGGAAGAGTCGGGCTACCCTGGCTTTGAAGCGTATTCGTGGCAAGCTGTATGGGTGCCTGCAGGAACGCCTGATGACGTTGCAGAGAAACTCAGCAAGGGCTTCTTGAAAGCTTTGAATGACCCTGAAGTCAAAAATCGTTTGAACGATATCGGCTTCGAAGTCATCGCCACCGACGGCCCATCCGCTGAACGCTACGCCGTTGAGCAGTACGAGCGTTGGAGCAAGTTCGTCAAAGACACCGGGCTTTCCCTGGCTGAATAAGACTGAACTGAATATGATTAAGCAAGACGATGCCCGGGCTCTTCGCCCGGGCATTTTCATTTAAGCCGCCCGCTTACGGGCAGCGCCTGTTCCGTCAAGACATTGTCATCAGGCTGGCGTTACCACCGGCTGCTGTAGTGTCCACGCTGACGGCCCGCTCGAGCACGAGACGTTCCACCGGAATGAAGCGGTCTTCCGCCAGCATGGCGGCGATCGGTACGATTGCACCTTCACGCTCAGCCACACTCTGCTGCAAAGCCACCAAAGATGCGCTATCACCCTGATGCAATGCGAGCTCGTAATCTTCGCGCTGCCAGTGGGGGCTGAGCGTAATGCAGGCCTGCACGCCGACCGGCAGACGCCTGTGCAATTCGGCGGCCTTGGGGCATGTACCATCCCAGACGGCGCGCGACCCCACTGATAACACGGCGGCCAACTGAGAGACTAGGCCTTCGTCGGTTTGGGCCAGACACAAGACCGCTGAGCGCGGATGAACCTGATAGACGTTCCGTTCCCCGGTCGGCCCGGCCAGGGCGTGTGCGCTTAGACTGAAGAAAGCGGGCCGGCGAATCAAAGCGCTTCCGTTCTGCTCTAGCCACCATGCCTCCAGTTCCGCGAGCGCCCGCTTGGAAATCGCCGCAGTCGGCGATATATGCGCTTCCGACGCCAAGACACCGAACGGTTTGGCCAAGGCATTCTCTGGTCGAGAAGCCAGCAGGCGGTAAAGGTAAAGCGGACCACCCGCCTTGGGTCCGGTTCCAGAAAGCCCTTCCCCGCCAAAAGGCTGGACTCCGACGACGGCACCCACCATATTGCGGTTGACGTAGAGATTGCCCACCTGAGCCTGGCTACTGACTTGGCGTATGGTCTCATCGATGCGCGTATGCAGACCCATGGTCAGGCCATAACCGGTCGCCTTGACCTGAGCAAGCAGCTGATCCAGATGCTCGCGGCGATATCTCAGCACATGAAGCACAGGGCCGAATACTTCCCGTTTCAACTCTGCGAGCGACTCAATTTCAATCAAAGTCGGGGCGATATACGTGCCTTGCTCCATGACGGTCTTGCGGGCTGTTTCATCGCCCCAAGACAGCTGATGCACTGCACGCCCCTTCCCTGCCATTGACTCGATGTGGCGATTGATGGATTCGCGGGCCCGTGCGTCGATGACCGGTCCGACATCGTTGCGCAGCTGTACCGGGCTGCCCAGCCGCAGTTCCTCCATGGCACCTTTAAGCATGGTGGTGATGGCGTCGGCGACATCCTCCTGAATGCACAGGACCCTTAAGGCCGAGCACCGCTGTCCCGCGCTATCGAAGGCCGACGTCACGACGTCCCGTACGACTTGCTCAGGCAATGCTGAGGAGTCAACAATCATGGCATTTTGCCCGCCAGTCTCAGCTACCAGCGGCACGGGCCTGCCATCCCGTCCAAGACGTTTGGCCAGAATGCGTTGCAGTTCTCGGGCCACTTCAGTGGAGCCCGTGAACATGACGCCTTGCACTCGCTCGTCTACAGTAAGCGCAGGTCCAATATCCTTGCCGCGCCCTGGGACAAGCTGAACGGCAAAGGGGGGCACGCCTGCCTCCCACAGCAGGCGCACGGCTTCGGCAGCCACCAGCGTGGTCTGTTCGGCGGGTTTGGCCAGCACTACATTACCTGCCGCCAAGGCGGCAGCGACCTGGCCCGTGAAGATGGCCAGCGGGAAGTTCCAGGGGCTGATGCAAGTCACCACGCCCAAAGGCTTGTGCGTGTCGTTCGAGAAATCCGCTTCCACCTGAGCCGCGTAGTAACGCAGAAAATCGACCGCCTCTCGCACCTCCGCCACCGCGTTGGCGTAGGTTTTCCCGGCCTCACGGACCAGAATACCCATCAGATTTTCCATGTCCGCTTCCATGGCATCCGCTGCCCTCAACAGTGCCTGAGCCCGACGCTCAGCTGGCGTGGCGGCCCACTCAGGCGCTTGCCGGAATGCTGTTTCCACTGCCTGCTGGGCCTCGGAATGCGTAGCAAAGCGCACATGACCTACGACGTCGCGGTGATCGGCCGGATTCAGTACGGCAACGACACTTCCCGTGTTGCCTGCCGCCTGATCGTCTCCAGGAGCTCGTGCGGTAGCCGAGGCGCCCGTGTTCGCATCTCCAATGGGGCTGGCATCCAGCATAGGTCCGGCACTAAAGGACTGTTCGCCCGCATCCTGTAACTGCGCTACAAATTCCGCCAGAACATCATCATTCGCCAGGTCCATGCCACGGGAGTTCTTGCGCCAAGAGCCATAAATCGACGCCGGCATGGGAATGCCCGGATGTGGCAGCCCTAAGCCCCCTTCCTCTTTGGCCATTTTTTTAATGGCGTGGACCGGGTCCTCGACCAAGGCTTCAAGTGGAACCGACGTGTCGGCCACGCGATTCACAAAAGAAGTGTTGGCGCCGTTTTCCAGAAGTCGACGCACCAGGTAGGCAAGCAGCGTTTCGTGAGTTCCCACGGGTGCGTAAATACGGCATGGGCGCCCCGGCCCGCCCGCCAGCGAACCGACCACCTGCTCGTAAAGCGCTTCCCCCATGCCATGCAGACACTGGAATTCGTATTGCTCTGGATGCCATGCCTCCGGATCCGCCAATTGATGAATGACGGACAAAGTCTGCGCGTTATGGGTAGCGAACTGAGGGTAAATCTGTTGGGGAGCAGACAGCAGCTTGCGCGCGCAGGCCACGTAGGAGACATCGGTATAGACTTTGCGCGTATAGACGGGATATCCGTCCATGCCATCCACTTGTGCGCGCTTGATCTCCGTATCCCAATAAGCGCCTTTCACCAGACGGATCATCAGACGACGCTTGCTTCGCTTGGCGAGGTCAATGAGGTAGTCCACCACCCATGGGCACCGCTTCTGATAAGCCTGGATCACGAAACCCACGCCCTGCCAGCCGTCTAGCTCCGGTTCAAAACATAGCCGCTCAAGCAGATCCAGCGAAAGTTCAAGACGGTCCGCTTCCTCGGCGTCAATATTCAGGCCAATGTCGTACTGCTTAGCAAGCCGGGCAAGGCCGAGGACCCGGGGATAGAGTTCGCTCATAACGCGGTCTACCTGCGCTCTGGCGTAACGGGGATGCAAGGCGGAGAGCTTGATGGAAATGCCGGGACCTTCATACACGCCTCGGCCGTTGGCTGCATTGCCGATGGCGTGGATGGCGTTCTCATAATCCATCAGATAGCGCTTCGCGTCAGCGGCCGTCATCGCCGCCTCGCCCAACATGTCGTAGGAGTAACGGAAGCCCCGCGCTTCGAGCGGCTTGGCGTTCTTCAATGCCTCGTCAATGGTCTGGCCCGTCACGAACTGTTCACCCATCATGCGCATGGCTAGATCCACCCCCTTACGCACCAAAGGTTCACCACCCTTGGAAACCAGCCGCCCGAGCGCCGCGGACATGCCTGCCTCGCTGTGCGTGGACACCAGTTTGCCCGTGAGCATCAGCCCCCAGGCGGCCGCATTGACGAACAGGGAAGGCGCGCGACCCAAATGTTCTTTCCAGTTTCCGTCACGGATCTTATCGCGAATCAGAGCATCGCGAGTGGCCACATCCGGGATGCGCAGCAGTGCTTCCGCCAGACACATCAGTGCAACGCCTTCCTGCGAGGAGAGCGAAAACTCCTGGAGCAAGCCTTGTACGAGCCCGGACTTCCCCCAGCCTGTCTTGCGATCGCGCAGGCCTTGAGTGATTTGCAGGGCCAATGCATGTGCACGCGCCGCCATATCGGCGGGCAGAGCGGCGGCTTCAAGTAATTGCGGAACCAGTTCGGGTTCGGGGCGCCGCCATGCATCCGTAATGGCTTTGCGTAATTCCGTTCGTGGGGGCAAAGGCGTCACATCGGCAAATGGGCCCGATGCGCCCATCGCGGCGACAGGAGCCGGTACGGGTGAAGAAACTGCTGCTGACATAACACTACTCCGCATGAACACGGGATCTTCCGTGGAAATCACTGATATTCATATAATGGTATAGGGTTATACGGCGAATTTTTCACCATAATTTATTGAGATATTAGAGATTCATTAATGAGCACAGATACGCATGAACTGGATAGGACAGACATCGAGATCCTCAACCTTTTGCAGCGGGACGGCCGGATGGCGAACACCCGTCTGGCCGAGGCGGTGTCTCTCTCGCCCACGGCCGTGCTCGCTCGCGTTCAACGCCTGACGCGTGAACAGTACATTCTTGGTTACGAGGCTCGCCTCAATCCCCGCAAGCTGCAGGCCGGGCTTCTTGTTTTCGTACAGGTTTTGCTGGACCGCAGCGGGCTGAATGTTTTTGATGAGTTCAAGGCAGCGGTACAGGTCCGCCCTGAAATCATGGAATGTCATATGGTGGCGGGCGGCTTCGATTACCTGCTGAAAACTCGCCATGCCGATATGGAGGCCTACCGTGAGTTCGCGGGCCGCGTGCTGTGGGAGCTTCCCGGCGTCCGCGAGACCCGCACGTTTGCCGTCATGGAGGAAGTGAAGGATTCCATGACGTTGGATATTCGGCCGGGACGGCTATTGCGCTAAGGAAAACACCCTGGCGCCGACACGTGCATGCGGCAGCCAGGGTGTGAAGAAAATGCCGGTAAACCGGCTCAGCAAGATTTACTGAGCGATGGCTTCCAATGCAATATCCAGGGTGACCTCATCGCCCACGCCTGGAGCATACTTGCCGGCATTGAACGCTGTACGCGAGATCACGGCAGTCGCGTTGGCGCCAATGGCATCCTTCTTCAGCATGGGATGGGGGCCGTTGAAGAAGGAGGTGATTTGCAGGGTAACGGGCTTGGTCACGTCCTTGATTGTCAGATCGCCTTCGATGCTGACAGGCTTGTCCCCCTCGAACACCACTTTGGTGGACTTGAAGGTTGCCGTCGGATACTTGGCCGTATTCAGGAAATCTTCTCCCTGAATGTGATCGTTGAATGCGGCGCTGCCGGTGCTCACGGAAGTCATGTCGATGGTGATATCGACCTTGGCTTGCTTTGCTTCCTTATCCAGCTCTACGGTGCCAGTGGTCTTGTCGAATCGCAGGATCTGCTTGGACAGCCCCATGTGGTTGTAGGAGAAGCGGGGAAATGTGTGGCTGGAATCGACGGCATAGGTGGTCGGGGCAGCCATGGCCTGTCCGGCAAAGAAAGCTGCGAACGCTGCAGCGATAAGAGTCTTTTTCATGAACATTCCTGTTTGATGAACAGTTGCAACGGTTTGGAGTGAGCGCCCAGCCTTATGGCGTGGCGACGATATGAAAACGGACCTGAATGTCATTGGCAACGATGCTGAAATCTTTCCACTGGCCTTCACCAATGCCGAAGTCAGCGCGTTGCAATGTGAAATCGCCTTCGAAAATTCCTTTCTCGCCGTCTTGCTTGAAGGTAAACGGCACAGTCACCGGATGCGTATTTCCCTTGATTGAGAGCTCGCCTTTCACTTGATACTGCCCTTCGCCTTGCGCTTGGACACTAGACGAAGTGAAGGTGGCAAGAGGGTGCTGCTTCAGCGCCAGCCATTCATCTTTTTCCAGTTCAGAATTGGCGTCAGCATAGCCGGCATCGATACTGGCAAGCGCAACGTCGACCACCACTTTTGCAGCTTCAGGCGCAGCTGGATCAAACGAAAACTCACGTGCTTTGAGTTCGCTGAAGCTGCCGTCCATCTTGACGTTCATCTGGCTATAGCCAAAAGTAATGGAGCTCGCTTCAGCGTCCAGCGTCGTGAACGTTTCCGCCAGCGCAGGCCCTGCACTGGTCAGGCTCAGTACTGCAGCCAATGCCAGGGGTGAAAGTAAAGAGGCTTTCATTCGGTTCCTTCCTTATTGAAAAACCATCAGCACATCAGCCTGAAACGACCTCATGCCGCTGATTGCCCAGACCCTCGATGCTTTGCTCGAGCAAGTCTCCGGGTTTCAGAAACTGAGGTGGTTTCATGCCCAGGCCGACCCCCGCTGGGGTGCCTGTGATGATCAATGTGCCAGGTTGCAGAGTCATGAACTGGCTCAGATAGCTGACCAGGTAAGTGGCAGAGAAAATCATGTCACGGGTGTTGCCCTTCTGACGTGTCTCGCCATTTACTTTCAGGGTCAGCTCGATATTGCCCACATCGGGAATTTCATCGACGGTCGCGATCCATGGGCCCACCGGGGTAAAAGTGTCAAAGCTCTTACCCTTGCCCCATTGCCCACCACGATTCATCTGCCAATCGCGTTCGGACACATCATTCACACCTACGTAGCCGGCGATCGCTGCGGCAGCGGCGCTTTCATCCGCGCGCGAGACCGGGCTACCAATCACAATGCCTACCTCAACTTCCCAATCCGTGTGCTGGCTGCCCGCAGGAATGGTGATGGGATCCTCCGGACCACAGATCGAAGCAGAAGACACTGCGAACAGAATAGGCTCGGTGGGAATGGGTAAGCCCGCTTCCAAGGCGTGGTCACGGTAATTCAGGCCAATGCCCAATACTTCCCGGAAGCTGGACAAAGGTGCAGCGATACGCGGCTTGCCCTGCACCAGTGGCAGCCGTTCGACATCGATGGCGGCCAACATAGCCAGGCCTTCAGGCGAAAGCACGCTTGCATCGAGATCCCGAACAATGGGGCTAAGCGCACGGATATTCCCATCCCGGTCCAGTAAACCCGGTAATTCTTCGCCGACAGGGCCGTAACGCAGCAACTTCATCCTTCGCTCCTTTGCACTGATGAATTTATTGATGTGTCACGATTCTAGCTTGGGCCACATGCGTAGCAGCAAACCATCCTTGCGTACAAACTGGTGATGCAGGGCTGCGGCGACGTGCCCGATGACGGCCACAGCGAGCAGGTAATTCAGCACCATGTGAGCGTCCTGAAGCCAGGTCCCAAGCTCGGGATCCTTCGCCAGCAGATCGGGCAACTGCCAGATTCCCAACCACACCACGGAAACACCCTGTGCCGAACTGGCCAGCCATCCGGTCAGCGGGATCGCGACCATTAGCCCGTAAAGCAGCCAATGCCCAAGATGTGCAGCAAACTTTGCGGACGGACTCATGGAAGAGGGAAGCGAGGGCGTGGGATGCGTCAGCCTCCACACTAGGCGAGCAGCGATGAGCACCAACAAACTGATCCCCGCCCATTTATGCCATGCAATCAGCTTGAGTTTGTTGGGCGAAAACGGGAGCCCTTCCATATAGAAGCCAAGTGCAAACGTGCCCACCAGTCCCAATGCCATGAACCAGTGCAGAAAAATGGCCGGAAGCGTATATCGTTGACTCATGTTTATCCTTGAATGAGCCGGCGACGGTCGCAGTATGCGCCGTGCCACCGTCAAGCTCACAAATGATTTTATTTAAAAGAATTACGGCTTTAAATGACCGATACCCGTTAGAATAATTCCATAAATGGAACAACGGAGACACCCATGTCCGCGCTCAAGCTCTACGCAAATGACCTCATCCTGTTCGCACATGTGATTGACGCAGGGAGTTTCACCAGGGCTTCCGAACTCACAGGACTGCCCAAATCGACCCTGTCGCGGCGCCTGTCCGAACTGGAGGATGAGCTGGGCGAGCGCCTCATGCAGAGGAGCACCCGCCGACTGGTTCTCACTGATTTTGGCGAGAGCATACTGGAACATGCGCGCCGGCTCACCGATGAAACCGAGGCCGCGGCCGCCCTCGCCCAACATCGGCAGGTGACCCCCTACGGAACCTTGCGGGTTTCCCTCCCGCCTGAGTTCCGCGAGCTTTCCATTGTTCAGGTCGTGAGCGAGTTCACGCGTCGTTACCCGAATGTTCGCCTTGAACTGGACTTATCGCCACGCCGTGTGGATCTGATCGCTGAGCGCTTTGACGTTGCGGTGCGTGCTGCGAGCCAGTTACCGGATGACAACGCCCTTGTCGCTCGACGCATCACCACCCAGTACAACTATCTATATGCTAATCCGGCTTACCTCAAGCGGACAGGCACCCCGCAGACGCCGTCGGATTTACTCGAACACTGCGGACTGGCCCTGGTGACGAGTGGCGGGGAACAGCAGCAGTGGCGGCTGACGAACGGCAAAGAGCACTGGGAAGGGCTTCCCGTTAACGTGCTTTCGGCGAATTCCCTCGGCTTACAACAAGAACTCGCAGCGCAAGGGCTCGGAATCGTGGCACTGTCGGAAAGATTTGCCCAGCCGCTGATGGATTCCGGCCGCCTGCAACGTGTGCTGCCCGGCTGGAGCCTGCCGCAAACAGTGATCTGGTGTGTCACGCCGGGGCGCAGGCTGCTGCCGCAACGCACGCTGGCTTTCATCGAGCTGCTGCGGGAGTTCCTCGCCGAGTGAGGCCTGAAGTTTCCTCGAGCAACCAGTCTCGAAAAGCCTGTAGGGGTGGGAAGTCCGCGCGCTCGGGAGGATAGAGCAAATAATAGCTTTTATATTGCTCTGCAAAGTCCGGAATGTCCGGCATGACCAGCACACCTTGCCTGCACTCTTCCTGCACGAACAGATCAGACACCAGGCCGACACCTAAACCACCGACAACAGCCTGGATCAGATGCGCTGTGTGCTCGAACTGCGCGCCGAGTCTCACGCCGCTCGGATCAACGCCGCTGGCCAACAGGCTTTCTTTCCAGCCGGGCGAGTGTTCGGTGACATGGAGGAGCCTGTGCGACAGCAAGTCCTTGGCTGTGCGTATGGGCTTCTGCTTCAGCAGGTCAGGACTCACCACTACTCGGGCCCTTGCATCAAGCAGGTGATGCTGGCGTACGTCTTCCCAGTCCCCGCTACCCAAGTTGATGTACGCGTCCATACCCGCGAGAGCCAGGTCCGGTTCCCCGATACGCGTATGAATATCGACCTGCAGTTCCGGATGGCGATCGTAGAAGCGCGTGATTCGCTGCATCAACCATTTGGAACCAAAGATAGGCAAGACGGCAAGTTTTAAAGAGCGGCCTTCATGACGCCGGCCATAGACCTGCGTACTGGCACTACGGATGCGGTGCAGTGCATGGCTGATTTCCTGAGCGTAGCGTTCGCCATCTCTCGTCAATCTCACCTGGCGCCCCACTCTGTCGAAAAACTGTGTCTGCAGCAAGGTTTCCAGCGCCTGTATGTGCCGGCTGACGGCTGCTTGCGTCAGATGCAGTTCCTGTGCGGCCTTGGTGAAGCTCTCATGCCGTGCCGCCGACTCAAAAGCGAGCAGCTGGGACATGGAAGGGGTGAGCTTACGAAGAAACATTACAAAAACTCATCAATACGATAATTATTTGACGCTATTCCTCAATGATACCCCCCCTCTACACTACTAGGTTCAATTCGGTGTATCGAGGACCGACTTCCGGCTTATGGGGAAAACATGAGTACAAGTAATCAATATAAAGAATCTGTCCGGGACTTGGTCAGTCCGGAAGAATGGAAAATGAGACAAGACTTGGCCGCCCTCTATCGCCTGGTAGCGATGTTTGGTTGGGACGACCTCATCTTCACTCATATCACGGCAAAGGTGCCAGGGACGGATGCGCATTTCCTCATCAACCCGTACGGCATGATGTTCGATGAAATCACGGCTTCCAGTCTGGTCAAGGTGGACCTGAACGGCAACAAGGTCATGGCTTCGGAATACGACATCAACCCTGCCGGGTTCACCATCCATAGCTGCATCCACGCGGCTCGACCGGACGCAGTCTGTGTTCTTCACACCCACTCCATCAATGGTGTGGCGGTCTCCGCGCAGAAAGATGGCTTGCTGCCGCTTTCTCAATTCGCATTCATTGTTATGCAGTCACTCAGCTACCACGAGTACGAAGGGCTGGCGCTAAACCCTGACGAGCAACCTCGCCTGGTGCGCGACCTGGGAGACAAGCAGTACATGATTCTGCGCAACCACGGTTTGCTCACCGTGGGCCAGACGCCGGCTGATGCCTTCCAGGCCATGCATCGTCTGGAAGCAGCCTGCATGGTGCAGATTCGCGCCCAGGCCGGCGGCGAACTGCTGCATATCCCGCAAGAGGTCATGGAACGCGCCAAGGTTGAATCCCGCGCCGACAGAGCTTACAAGGCCTCTCTTGCCTGGCCTGGCCTGCTGCGCCGGCTGGATCGGCGTAACCCCGGCTACGAACTCTAATAACAATCTTCACCAAAGGAAAACACAATGATGATCAAACCTCGACTCGCTACTGCGCTTTTGGCATTGGCCGGAGCCATGCTGCCTTTCGCCACACAGGCAAGCAACTACCCTGACAAACCCATCCGCATGGTCGTGCCCTTCGCCCCTGGTGGGAATACCGACACCATAGGCCGCCTGACGGCCACCGAGCTGGGCAAGGAACTGGGGCAGACCGTCGTCATCGAAAACGTCTCAGGAGCGTCAGGCACCATTGGTGCGGGCAACGTCGCAAGAGCTCCCAACGATGGCTACACCCTGCTGATGGGCACGGTAGGAACCCAGGCGATCAATATGAGCCTGTTCAACTCGCTTTCTGAAGAGTCGCTCAAGGACTTTGAGCCCGTGATGCTGGTGACATCCATTCCCAATGTGCTTGTGGTGCCGACTTCCTTGCCGGTCAACAACGTGGGAGAGCTTATCGAGTACGCAAAGAAGCAGCCGCATCCCCTGACCTTTGCTTCTCCCGGCGTGGGCTCATCCATCCACCTTTCGGGCGAGATGTTCAAGACAGCCGCCCAACTGCAATTCACCCACGTTCCTTACCGCGGAAGTGCGCCTGCGCTGGCTGACCTGATTGCGGGCCGCGTGGACTTTATGTTCGACAATCTGCCGCC